>Ga0182746_1002074_pt1 | contig 16032 bp, 11 predicted proteins | sample eDN3rd30CBELigOP_FD_128881 | JGI IMG/M metagenome (GOLD analysis project Ga0182746, IMG submission 128881) | Enriched Organic Plus compost microbial communities from Emeryville, California, USA - eDNA 3rd pass 30_C BE-Lig OP (version 2) (version 2) ... | reverse complement strand
TGGGCCGGCTGGGCCGGGCAACCTGAACCGTCCACCGCCACCACCGCGCATGTGGTGGGTATGCCCGACGTCGACTTCCACCTGCCCGACGCTGCGTGGAGCGGCGGGCACCTGCTGCTCGCCGACGAGAACGCGGTCGGCAAGGTGCGCCGCCGGCTCATGTCCGCGTCCGTCGCATCGAAGACACTCCAATGCCCCGCGAGCATGGCCGCCAGTCGCCTCCTGCCCAACATCGAGGACCCGTTCGGAGCGAGGGAGATCGGCACATCCGCGCACGCCGTGCTCGAGGACTTCTACAACCTCCCGCCCGAAAAGCGCACCAAGGACGCGATCGTCCGGCTCGTGCAGGAGCACGCAACCCAGACGTGGTCCGTCGAGAAGCTGGAACGCCCGTCGAAGGCCGCCCTCACAGCGAACGACCAGAACCGTCAGGTGTGGATCGAGAAGGTCACCGCGTACGCAACCGGGATCTTCACCGTCGAGAACCCCGCCGAGGTGAACGTCCACCGCACCGAGTGGGAGCTGATCGTCGATCTCGCGAAGGGCATCGGCGGGAGCGCTGAGGGGGTCCCCTCCATCGTCTACATCGACCGCACCGATCTCGGCCCCAATGGGGAGTGGCTGATCCGCGACTACAAGTTCGCGGACAACCCGAAGAAGCTCGCCAAGCCAGACCCTCGGTACGGGGACGACTACGGCGACCAGCAGCGCCTGTACGTCCTCGCCGTCGAGGAAGAGACCGGTGTCCGCCCCGCGGGGGCCAAGCTCCTCTACCCGGTGCTGGGCGGCGAGCGACCCATCGACATCAGCGACGACGCCCTCCGCGCCACCGCCACCGGCTACAAAGCCGCATGGGATCTCATGAACGCGTCCGCGGACCGGCAGATGTTCGAGACACGCCCATCAGCGCTGTGCCCCTGGTGTCCGCTCGCGAACTCGTGCCCGGTCGCAATGGTCGGTGTCAGCCGGGCCCGTGACCCTGAGCGTCGGCAGGCGTCGATCGACAAGCAGCTCACCGCCGCCGCGATGCAGCCATCCGCCGTCCAACTCGGCATCCCCGTGCTCCGCCCCGGCGCCGCACCCGCGGACGCCCGCACCGGCGTCGCCCCGGGCGTACAGGTCCCGCGGCAGCCGATCGAGCCCGTCGGTGACGACCTGTTCCCGGTCACCGTCCCGATCGAGCCGAACATGCCCGCGCAGGAGCCGATCCCGGCTGAGGTTCCCGGGGTGGGGGAGTTCGTCGCCGAGCATCCCGAAGCGGCCCAGACCCCGCCCGCACCGCGCATGTGGGAGACAACGGAACAGACCACAGGAGGAACCGTGAGCCAGAACATCCAGATCCGTGCCGAGGGCCCCGTGTACGAGGAGACCGTCGAGGGGAACCTGAACCTGAACTCGTTCGCAGCGATGGCAGTGTCCGGGCTCGTCGCGGAAGCATTCGAGCACCTGTCCGAGCAGGGGCAGCAGGTGTCCGGCACCGCACTGGCGAAGTTCTCCGACGTGCTCGCGGGCCTGGCGCTCCGCGCCCAGTACGCGACCACCGGGCAGGTCAGCTTCCAGCGTGGCGCTCAGACCCGCATCCGTGGCCTGCTCCGCGCGATCCTCAAGCGCCGCCCCGCCCCGTTCGGTCAGCCCGCCGCGGCATGGGCGGAGTGGCTCGCTCGCACGGAGCGGTTCCTGATCGTCGCCATCACCGAGTCGATGAACCTGTACGAGCGCCGCCCCGTGCAGAACGACTCCCACCTGTACTTCGCGTCGGACGTCGCCGCGAACTAACCCGACAACCAGAGGAGAAACGGGTATGTCCATCGAACTGACCGACTCGCTGAAGGCGCAGATCGTGCTCTCGGCGTTCGGAGCCGCCGGCCCCGGCGCCACCGACGACCAGGTCGTCCAGCAGGTGTCCCGCATCACCGCGTTCCTGCAGGACGGCAGCCCCGCCCTGAACGCGTTCGACCGTGCCGCCCAGCGGGCCGAGAACACCACCCAGGTCAAGGGGTTCCAGGGCGATGTCCTGTTCGTCGACCTGGAGGCGTCGTCGAACCGCCCGATCGTGTTCCTGCGCACCCAGCCGAGCGAGCATCACCCCGACGGGATCGAGGTGGTCCGGCTCGACCGCACCGACTCCGCCGACGGGGAGCGCGTCCGCGAACTGGCGAAGCACGCCACCAACCTCATCGGGCACCGTGTCGGCGTCACCGTCGCCGTCGAGAAGGCGAACGGCAAGAACGTCCGCATCCTCCGCGCGCTGGAGGACCGTGGGCAGGTCTCCGACCTCGCCGGGTACGACGTCTCCAACGGTCACACGCTGATCAACTGGCAGGAGACATCGAAGGCGAAGATCGCTCCGAAGCTCGTCCGCCTGAACAAGGCCGCCCAGCCCGCGTAGGCGGACACGGGCCACCCGCCACCGGGTGAACAGAGCACCCCAGGTCAAGCCACCTGGGGTGCTCTCACGTTCAGGGGATGAAGGGGATCGCCGAGCGGTGCACAGGCACCCCGTGCCGTCCGGTGGAGTCAAGCAGGATCCGGGCAGCCCGTTCCCGCTGGTCCATGAGGTCCCCACGCGGCGGCCCGACGGTGACACTGACCACCGGCATCGGCGCCGTCCGCGTCGGAAAAATCTCGTTCGGGTTCAGTGCGGGAACGACCTGCACGTAGGGCATCAGCCCTCGCTCGCCGCCACGGAAGCTCGGCGTCACCTTCCGGGGCTTGAACGCGAGCAGACGCACCTCGCGTTCGTCTTCGAACGCGGGGTTCTTCATCGCGGCGGCCGCAGCGGCGAGCAGCGCCCGGATCATCTCCTTCACCATGTCTGTCGAGCCCGCTGACAACCAGAGCTTCGCCTGCGAGCGTGGACGGATGATCGTCTCCATGCACTGGCGAAGCAGATCGGCCTGATCTTCCTCGTGGTAGCGGACCCTGACCCATGTCGGCTCCCACGACAACGAGCGCTTCGGTGTGTGTGTCGGCCAGACGACGTACTCGTGGTGGGCTTCGAGCTCGATCGAGTAACCGGCTCGTCCCGCGTAGCCGCGCCACTGCCCGAGCATGTCACCGCGCTGCGAGGCGCACACGACGTATGCCGGGTTCTCCAGGATCCACTCCTCGAGCCCGATCGCGACCTCCCGCACGAGCCTGCCCAGCGAGGTTGTCGGGTCGAAGTGGTTGGACACGGCGGGGAACTGCTCACTGACAATCGCGGAGCCGTACTTCATCTCGTCCGGGTCGTTGAGCACGGTCGCGGCCGTCGCCCACAACGCCCCGGTCGGTTTCTCCGCTCTCGCCGGGTTGCCAGTGAGGATCCCAGCCAGCCCCGCGGCGTCCGTGTAATGCCACACGGTGTGCCGGTGTGCGGTGCGCGGTGGGGCGATCCCGATGGTTCCCCAAAGGGCGGCTGGCCCTTCGTCGAGGCGCTCCGTCATTCGCTCATCATACGAACCCGGTCGACCGGACCATAAGGACCACGGACGCGCCAACACCCCACAGCGTGTACGCGGTCAATGGGATGGTGAACAGCCACTCTCGCCATGACCCCGCGTGCCCGAGCACGGGCACCGCGAAGTAGCCATTCGACTTCCACATGGTGTTCAACACCGGCACCGCTTGCACCACCTTCGGGGCCTTCGGGTTCAACGGCCACAGGAACGGGACACCCTCGATGGTGAGCGCGTCACCGAGCAGGTGCACCCCGAAACCGAGCCCGACGCACACCGGCAGCCAGGCGAACTGGTCCGGCGCCCACAGCAACACACCACCAGCCATCAGCAACCCGACCAGCCACGCGAGCGGCCACCCCTTCACGAGCTTCAGGACCTTCACCGCGAACGCCGTGCACGCGGCGACCGCCGCGGCCGACCCGATCTGCAGAGGATGGTCCCACCCTTCCGGGGTCCACGTGAGGAACGACAGCCCGGCCGTGGCGGCGATGACAGCAATCACCGCGAGCAGCGAGTGGGCCCCGTGCCGGTGGCCGCCGCTGAGCGCCCCGACCGCACCGGCGGCGACCCGCCCGGCGACGGGGACGGAATGGGCGATGGTGGCGTTGTGGTGGTCCGCGTCGGGGAGGAGCGCTGCACCGGCGCACACCAGGCTGCCGAGCACGACAGCGGACGGCTGCAGCGGGTACAGACCGAGTGCGGGGACTGCGGTGGCGGACACGGCGACCCAGGCGGCGGCGCCGCTGATCGCGTGGGATGTTCCCATCATGTGGGCTCCTAGTCGAACAGGTCGTCGCTGATCGAGACCGGGGTGTGGGCGGGGGAGTCGAACAGGTCGTCCGTGTCCGTCAACTCGAGCATCGGGTTCACAGTCGACGGGGTGGGCACAGCAGGCACGGCGGGCGCGTCACCGTCAGGGGTCGTGCAGGTGACTGTGGTGACGCCGAGCCCTGCGAGCACGGAGGATGCGAGCTCACCGTGGGTGATGCCGATCTCATCCAGCTCGCCGGTCAGCGGGGACACCCACGTCACGGCGGTGACATCAGGGTGGGCTGTCACCCATGCGGCGATCGCGTCCACCGCCGGCGACCCGGTCACCGGCGCGCCGGGTGCGAGCTCGTCGACATCGATCGCCCCCGGGAGGTCGGAGCTGAATCCGGGGCCCTCGAACGTCACCGTAGTCACCACGGCGGCGGCCCGATGCTCAACCGCGCCCTCGGGCGCCGTGTCCTCCGAGGAGCCGGCGGCGTCCTCGACGGGCGCCGCGACCTCGGCGGCGGGCTCGTCATCGTCGGCAGCGAAATCGAAGTCGCCGAAGTCGATGTCTTCCGCGACACCCAGGTCGATCTCCTCCACTTCGGCCACGACGACCGGCGCGCCATCACCGTCGTCGATCCGGCGGCCGAACACCGGAGTGTCATCCATCGCCGGCACCATCGCGGCCAGATCCACCCGCTCATCGTTCGCGAGAGGCTCACGCACCGCAGCGATGTGCTCCACCAGCGACCCGTTGTGGTCAGGGGCGTCGTACCAAGCCTGGATGACCGTTGCACGCGCCGCCGACGACTCGAAGATGCCTCGACCCTTCGGGACCACATCCCCCAACTCCGGGGCATCCATCGGGTTCTTCAGCGCCGACATCCGCGACCCGAACGAGGTACGCCCCAACAACACCGAGCTCATGTTGTTCTTCAGTGACCCGCCACCCGGGATCTGCGCAAGCGTCTCCGCCTTCAGCTCCTGGCCGGCCAGCACCAGAGTCACACCCGCCGAGCGGGCCTCACGGACCAGGCGACCCGACTTGGCCCCGATGTTCCGGCGGGCATCGTTGACCCGGGTCGCTTCCGCATGCGCGAGATGCTCATCCTCGGACGCTGTGTCCGGCAGCGGCTTGATCCGATCCGTGGTGATCAGCGACGTGAACTCGTCGATGAGGACCACCAGGTGAGGGGGTCGCACCTCGTCGGGTAGGTCCACATACGACGCCACCCCGTACTGCCCGTTCAACGCACGGCGCCGCTTCACCTCGTCGTAGACGGCGTCCATCATCGCGGACGCCTCCAACTCACTGATCGCCATTGCCCGCACCCACGGCGCCGCGAACCGGAAATCCGCAGCGAACTTCGTCGGGTCGGCGACGTACACGTCGCATTGGCGGATCAGGGCACCCGCGATGATGTTCGACAGGAACGCCGACTTGCCCGAACCGGTGCCACCGAGCACCAGCAGGTGCGGGTCCTCCCGCCAGTCGAACTGGACCGGCTCACCCTCCACATTCGACGCGAACGGGATCGCGTTCGATCCGTCCATCTCCGCCCAGTCGAACGGGGCAGGGAACGGCAACGGCTCCTCCGGGCACACGATCAGGCGAACCACGTCCGGTTCCGCGCCGGGCTGGTCGTCCATGTACACGTTCCCCGTCGCCGGGGCCAGCTTTGACTTGGCGTCCCGGATCTGCCCACGACTCACCCCGGGCGGCATCCGGAACTCGAGCTGCTGAACCTTCTCGTTCTTCGGCAACGGGGTCGCCGACAGCAGCTGAGGGGACTGCCCGTTCGTGCCCACGATCCGGGAGTCCGCGAACGCCTGCTCCCAATCGAGCGCAGTCGTCACATCCCGGTTCCGCGCGCGGGAGAACTGAACGAGATCAGAGTGCGGCGACGCGCCCACAATGATCCGGCACCCCTCCGCGTCACCGGTGATCCGCAACCACTCCGCCGCACCCATGCCCTGACGGATCTTCTCCGCCGCGAGCTTCACCGCCATCAACGTCACCCCGCCGTACAGGCGCAGGGTCAGGTCCCAGATGTGCGCGCGAGCCTTCCGGTCCGTGAGCGGCTGCGCGGTCACCAACTCCGGCCGGGGGAGCTTCGCCGCATCGAATCCGGCGTTCACCGCGGCCGCCAACGCCCACTTCGTCGCCTCCGTTCCCGTCGACCCGGGCGCCGGCGCGATCTGACCCGGGTTGGACGGGACGGGCTTCATCGACCACATCACACGGAACGCTCCCGGGTGCCGTTCCCCCGGCCGGGCGCCACGCGCTTCCCACCCCGCGATTGCAACGAACGGGGCGTTATCGAGAGTGGACTGCAGCTTCCGTTCCTTCTCCGCGGTGATGTACGACTCGGAGAAGATGCCCTGTGGGGTCATGAACGGCTGCGACTCGATCAACTGACCGGTCGCGAGGGACGCCCGCTTGTACACGGCGGACTGGATGTACGGCTGCTGCTCGCCCAGCTTCAGGACGTTCCGCCACCGTTCCGCCCACGCCATCTCCCGGATGAGGATGTCGAACCGTTCGGTGAGGGACTCGTCGTTGAACACGGTCGTCCCCGATGTGAGCGCACCGATGTACAGGACCCCGCCGGCTGCGGCGTCCGCGATCGCTTCCGCCCCCAGTGCGCCCGCAACCGCCCCAGCGATCGCCGGCATCAGGTCCCCGGCGGCCACATCCGGGGCATCCCAAATGGTCGCGTATGCGGCGGTCACACCCGCCGCGGTGACCGGCTCATCGCGCGGCTCCCCGTCATCGTCGAGCTCCGCATCGGCGGGCGGGTCCGTGGTGAACACCGGCTGCAGGTCCACCAGCACCGGCTGCGGGTACCCGATCCCGGCCGCCCCGGCCGCAGCGCCGGCCCGCACCGCCATCCTCACCAGCTCGAGATCCGCGGCCGGGTCGGTGACATCGATCTTCGTGTCCACCGGCCAGGCGACGACCGTGAACCGGAGCGGGTGCTTCGACCCGGGGATCGGTTGACCCTGCGAGTCGATGTCCGGCTCGTTCAGGATGGTCACCTTCACCCCGGCGCCGATCGCGGGTGTCAGCTTCGCGAGCAGACCGATCGCACCGACCGCCCCCAAGGTGGCCGGTGCCTCGAACGTGTCAGCTACCACCGGAAGCTGGTCGGGCACGTTCAACCGGGTGTGCTGGATCAGGTACGGGGCAGGGTCGACCTTCAACGTCTGCCAGCGAACTTCCCACTCCGCCCGGGCCGCGACCGTGTTCTCCCACGCTTCGGCTGCTTCCGGGAGCGACTGGGCGCGCGCGAACCCGGCACCGGCGACCAGCCCGAACCCGACCGCGGCGCACACCGGTGGGGTGATCAGCCATGCCACGTCGAGCGCGTACACGGCCACGAGTACCACGGTGACGGTGACCGCGATGATCCCCGCCGCCGCGGCCAAGACCGCGAACAGCGGACGTCCCCTCCGCTCGCACGCATCCTTCAACGCCGCGACCGTCACCGCAGGTTTCGGGTCCTCGGGTGCCGCGAACCGGCGGCGAGCGGCGTCGACCTGCTTCACGATGATGAACGCGGCGGCCGCGTTCGGCCACATCAGCCACGCGCCCGCACCCGGTAATACACCCCACACATCGAACCCGTCCACCGGGAACGTGAACACGACCAGGGCGGCACCCACAGCGATATACGTCACGAACGTGGACGGGACCAGCAGCCACCGCACGAACCCGACCGTCTGCGACAGCACCGACGCGCCCTCCTGCTGGGCGCGGTCACGGTCCCTCTTCAGGGTGGCAGTGTCGTTCAGCAGCCAGTCCGTGGACGGGAACATCAGCCGCCACTTCAGCGACGACCACATCCGGTGCCGGAGCAGTGCACGCTCCTCACCGGGGTTTCCCACAGTCGGGTACCCGGCGGCGTCCTTCCGTCCCGTCAACGGCGGTGGGGTGGACATCCACGCGGCCGCGACCAGCAGGATGAGCGCGGCGACCGCGCCCGGCAGCCGGAACCAGGTCGCGGCCGCACCGGCGACCCCGGCGGCGCCGGCCAGCAGCGGGGCCAGGTTCGGGGCGGGAGCAACAGAACGGGGTGCGGGCATGTCGGGGGCCCTTCCTGTGTCAGCGGACGAGTGCGCGCAGAGCGGCGACGGTCCTCGGGTCGGCCGGGCTCACACCAACCAGGTGACGGGCACGGTGAGCGAACTGGTGTCCGGGCACCGCGACCGCAGCCTGCGGACGGAACGCCCACATCTGCATCGGCCCCGTCGACGACGGCCACACCACCAGGACGCTCCGCCCGAACTGGGGCTCGAGACGGAACGTCTGCAGATGCCGGCGGAGAGCGGCCACCGCGGTGGGGAGGGTCTTCGTGTCCGCGAATCTGAACGGTTCCAGGCCGCGGCGGGTGCCACCCAGCGTCCAGTAGAACCCGGGCTTCCACACCTTCGAGTCGAGGACGGTGACCGTCCGCCCGGACACGACCACATGGTCGATGTTCGCGGTGAACCCGGGGATCGGGATGGTCAGGTCGTGGAACACGGTCGGGCCGCCCGGTGCGGTCGCAAGACGGTTCAAGATGTGCGCGGTCTGCAACTCGCCCCGCTGGCCGATCTGCGCGACCTGAGCGTTCTTCGCCCACCCGGCGGCCGCACCAGACAGGGACCCGCCAGGACGGCCGATCACAGCGCCGGGAACCTGCACGGTCACCATCCGGTCACCACCGACCAGACCGCGCATGCGGCCGCCGCGGCGAGCAGACCGATCGTGATCCACACCCCGGCGGCGGTGCCGAAGAAACCGGAGATGATGCCCGCGTCCCGGTTCACCCGGTCTCGGTGCGACGGGGGAGTGCTGTTCTCGCTCATACCCCACCACCCCTGCGGCGAGATCACGCAGGATGCGACGTTTCCGGGCGCACCGGTAGTGTCCGAAGAGTGAAGTCCTGGGATGCCCTAACCCCGCCCGCCGACGCCAGCTTCAGTCGCGGTTTCCTCCACGCGATCGACTACGCGTTACCGTCCGACCGCACGAACATGCATGCGGTGCTGCCCTGTCATCTCGCGGCTGAGATGCACTTCGGGGTCGCCGTCGAGCTGCCGCGCGGCTTCGTCGGCATCTACCAGTGCCGCGGACAGTATTGGTCGGTGCCGTTGGACCTCATGCAGGTGATCCTTGCCGGCCAGCTGAACACCATCCCGCCGTTGCTGAACGCGGTCACGATGACCACGTGGCGTCAGTCGCTGGGGCCGGTGAGCCTCGGGCACGACGCCATCGCATCCCACCTCGCCACCGCACCAGACACCGTCACCGTCAACGACGACCTGTACGACAGGGGTGTCCTCCGATATTTCGAGAACGACTGGACCCTCCCGCCGCTGCCGGCAGGCGACACTTCGACCGGCATGGACGACGACTCACTGCGTGATTGGGTCAACAACGAGTACCCGGCCACGGCGGAGGCCGAACTGCTCGGCCACTTCGGCGTAGACATGAGTCTCGCTGTCGACGGCAGAACCAAGTTTCGCCCGGTCGTGTACGCGGCGCCTGAGATAGGTATCGGCCTGGCGGAGATGAGCGAACATGGTCCGTTCATTCGGCTGGTCGCGGAGACGGAACCTGACGATCCACTCGACGACCCGGACTGGGTGCTCCTTCACATCGCGAAGGACGAAAACGGGAAGGCGGACATCACACCGTGGGGTCTGCTGCCTGTTGGCGCTGACCCCGACGAACTCAGCCTGATGGTCGAGCTGATCCTCACCGAGATCCCAACGCACATACCGGAGATGGCCGACGTCGCACGGATGGCGTACATCACGTGGTGCGCGGTGACCGCACAGAAGGGGAAGGTGATCGCCGGTCTCGAACAGATCCAGACCACCCCATACCAGCGGTTCGAGATGCGGGAGATCCCCCGGCACCTGCGCGATCGTGGGGCCGTGTTCACCGAACATGACATCGACGTGTTCCGCCGGCACGGGCTGTGGGACTAGAACCGCAACCGGGCAGGCACCTTGATCTTCCGCGCCGATCCACGCGGACGCGTCACGTCGTCACGGGGCGCCCCCGACCGCGGGTCCACCTGAATGTGCGGGACCTCCTCGAACCCCGCCCTCTGCAATGGCAGATCGTGCACCGGCGGGTGGGGGACATCCCGCAGCTGGAACGGCACCGACCGGAGCCCGGCTGCGTTCCCGATCACCGCCGTCGCGTCCACCATCCGGTCCGGTGACGGCACATCCAGCACATCCAGCAGGTCCGCGACCTCCCACGCCCCGTTCAGCCCGGTCGGACGCTGCGCACGCAACCACAGGAAGTCATCCGCGAGCTCACCACGACTCGGGAACCAGTCCTGCCAGTCGACGACAAACATCCGCTCCGCGGTCCGGTTCGACGCAACCCCCGGATTCAACCGGACCGCGCGTGCCACCTTCTTCCGGACACTGTTGCCCATCGACTGTCCCATCCCGTGCCCGTCACCGACACGGTCCGCGACCACGAACACGACCACCAGGCCCGTGTCCGCGAGCGGCCGGCGAGCGAGCGTCCGCGCCCACATCTCCGCCTTCCGCGCGAACCCGGTTGCACCCACCGACGCCGTCATCTCCACCGCGATCCGTAGCCCGTCCGGGCGAACGAGCACCGCGTCCGCGGTCTGCTGCGAACGGCCCGGAGGTTCCGGGACACCCACCGACGTGTACGCAAGCGTGTTCACCTGCGACTGCCGTTCCCCGAGCACCGTCCCCACCGGCAAGAACTCCGCCGCCCGCAGCGCGAGCTCCGCAGTCAACACGTTGTGCCGGTCGTACTGGCCGCCGGTAAGGAACCGCATCCCACCGGTCACCGACACCCACTCCGCATACGACATCCGCGGCCGCAACAGCCGGTCGAACACCGGCGACGCGGACGGACGCAACATCATCGCCCGAGACGCCTCCGCACCCGCCCCGCCCGGCGTCCAGATCGCACCCGTGTCCACCACATCCAACGCGAACAGGTCACCGACCACCCGGGCGGCCGCCGCGGAGCTCGTGCCCTGATTCGTGAACGCAGCCGCCTGCTCCGCCGTCACCGTCCGCCACGACGACAACACACCCAGCAGGTTCAGCTTCGCGTCCCAATCCGCATCCACCCTCCCGGCCGCCACCACCGGATCCGTGCGCAGATGCCGGGGCCGGCGGGCAGCGATCCCCGCCGCCTCCAGCCGTTCCGAATGTTCCCGGGTCACCCACTGCGCGTGCGCACCGAACTGCCACACCCCATCCCAGTACGGGTCCAACCGTGCCGCGGACCGGTGCGGGGCGAACGGGATCGCAGACGGCGCCTCACCGAAACGCATCAGCCCTCCCACACACCCGAGTCACGCTGCGACCGGAAGTCCGGCACCCGCACCGTGAACGGTTCCATCCGGCGCCCATCCACCGTCGTCCGAACGATCGCCTCATACCGGTCCAAGTTCGTCACATCGGACGAGTCCCACTGCCCACCGGACAACGTCAGATCCGCGACGAGCTCCTTCACCGTCGTCGGCGCGTTCTGCGCGTACAGCACCAACGTCCCGAACCCGAGCATGGTGCGGCGGACCGCGTCAACGAGCGTGTCCGGAGTCTGCGTCGCGAACACCGGGCGGACCCCGTTCGCGCGCGCGTCGTTCCGCATCCACGTGATCACCTCCGCGCTGGACTCCGCGATGTGCTTCACCTCATCGGAGAAGATCGACACCGCACGACCCTGCTCGTACCAGCCGCGGCAGGTGCGCTTGATCTCCTCATGCAGCGTGTACAACATCAGCCCCGACAGGTCCGTGCGGAGCTTCTCATCAGGCAGATGCCCCGCCGGCGACGCACCCGTGTTCACGATCACCGCGATGTCGTTCTCGAGCAGCGTCGACCACGGCGCCCGCTTCGGCCGCGACCACCAGTGCTCAGCCGCCATCAACGCAGCCACCTTCGTACGCGGCGCCTTCACCAACTGCGCCCGCTGCGCCGCAGTGCGCCCCGACCCGTACAACGGAGCCAGACCGGCGACGATCAACGGAAGCTGTTCGTGCGCACCCGGCTGGACGGCGGCGTCCGCGATCGCAGCCGCCAACTCCACACCCATTTCGTCACCCTCATTCGACAAGAGGACGTTCGCGTAGAAGAACGGGGACGCGCCCGTCGGCAACTGCCTGACCGTGACCCGGGAGGCGATCTCCGGAGTCACCATCCGGGCGGCCGCGAACACACGAGTGAGCGTGTCGAACGACTCCGCCCCGATGGAATCCTCACCCCAGATGTACCGCAGCGCGTTGACCACGCGGCGCGCCCAACCAGTCGGGTCAGAACCATCGAACGGGAACAGTTCGATCCCGACCGGGGCAGTCGGATCGGACACCTGCACCACCAGGGCACGGTCACCGTTGTGCTCCGACCAGCGCTGATACTGCACCGTCGCGAGCCCGTCACCCTTCGTGTCGAACGCGATCATCGCATGCTGCCGCGGCGTGCCCGGAACCCCCGACGGGTGCACCCGTTCACGAGACGCGGCACCCCACAGGTGCTCCATCAGCGCCGTCTTACCCGACCCAGCTTGACCGATCACACCCACCCCGGACCAGAAGTCACCGACGGACAAGAACACCATCTCGTCGTGGTTCACACCGACCGCCGGACCGATCCGCACCCGCAACGGCGGGGGAGCGATCCGCAACTTCGTGGACGACGTCCCCGACGCGGCACCCGCATGCGGTGCGACGAACGCGAGCGGAATGTGCGCACCCACCAGGAACGCGGACGGCGCCAACGGGTAGTCCCCATCGAACGAGCCCTGCTCGGTCACAACCGTCGTCCCATCCCGGCCCATCGTCGTCGACGAACGGGCCGCGCGCGGCGGCTTCGGACGCGTCCACCGGACCGGTGCGACCGGCAGCCGGCCGGTCAGCATCCGGCGTTGCGTGTACCGCCACAACGACGGCAGATACCCACGCCAGGTGAGCACCCCACCGACCGCCGCGGCACCCGCCGCAACCGCCACCAGCACACCCTCCCATTGCAACCCGAACACGATCATCAGCACCGTCGACACCACCCCGAACAGGGCAGCGGCCAGCACCCACCAACGGGCCGCGCGACCCGTCGACACCGCCTCCGCCTTCACACTCAACCCGAACCCGGGGATCGCGGACGCCGCACGCAACAGCACCTCGCGGGCACGACGAGACGTGCGCGCCCCGGCGAAGAACTGCGCCACCGGCGCCCCCGACTTCCGGGAATGGTGAGTGCGCATCCCGTGATAGTCCAGCCACTGCGCCTGCCACCGCACCTCCGTGCGCTGCTTCGCTTTCCTGATCGACACCGCCAGCCACTCGCCCGGCATCAGCATGTCCCCGATGATCCGCGACAACGCCGAGAAATCCGCACCCGCCTGCGTGTCCTGCAACGGCGCCGTGCCCGCACGGATCCGCAACCGGGCCAACCCAGGCACGTCCGTCAACGACGGCACCCGATCCAGCTCCGCCTCATGGGCCGCCATCGCCCGAGCAACCGAGAACGCGACACCCTCCTGCCCGGGAGTGTCATCAGTGACGAACAGATGCTCCAACCCCTGGTCCGTCATGATCGTCACGAACGTGGCCCCATCCCCAGCGCCGGCCAACGCCGACGACGCCGCGTTCTCCAGATCGGTGGGGGACAACTGCAAGGTCCCGGACTTCGTCAGCTGAAACACGCGCGAAGGACGCCGCAACACGGCCGCCGAGGTCATCATGATCCACCACCCCTGCGGCAGGACCACCCGACACAGGACGGCCGCAATACAGGCCGTGCACAATGCGACCAGCAGGCACGGATCGCGCGCAAAGCGCCCAACCAGGCCCGCCCCAGCCCCCGCCGATTTCCCCCACCCCTGGTGGCAGTCTCCAGGCGTCACTTCGCGGCACGACGGGGTGTCGTGCTGCTGCGTGTCGCGTCGACGTGCCGGGGTGGCCCGCACGTGCACCCCGGGTGGGGTGCGTTGTGTGCGGGCTGCGGGCGTCCCTTCCCCCACATGGTGGAGGCTGGTTCGCGCCTGGGGGAACCCTGCCGGGGGCGGTGTTCTCATCCACCATGAGTGCGGCGTCGGGTTGTGTGTGCACACCCCCGGGGGTGGTGTGCGTGACGCGGACGGGGTGTGGCGTCCCGTGTGCGGTTCGTGCACGTCACTGGTGGGTGAGGTCACCACGGTTGGTGACCATGATGCGGGCCGCAGGCCCGCGAACACCCTGCCTGCCAGGAGCAGCACCCTGTCCCAGGGATGGTGCGGTCCGGCACCCGACGCACGTCACCTCCCAGCGCACCCACCCGGGCACCACGCAACACACCGACGCACCATGCAACGGATCGTCCACACCACGGAACACACCGCCCACACCCCGCACGCGGCGAGCCCCCAACGGGGGCGAGCTCTTGTTATGCGGCCTGCCCCCGCGTGCCGGTCCGGGCGGGGCCGGCTACCGCCGGGCACCGCTCGCTGCCGCTCGCGAAACGACCTGATGCGGGGCTCTAGGCTGTGCCCGTGCAGCCTCATGAGTTCTTCGCCGACCAGGAGTTGCCGGGTGGGATCGCGCACCCGGTGTTGCGGATGGAGTTGCTCCAATCGATTCGGAACGGACCGATCTCGGGGCGTAGCGATGTTGAAGTGGGTCTGGCGTTGACGGCACTCGCCCGTCAGGAGTTCGAGGAGTACGGGACGCGCGGAAAGCCGACGTTGACGGATGCGGGGTCCCGTCAGGTGATGCGGACGCTCGATGTCGTGCTGAAACGTATCGGCATCGCCGACTTCGTCGCACCCTTTGTCGACTTCCCCACGTTCAGGAACTATTGGGTTCGTGAAGGCGCGAGTGGTGCAGGTGGCTGGGGAAAGCGTCGAATCATGGTTGACGGGCTGTTCGAACCGCTGCAACGGAGGTTGGAGGCTCTCGAAGATGATTCCCTCGCTGGCGAGCTGATCACGCCCATCGTGGATGAGCCCACTGGCTGGGCGAAGGTCGATGAAGAGATCCGCGAGTTGCGGCGTCACTTCCACTCAGCGCAGACCGTGCAGGACCTCCGAAACGTCGGCAATGACTGCGTGACCATCTTGGAGGAGCTGAGCGCTGTCGCGTACGACCCGGTGAAGAACTTGCGGCCTGGGGAGACGGAGCCGCCTGTGGCTCAGACGAAGAACCGCCTGGACCGGGTCGTCGAGGATGCGCTTCCCGGGGCGAGCAGTTCGGAGTTGCGTACGTACACGAAGAAACTGATCGAGCTGGCTCAGGCGGTGAAGCACAATCCTGATGGCGGCCGCGCCCAGGCAGCGATCGTGGCGGGGGCGGTCATCCAGTTGGCGGGCACGCTGCGCCTGCTGCTCGGCTGAGCGCGACCCGCGACGATCCCGGTTAGCACCCGTACCTGGTACTTGTCCCTATCCGGTCCGCAGGCTGGGTTGTAATGTGGGGTCCGCCCAGTTCCGCCGACGCCCCTCCCTGGGGATAGGGGTCGCCCATGTCCGTCTCCACGCGAGTCGCCATCGCGTCTTTCGACGACGTCAGCGCCGCCGTGGAGATGAACGCTCCGGACGCGGCGACGGTCCTCATCTCCTGGTCCCGTTCGCACCAGTCGTGTGCGGTGATGGGGTTGCTGGATGAGTCCGGTGACGAGTTGGATGTGCCCGCGGATCTCCTTGCCCGGTTGACGGGGTTGATCGCCCGCCCGGTGAGTGTGGACGCGTTGCGGATCGCGTTCCCGGACGCGGACACGACTGGGCCGGTGTTGTTGCGGATCCCCGTCGATCAGGCGGTGTCGTTGATCGCGGTCGACAACGTGCTGGAGCAGGTAGTGAACGGGCTTGGCG
>Ga0182746_1002069_pt1 | contig 16059 bp, 14 predicted proteins | sample eDN3rd30CBELigOP_FD_128881 | JGI IMG/M metagenome (GOLD analysis project Ga0182746, IMG submission 128881) | Enriched Organic Plus compost microbial communities from Emeryville, California, USA - eDNA 3rd pass 30_C BE-Lig OP (version 2) (version 2) ... | reverse complement strand
GTGCGGCGGCGATGTCGATGATCCCGACATCGACCGGCGCGGCGAAGGCGATCGGCCTGGTGCTGCCGGAACTCAATGGCAAGCTTGACGGTGTCTCCATCCGCGTGCCGACGCCCAACGTCTCGGTCATCGATCTCAAGGTCGTCGCCAAGAAGGAGACGAACAAGGACGAGATCAACGCCGCGATGAAGCGCGCGGCCGAGCAGGAGCTCAAAGGCATTCTCTCCTACACCAACGCACCGAATGTCTCGATCGACTTCAATCACGATCCGCATTCCGCCACCTTCCACATGGACCAGACCAAGGTGCAGGGCGGGAAACTGGTGCGCGTGATGGCGTGGTACGACAACGAATGGGGTTTCTCCAATCGCATGGCCGACACGGCCGTCGCGATGGGCAAGCTGATCTAAGACCTCATCTGACACACGTGAGGCCTGACTGATGGCGGGATTTCGGACCCTTGACGACGCCGATGTGAAGGGCAAGCGCGTTCTGCTGCGCGTTGATCTCAACGTTCCGATGGACAGCGGCAAGATGACGGATGCGACGCGCATCGAGCGTGTCGCGCCGACCATCACCGAGATCGCCGACAAGGGCGGGCGGGTGATCCTGCTCTCCCATTTCGGACGCCCCAAGGGACGCGATCCCAAAGAATCGCTGAAGCCGGTGGCCGCGGACGTCGCGCGGATCGTCGGCCGTCCGGTCGCCTTCGCCGACGATTGCATCGGCGAGGCCGCGGAAGCCGCCGTCGCGGCGATGAAGGATGGCGACATCCTCTGCCTCGAGAACACCCGCTTTCATCCCGGGGAAGAGAAGAACGATCCCGCCTTCGTTGCACAGCTCGCCAGGCTCGGCGACATCTGGGTCAACGATGCCTTCTCGGCCGCGCATCGGGCGCATGCCTCGACGGAGGGGCTGGGCCACAAGCTGCCGGCCTATGCCGGCCGGACCATGCAGGCCGAGCTCGAGGCGCTGAACAAGGCGCTGGACGCGCCGCGGAAGCCGGTCATCGCCATCATCGGCGGCGCCAAGGTGTCGACCAAGCTCGACCTGCTCGAGAACCTCGTCCACAAGGTCGACGCGCTGGTGATCGGCGGCGGCATGGCCAACACCTTCCTGCACGCCCAGGGCGTTCCGATCGGCAAATCGCTGGCGGAAAAGAACCTGACGGCCACCGCGCTGCGCATCATGGAGAAGGCGGACGCCGCCAACTGCGCCATCATCCTGCCGGTCGATGCGGTGGTGGCCTCGAAATTCGAGGCCCACGCGCCGTCGCATGCCTATGGCCTCGACGGCATCCCGGACGACGGCATGATCCTCGATGTCGGCCCGCAATCGATCGAGCGGGTCCGCGCGGCCATCGACGATGCGGCCACGCTGGTCTGGAACGGCCCGCTGGGCGCCTTCGAGATGAAGCCGTTCGACCGCGGCACCGTCGCAGCCGCCCGCCACGCGGCGGAGCGGACGGCGGCCGGCCATCTCGTCTCCGTCGCCGGCGGCGGCGACACCGTCGCGGCGTTGAACAACGCCGAGGCGGGCGAGAAATTCACCTACGTCTCGACCGCCGGCGGCGCTTTCCTGGAATGGATGGAAGGCAAGCCGCTGCCCGGCGTCGAAGTCCTCCGCATCAACTAAACAACCTTCCGGAACGAGGAAACTGACATGAACCTCGCTGAACTGAACAAAGTCGCGCAAGCCATGGTCGCGCCGGGCAAGGGCATCCTTGCCGCGGACGAATCCTCCGGCACGATCAAGAAGCGCTTCGATGCGATCGGCGTCGAATCCACGGAAGACAACCGCCGCGACTATCGCGAACTGCTGTTCCGCTCGAACGAGGCGATGACCAAGCACATCTCCGGCGTCATCCTCTATGACGAGACCATCTGGCAGAAGGCCAAGGACGGCACGCCGCTGGTCGATCTCATCACCAAGGCCGGCTCGATTCCCGGCATCAAGGTGGATGAAGGCACGCAGCCGCTGCCGGGCTGCCCGGGCGAACTCATCACCGTCGGCCTCGACAAGCTCGCCGACCGCCTGAAGAAATATTACGACCAGGGCGCCCGCTTCGCGAAGTGGCGCGCGGTGATCGATATCGGCAGCGGCATTCCGACCCACACCTGCATCCTGACCAATGCCCATGCGCTGGCGCGCTATGCGGCGCTCTGCCAGCAGGCGCAGATCGTGCCGATCGTCGAGCCGGAAGTGCTGATGGACGGCGGCCACGACATCGACACCTGCTACCGGGTCACCGAATGGGTGCTGAAGGAGACCTTCCAGCAGCTCTATTATCAGCGCGTCGCGCTCGAAGGCATGATCCTCAAGCCGAACATGGCGATCGCCGGCAAGAAGAGCCCGAAACAGGCTTCCGTCGAGGAGGTCGCCGAGAAGACCGTGAAGCTGCTGAAGGAATGCGTGCCGGGCGCGGTGCCGGGCATCGCCTTCCTCTCCGGCGGCCAGTCGGACGAAGAGGCGACCGCCCATCTCGACGCCATGAACAAGATCGGCGGCCTGCCCTGGAAGCTGACCTTCTCCTATGGCCGCGCGCTGCAGGCCGCGCCGCAGAAGGCCTGGTCCGGCAAGACCGAGAATGTCGCCACCGCCCAGCGCGCTTTCTCCCATCGGGCGATGATGAACGGCCTCGCCTCCAGGGGCGAATGGAAATCCGACCTGGAGAAGAAGGCGGCCTGAGCCGCCTTGTTGTTTCCTCGCGACGGGGGCGTTGCCTGTCTGGACCAGACACGAGCGATGCGCGCGGACGATTTCCACGTGCATAGTGGCGTGATTGCCGCCCCCAATTCGCCGGATTGAGATAGCATCCGGGCACCATGGCATCTGCTTCGCAATCGGCGCCTCCCGCGCCACGCCTCTATCTGGTGACTCCCGAGATCCGGGATCCGTCGGGCGCGACGGCCGCGCTCACCGATGCGCTGAAGGCCGCGGACGTTGCCGCGGTGCTGGTCCGCCTCGCCGAGGCCGACGAGCGCACGCTGATCAAACACATCAAGGCGCTGGCGCCGGTCATCCAGGATCACGGCGCCGCGCTGATTCTCCATGGCCGCGCCGACCTCGTCGCACGCTCGGGCGCGGACGGCGCACACCTGACCGGGATCGCCGCCTTCAACGAGGCAGTCGAAACCCTGAAGCCGGACTGGATCGCCGGCTGCGGCGGCCTCACGTCGCGCCACGACGCCATGCTCGCCGCCGAGGGTGCGGCCGACTACCTGATGTTCGGCGAGCCGGACAGCGACGGCCACCGCCCGGCCTCCGACGCGATTGCCGAGCGCGTCCAGTGGTGGGCCGAGGTGTTCCAGATCCCTTGCATCGGATTCGCCGCCAGCCTCGATGAGGTGGCGGAGTTCTCCCGGCTCGGCGCCGAGTTCGTCGCCGTCAGCGATCTGGTCTGGAGCGACAGCCGTGGCCCCGCCGCGGCCGTCCGCGAGATTACGAGCCGCCTGATGACGCCGGAGCCGGTATCATGACGGCAGGCTGGCGCGGAGCCATTGCCGCAGCCTGCCTGATGCTTCCTGCGCCGGCGCTCGCGCAGTTGCAGCTCAATCCTCCATCTGCGGAGCAGAAAGCGCCGGCGGCCAAGGCGCCGGCGAAGAGCACGGCCAAGCCCGCAACGCGGCCTGCCAAGGCGGCTCCGAAAGCCGCCAAGACGGACACCCAGAAGAAGAAGAGCAGCCCGCCGTCCAAAGCCGCCCCGCCGGCCGCTGCGGCCGCCCCTGCCCCGGACGCACCCGGGGCCGATGCCGCTTATGGCGCATTTCAGCGCGGCTTCTATCTGACGGCGTTCCACCTTGCGACCAAGCGCGCCACCGACGACAACGACGTCAAGGCGATGACGCTGCTCGGCGAGCTCTATTCCAACGGGCTCGGCATTCCGAAGAACGAAACCAAAGCCGCCGAATGGTACAAGCTGGCGTCGGACCGCGGTGACCGCGAAGCGATGTTCGCGCTCGGGATGCTGCGTCTCGCCGGGCGCGGCGGAGCGCAGAACCGGGAGGAGGGCGCGAGACTGCTGGCGGCCGCCGCCAAGCTCGGGCACGCGCTCGCCGCCTATGATCTCGGGCTGCTCTATATCGAGGGCCACCTGTTTCCGCAGGATTTCAGCCGCGCGGCCGAGCTGTTCCGGGTGGCGGCCAATGCCGGCAACGCCGAAGCGCAATACGCCCTGGCGACCTTCTACAAGGAAGGGCGCGGCGTCCCGAAGGATCCCCAGCAGGCCACCCGGCTGCTGAGCGCGGCGACGCTCGCCGGCAATTCCGACGCCGAGGTCGAATATGCGATCGCGCTGTTCAACGGTGACGGCATTGCGAAGGACGAAGCCGGCGCCGCCCAAGTGTTCCTGAAAAGCGCCCGCAAGGGCAACCCGATCGCGCAGAACCGGTTGTCCCGCATCCTCGCCTTCGGCCGCGGCATGCCGACGAATATTCCCGAAGCGCTCAAATGGCACCTGATCGCCAAGGCGGGCGGCTCGACCGATCTGTTCATGGACGAATTCGCCATCAAACAGTCACCAGAGGATCGTCAGCAGGCGGCCAAGGCCGCGCAGCCCTGGATCGACCAGATCAAAGCTTCGAAATCCTGACCTCGGGCGGAACCGAAAGGGTGGTTTCGCAACGCAGGGCCGTGTAAGCCTGAACCATCCCCACAGGGCAAATGTTTTCTGGCGGGCCGCACCGCGCTGAAAGCTTTTGCTTCAAGGCCAATGCTTCAAGCCTGGAGCGCTTTCCAATGAGATTGAACCGGAATGCGCTCCAGGTTTCCTATTTGATCGCATTTTCTGCAGAAAGCCGGTGTCCCCTTTTCCGGAAAATGCTCTAGGCACGGATCGAACATGCAGCATTCCGCCCTGCTCAACGTCATGGTCAAGGCCGCGCTGAAAGCGGGCCGGACGCTCAAGCGCGACTTCGGCGAGGTGGAGAACCTGCAGGTTTCGATGAAGGGCCCCGCCAACTTCGTCACCGCCGCCGACAAGCGGTCGGAAGACATCCTGCGCGAGGAACTGGAGAAGGCCCGGCCGGGCTATGGCTTCCTCGGCGAGGAAGGCGGCCAGCATGAGGGCACCGACAAGAGCCACACCTGGATCGTCGACCCTCTCGACGGCACCACCAACTTCCTGCACGGCATCCCGCATTTCGCGGTCTCGATCGGCCTGAAGCGCGACGACACGCTGGTCGCCGGCCTCGTCTACAATCCGGCCAACGACGAGCTGTTCGTCGCCGAGCGCGGCAAGGGCGCATTCCTCAACGACCGGCGCCTGCGGGTCGCCGCGCGGCGGAACCTCGCCGACTCCGTGATCGCCTGCGGCCTACCGCATATCGGACGCGGCGATCTCGACCTCGCGCGGCGCGAGATCGGCGCGGTACAGATCCGGGTCGCGGGATTGCGCCGTTATGGCGCGAGCGCGCTCGATCTCGCCTGGGTCGCCGCCGGACGGCTCGATGCCTATTGGGAGCGCGATCTCGCGCCATGGGACCTTGCCGGCGGACTGGTGATCCTGCGTGAAGCCGGCGGCATCGCGACCGATCTCGACAACCGGAGCGAGGTTCTCGAGACAGGCGACGTCATCGCGGCAAACGATGTCATCCACCGCGACCTGCTGGCTGTTCTGCGCGCAGCCTGACCGGTTCGCGTGGCTTTCCTTTCGCCATTTCTATGCCATCATGGCTCACCAATCACGTGACGGCAGGCCATGGCTCGGGACGCAGATCCGCACAAGCTTTCCTCACCCCGGATCTTCATGATCCGGATGCTGGTGTTCCTGATTCTGTGCGCGCTGATCTGCTTCATTCTCTCCCGGCAGATCTGGGCCGCCTTCCTCGCCAATCCGGGGCTTAACGGACTGATCGTCGGCGTGCTGCTGATCGGCATCGTGCTGGCGTTCCGCCAGGTCATCAGGCTGTTCCCGGAGGTGAACTGGGTCAACGGCGTGCGGCTGGCGGACCCGGGCATCACCGTGGAGCGCGCGCCCTCCCTGCTCGCGCCGATGTCGGCGCTGCTGGGCGACCGCACCGGCCGGCTGACGATGTCGACGCAGTTGATGCGCAGCATCATGGATTCGATCGCGACACGCCTCGACGAGGCGCGCGACACCAGCCGCTATCTGACCGGCCTGCTGGTCTTCCTCGGCCTGCTCGGCACGTTCTGGGGCCTGATCGAAACCGTCGGCTCGGTCGGCCATGTGATCGACAACCTGAAGGTCGGCGGCGACGCCGGCACGATGTTCGACTCGCTCAAGGAAGGCCTCGCCGCACCGCTGGGCGGCATGGGCATTTCGTTCTCGTCATCGCTGTTCGGCCTTGCGGGCTCACTGGTGCTGGGCTTTCTCGATCTGCAGACCAGCCAGGCGCAGAACCGCTTCTACACCGAGCTTGAGGACTGGCTCGCGACCACCGTGCGCGACTTGGGCTTTGCGCCTGAGGATGGCGACAAGGCCGGCGTATCGCCCAACCTGGCGGCCGCCATCGAGCGGCTGAAGGACGCGATGACGGAAAGCGCCTCCGGCAAGGCCGCGACCGCGGCGATGGCCAACCTTGCCGAAGCCATCCAGGGCCTCGTCCATCACATGCGCACCGAGCAGCAGATGATCCGCGACTGGGTCGACTCCCAGGCCGAGCAGAACCGCGACATCCGCAAGCTCCTCGAGACGCTGGTGCGCGAAAAGGTGGACTGACCCATGGCGCTGGCACGCTCGCGCCGCGGCGAACGCGGGATCGATTACTGGCCGGGCTTCGTCGATGCGCTCTCGACGCTGGTGCTCGGCATCATCTTCCTGCTGACGGTCTTCGTCACCGTGCAGTTCTTCCTGTCGCAGGAGGTCGCCGGCAAGGACACCGCGCTGACCCGGCTCAACGCGCTGATCTCGACACTCACCGATCAGTTGTCGCTGGAGAAATCCGGCAAGACCGAGCTTGAGGACACCATCGCGCAACTGCGTGCGAGCCTTGGCTCCGCCGAAAGCGAACGCGACCGCCTGAAAGCCCAGGCCGACAGCCAGAATTCCGCGGCGGCGCAGGCGGCGACCGAGCAAGGCCGCGCCAGCGCATTGCAAGGGCAACTCGATGCCGAACAGCGCGTCACCGCGCGGGCGCTCGCGCAGGTCGAGGTGTTGAACCAGCAGATCGTCGCGCTGCGCCGGCAGCTGGCCGCCATCGAGGATTCGCTTGCGGTCACGGAGAAGAAGGACCGGGAATCCCAGGCCCGCATTGCCGATCTCGGCCAGCGGCTCAACATCGCGCTGGCGCAGCGGGTGCAGGAGCTGTCCGCCTATCGCTCCGACTTCTTTGGCCGCCTGCGCCAGATCCTCGGCAACCGTCCGGATGTCCGCATCGTCGGCGACCGTTTCGTATTCCAGTCCGAAGTGCTCTACGACGCCGGCCAGGCGGTGCTGAAACCGGAAGGCCGCACGGAGCTCGACACCCTCGCCACCGCGCTGCTCGACCTCGAACAACAAATCCCGAAGGACATCCCGTGGGTGTTGCGGGTCGATGGGCACACCGACATCCGGCCGATTTCCAATCCGACCTTCCGTTCGAACTGGGACCTCTCCGCGGCGCGCGCCATCGCGGTGGTGCAATATCTCATCAGCAGGGGCGTATCGCCGCAGCGTCTGGTAGCCGCAGGCTTCGGCGAATTCCAGCCGCTCGATACCGACCGCACGGAAGAGGCCTTCAGCCGCAACCGCCGCATCGAGCTGAAGCTGACCGAGCGCTGAACTGTTTGTTGTCCCTGATGCCGGTCCGCATAAGGGACATTTATGCCCTAACCGGTATCGTGCTGCATGGCCGAGTTTTACGGGCGGTGTGCCTGTTCCTGGCCACGCGGCCCCCGGCACAATCAGCTCACCGTAAGGAATTCTAGAGATAAACTCAGTCTAATATGATGTGGATTTGCTCTACTTTCCTAACATTGCTGTGGGAGGTGGCACTTGTATGATCGGCAATCCGCTCTCTGATGATTCACATGTGTCGCTGATGCGCATGCAGGGGATGCTTCCGGCCTTCATTGTCGCGATCGCGGTCTTCCTGTCCTGTCTGTTCGGCATCTACACGCGGCCTGTCGGCTTCCTGGCATCGGTGTGGCCAGCAAATGCCGTCATGCTCGGCCTTCTGATCCGGATGCCGGCCTCAGCCACTCCATGGGGATGGATCGGCGGCGGCATGGCATTCATGACAGCCGACCTGCTGACAGGCTCCCCCCTGACCAAGGCCCTGATCCTGAACGGAGCCAATCTCGCTGGCATCGCGGCGGCGTACTTCGTCTATATGCGGTCTCCAGCCCCGCTGACGGGCCTGCGACATCCAGAGTCCATGCTCTATCTCCTCCTCGCCGCAGCGACAGGTGGAGCAACAGCAGGTGTTGTGGGAGGAATGGCCAACCCCGTGCTGTTCAACGGCGGCATCGTCAGCGGCTGGACATTCTGGTTCGCAACCGAATTCGTCAACTACATTGCGATCCTCCCTGTCATTCTGTCGGCGCCAGGCTGGCTCCCGCTGCAACAGAGGATTCGAGATCCCAAATCGCTGAGAGCGGCCGACATTCCTCCTGCGGCGGCGCTTCTGGTATCATTTCTGGCTGCCGCAATGATCGGCGGTCCAGGCGCGATCGCCTTTCCTGTTCCCGCATTGCTCTGGTGCGGGCTTGTCTATCCGGTCTTTCCAACCGCGGTCCTCACATTGCTCTTTGGGGTCTGGACCCTGGCCGTCATTTCGGCGGGATACGTGCCGACCCAAACGCATGACGAGATGGCGCTGATTTCCTTGAGGCTGGGAATCTCCCTGATCGCCGTCGCACCGATCATGCTGGCCTGCGTGATGCAAAGCCGGAATGACCTGCTCGCCCGACTTCGCGATCTCGCCATGCACGACCCGCTGACAGGAATATTCAACCGCAAAGCCTTCTGTGAAGACGCGGAGAAACGCCTCGCTGAGGCCAGACAGCCCTGTGCGATATTGATGTTTGACCTCGATCATTTCAAAGCCGTGAACGACACCTACGGCCATGCAGGCGGAGACAAGGTCCTGGTCGCTTTCGCGCAACGCGCGAGAGCATGTTTGCGTGCCCAGGATTTGTTAGGCCGGCTTGGCGGAGAGGAATTCGCTGCCATGGTCTTCGACCGTTCGGAAGCCCAATGCGCAGCTCTCGCAGACCGGATTCGCCTGGCAATTCGCGAACCGCTCATCCTGGACGACGGAAGAGCGCTGGCAGTCACGACGAGCATCGGCATTGCGATTGCCGACCCGGCCAGCGGACCGATCTGCGTCGATGCCATGTTGTCGACCGCAGACGCCATGCTCTATCGTGCAAAGAACAATGGGCGTGACCGCTCCGAAGCGTCAGTGGCGCCTCCGGCGGCCCCATCAAGAAACATGATCCCTTCGCCAGGTGTCACGGAAGCCACGTTCTCCCGCACATAGGGCGGGCGTCGTCGGACATGTGAAGCACCGTTGGTGTGAGGACGCGCGGCGCGCGCTCACACATAGTTGGGCGGCGGGACGAAGGCCTGAAATTCCTGCTCCAGTAACTTCGCGAAATGGATCGTGGTGCGGTCGCCGAAATAAGGACCCACGATCTGCACGCCGACCGGCAGACCGTCCGATGTGAACCCCGCAGGCGCCGCGGTGGCAGGCAGATAGGCGACACCGCTCAAGCCCGCCCAGAAGATCAGCTGCGAATGCGATGAGACCCTGTCGTTCACGGCATAGGCGCGCTCGCGCGTCGGCACGTCATGCATGTGCAGGTGCGCCGGCAGCGGATAGACCGGACACAGCAGCACGTCATACTCCTTGAAATACTCGTGCCACTTCCAGCGCATGCGGGTGCGCTCTTCGTCGAGCGCGACCCAGTGGCGATGGTGCAGGGTGTTGCCGCGCAGGGCCAACGCCCGTGCGGATTGATCCGACGGCTTGAGCCCGGCAGCGGCCGCAAGGTCCGCTTCGAAAGTCTCACGTGGCTGGCGCGCCGATGTCGCGGCCGCGAGCAACATGGAAAATACGCGCTGCGCCTGCGCCAGTTCGATCTCCGGCCGCGCCGTGTCGCTGATCTTCGCCTTCCGCTTGCCGAGGAAATCGATGAGCCGCTGCAGCACATCCTGGACGCTGCGATCCACCACCGAGACGTCGTCGCTCAGGATGACGCCGATCCTGAAGTCCTTGAGTTCCTTCTTGCGCGGCGGCGGCAGCGTGTAGGTCACGCCGCCAGCCTCGAGTTCATCCGGCCCTGCCATCACATTCAACGCAAGTTCAAGATCGGCGGCGCTGCGCGCCAGCGGACCGATGACGCTGATGTCGATTGGCGTCAGCACGCCGCCGAGCGCATGGCCACGCGGCGGACAGAGACCATAGGTCGGCTTGTGGCCGAAGACGCCGCAGTTGTGCGCGGGGTTGCGGATCGAGGACGCGATGTCGCTGCCCATCTCGATGCCGGTGAGGCCTGCCGCCAGCGCCGCTGCCGAGCCGCCGGATGATCCGCCCGGCGTGCGTGCGAGGTCCCACGGATTGCGCGTCGCGCCATAGATCTCGTTGAAGCTCTGTCCATCCGCCAGCAATCTCGGCACGTTGGTCTTGCCGAAGATCACCGCGCCGGCATCCATCCAGCGATCAACGGCCACGGCATTGGTCTGCGGCACGGCGTCGCGATAGGCGGGCACGCCCCAGGTCGTCGGCAGGCCGGCAATGTCGAACGTCTCTTTCACCGTCATCGGCACGCCGTGGAACGGCCCCCACGACTTGCACGCCTTCAACGCACGATCCGCCGCACGCGCCCGTTTGCGGGCCGCCGGAATATCGGTGACGACAATCGCATTCACGTCGGGATTATGCAGCGCGACCCGATCGAGATAGTGATCGAGCAGTTCGAGGCATCCGATCTTCTTCTGGCGAATGAGCGCGGCCAGCCGTTTGGCCGGCGCGAATGCGATGTCCGTCATGGCACCTCCCCTTCCGGACCACAGGCGTGATCCGGCGCTTCCTCTCCGGCAAGTTTGCCTTGGAGTTGTGTCGGGAGGTAGTGCCTTGTTGAAAAGCGAAGGCATTGCACAGCTTCTCGACTCCCTCCCCCTGAAAGGGGGAGGGTTGGGGTGGGGGTCACCTGTTTGCTGAGATAGAAAGCAAGCACATGAAGTTGATCCCCTCCCGATCGCTTCGCGATCGACCTCCCCTTTTCAAGGGGAGGTTGGCGCCGCGTACCGGGCTCTTGTTGTCTGTCAGATGCCTTCGAACTGCAGCCGCGCGAGCCGCGCATACAGGCCGCCCGCAGCCACAAGGGTCTCGTGGGTGCCCTGCTCGACGATGCGGCCTTTTTCAAGCACCAGGATGCGGTCGCAGGACAGCACCGTCGCGAGACGATGGGCGATCACCAGCGTGGTGCGCTCCTGCATCAGCCGCTCAAGCGCCTCCTTCACCAGCGTCTCGCTTTCCGCATCGAGCGATGACGTCGCCTCATCGAGCAGCAGCAGCGGCGCATCGCGCAGGATCGCGCGCGCGATCGCAATGCGCTGGCGCTGTCCGCCGGACAGCGTGATGCCGCGTTCACCGATCGGGGTTTCAAATCCCTGCGGCAGCCGGTGGATGAATTCGGACGCGAGCGCGAGTTCAGCCGCCCGCTCCACCTCCGCATCGCTGGCCTCGGGCCGGCCGAAGCGGATGTTCTCACGCACCGATGCGCCGAATACGGCGGCCTCCTGCGGCACCAGCGCGATGTGACGGCGCAGGGCGACCGGATCGACATCGCCGACCGGCACGCCGTCGAATGTCACCACGCCGGACTCGGGATCATAGAAACGCAGGATCAGATGGAAGATCGTGCTCTTGCCCGCGCCGGAGGGACCGACGATGGCGATCTTCTCGCCGCGCCGCACCTGGAACGACACCTCGTCCAGCACCAGGCTTTCCGGCCGCGCCGGATAGGCGAAACTCACACGATCGAATGCGACCTCTCCCCTGGCAGGCTCGGGCAGCTTGCGGGGATTGGCGGGCGCACGGACCGTCGGCTCGACATTCAGCAGTTCGAACAGCCGCTCGGCTGCGCCGGAGGTGGCGGCGATTTCCGTTCCGACCTGGCTGAGTTCGCCAAGGCCCGCCGCCGCCAGCACGGCATACAGGACGAACTGGCTGAGACGGCCCGCCGTCATCTCGCCGGCCAACACATCCTGCGCACCGACCCACAGCACAACGATCACGCTGCCGAACACGAGGAAGATCGCGATGGCGACGAGCAGCGCCCGGGCGCGCATCTGGTCGCGGGCGGCGCGATAGGCGAATTCGCTGGCGTCGCCGAAGCGGCGGGTGGCGAGGTCCTCGTTGGTGAAGGCCTGCAGCAGCCGCGTCGAGCCGATCAGTTCCGATGCATAGGCGGAGGCATCGGCGAGCGCATCCTGGGCGAGGCGCGAGCGGCGGCGCACCGAACGGCCGAAGCCGACCAGCGGCAGCACGATGATCGGGATGGCGGCCAGAACGAACAGGGACAGCCGCGGACTCGTCACCACCATCATCGCGCTGGCGCCGACAAACAGCATGAAGTTGCGCAACGCCGTCGAGATCGAGGAGCCGACGGCGGACTTGATCTGCGTGGTGTCGGCGGTGAGGCGCGAGATCAGTTCGCCGCTCTTGGCGGTGTCGAAGAACGACGCCGACAGCCGTGCGATATGGGCGAAGACCTCGGTGCGCAGGTCGGCGATCACGCGGTCGCCCAGCGTCGTCACCAGATAGGCCCGCGAGGCGCTGGCGACCGCTAGCAGCGCGGCCACGCCGAGCATCACCAGAAAATAGCTGTCGATCAGCCCGGTGGCGTCATGGGCAAAGCCGAAATCGACCATCCGGCGGATGGCGATCGGCACGATCAGCGTCGCCAGCGCGGCCATGGTCAGGGCGACGAAGGCCGCCGCCACCCGGCCGCGGTAGCGCATGAGATAGGGCAGCAGGCTCAGCAGCGGACGGACCCTGTCCGCCCGCTGTCCGGCGGACGGCGGAGCCTTTGCGGCTTCGAGCGGCGCCTGGTCCGCCGAAGAGGGAAATTTCTCGACCCGGTTCACGATATTCCGATGTTCTTCAGGTTGCCGCGGCCCGCGTCACGCTGCAGGTCCGGCCGGACCGGCGGGACATTGCCGCGCCGGGCCGCGCGAGGCAATCAGGTGTTTGCGCTTGTTTCGCAGCGTTCAGCGCGGTATAGAGCCGCAACTTTTCAGGAACCAATGGAACCATCAGTCCGGGCCCTGTCCGGCCGGGAAGGATTTTCGATGAAAGCCGACACGCATCCCGAATACCACGTCGTGAAGGTCAAGATGACCGACGGCAGCGAGTTCACCACCCGCACCACCTGGGGCAAGGAAGGCGACACGCTGCATCTCGACATCGACCCGAAGTCGCATCCGGCCTGGACCGGCGGCCAGCAGCAGCTGCTCGACCGCGGCGGCCGGCTCTCGCGCTTCCAGAAGAAGTTCGCAGGTCTGACCAAGGCCTGAGACCGATTTTCGGCTCGTGTGGTGGTTCGGAAGTTCGCTTCATTGTTTCCGCGGGTCCGTCAAGCGAACTTCGGAATCGGGACACCAGAATGACGAAAGCCCCGGTCAGGACCGGGGCTTTTTCGTTCACGCGGCCTGCAAAGCATCGCCGGCATCGCCGGCATCGCCGGGCCGTCAGGCTCCGCCTTTCTCGAAGGCCGCCTTCAGCAGCCCAAGCTGCCGCTCGACCGGATTGGCCGTTGCCCCCTCGGCTGGCTCGCGCTTGGCGTGAATGCTGCTGTCCAGCCGCCGGACTTCGGCCTGCAGATCCTTGGAGCGGGTGATGAGGTCCTGCAGCTTCTCCGGAAGCAGCAGGATGGCGTCCGGGTCACTGGTCTCGGCCGGCGCGAGCTTGACCTTGGTCTTCTCCTTGCGGGCCTGGGCGAGCGACATCTCGCCTTCCTTCACCGCCCGGTGCAGCAGCAGCCAGGAGGCGAGCTGCATCAGCCGCGTGGTCAGACGCATGCTTTCGGTCGCATAGGCCAGCGCAGCCGCGCGGGCGAGATTCTTCGAATCCTGGCGTCCGGGGCCATCCAGATAGGTCGCCGTCTCTTCGACAAGGGCCATCCCGTCGCGAAACAGCGCGGCAAAAGCCGCCGAATTCGCAAGCCGCGCGCCGAACGAAACCGGCACGGCCGAATTGGCCAACTGATCGGACATTGGGATACGCCTCGAACCTGCAGACACGTCGTTGAGTTTATGCTTGTCGCACGGCCCAAACCTTTACGCCGTCTCAAAGCGGTGTCCAGCAGCGGTTTTTAAATCCTTAAGATATGGTTTCCAACACACAGAAAGTTGTCGGCCCCTCTCCTGCAGGCAAAAAAAAGCCGCCGTTGCCGGCGGCTTAAAAGTCAAAACAGGGAGGCGTCAAACAGAGTGGACAGGAGCCACTCGATGTCCACAACATGGACACGCACAAGTAATGATCGAGAAAGCTTAATGACGCGTTAAATACGCGAATATTTTCCGGTGGACCGTAAGGGTTTGTTGACCCGCATCGGTCTTGGACGGGCCCGCCCTCGCCATCAGCTTTTGAAGAACTGGTCCGCGACCGACCGTGAGGCTTGTTTTCCGGCCACCGCGGCCTCCAGGCGGCGGATCTCGTCCTGCAGCAGGGCAATCCGCTCGTTGAGTTCCCCGACCGACAGCAGCGCAAGATCCTGCCCAATCTCGTGGGCGACTTTCTTCCTGGGGCGGTCCTCGTCTTCCATGGGCATCCTCCGGCTTCGGCTGGAAACTAGCCCCGGACGGTCGCCGTGTCAGCGGGTTGTCACCGCCCGTCCGTCCGCCTAAACAGCCACATCCTACCGCGAGGGACCCCGACCATGTCCGACCTTCCTGCCCGCATGACCGTGATCGGCATTTCCCAGCCGGGAGGTCCCGAGATGCTGGTTCCGGAAGAACGGCCGGTGCCGCAGCCCGGCGAGGGCGAGATCCTGGTCAAGGTCGCCGCGGCGGGCGTGAACCGGCCGGACGTGATGCAGCGCAAGGGCCACTATCCGCCGCCGCCCGGCGCATCCGACATTCCAGGCCTCGAAATCGCCGGGGAGATCGTCGCCGTGGGCCCGGGCGCGACCCGCTGGAAGCTGGGCGACAAGGTCACGGCGCTGGTCGCCGGCGGCGGCTATGCCGAATACTGCGTGGTGCCCGAACCGCAGGCCCTGCCGGTCCCGCAAGGGCTGTCGATGGTCGAGGCGGCGGCGCTGCCGGAGACGTTCTTCACCGTCTGGCACAATGTGTTCGAGCGCGGCGGGCTGAAGGCCGGCGAGACCTTCCTGGTCCATGGCGGCAGTTCCGGCATCGGCACGGTCGCCATCATGCTGGCCAAAGCGCTGGGCGCCTCCCGCATCTTCACCACCGCCGGCACGGCGGAAAAGTGCGAGGTCTGCCGCAAGCTCGGCGCCGACGTCGCGGTCAATTACAAGACCGAGGACTTTGTCGCCGTGATCAAGGCCGACACCCCCAAGGGGGTGGACGTGATCCTCGACATGGTCGGCGGCGACTATGTCGACCGCAACTATGACGTCGCGGCGCTCGAAGGCCGCATCGTCCAGATCGCGTTCCAGACCAGCCCGAAGGTCACCATCGACCTCCGCCGGATCATGCACAAGCGGCTCTCCCATACCGGCTCCGGCCTGCGTCCCCGCTCCGTCGCCGACAAGGGCAAGATGGCGCGCGCCCTTGAGCAGACCGTCTGGCCGCTGCTGGCGGCCGGCAAGGTGAAGCCGGTCATCGATTCGACCTTTCCGCTGCGCGAGGCCGCGGCCGCCCACGCCCGGATGGAGAGCAGCGAGCACATCGGCAAGATCGTTCTGACCATTTAGGGCTTTTGGGTGATCGCGTTTTCTGCGGCGAACCGGGTCCCACGTCGCCGGAAAACGCTTTGATATTGCGGCGAGCCCCGAAATGGACGCAAACTTGAACTTTCTGGCCCTGTCCCCAGGATCGTCCAGCCGGGACGATGCTGCGTCGGCAGGGACGGCGCCGTGCAGATCGGGACGCGGATGTCCGGGGATTGTTATTTGAATATTTTGCGCTTCATGTGCGCCCTCCTG
>Ga0182746_1002067_pt1 | contig 16066 bp, 17 predicted proteins | sample eDN3rd30CBELigOP_FD_128881 | JGI IMG/M metagenome (GOLD analysis project Ga0182746, IMG submission 128881) | Enriched Organic Plus compost microbial communities from Emeryville, California, USA - eDNA 3rd pass 30_C BE-Lig OP (version 2) (version 2) ... | reverse complement strand
GCGATCACGGCCGAAACCATGGTCGTGGCCGATCACCAGGTGCGCGAGCCCGAAGTGCCGGATCAGGACACGCTCCACAAAGTCGCGCGGGGAGAGTTGTGACAGCGCTCGAGTGAAGGGCACAACCGCGACCTCATCGACCCCGCTGGCGCGCAGCAGTTCGACCCGTTCCTGGGTGTTCGTCAGCAGGCTGGGCGCGGCGTCCGGTCGGACCACGCGCAGGGGGTGCGGATCGAAGGTTACAACGAGCGACTGCAGACCGTGCGCGTGACCGGTTTCGCGCAGTCGATCCAGGACTGCCCGGTGGCCACGATGTACTCCGTCAAACGTGCCGACTGTGATGACCGCGGTATCAGCCGGGCGCGGCGTCCCGGGGAGCTCAATGTCCGTGTTCATTCGGAGTGCAGTACCTTCCGCGGGCGAAGATTCGAACCGTTGCTGAACCCGATCCCGAGTAGTTCCCGGTTATGCATGATGAGCACCTCACCCGGTGGCGCAGGGTGTGGAATTGTTTGCCCGAATCTGAGTCGGCGTGCCTCCTCATCATTCACGTCGACGCGCGCGAATTGCGGCAACGCATCGACCGGAGCGATGGCCGCAGAGTCTACGCGTTCCCGATCGGTGAGTTCCTCAAGTGAGATCGCCTGATCGATGCTGACCGCGCCGATGCTCGTGCGCCTGAGTGCGCTGAGATAACCACCGGTTCCGAGCCTTACCCCGAGGTCGCGCGCGATGGCCCGGATGTAGGTGCCACTCGAGCAGGCAACATCGAACTCGATCTCGGGCAGGTCGAAGCGGGTGAGTTGAATCCGATCGATGCGCACCGTTACCGGTTCCAGCGCGGGGACCTCGCCCGCGCGCGCAATTTCATAGGCACGCCGGCCTTCCAGCTTTTTTGCCGAATACGCGGGTGGAACCTGTTGCTGTTCACCGAGCATCGCCTCGAGGGCAGCCTCGACCGATCCGCGCGTGAGTGTGCGCCATGCATCGTTTGCGGCGACGTGTTCTCCGGTCGCATCGTCGGTGCCTGTAAACGCATCCAGGCGGGCGGTTGCGTGATACCCCTTGGGAAGGCCGGTCAGGTATTCAACGAGGCGGGTCGCCCGCCCAACGCACAGAATGAGCAGCCCCGAGGCGAATGGATCGAGTGTGCCCGTGTGCCCGATGCGTCGGGTCCCGAGCGCGCGGCGGGCGATCGCGACCACGTCATGCGACGTAGGTCCAACCGGCTTGTCCACAGGGATGATCAGGTCAGCGGCACCGTCAGTCTTCATCGCTGCGGCTGTTGTCCCCGGATGCTTCGGTGGGTGGCGTCGGCGGGAGAACCTCACCGAGCAGTTTCTCGATACGCATTGCGTAATCGAGCGATTCGTCCGACCGGAAACGCAGCTCCGGGACCTTGCGGATCTTCATGCGTTTGCCAAGCTCGGAGCGGATGTACGGACTCGCGGCGCTCAGACCCTCGAGCGTTTCGGTGCGCTCCGCATCATCTCCGGGAATCGAAACAAAAATCTGCGCGAGCGAGAGATCGGTCGATGCACGCGCACCGGTTACCGTCACCATTCCGATGCGCGGATCCTTCACTTCGAAGCGAAGGATATCAGAGATTTCCCGCTTGAGCTGTTCGTTCAGCCGCTCGACTCGCCGGCTCATGCTGCCTCTACAGTTCAGCGATCCAGGGATCGCGCGTCAACGATAGGTTCTGTACGTATCGATCACACGGGCGCGTGCTTCAGCCACAACGAGGGCATCGGCCGAAGCGAGTACCGATTCCGCGTGTCGACGGTCCCCTGAAACTACACACGCGGTAAGTTCCGCGCGCTGCCATGCCTCGTGATGCGCCGTCTCCGCAACGGATACGTTGAAGCGCGCGTGCAATCGGTCCTTCAGACTCTTCACGACCGAGCGCTTCTCCTTCAGCGACTGGCAGCCGAAAATCTCCAGCTCCCACGCAATCACGCCAATAATCATCGTGGCTCTAGTATACCGTTCGCTATTGCTCCAGGGTACTGCAGCGGCAGAACGCAGGATCCGGACTGCCGCCAACAGGCGATGCCCGATTGCGAGGCAATCAACGGACCCGACCCTGCAGCTCCCAGGCGAAAAAAAAGGGAACCAGGCCAAAGCCACCTGGTTCCCTTCTGTCCTGCAGGCTAAGCCGAAATCAGTGCGAATCCTGCGACGCGCCTGCGGTGCTGAGGGTACGCGCCACGGACTCAACCCGGTAGCACTCGATATGGTCGCCGATCTTGATGTCGTTGTAGCCTTCGATGCTGATACCGCACTCGAAGCCTTCACGCACCTCGCGGACATCCTCCTTGAAGCGCTTCAGGCTGCCGATTTCGCCATCGTAGATCTGCACGCCATCGCGCACCAGCCGAACACGTCCCTTTCGATCGACGGTGCCGTGCACAACCTGGCAGCCGGCGACCACGCCGATGCGCGGGACCTTGAAGAGTTCGCGCACTTCGGCAGTGCCGAGGTGAACTTCCCTCTCCTCCGGCGCGAGCATCCCTTCGAGTGCGGCCTTCACGTCTTCGACCGCCTCGTAGATGATGTTGTACAGCCTGATATCGACGCCTTCGCGCTGTGCAACCGCGCGTGCATCCGGGCCCGGCCGGACATGGAAGCCGACAATAATCGCTCCCGCGGTTGCGGCAAGCAGCACGTCAGACTCGTTGATCGCACCGACGCCACGGTGAATGACCTCGACCTGCACTTCGCTGGTGGAGAGCTGGCCCAGCGCATCGGAGAGCGCCTGGACCGAACCGTCCACGTCGCCCTTGATGATCAGGTTCAGGTTCGCCGTCTGGCCCTGCGCCAGCAGCTTGCTGATGTCGGTCAGCTTCACGCCGCGGCTCTTGATGCGCAACTGCTTCTCGCGCTCGAGCCGCTGACGCGTCTGCGCGATTTCGGCGGCCTTGAGCGGATCCATCGCGAGCAGCGTATCACCCGCCTGTGGAACGCCTGCGGTGCCCAGGATCTGAACCGGAATACCCGGGCCAGCCTGCTTTACCGTCTTGCCGCGTTCGTCCAGCAGCGCGCGCACCTTGCCGTCGAAATGCCCGACCACAAACGAGTCGCCAACCTTCAGCGTGCCGTTCGTGACCAGCACGGTCGCAAGCGCGCCCTTGCCCGGGTCGAGCTGGGCTTCAACTACGGTACCCGTTGCTGCACGGTCCGGATTCGCCTTGAGGTCCAGGATTTCTGCCTGGAGCAATACCTTCTCCAGCAGATCCTGCATCCCGATCCCCTTCTTCGCGCTGACCTCACCGGCCAGCGTCTCTCCACCAAACTCTTCCAGAACCACACCGTGCTGCAGCAGGTCCTGCTTGATCTTCATCGGGTTTGCACCCGGCAGGTCGATTTTGTTGATCGCCACGATCATCGGCACACCGGCATTACGCGCGTGGCTGATGGCCTCGATCGTCTGCGGCATGACCGAGTCGTCGGATGCGACAACCAGGATCACGATGTCCGTGACGGACGCGCCTCGTGCACGCATCGCGGTGAACGCGGCGTGACCCGGCGTATCGAGGAACGTCAGCGCGCGGCCATCCTGCAACTCGACGTGATAGGCGCCGATGTGCTGCGTGATCCCGCCCGACTCGCCAGCCACCACGTTGGTGCGGCGGATGTAGTCCAGCAGTGACGTCTTGCCGTGGTCGACGTGACCCATGACCGTGACGACCGGCGGCCGCGGCTGCAGCATCTCTTCCGCATCAACAACTTCGGCCTCGTCGACGATGTCCTTGCCGTACTCCTCTTCGCGAATCGCACGGAACCCGAACTCGTCCAGCAGCAACTCGATCTGATCGAAATCGAGGCGCTGGTTGATGGTGACCATCAGGCCCAGGTTCTTGAACGCACTCGAAATGATCTGGTTGGCCGGGACGTCGATCAGTTCGGCCAGCTCGGCGACGGTCAGGAACTCGTTGACGCGCACCGTCTGCGCCTCTTCGGCCGCACGACGCTCGCGCTCACGCTCCATCTCCACCCGGCTGGGCGCCTCTTCCCGACGGTGCTTGCGTCGCTTTCCGCCAGTCTTGAGTTCCGTCAGCACGCGCTGGATGTTCTCCTGCACGGCGACTTCATCGACCCGCCGCTTCTTCGCCTTCTTCTTGTCCTTCTTCTTGGCCCGGCCGTCGGCGGTGTAGCCCTCGGCCTGGATCCGCACCTGGCCACCCGGCGCCGCACTCGCGGCCGGTCGTGCCGGCGGCTGCGTCGGTCGACCGCTGCTATACGCGGCCGCCGGGCGCTCCTGCGCTGGCTGCTGCCGCGGCTGCGTCCAGCCCAGAACCTCCGCCGCACGACGCAGACGCGGCCGCTGTTCCGGTGTTGCCACCTTTGGCGCTGCCGGCGCCGGAGGCGCAGGCGGCGTCGCCGAAGCGGCTGGTGCTGCCGGTGCTGGCGGTGCTGGGGGTTCGGCCGGCGCTGCCGTTGCTGCCGGTTCCTGAGGCGCGGGTTCTACGGCTGCGGGAGCCTCCTCCTGAACGGCTTCCACCGTCGGAGCGACGATCTCCGGCTCCGCAGCGGGTTCAGGAGTTGGCGCCGGTTCCGGTTCCGGAGCAGCTTCAACCTGGGCCGTGACCTCTTCGGGCTGAGGTACCGCCGCCGCTTCGGGTTCCGGTGCAGCGGTCTCGGCGCTCGGGGTCTCTTCGACCGCGGCCTCGACAACCGGAGCAGCGACCTGCGGTTCGGGCTCAGGAATCGGCTCGATCACGGGCTCAGCGACGACAGCTTCCGCCTCCGGCGCTGCAGCCTCAGCCTCTGCGACCTGCGCTTCCGCTTCGGGAGCCACCGTTTCCGGCTCCGGCTCCTCGACCTTGCGGCGCCGCCGGCGACGGCCGACCGCCTGAACGTCTTCCATGACGCTCTGAATGGCTTCTTCGACATCGCCGTGCCCGGCACGGCGCTCGCGCTCGAAGCGCGCGCGCAGCTTGGCGATCGTCGCATCATCGACGGTCGACGCCTCGCTGCGGACGGCTACACCCATGCCGCGGAGCAGCTGGATCAGCTTGTCCGGTTCGAGTTGAAACTCTTTCGCTGCTTCGTAAACGCGCATAACTCCCAAGGTAACCAAACGAAAAGACGTACCTACTACCCCGAATGCCCCAAATTGTCTTCGCCGCCCAGCATTTGCTGCACCCGGTCGGCGAAGGACTGCACCGTGATGCCCACGGCGCTAAGAGGCGCCTTGCCAACGGCTGCGCCCAGTTCCGCACGTCGGAAGCGGACCACGTGCGGAATGCCCCTGGACTTCAGCAGTGGCAGCAATTTGTCCTGACTGTTGTCCGAGATGTCCTCGGCCACGAGGGCGAATCGCAGTATTCCGGAGCGCGCCGCTTCCCGTACGCGCTCCGTTCCTGGCAGCAGTGCACCGGCTCGCGCGGCGAGGCCGAGGAGCCGGAGCGCTGCATCATCAGGCGCCACTGCTCTTCGGTGTGCCACGGCTCCGGTCCGGCAGGGGCAGGCCGAGAATATCGGCCGCGAGCTCGCGGGCTTCCGCCAGCTCCTCTTCCGTCGGGCCATCCTTGGGCGCCTCGACTTCCTCCGTGGCGCCCTCCTCCTCGGTCAGCGACTCGATCAACTGCAGGACATAGTCCGCCTGATCGGCATCGATGCCGGGGACGCGGAGCAGATCCTCGCGCTCCAAGTCAATGATATCCAAAAAGCTAGTATACCCAGCACCCTCGAGCGCCGCCAGTGTACCGAGCGGCAGATCGAGTTCGCGCAGCGGGAAATCCGCCACCTCGTAATCCTGCTCGCCGCCCCCGAAGAGTGCAGCATCTGCGCCGCGTTCGAGCCACTCGCGGCTACCGTACAGATCGATCTGCCAGCCGATCAACTGGCTCGCAAGTCGGACATTCTGCCCGTTCTTGCCGATGGCCAGAGAAAGCTGATCCTCGTCGACGATCGCGGTGATGACCCGGCGCGAGGAATCGCTCAGCACCTTGGCGACCTTGGCCGGTGCGAGCGCGCGACGCGCGTAGACTTCGGGATCCGGGTGATACGGGACAATGTCGATGCGCTCGCCGCCGAGTTCGCCCACTACCGCCTGAACGCGCGAGCCCTTCAAACCGACACACGCGCCGACCGGATCGATCGAGTCGTCGCGCGAAGACACGGCCACCTTCGTCCGTCCGCCGACCTCACGCGCGATCCCCTTGATTTCGACGATCCCCTGATGGATTTCCGGGACCTCGAGCTTGAAGAGCGCACCAACAAAGAGCGGATCGGCGCGCGACATCACCAGCCGCGGACCCTTTGGCGTCTCCTCGACGCGCTTGAGCACCGCGCGGATCGGCTCGCCCTGGCGGAAACGCTCCCGCGGATTCTGCTCCTTCCACGGGATGATCGCTTCCGCGTCCCGGCTCTTGTTCAGCATGATCACGATCTTGCCGCGCTCCACCTGCTGAACTTCGCCCGAAAGCAGATCCCCGACCTTCGAGGCGTACTCATCCCGGATCTTGTTGCGCTCGCCCTCGCGAACCCGCTGGATGATGCGCTGCTTCGCTGCCATCACCGCGTTGCGGCCGAACTCCTTGAAGTCGACCGGAATTTCTATGACGTCACCAACCTCGAAGTCCGGATCGTCCCACTGTGCCTCTTCCAGCGAGATCTGGCGCGACGAATCCTCAACTTCGACCGCTACTTCCTTGAGCACCGTGATGCCGATGTCACCCGTCACATCGTCGATGCGAATTTCTGCCTGCACGTTCGGCCCGTAGCGACGCGCCAGCGCCGCCATGATGCCGTCCTTGATCAAATCGTGAAGATCGGCCTGCGAAATGTTCTTCGCGCCGACCATCTCCCGAAACGCTGCAACCACGTTTCCCATAGCCTACCAGCTCCGTGCTGAAGGAAACCTCATCTGTCGTCTTCCCATTTGAAGACAAGCTTTGCGCGGACCACCTCGTTCCGCGGCACAATCACCACTCCACCGTCCGGCATCTCCAGCCGGACCCGGTCAGCTTCATCCAGCCCAAGCAATACCCCCTCGATCCGCTTTCCATGCTTCTCAATCGGGTTCTGCGTCTTGAGTGCAACCAGCTTCCCTGCGAAGCGCTGAAAATCACGCGCCTTGACCAGCGGTCGCTCGATTCCGGGGGAGGAAACCTCGAGGACATACCGCTCGCCGAGATCCTGACGCTCGTCCAGGTATCGCTCGACCGCCCGGCTCACCGCCGCGCAATCGTCGAGCGACACGCCCTTCCCGGGCTCCGAATCCGGCCGATCGATACGCAGCCGCAGCAGCGGCCGCGTTTTCGACCCGCTACGCTCGGCTTCGACCAGTTCGAATCCCAGCGCCTCGACCTGCTGCTCGATCTCGCGCTCGAGTGCCTTGTCCTCCATACCGCTCCCGCACCTTAGGCACAAAAACGGGAGGCGTTGCTGCGCCACCCGTCCTTCGCGCCGTTCACCTGCCGGCAACAAAAAAGTGGGGGTGCATCCCCCACTTGCGGTGCCGACGGCCTTGGTCGACACAGGTTGCAATATAATGCCGAGACGCGATCCGGGCAAGCCTTCCGCCGTCTAAATCCCTGCGATTTCTGCGCTTAGCGATTCCCACGCAGATTGACACACACCTCACCCGCCACGGTTGCGGTCACGTTTCCGGCTTGGGCTGTGGTTCATACCCGCTGCAGCGGGCGACCGGGAGCGGCGGATACTTCGGAAAGCGCGGATCCACCTTCGAAAGTTCGCAGAGGTAGAAGCGTGAGCCGCGACGACTCTCGATGATTCGAGCGTGTGTACAGGTTGCGCAAAGCCCGGCGTTGATCATTCCCCCCTGATGCCGATGAGCCCCATCTGGCGGCCGCTGTCGCCGGCACGGTGCGAAAAGAAGGTCCGGCCTGAGTGCCGGGTGCAATACTCCGATACCGTGACATTTGCGGCCGCGACCCCGGCCTGAAGCGCGCGGCGGGTGAGTACAGCCCGGAGATCGACCGGTGTGTTGTGCGTCGGCACCTCGAGCCCGAGCGCTTCGTGAACTTCCGGCCCGACTTCGTAGCATTCGCCGCAGATTGCGGGACCGAAATGGACGTGAAGCTGGTCCGCGCGGCTGTTACAGGTACGCTGCATTTGCGCGATGCCGTTTTCCAGGATGCCGGCGACCACGCCGCGCCAGCCCGCATGCAATGCGGCGACCGCGCGGTGTATCGGATCAGCAAGAAACACGGGTACGCAATCGGCCGCAGAAATAGCGAGCAGCAGATTCGCGCGGGTTGTGACATGCCCGTCGGCGTCGTCCCGCAGCAGCACGCCTTCGCACACCGTGTCATGGTGCAGCACGCGTGAACCGTGTACCTGGAGTGCGTGCACGACGGCATCGAAACCGGTTGCGGCGCGCACGGTTCGCCAGCGTTTCATCACCTGCGCGGCGGGGCCGCCGCCGTAACATGCGAGGTCGAACCCGGGCTCCGCCCCGCGACCGGTGGTGGCCTGGAGCAGCCATGGGAACTGCTCCTGCCACTGCGGGTGCACAAAAACCGGAGCTTCGCCGGTGAGTCGTTGCTCGCGGATCAGATTCACGCGACGCGCCTCGGTTGCCGGCATCATGCCCGGTCGATCGGGATGTCGCCTGGCGCGGAAGTGCTGCCGCCCGTGCTTTCGTGTGTCCCTCTCGCTGCGCCACTTCCCTTCATCTCGAGATCGGCCACACGCATGCGCAGCGCTGTGATCTCTTCCTGAAGCGCCTCGAACTCTTTGCGCGGTACGAAGTCGAGGCGTTCGCGCACATCGTCCATGGCTTCCCGGGCGCGGTTCATGGTCGAGCGAGCGGCCTGTTTGGCGTGCTCGCCATCGAGGTCGTTGGTTTCGCGGACTTCGCGGATGGTTTCATCGATTGCGTCCTTCAGTGCGGCGAGGAATCCGGTGACCGCCCGAACCCCTTCCTTGATGCCCTCTTTCGCCTGATCGCCACCGCTCCTGCGTTCACTCTCGGTCATGACATTCTCCTAGGAGTCACGTGAATCGACACGCTCGATGCGTGCGCCGAGTGCGCGAAGCCGCTCGTCGATGCGCTCGTATCCACGCTCAATCTGTCCGGTGTTGTAGATGTGGCTTTCGCCCTCGGCGCCGAGTGCCGCAATGAGGAGCGCCATGCCAGCGCGGATGTCGGGGCTCTCCACAACGGCGGCGTGCAGCCGTGAGGGCCCGATGACAACGGCGCGATGCGGATCGCACAGTACAATCCGCGCCCCCATGCTGATCACCTTGTCGGCGAAGAACATCCTGGACTCGAACATCTTCTCGAAGATCAGGATGGTTCCGCGACACTGGGTGGCGACCACCAGGGCAATCGACGTGAGGTCTGCCGGAAACGCCGGCCATGGACCATCGTCGATCTTGGGGATGTGCCCGCCGAGATCCATCCGGATTTCGCGATCCTGGTCGCCCGGAACGAACAGGTCCTGCCCACGGATCTCGCACCGGATGCCCATCCGCTCGAAGCCGAGCAGTGTCGAATCGAGGTGTTCAACCGCCGCATCCTCGATCAACAACTCGCCGCGTGTGACTGCGGCCAGACCAATGAACGAACCGACCTCGATGTGATCGCTTCCGATGCGGTACTCACCACCGTGCAGCTTCTCGACGCCTTCGAATTCCAGAACACCGGTTCCAATGCCGGAAATCTTCGCGCCGAGTGTATTCAGCATCCGGCACAGGTCCTGTACGTGCGGCTCGGCGGCAGCGTTTCGGAGGCGCGTGCGCCCTTTGGCGAGGACCGCGGCCATGATCGCGTTTTCGGTGGCGGTTACACTGGGTTCATCGAGAAAGATGTCGGCGCCACGCAGACCGGTCGTTTCCAGCCGGTAGCCGCGATCCGCATCGACATTCGCACCGAGCTTGGAGAGCGCAAGGAAGTGGGTATCGACACGACGCCGTCCGATGAAATCCCCGCCTGGTGGCGGGAGCACCATGCGTCCCACGCGCGCGAGCATCGGCCCTGCGAGCAGGATGGAGGCGCGGATGCGCGCGGCGGCTTCCGTGTCGAGTTCGGATGCCTTCAGGTTCTTCGCGCAAATTCGCACCTTGTTGGGACCGAGCCATTCGGTTTCGGCGCCCAGTGTCGCGAGCAGATCGAGGAGCGTCTTTACATCGCGAATCGCGGGAACGTTGTCGAGTATGACATCTTCATCGGTCAGCAACGTGGCTGCGATGATCGGCAAAGCAGCATTCTTGTTTCCGGCGGGGCGGATTGTACCGCGCAGTGCGTAACCACCTTCGACGACGAACTTGGGCATCCCTGTCTCCGTGAGTGAATCGCAGAACGGCCACGAGCGGGCGCCCTGCCGCACGGAACATACCGTCTGCACCTTATCGGGCCAACCCGCCCGAAAAGCGCGTAATTCCGCTTGCTTGACACCCTTCCGCAACGCGTCCTAAACTGCCCGGTCCCCTCTCTGCTCGGCGTTCCTGCTGCAAGCACGGTGAATGGAAAAATCTCCGCTTCGAGTCGGTGTATGGCAGTGCGCGCCTGCGCTGCGTCGCGTCGCTGAAAATGCGCAGCGGATCGATCAGGCAAGTGCGTCCAGTGAAGCACAGATCCTGATTACGCCGGAACTCTCTCTGACCGGCTACGACGTTCGGGACGCGGTTCATGAGCTGGCCATGCCCGCGCACGAGTTGCTGCACCACCTGCATCCGCGGCAGGGTCGAAGTGTGCTGGTCGGGTTCATTGAGCGTGGGGACACCGGCATTCCCTGCAATGCCGCAGCGCTGGTCGCCGACCGCGTGCAGCACCTGCACCGCAAACTTTACCTCCCGACCTACGGGATGTTTGATGAAGGTCGCTACTTCGGACGTGGGCAGCGCCTCGACCTGTGCACATACGAAGGCTGGAAACTGGGCATCCTGGTCTGCGAAGACTTCTGGCACCCTGGCTTGATTTACGCACTGGCGGCGCAGGGAATGGACGCACTGCTGGTGATGGCAGCCGGCGCGGGGCGCGGAGCATGGCAAGGCGGCATGCACGGCTCGCCGTTCGCATCCACCGGGACGTGGGAGGGGATCGCACGCACAACGGCGCAGCTCTACGGCATCTACGTCGCGCTCTGCAACCGGGTCGGCGTCGAGGGTGCGCTGACCTTCGCAGGCGCTTCGCTCATCGTCGGGCCCGACGGGACGGTGCACCAGCGCGCTGCCGGGGTAGAAGAAGCGATGCTCGAATGGGAATTCGACCCTGAGGAGATCCGCCGGGCGCGCACCCCCTATTCGCACCTGCGTGACGACGACCCGCACCTGGTCATCCGCGCCCTCGAGCAGGGATTGGCCCGATGACGGAACGCCGGGAGCGGATCACGATGCTGATCGCCGGCGTCCTGCGGCAGGCACTGGTCGACCATGGCGCCAGCGGTTTCGTGATTCTCGGAGGAGCGGCAGGAACGGACCTGTGCCTCGCGGCCTGTTCACGGGCCGCCCCAGGCCAAACCGAGGTTGTGCACGCGGAGGGCGATACCCTGCAGACGATTGAACAGCAGCGAGCGCGGGCGCGGCTGCTTGCAGCCGAGCGCAACGCGCTGTTGGCCAATCCGGCCAGCAAGACAGCCCTGTTGCTCGGGCAGCTTCCGCCTGAGCCACTGCTTCCACTCGGGGACCTGTACGAAACACAGATTTCCGAACTGTGTGGGCTGGAGATCGAAGGCGCGGGTGGTGCAGCAGCGGCCGACCCCTATGCCCATTTCGGCGGGACGGCCGCCGTCGACCTCGCGCTGACCCGGTGGTTCGAGGAGCGGCGCAGCGCCGCGCAGGCGGTCGCCCACTTGCCGGAACAGGTGCGTGGATCGTTCCTTGAAGTGGTCCGTGCCGGTCGGGATCGGCGGCGCAGGATCGGACTGGTCCCGAAATTGTCGACGCGCACACTCGGCGTCGACCTGTTCGACTGAACGCGAGGATGCGGGTGTCCCTGAATCTGCTTGCCACTGCCGTGCAGGATGCTGCGCTGATCGATGCTGTCGGCCGGGTTGCCACCGCCCAGACCGTAATGATGGTCTGCATGGTCCTGGTCCTGGTGCTTGCAATCGGCGCCGCACTGCTCAGCTACAACACAATGAAAACGCTGGGGCGCACCCTGCGCGCACTCGAGAAAGTCATCGATGAACTGGCGCCGCGCGCCGAGCCGCTGATCGATGGTGTGACCCGCGTGGCGGTCGATGCCAGCGCGATCACCGAAACGGTACGCCGCAAGTCGAATGATCTGCTGGAAACCGTCGAAGACGTGAATGAACGACTGCGCGAACTGACCGATGCAGCGGAGAAGCGTGTCCGACAGATCGGGACGGTCCTCGATGTGGTGCAGGCGGAGGCCGAGGAACTCATGCTGGATGCCGCCGCAACGGCGCGTGGCGTGCATGAAGCCGCCCACGTTTTGCGCGAGCCGCGTCGTTCGTCGGTGCGGCTGCCGAATCGGAGGGCGCCAACGGACCTGGAGAAAGACGATGATGAGGAATAACAGCGAATCGGCGGAATATGTAACGGCCTTTGTGATCGGCGCGGTGATCGGCGCGGGTGCAGCGCTGCTCTTGCGGCCCGAACCACAAACCCGCACCCAACGGATCATGGGACAGATCGCGCCTGTGGCACGCAAGGCCGGCAAGGCCGCTCGGCGTGCAGGGAAACGGTATGGCCGAGGTCTGGAACACGGCCGCCGCGCCACCGAGGAGCTGACCGATGCAGGCAGGCAGGCGATCGACGAGTTCCAGCACCGAGTCGAACGCATCCTGGCCGACGCGCGCGATGACATGAGCGACGGGATGCGCGACGCCCGCCGGTCGATCAAGCGTAAACTTCGCCAGGTTCGAAGCTGATTTTGAAGCTGCTCACGATCCTCGGCGTCGCGGCCGTGTTGATGGTCCTTTCGCCCAGCGATGTCTGGGCGTTTGGACCTGCTACGCATGTCTACCTCGGCCTGACTCTGCTGGATGCGCTGCCGCTGATTCCGGCCGCGATTGCGGACCTGCTGCGGGCGTACCCGCAAAGCTTCCTCTACGGTTCGATTGCGGCCGACATCTCGTTTGCCAAAAAGTACGTACCCGCCGGACGACACTGTCATTTCTGGCACGTTGGAGAGGAGATTCTCGAACGGGCGGACAACGACCGGCTTCGCGCGGTCGGCTACGGATACCTTTGTCATCTCGCGGCGGATACCATCGCGCACAACTACTTCGTCCCGCGCCAGCTTCTGCTGACCAGCAGCTCCAAATCGCTGGGCCATTCGTACTGGGAACACCGCCTCGACGTGCAACTCGGTCAGAAATTCACCACAACCGCACGCGAAGTCGTGCTGGCGTACGATCATTCCGAAGCTGATCACCTTTTTGACTGCGTGCTCAGCGGAACGATCTTTTCCTTCGAAACGAACCGGCGGATTTTCCGCGGGATGATCCGCTTCCAGGACAACGAGCAGTGGCACGTCGTCTTCGATCGAATGATCCAGAGCTCACGCTGGGATCTCACGCCGGACACGATCGACGGCTACCTCTCGCGCTCGTTCGATTTTGTGGTGGACTACTTGCGGCGTGGGCGGATCTCTCTGCCGGCCGCACTGGATCCGATCGGGGAGTTCAACCTGCAGTTGGCCAAGAAGGTTCGGCGACTGGCGATCCGCGAAGGCGCGCTGGAACGTCCGGAAATTCTGAGTGAGATGGCCGACGACTTTTTTCCGCTGCCGGATGGGCAGCTCGGGCATTATCGCGAGGCGTTGCAGATGAAGGAGGATGGGACGGCAGTGACGAGCGGTTGACCAGCCGCCTGCACTGCCGCACCCGTCACTGCACTCTCAGCTTCCGAGCCCGAGCTGTTCTCGCAGGATCGCGGTAGCCCGGCGCGGATCCGCCTTCCCCTGCGAACGTTTCATCACCTGCCCCATCAGAAACCCGAACACCTTCTGATCCCCGGCGCGTACACGTTCCACCTCGGCCTGATGCAGTTCCAGAACGTCGCGCACCCAGGTTTCGAGCTGTGCAACATCGCTGACCTGCGCGAGACCTTCCGCTTCCACAATTTCCGACGCGCTCCGGCCGGTCTGCAGCATTTTTCCAAGCACTGTGCGACCCGTCCCGTGCGAAATCACTCCATCGCGTACGAGGTTTATGAGCTGCGCGAGTGCGGACGCAGACACGGGGAACTCCGTGATGCTCCAGCCGCGGTCATTGAGCACACCCAGCACATCCGTCATGATCCAGTTGCTTGCAGCCTTCGCGTCGCCAGCCTGCAGTGCAACAGCCTCGAAGTAGTCCGCGATGGCCCGGTCGGCCGTGAGGACTTCGGCATCATAGGCCGGGATCGCGTAATCACGGACGAATCGTTGTGCCCGCGCCCGCGGCAATTCGGGGACTGACGCGCGGATCCGTTCCAGCGTCGGCAACGTAATCACCAGGGGCGGCAGATCCGGGTCCGGGAAATAGCGGTAGTCGTGCGACTCCTCCTTCGACCGCATCGGGCGCGCTTCGCCCCGCACCTCATCCCAGAGCAGCGTCTCATTGACGACGCGTTCACCCCGTTCCACGAGCGCAATCTGACGGGCGATCTCGAAGTTCAGCGCACGCTCGACATTGGCGAACGAATTCATGTTCTTGAGTTCGGTCTTCGGCCCGAGTTCCAGCACACCTCGGTTACGCACTGAGACGTTCGCATCAACACGCAGACTTCCCTTCTCCATGTCGCAGTCGCTGACATCGAGGTACTGCAGAATCTGCTTGAGCCGCGTGAGGAACACGCGGGCCTGCGCGGGTGAATGCAGATCCGGCTCTGTCACGATCTCGATCAGCGGCGTTCCGGCGCGGTTCAGGTCGACCGCCGTGCGTCCGGGCAATCGGTCGTGCAGCGACTTGCCCGCGTCATCCTCGAGATGGATGCGTCGTATGCGAACCGGCCGTTCCTCATCGGCTTCCGGCGCGGTCAGTTCCCCCTCGGTTGCGATCGGCCGATCGAACTGCGTGATCTGGTAGCCCTTCGGCAGGTCCGGATAGAAGTAATTCTTTCGTGCGAAGATGCTGGTTTCGTGCACCGTGCACTGCAGCCCGAACGCGGCACGCGCGGCGAGTTCGACTGCGAGCCTGTTGAGAACCGGCAGCGCACCGGGCAAACCGAGACATACCGGACAGACATTGCTGTTCGGCTCGGCGCCAAATCCGGTAGCACAGCCGCAGAACAGCTTTGTCGCAGTTTTCAGTTGAACGTGCACTTCCAGGCCGATGACCGGCTCGAGTTCTCCGTTCATACGTGCAACGCCTGCTCGAGTGCGTATGCTGCACGCACCATCGTCGCCTCATCCCCGCGCTTTGCCAGTAGTTGCCCACCGACCGGCAATCCATCGACCAGCCCGACGGGAATCGACATTGCCGGAACCCCGGCGAGATTGGCGGTCACCGTGAAGCAGTCGGACAGGTACATCGCATACGGGTCGTTCGATTTCTCGCACAACGCGAACGCCGTGGTCGGCGCGGTCGGTGTGAACAGGACATCGACACCATCATCGAAAACACGCGTGAAGTCCCGGGCGATCAGCGTGCGGACCTTCTGTGCGCGGGCATAATACGCATCGTAGTAGCCGGCGCTGAGTGCGTAGGTACCAAGCATGATGCGACGCTTCACTTCCTCGCCGAACCCTTCGGAGCGTGTGCGCGCGTACAGTTCCGCTGTGCTGTCGGTGTCGGCGCGCACGCCGTACCGCACGCCATCGTAGCGGGCGAGGTTGGTTGATGCTTCCGCGGTCGCGATGAGATAGTAGGTCGGAATGGCGTACGCTGTGTGGGGCAGCGAGACCTCGCGGATCGTTGCGCCGAGCGCCGCAAAACGCTGGAGAGTTGTGCGACACAGGTCTGCGATGCGCGGGTCGAGCTGTTCGGGAAAGTACTCCCGTGGCACACCGATGACGAGGCGATCGATGTCGCTGGACAACGTGTTGCAAACGGGATCGACCGGCATCGGCGTGCTGGTCGAGTCGAGCGGGTCGTGACCGGAGATCACGTCGAGCAGCAGTGCAGCATCTCGAACCGTTCTGCCGAAGACGCCGATCTGATCGAGCGAGGACGCATACGCAACGAGACCGTAGCGACTG
>Ga0182746_1002065_pt1 | contig 16082 bp, 12 predicted proteins | sample eDN3rd30CBELigOP_FD_128881 | JGI IMG/M metagenome (GOLD analysis project Ga0182746, IMG submission 128881) | Enriched Organic Plus compost microbial communities from Emeryville, California, USA - eDNA 3rd pass 30_C BE-Lig OP (version 2) (version 2) ... | reverse complement strand
GCTTGCGGGAATGCCGGTGCCGAACGATGTGACCGTCACGCGCCAGGTGCTCGCCGAACCGGATTCGACGTTGACCGAACGCACCTGGGCGACCCTGGCCGATGGCACGCCGCTCGTCACCGCCCAGCGCCGCGGCAAGGGGATGGTCGTGCTGTTTCATGTGACCGCCGATACCCGCTGGTCGAACCTGCCGCTCTCGGGAGCCTTCGTGGACATGCTGCGCCGTATCGTTTCGACCGCCGGAGCAACCGCCGCAACCGAAGGCGACACCGCCGCGAGCGGCAAGAGCGAGGCCCGCGAGGCGGTGGCGCCGAGCCGCGTGCTCGATGGTTTCGGCGCCTTCACCGCGCCGACCGCCACCGTGCGTCCGGTGCCGGCGGGCTTCACCGGCCGCGCCGATGCGGACCATCCGCCCGGATTCTATGGACCTCCGGAAGGACTGGTGGCGGTGAACGCCCTTGCACCGGCCGACCGCCTGGCGCCGCTGAACACGTCCGGCCTGCGCGCGACACGCGACGCCTATCGCCTCACCGAGCCGCAGGATCTGCGGGGTCCTGTGTTGACGCTCGCGCTGGCATTGCTGGCGCTGGATGCGCTGCTGGTGTTCTGGCTGGCGGGCGGTATCGCGCGCCTGATGGGCCGAGGCCGTCCGGCCGCGGCGGCGATCCTGATCGGCCTGCTCGCGCTCACCTCTCTCACGCCATCGCCGTCCTTCGCACAAAACACGGCCAGCGATGAATTCGCCATGAAGGCGACGGTGCAGACGCATCTCGGCTACATCACCACCGGCGATGCGCAGGTCGACACCATCAGCAAGGCCGGACTGACGGGCCTGACGATGTTTCTCGGCCAGCGCACCGCGCTGGAAGCCGGCGAGCCGATGGGGCTCGATCCCGCACGTGACGAGCTGTCATTCTTTCCGCTGATCTACTGGCCGATCGTGCCCGGCACGCCGCGTCCGTCGCCGGCGGCGATGCAGAAGATCGACGCCTACATGAAGCAGGGCGGCACGGTGTTGTTCGATACCCGCGATGCGGTGGAAACGCTGCCGGGCTCCGGCAACGGCACGCAAAGCACCGGCATGCAGGCGCTGCGTGAGATCCTGTCGTCGCTGGACATTCCCGAGCTCGAACCGGTGCCCGCCGACCACGTCCTCACCAAGACATTCTATCTGTTGCGCGACTTCCCCGGCCGCTACGGCAATGGCCAGTTGTGGGTGGAGGCGCTGCCGCAGGACAACGAAGAAGAGGAGCGGCCGGCGCGCGCGGGCGATGGGGTGTCATCGATCCTGATCACGTCGAACGATCTCGCCGGCGCATGGGCGATGCGTCCGGACGGGCAGCCGATGTTGCCGATGGTGGGCGGCGAACCGCGCCAGCGCGAATTCGCATTCCGGGCCGGGGTCAACATCGTGATGTACACGCTGACCGGCAACTACAAGGCCGACCAGGTGCACGTCCCGGCCTTGCTTGAGCGGCTGGGGCAATAGGAGCCTGAATGAATCTGGGTGTCGCGTTCGCTCCGCTGGTTCCGGCGACCGTCCTCTGGGTGGCCGCCGCCGCCATCGTCGTGATTGCCGCGCTGCTGATCGTTTCACGCAGCCGCGGCTGGATCATGCGCGTTGCGGCGATGGCGCTGTTTCTGCTCGCGCTGGCCAACCCGTCATTCACCCGCGAGGACCGCGAGCCGCTGACCTCCGTGGCCGCGGTGGTGGTCGACAAGAGCCCGAGCCAAGACTTCGGCGACCGCACCCGGCAGACCGAGGCCGCCCGCGCCCAGGTGCTCGAACGGCTCGGACGGATTCCCGGCCTCGACGTGCGCGTGGTCGAAGCCGGCCAGTCCGACGGCGAGACCGACGGCACGAAGCTGTTCACCGCCCTGAACTCGGCGCTCGCCGATGTGCCGCCGGATCGCGTCGCCGGCGCGATCATGATCACCGACGGGCGCATTCACGACGTGCCGGCGGACACCACCGGCCTCGGCTTCAGCGCGCCGGTCCATGGCTTGATCACCGGGCGCGCCACCGAGCGCGACCGCCGTGTCGTCATCGTCTCGGCACCGCGCTTCGGCATCGTCGGCCAGTCGCAGACCATCACCTATCGCATCGAGGATCAGGGCGGCGGCGAGCGCAGCGCCGACGTGACGGTGCGCCGCGACGGCGAACAGCTCGCCCAGCGCAATGTCGGCATCGGCCAGACCATGCGCATGGACGTGCCGATCACCCATGCGGGGCAGAACATCGTCGAGATCGAGACGTCACCGCTTGATGGCGAGCTGACGCCGGTGAACAACCGCGCGGTCGTCTCGATCGACGGCGTGCGCGACAAGCTGCGCGTACTGCTGGTCTCCGGCGAGCCGCATGCGGGCGAGCGCACCTGGCGCAACCTGCTGAAGTCGGATGCGTCGGTCGATCTCGTTCACTTCACCATCCTGCGTCCGCCGGAGAAGCAGGACGGCACGCCGATCAGCGAACTGTCGCTGATCGCCTTTCCGACCCGCGAGCTGTTCCAGCAGCGGATCAACGACTTTCAGCTCATCATCTTCGATCGCTATGCGCGGCAGGGCGTGCTGCCGGTCGCCTATTTCGACAACATCGCCCGCTATGTGCGGCGCGGCGGCGCGGTGCTGATCGCGGCCGGCCCCGACTACGCCAGCCAGACCAGCCTGTGGCGCACACCGCTCGAATCGATTCTCCCGGCCGAGCCGAGCGGCAATGTCACCGAGGAGCCGTTCAAGGCGCGGCTGTCCGATCCGGGCCGCCGCCATCCGGTGACGCGCGGCCTCGAAGGCGGCGACGCCAACCCGCCGAACTGGAGCCGCTGGTTCCGCGTCGTCGACACCGATGTCACGAAGGGGACCACGGTGATGCAAGGCGCCGAGGACAAGCCGCTGCTGGTGCTCTCGCGCGAAGGCGAAGGCCGCGTCGCGCTGCTGCTGTCCGATCACATCTGGCTGTGGGCGCGCGGCTATGAAGGCGGCGGGCCGCATATCGACCTGCTGCGCCGGCTGTCCCACTGGCTGATGAAGCAGCCGGAGCTGGAAGAGGAAGCGTTGCGGCTGGTCTCCAGCGGCCGCGACCTCACCGTCGAGCGGCAGACCATGGCCGACACGGTCGATCCGGTGACGGTGACGACGCCGTCCGGCAAGACCCGCACACTCGAACTCACGTCCACAGAGCCGGGGCTGTGGCGCGCGACAACGCCGTCCGATGAACTTGGCCTCTGGCGCGGCACTGACGGCAAGCTCACCGCGCTGGTGAATGTCGGCCCGGCCAATCCGCGTGAGTTCGCCGAGGTCACATCGACCACCGAAGTGCTCGGCCCTCTGGCGGATGCAACCGGCGGCAGCGCGCGGCGGATCGAGGACGGCAGCAGCGTGAATGTGCCGCGCATCATCGGCGTGCGCGCCAACGACAGCTTCCGCGGCACCGACTGGATCGGCCTGCGGCTGCGCGACGCCAGCGTGGTGCGCGGCATCGGCGTGCTGCCGATCTTCGCCGGGCTGCTCGGGCTGTTGCTGCTGGTCGGCAGCCTGGCGCTGACCTGGGCCCGCGAGGGACGTTAAAACCTTATCCAGGCGGGTGGAGCCGCGGGCCGCATCGCGCGCGCCTGCGGGGAGCGGTTCCGGGATATGGTTCAATGACGTGCTATGCGCTGTTCGATACCGAGATCGGCCGATGCGCCATCGCCTGGGGCGAGCGCGGCATTGTCGGCGTGCAGTTTCCCGAGGCCACCGACGCCGCCTTGCGCAAGCATATGACGCGGCGCTTTGCCGACGCCGTCGAAACGGCGCCACCGGCGGAGATCCAGCAGGTCATCGGCAAGATCGGCGCATTGATGCGGGGCGAGCGCACCGATCTGGCGAACGCCGTCATCGACATGCAGCAGGTGCCGGACTTCAACCGTCGGGTCTATGAGATCGCACGCAGCATTCCGCCCGGACGCACGCTGACTTACGGCGACATCGCGCACCGGCTTGGCGATCCCCAGGCGGCGCGCGACGTCGGCCAGGCGCTGGGGCGGAATCCCTTTCCGATCATTGTGCCGTGCCATCGCGTGGTCGCGGCCGGCGGCAGGACCGGCGGGTTTTCGGGTGGCGAAGGCGTGAAGACCAAGCTGAAACTGCTGATGATCGAACAGGCGAAGATCGGCGACCAACCGTCATTGTTTGATTGATATGACCGGGCAGAACCGACGCCGCTTGGGAACGCGCTCCAGCCTCTCCGTCGTCGTTCCCGCGAAGGCGGGAACCCAGTAAACGCCGGCGGTTGTGATAAAGATTCAACGATAGCTTCGGAGATTTCTCAGCAGCCTCACGGCGTACTGGATGCCCGCCTTCGCGGGCATGACGCCTCGTGTGAGGCGACGTCTGTCAGATCTCGATCTGATAGATGAGCAGGTCACGGCAGTGCGCGCACCTGCATGCTGTCGGAGGAGATCATCAGCGATGAGGTGTCCACCGCCTCAAAGGCGGACGCCGGTATCCGCTTCAGCTCATCGATGAAGTTTCCCGGCCAGCGCCTGTCGGACGTGCCCTGGAAATACCAGGGCGACCCGTTATCCGCGAGCACGAGGCCATAGCGCTTCATGCCGCGCAGCACCGCCTGTGTATCGGGACGCAGCGACGACGAGATAGTGTAAGACGCCTTGAGGCGGAAACGCGCGCCCATCGGCGGATAGTTGCGGTTGTTGACCGAACCCGCGTGATGCCGCGCCGGCCACAGGAACGTTTTGTCGGTGACATCGGTGGTGAAGCGGATCGCGTGGTCCACCTTGCCACGAACGACTTCATCGTAGCGCAGCAGTCCGGGCAGGATCGGCAGGCCCGCTGCATCGGCGGAGGTCCAGCCGCGCGGCCGCAGGTCGTTGCTGTCGAGCTTCCAGGTGGCGCCGCTGCCGGCCGACCATCGGTTGCCCTGCCGCCGCGTCGCCCAGGTTTCATACAGGCGGCAGGTGTCCTTGTTGACGACGATGGTGTGGCGGTCGCCCGAATTGTACTGGCCGCCCTCCACCCTGGTGTCGTCGCCAAGCGGATAGCGCACCTTGTCGCTCTGGGAGGCATACTGGAACGTGACCTTCACCTTCGGGTGGGTGTTGTCCACGATGGTGATCGGAATGCCGTAAGGCACCGGGATTTCACCATAGGATGGCCCGAAATCCGGATGCAGCAGCCGGCCCGGCGACATGTGCGACATCCATTGCTGGCTGCGGGCATGCACCGGCAGCTTGCGGATATCCGCACTCCACCAGCTGTCGTCCGGGAAATTCGGGCAGGCCGTTCCCGGAATGGCCCGCGCGGAGCTGGGTGCTTCATGCGCGGACACGCCTGCAGCGGCCGCCATCGAAACGGCAATTGCCGCGACACCGCAGGCCACCGGCCGGCACATGACATCCATCGTCGCCTCCCAGCACATCGCCATCGCTGTAGCAGCCAGCCATGGACATGGCGTTACCTGGACCGGACGATTTTGTTTGAATTTGGAGCCCAAGGCGGCATGACGGGCGCGCAGCGGCCGTCACGGTTGATCCGGCCTCCCTCTTCGTGCATCCCCTCCCTTCATGGCTCCTCCCCTCATCCAGTTGACCGACATCGCGCTGACATTCGGCGGCACGCCGCTGCTGGAGCAGGTCGACCTGTCGGTGTCCGCGGGCGAGCGCATCTGCCTTGTCGGCCGCAACGGTTCCGGCAAATCGACCCTGCTGCGGATCGCGGCGGGGCTGGTCGAGGCGGACAGGGGCACCCGCTTCGTGCAGCCCGGCGTCACCATCCGCTACCTGCCGCAGGAACCGGATTTCTCCGGCCATGCGACGACGGTGTCCTATGTCGAGGCCGGCCTTGGGCCTGGCGACGATCCCTATCCGGCGAAATACCTGCTGGAGCAGCTTGGCCTCACCGGCGAGGAAGACCCCGCGCACCTTTCCGGCGGCGAGGCGCGCCGCGCCGCCATTGCCCGGGTGCTGGCGCCCGCGCCCGACATCCTGCTGCTGGATGAGCCGACCAACCATCTCGATCTCACCACCATCGAATGGCTGGAACAGGAGATCGGCAGCCAGCGTGCGGCGCTGGTGCTGATCAGCCACGACCGGCGCTTCCTCGAAACCCTCTCGCGCAGCACGGTGTGGCTCGATCGCGGCCGGGCGCGGCGAGTCGATTTCGGCTTCAAGCAGTTCGAGACCTGGCGCGACGACGTGCTGGCGCAGGAAGAACTCGATCAGCACAAGCTCGACCGCAAGATCAACGCCGAGGAGCACTGGCTGCGCTATGGCGTGACCGCACGGCGCAAGCGCAACGTGCGCCGCCTCTCCAACCTGCAGGACCTGCGCCGGTCCCGGCGCGATTATCGCGGCGCGGCCGGCAAGGCGGTGATCGAAGCGGCGCAGGCGGACAAATCCGGCACGCTCGTGGTCGAAGCCAAGGACATCAGCCTGAGCTTTGGTGATCGCCCGATCGTCAGGGATTTCTCGATCCGCGTGATGCGCGGCGACCGGCTCGGCATCGTCGGCCCGAACGGCAGCGGCAAGACCACGCTGATCGGCCTGCTGACCGGCGCGCTGGCGCCAGACGCAGGGCAGATCCGGCTCGGCTCCAACCTGCAGGTGGCGAACCTCGATCAGGGCCGCGAGAGCCTCGATCCGGAGTTGACGCTGAGCGATGCGCTGACCGGTGGCCGCGGCGACACGGTGATGATCGGCGACCAGCCGAAACACGTCATCGGCTACATGCGCGACTTCCTGTTTCCGCCGGAACAGGCGCGCACGCCGCTGCGCGTGCTCTCCGGCGGCGAGCGCGGCCGGCTGACGCTGGCGCGGGCGCTCGCACGGCCATCGAATGTGCTGGTGCTCGACGAGCCGACCAACGACCTCGATCTCGAAACCCTCGACGTGCTGGAAGAGATGCTCGGCAATTATGCGGGCACGGTGATCCTGGTCAGCCACGACCGCGACTTTCTCGACCGGGTGGTGAATTCGGTTGTCGCGCCGGACGGCGATGGCCGCTGGGTGGAATATGCCGGCGGCTATTCCGACATGCTGGCCCAGCGCCAGAGCGACCTGACGCGCCGGGCCGTGGCGTCGAGCAAGCCGGCTGGCGAGAGCAAACCGGCTGCGCCAGCGGCGGAAGCCAAGACGGCCAAGCGCCGCCTGAGCTTCAACGAGAAACACGCGCTGGAAACACTGCCGAAGCAGATGAGCGCGCTGCAAAAGCAGATCAGCGAGTTGCAGAAGAAACTCGACGATCCGAAGCTCTATGCGCGCGACCCGAAGGCCTTCACCGACACGTCCACGTCGCTCGCGACGGCGCAGAGCGAATTGTCGACCGCCGAAGAGCGCTGGCTCGAACTGGAAATGCTGCGCGAGGAACTGGAAGGCCGGGCGTAGTAAAGCCACCCTTCGTGATGAAACTGGCGTTGTTGCGGTGAGACCACCGCCACTCGCACGGCCTCGTGTCCCGGGCGCAATGCGGCACGCAGTGACGCGTTGCAGAACCGGGACCCATTCTTTCTAAACAAAGTTTAGTACGAGCTTGCCTATGGGTCCCGGCTCTGCGAAGCAGCGCTGCGCGCTGCATCGCGTCCGGGACACGGGCGCGGAGTTTGTCGCTAGGATACGATATCAACAATGGCTACAAATCAGCGACTGCTCAAGCCGTTCGATCATTGAGCCACTGCACCACCCCATGACCGGCAGCAGCGCCGGTTGAGACACAGGCCTGCAGCAGATAGCCGCCGGTGGGCGCCTCCCAATCCAGCATTTCGCCCGCGACGAATGTGCCGGGACGCCGGCGCAGCATGAATTGCGCATCGATCGCATCAAACAGAACGCCGCCGGCGGAGGAGATCGCCCGCACGATCGGGGCTATGCCGGTGAGGCGCAACGGCACGGCGTTGATGAGCTGCGCCAGCGCGGCAGGATTCATCGATGCGAGCCGTTGCCCCTCCGCGACCGTGACCTCATGCAGCAGGCCGATCTCCTGCGGCGACAGCTTGAGCGCCTTGCGCAGGAACGTCGAGAAGGATTGCTTGCCGCGCGGGCGGTCAAGCCGGGCGACCAGATCATCTGGCGACAGATCCGGCCGCAGCGCGATGTGAAGGACCGCCTTGCCATCCCTCGCGATGGCATCGCGCAACCTGCCGGACAGCGCATAGACCGCACCGCCCTCAAGTCCCTGCCGGGTGATCAGCGCCTCGCCGCGAACCGTCTCGTCTTCAAACAACAACTCAATCCGCTTGAGCGGCTGGCCCTCGAAGCGATCCCTGAACGTGTCCGACCAGCTAACCAGGAAGCCACTGTTGGCCGGCTGCAGGGGTGCGACATCAATGCCGGCATCCGCGAACTGTCTGGTCCAGCCACCGTCGGAGCCGAGCCGCGGCCAGCTTGCGCCGCCGAGCGCGAACACCACCGCATCTGCCTCAACAACAACGTCACCATCAGGCGTTACAAACAGCAACTCGCCTTGCTCATTCCAGCCCGACCATTGATGGCGCAGCTTGAAGGTCACGCCGAGCGACACAAGGCGCGCCAGCCAGGCGCGCAGCAGCGGCGACGCCTTCAGCGCCTGCGGAAACACCCGTCCGCTCGATCCGACAAATGTCTCCTGCCCGAGGTCTTCCGACCATGCGCGCAGGCGCTCCGGCGGAAACGCTTCGATCGCCGGACGGAGAAACGCCGCGGCATCGCCATATCGCGCGAGCAGTTTCTCCAGCGGCTCGCTGTGGGTGAGATTGAGGCCGCCGCGGCCGGCCATCAGGAACTTGCGTCCGGCCGACGGCATCCGGTCATGGACCGTCACCGCGACGCCGGCCTTCGCGATCGTCTCAGCCGCCATCAACCCAGCCGGGCCAGCACCGATCACGGCGAAGCGCCAATGAGAACTGTTCACAATCAAATATCCGGCGCGATGGGCGTTGAAACTATCTGGTGCGCGCGAGCGCCAGCCACACGCCGCCGCCGATCAGGAAGCCGCCGCTGAGCCGCGACACCAGCCGCGCATAGCGCCCGGTGAGAACGTGCCGCGCACGGCCGGTCAGGATCGCATAGGCGGAGTCAAAGATTCCGGCAACGACCATCGCCGTCGCGCCGAGCAGGATCACCTGCCCGACATAAGCGCCGTTCGGATCGACGAACTGCGGAATGAACGCGCCAAACAGCAGCAGCGCCTTCGGGTTGCTCATCAGCACGAGGAAGCCCTGCAGGAAGAAGCCGCCGCGCGGCGGCGCGGCCGGGGCGGGATCGGTCAGCATTCCCGGCGCGCGGATCAGCTTCCAGCCAAGCCAGATCAGATAGGCCGCGCCGGCGAGGCGCACCCAGTCGAACCACACGCCCATGGTCTCGATCAGCGAGGCCAGGCCGACCAGCACGATGGTCATCATCACCGCGAGGCCGGCCTGCGTGCCGGCGATGTTGATCAGGCCGGCGCGCGTTCCGTACTTCAGGCTGTTGGCGACGATCAGCGTCACCGTCGGCCCCGGCACGATGACGAGCACAACGCAGGCGAGCACATAAGCGAGATAGAGTTCGATCGACATGTCCGGATTTCCGCCGACAGGGAGGTCGAGTATAGCAGAGGCGAGAGCAGTCGGAGCAAGCCGGCGATCGATCGGGGGGAACCTATGGCGGGAAAGACTTTCGTGCTGGTGCATGGCGCATGGCACGGCGGCTGGTGCTGGAAACGCGTGGCCGAGCGGCTGCGGGCGCAAGGCCACACGGTCTACGCGCCGACGCTGACCGGCGTCGCCGACCGCTTTCACGCCGCCACGCCGGACACCGGCCTCGCCACCCAGATCGACGACATCGTCCACCTGATCCGATGGGAGGAGCTCAGCGATGTCGTGCTGGTCGGCCACTCCTATGGCGGGCTGGTGATCTCGGGCGTGGCCGAGAAAGCCGAGCAGGCGATTTCCAGCATCGTCTATCTCGATGCCTTCGTGCCGGAGAACGGCCAGGCGCTCGTCGACATGACCGGCGGCGCAAGTGGAGAGAAGATCAGGAAAGCCGCGGCGGATGGCGAGACCACTCTGCCGCCGATCCCGTCCCATGTGTTCAAGGCGAACGAGGCCGACGCCGCATGGATCGACAGGATGTGCACGCCGCATCCGATCCGCTGCTTCATCGATCCGGTGACGCTGACCGGCGCCCGCGAGCGCATCGCACGCCGGACCTATATCCTCGCATCCGTTTATGGCGGCGCGACCTTCGTGCCGACCCATGCGCGGCTGAAGAACGATCCGGCGTGGCGGACCTATGAGATTCCCTGCGGCCACGACGTCATGGTGGACATGCCGGAGCGGTTGACCGAGGTGCTGCTGGAAGTGGCTTGAGGTACGACGCCGTGGGGCGGGTTAGGCGAAGCCGTAACCCGCCACGAACAACAAATCGAAGAACAAATTGGCGGATTACGCTCCGCTAATCCGCCCTACATGTGACGCGCGCGAGGTGACAACGGGCACATCGCCAGAGAGAATCTCGAAGACCTCGTTCGGTGTCACGACCATATAGTGGACAATTTCGAAGTTGCGTCGCGTTTCGTAACTTTCCTCGTGAAACCACGCAAGGTAAGACGAATCCGGCACCGTGAACAACACGCTGCGAACCATGTTTTGTTGACGATTGAGCGTCCTCAACAACGCTCCTTCGTCCGCAAATCGGTAGGCAAACGCTCCATCGAAGGTGATTTCATACAGAATATCGCCAAGCTCGTGCGGAACAACGGCAGAGGGGGCACGGAGGACGATGTGTATCTTGCCGTCCGAGCTGTGCGAAAACTGCTCGAAGTGAAGCTGGGGCGGCAAACCTTCGACGGGATACGCGTTCCAGACGTCTAACATGCTCGGGCACCAGGCTGCCGCGTTTCACTTCTATAGATGGGTTTCGCTACGCTCAACCCATCCTACAAGTCAGCTGCCCAGCTTCGCCTTCACCACGCCGCTGGCCTTGGCGAAATCCATCTGGCCGGCGTATTTGGCCCGCAGCACGGCGACCACCTTGCCCATGTCCTTCATGCTGGCGGCGCCGGTCTCGGCCACCGCGGCATCGATCGCGGCGATGACCTCGTCGTCGGACATCTGCTTCGGCAGATAGCCGGCGATGATGGCGATCTCCTCGCGCTCCTGCGCGGCGAGTTCGGCGCGGCCGCCCTTGTCATAGAGATCGACCGATTCCTGGCGCTGCTTGATCATCTTCTGCAGCAGCGGCAGCGTCTCGGCATCGCCCAGAGCCGGCTTGCCCTGCCCGCGCGCCTCGATGTCGGCGTTCTTGAGCGCCGCATTGACCATCCGCAACGTCGAGACGCGCCGCTGGTCGCCGGCCTTCATCGCGTCCTTGAGGGCGTTGTTGATGTCATCGCGCAGCACAGGTGATCTCCTTCATTCCATCCATTGAGACTTGAGCACTCCGCAGACCCCCTCCTCGCTCCTCCCCCTTCCAGGGGGAGAAAGGCCGTGCGGCAGGCTCTTCCCTCCCCCTCTCAGGGGGAGTTGGGGTGGGGTCCGGACCTTGGCCTTTGGTCCAAGGTCCCTTGCCTTCCCAAGAGTTATACGCAAGTAAGACCCGCATGACCGACACGCAAGCAAATCCCGCCGCCCCGGCTGACGCCTGGGTGGAACCCAAAGCCACGGCCCTGCTGGTGCTGGCGGACGGCACCGTGCTGGAGGGCGTCGGCCTCGGCGCCGCCGGGCAGGCCGTCGGCGAGGTCTGTTTCAACACCGCGATGACGGGATATCAGGAGATCCTGACCGACCCGTCCTATGCCGGGCAGATCATCACCTTCACCTTTCCCCATATCGGCAACGTCGGCACCAACCAGGAGGACATCGAGTCCGCCAACATGGCGTCGTCGGGCGCCCGGGGGGTGATCCTGCACACCGCCATCACCGGTCCGTCCAGCTATCGCAACAGCCGCCATCTCGACGACTGGCTGAAGGCCCGCGGGATCGTCGGCCTCTCCGGCATCGACACCCGGGCGCTGACCGCCCTGATCCGCGAAAAGGGCATGCCCAATGCGGTGATCGCCCATGCCCCGGACGGCGTGTTCGACATCGAGGCGCTGAAGCAGGAGGCGCGGGCCTGGCCGGGCCTCGAAGGCATGGACCTCGTGCCGATGGTCACCGCCGGCCAGCGCTTCTCCTGGGACGAGACGGCCTGGGAATGGGGCAAAGGCTATGGCCGCCAGGACAACCCGGAATTCCACGTGGTCGCCATCGACTATGGCGTGAAGCGCAACATCCTGCGGCTGCTGGCGGGCGCCGGCTGCAAGGTCACGGTCGTCCCCGCCCAGACATCCGCCGCGGACATCCTCGCGCTGAAGCCGGATGGGGTGTTCCTGTCGAACGGCCCCGGTGACCCGGCCGCGACCGGCGAATACGCCGTGCCGGTGATCCGCACGATCATCGATCGGGACATCCCGACCTTCGGCATCTGCCTCGGCCACCAGATGCTCGGCATCGCGCTTGGCGGCGCCACCAGGAAGATGCATCAGGGGCACCATGGCGCGAACCACCCGGTGAAGGACCTCACCACCGGCAAGGTCGAGATCACGTCGATGAACCACGGTTTCGCGGTGGACCGCGACAGCCTGCCGGCGAACGTCACCGAGACCCATGTCTCGCTGTTCGACGGCTCGAACTGCGGCCTGGCGCTCGCCGACAAGCCGGTCTTCTCGGTCCAATACCATCCCGAAGCCTCGCCCGGGCCACGGGACAGTCATTATCTCTTCACACGCTTCGTCGATCTGATGCGGGCGAAAAAAGCGGCCTGAGCTCACCGGTCCTGTCAGAAGAGAGCCACAATGGCGGACTGGGTCGGCTTCTGGGATACGGACCATCCGATCTACGTGAATGCGCGCCACCGCGAGGTGCATAACGCGCTGATCGCGGCCGATATCCGTTCTCACCTGCCGGCCGGCTCGCCTGTCGTGCTGGACTATGGCTGTGGCGAGGCCCTGCATGCGCCGCTGATCGCGCCGGCAACCGGGCGGCTGATCCTGTGCGATGCCGCGCCGAAGCTCCTGGCGGCGCTGCGCGCGCGCTACGCCAGCGACGGCAGGATCGAGGCTCATTCCCCCGACGAGATCGCCGCCCTGCCGGATGGCTCGCTCGACGTCGTCGTGATGCAGTCGGTGGCGCAATATCTGTCGCCCGAGGAGGCCGACCGGCTGTTCGTGCTGTTCCGCCGCCTGCTGAAGCCGGACGGCCTGTTCATGCTGGGCGACATCATCCAGCCTGACGTATCCGCTATCCGGGAGATCATCACCCTGCTGCGCTTCGCGGCCGCCAACGGCTTTCTGTTTGCCGCGCTCCGCGGTCTCGTACGCACCGCCCTCTCGGACTATCCGAAGCTGCGCTCGAGCCTCGGCCTGACCCGCTATTCGGAAGCAGACATGTTTGCGAAATTGCGCCGCGCCGGCTTTTCGACGTCGCGTGCGGACAAGAATGTCGGCCACGATCAGGCCCGGATGACGTTCATCTCGCGGCCGGCGCAATCTTGAGGGCCGGTAACCTTTACAAATGGTTTCGCTTCCCGCGCCGGGAACACTGCGCTAGCTTTGATCTCGGCCCGGTGGCGGAGCGGCGACGCGAAAACTGTGCAAAGTTCTTACCCTGGTTCGAATCCAGGCCGGGCCTCCAAACTCCCTCTCTCTGCTTGTTGAAAGAGTTCAGCGCGGCGTGCGGAGCGCGTGCTGATCGGCTGGGTTTGTTTCACACCCGGTTGCGGCTGAAGCCGCTTCAAACGGCCCCATCCGGCGCTCCCGCATCATAACAAATACTAATAATTCATAACTGAAATTGCCGATCGCGGCCCGGATCTGCGGGCATCCTTGATGTTTGATCGATCCCGGTAACCTTTACAAATGGTTTCGCTTCCCGCACCGGGAACATTGCGCTAGCTTTGATCTCGGCCCGGTGGCGGAGCGGCGACGCGAAAACTGTGCAAAGTTCTTATCCTGGTTCGAATCCAGGCCGGGCCTCCAAACTTCCTCCATCTCAAAATTCTGACCGGTGATGAGCGGGCGGGCACGGCAAGCGGGTGAGGCGATCACCAGCCTGATCCACCGCCCCCGCCTCCACCACCGCCGGATGATCCCCCGCCGCCGCTTCCCGAACTGCCGCCACCACCGTCGCTCGAACCCGGCGGCGTTGCCGCTGCGGCAATCGTCGTCGCGAGATTGCTGCCGATCCGATCGGTGAAGCCGGTGGGATCACCGGCCAGGTTGCCCGAACCGGAATACCAGGCAGCCGTTGCCGCACCCGCCGCGGCGGCGGCCGCCAGCACGCCGGCGAACCGCGCGGCCCATCTGTTTTCAACATCGAGCGCGACCGCATAGGGCAGAAAGCGCTCAAACAGTTCCGGCGTCTTCTCGGGCGGATGCAGATATTCGAGCCGCTCTTCTTCGGCGACGCCGAGATAGTCGCGAAAGCCTTCGATCTGGTCGAGGATCTGGCGGCCCTTCACCGATGGCGCCCGCAACCACGAGAAGCCGAGCGCAACGAGCGGCGCCAGTCCGACCACGATCACGACCGGCAACAACTCGATCCAGCGGCTGGCCATGCTGACGACCTGCGCCAGCCCGACCAGGCCGAACACCAGCGCAACACCACCAAACAGAACCATCTGCCACCACGACAGACGTCGCTGCATCCCCGAGCGAATGAGAATCGCAAGCGCCGATACCGCCGGCAAGGCGAAGGCCAGGCCGAACATCCGGCCAATGCCTTCTTCCACATCATAGACATAGATGGTGGCCAGCAGCGTCAGCGCGGCAACGCCGATCCACAGCAGCAGGCCGAGACCGGCCCATTCGGTGTTGAGATTGAAGAGATATCCGTAAGCCTTTTCGAGACGCTCGGTGAGGACGCTTTGTGATTTGCCGATACGTGAGTGCTGCGCGTTGGTGAGGACGATGGAGGGTGTATTGAGGAACAACGCCGCCTCGGCCGAGCGCTCCGGCGGGCCAATTTCAGTACCGGCCTTGTTGAGAAACAACGTCGTCTGCTTGCCGTTCTCCGAGATCTTCAGGCGGCCGTGCACCGCGAGGTCGAGCAATGCGGCCGTGTAGGTCCGCTGGTCGAAACCCATCTGCTTCACATAGCGGACAGCGGCAGCGGACATGCCCTCCGGCGGACCAAATAACGGGATGATTACGCCGCGGGGCGGATCGCGCCCAACCCGCATCCAGGCGAACCAGTAGTAAGCGAGGACCAGCAGACCGCCGGCGATCGAGACCACCAGCGGCAGGTTGTCCCACAGCCAGTCTCTTGTTTGTTCGGTCCGGGTCGGCGGCGTCACAACGCCCTTCTGCCAGGACGCCGCAACAGTCAGCCCGTTGTTCGGCGGCAGCGGCCGCGTGGTGCGGAAGACAATCCGTCCGGGCCGCTCTTCAACAACCCGCGCGTTGCGGTCGCGCGAGCCCTGCAGGCCGGTATAGAGGGCCGTCTGCTCGAACGGGACAGGCTCCGGCAATGTGATGCGCGCTTCAGCGGAGTCAATTGTCAGCGTCCAGCCGTTGCCGGTCGCATTCCAATAGAGTTCGTCGAATGAAGGAAAGAAGCCGATCTGCCGCGTCGTGCGATAAGTGATGACATAGTCGTGCGGGCCGTGGATGAGCGTCTGGTCGGCCCGGCCGATCCGCACCCGCACGCCGTTGCGCAGCCGCTCGGTCGTGAACATCTCCGGCCGGCCGTCGCGCGTCACCGACTGGACGTCGAAGCCCACCTCGACGCGGGTGCCGTCCGCACGGCTATAGGTCGTCGGGAAATCCCGCAGGATGCCGCGGCGGATGTCGCGGCCCTCGGCCTGCACACGGATCGACTCGGTGACCAGCAGATCGCCATTGCGCTGGACCGCGACGTCGCTGACGAACTGGAGGATGCGTTCCTGCGCGGAAACCGCAGCGCTTCCCGCAACGAGGCAAAGAATCGTCAGAACAATCCGGACAACGCTGTTCACGGCCGGGCGCTCTGGAATTCGATCGTCGGTGCGACGCCGGCGCGGGCATCATCCAGTTCGAAATACGGCTCCTCGCGGAAGCCGAGGGGCCCGGCGATCAGCGTATTCGGGAATGACTGGATGCTGATGTTGAGGTTGCGGACG
>Ga0182746_1002064_pt1 | contig 16087 bp, 14 predicted proteins | sample eDN3rd30CBELigOP_FD_128881 | JGI IMG/M metagenome (GOLD analysis project Ga0182746, IMG submission 128881) | Enriched Organic Plus compost microbial communities from Emeryville, California, USA - eDNA 3rd pass 30_C BE-Lig OP (version 2) (version 2) ... | reverse complement strand
CTGCCGCGCGTCGGAACGGTCAAGCGGCCGTTCCGACGTTTTTGTTTTTTGGACTCTGGAATTTCTCATGCGCGATAAAGTCTTGTCCTTGCGTACCCTGGTCGTCACCGCCACGCTGGCCCTCTCTGCCATTGCGGCACCAGCTCATGCCTTTTCCGACGATGAGGCCCGTCGGGCCATTCTGGACTTGCGCGAACAAGTAAGACAACAAAACGAACAAAATCAACGCGCACGGCTGCAACTGGCTGATCAAATGCAGTCGATGCAACAGGAAATCACTCAGTTGCGCGAGCAATTAGAGTTGGTGTCGCGCCAGCAGCCTAGCGGGCAGGCGAGCCATGGTTCGGCGAATCCGCCTGGAGCCACGGCTAGCGATCCCAGCGAGCAGTCGGCCTATGATGGCGCGATCGATCAATTCCGTCAGGCGCAATACCAGGACGCAGCTGATTCGTTCGCCGCGTTTCTCGCGTTGTATCCCAATAGCCAGTTGGCACCGACGGCCAAGTTTTATCTGGGCAGCAGCCGGTATGCAATCAAGGACTATAAGGGCGCCATCGAAGAGCTGAATCAACTCGTGCAGCAGACGCCGAACGATGCTCGGGCGCCGGATGCGTTGTTGGTGATCGCTGGTAGCCAGATCGAGCTGAACAATCGGGCGGGGGCCAAGGCTTCGCTGGAGCGGATTGTTAAGAATTATCCTAATAGCCAGGCGGCGGGGACGGCTAAGAATCGGTTGCAGTTGCTGCAGTAGGGGTGTTGCTGGCGAGGGGCGCTATTCTCTTGCTGGCCTAGAGGGTCTCTATTGAGCCGCCCCTGTCGGGTGCCGGGAAGCCACGCCGGCCCTATCGCACGGACTCGGCCCATGACCAGGGGCCTCGGCCCGCTTCGCGGGCTAAATCCGCGCTCTACGGGCCGGCGTGGCTTCCCGGCACCCGACAGGGGCTCACAGTAGTGAATTGCTGAGGCTTCAGGCCTGAGGTATCACGGCCCCGGTTAGTGTGCAGAGGCGATTAGCAACGCTGCAACGCCGATGATGATTAGCGCGATGCCTAACAGTTCTCGACGGCTGGTGGCGTGTGAGAAGACGCGGCGGGAGAGGATTTGGGCGAATAGAACCTCTACAAGACCCAGGGTACGAACATTCGCGGCAGCGGTAAGGGCGAAGCCGATGAACCAGCCCTGAGAGGCCGTGGCACCCAACAGGCCGCCCCAGATGGAGGTGCGCCAGGCCGCCATGCAGGCGATGAGCAGGGTGCGATTGAACAAAATCATCCAGACGGCCAGGATCAAGGTCTGTATGCCCAGGGACCACGCGAGCGTCCAGGTGGCTTGCAGGACAAAGCCGCCGCTGTCGAGCGTCAGAATCGCGCCCCGAAAGCCGATGGCGGAAAGCGCAAAGCAGGCGCCGGACACCAGGCCCAACAATGCCGGGCGCAGGCTGCCACGACCGGTGGCGGAGGCAGGATTGCCTGACATCAGGACGACGCCTAATGTGGCGAGAATGACGGCCAACACCCCTGTGATCGATAGCGGATCACCCAGGACTACGAAACCAAACAAGGCGACCTGGATCGGCTCGGTTTTGGTCCAGGCGGTAACGACGACAAAGGAACGCTCTCGCATGGCGGCGAGCATGAGGCCAGTCGCTGCGATCTGCGCGACGGCGCCGCCGACGACAAAGAGTAGGAATTCTGAATGGATGCCGGGTAGCGGGCCGCCATCGATGGCAAATACGATGGCCAGGAACAGGAGCGCAAACGGAAATCCGAAGAGAAAACGAACTTGTGTTGCCCCCAAGGTACCCAGCGTAGCCGTTAGACTGCGCTGCACCGCATTGCGGCCGGCTTGAGCGGCGGCAGCCGCCAGGGTGGCGGGAATCCAGATCCAGGTCCAATCGGTCATTCTGGTGCTCTATCAGCTGCGGAAACGCGTAATGCCACGTCGGCCACGGGCGCGCCTGTCATAGCGGCCAGTTGTTGAGGACTCAGACGGAATACGGCGTGCGGATGGCCTGCCGCGGCCCACAAGGTGTCGTATTGAAAGAGATCCTCATCGAGCAGCATGACGGGTTTGACCGCATGACCGATCGGGCACACGCCGCCGATGGCGTAGCCGGTCATCTCTCGGACGAAACGCGCATCGGCCTTGCCCAGTTCGCCCACGATCTCGGCAACTTTGGTTTCATCGACGCGATTGGCGCCGCTGGCGATGACCAATACCGGTGCATCGTCGGATCGACGCCGAAAGATGATGGACTTGGCAATTTGAGCAACCTCGCAACCGAGGCCCTGAGCGGCCTCGGCCGAGGTGCGGCCGGTTTGCGGCAGGATGACGATAGGATGCTCATGGCCCAATGATTGCAGCAATTGGGCCACACGCTGTGCAGATTCGGGTAAAGCAGAGGCAGATTCAGCTGACATGCTTGGCGATTCCGTGTGGTCGAATACATCGCGGCGGGCAATACGGCGCGAGGGCAATGAGTGTATCAGCGACTGGGGCGCAAAGACCTGAAACCGCCCGGAGCGCTAGAATCACGAGCTTGATTCCCTCCGTCCCCACCATGCGTTCCGAACCTCAACTGCCCCTGCAAACCGCTTATATCAACGACTATGCGATGACCTATACCGAACACGGTCAGGGCACGCCGGTGGTTTTGGTGCATGGGTCGTTGTGTGACTGCAGGTATTGGAAATCCCAGATGGGTCCACTAGGCCGGTCCTTTCGCGTGCTCGCCCCCAGCCTGCGCCACTATTGGCCGCAAGAGTGGGACGGCGGTCCCTTTTCCGTCGATCAACACGTCGACGACCTGCTGGCCTTTATCGAGACAGTCGGTGAAGGCGCAGCGCATGTCGTCGGGCACTCTCGTGGCGCCCGCGTTGCCCTCGAGGCCGCCCTGCGCGAACCCAGACGTGTCCGAACGCTGACTCTCGCGGATCCCGGGCCGTTGGCTCCCAACCCATCGGCCGATGATCGTGGCGGCTTTCGTCAGCGCTCACTGAAATTGATCGACGACGGCGAATTGGATGCCGGCCTGGCGCTCTTTGTCGACACCGTGTCCGGCCCCGACACGTGGCGCCGCATGGTGCCTTGGTTTCAAGAAATGGTCCGAGACAATGCCACCACACTGCGCGGGCAGGCCACCGAAATGCTCAATTCTCTGAGCCGCGAACAAATCCAAAAGCTGGCCATGCCGCTGCTATTGATCGGCGGCGCGCTCAGTCCGGCTCCCTACCCCGCCGTGCTGCAAACGCTGTCAGAATGGCTGCCGTCTGCCCATAAAGAGGTCATCGTGGGCTCGTCACACGGCATGAACCTGGGCAATCCACGCGCCTTCAACAGTGCGATAGAGAACTTCTTGATCTGACGCTGCCCGAGACTGGCTTTAACAACCGTCCGTGTACTACTCGTGGCCAGTCACGACTGCGAGTTCCGGCCGGGTGCCAGGAAGGTACGCCGCCCCGTTGAACAGCGGGAAGTCGCCGAAGGCGGCCGAGGCCCCTGCTCATGGGCCGAGCCGCTGTGATAGGGGCGGTGTGCCTTCCTGGCACCCGGCCGGAACGTCTCGACAGCGACACTCGACGCCAGCAAACGCCTCCACCGCCCAACAGCGTCCCCCCTTAACGCCCCCCACCATGCGCAGCAATAACCTGCTCCGCCACCTGATTAGGCGTCTCGGCATAATGCTTGAATTCCATCGTATAAGTCGCCCGCCCCTGCGTCAGCGAACGCAGCGACGTGGAATAGCCAAACATTTCCGATAACGGCACCTCGGCGCGTACGAGTTTGCCACCCCCGCCCGCGATGTCCTCCATGCCCTGCACCATCCCCCGACGCGAAGACAGATCGCCCATCACGTGCCCGGTGAACTCCTCTGGCGTCTCCACCTCGACTTGCATCATCGGCTCCAGCAGCACCGGCTTGGCGCGCCGCATGCCTTCCTTGAACGCCATCGAAGCCGCCATCCGGAATGCGTTTTCGTTCGAGTCCACATCGTGGTACGAACCGAACACCAACGTGACCTTGATATCCACCACCGGGTAACCCGCCAACACCCCGGCATTCAAACTCTCGCGCACCCCGCGGTCCACCGCCGGGATATATTCGCGCGGCACCACACCGCCCTTGATCGCGTCGACGAACTCATAGCCTTTGCCGGGCTCTTGGGGCTCGAGTTTCAGCACCACGTGACCATACTGGCCGCGCCCGCCCGATTGCTTCACGAACTTGCCCTCGACCTCGTCGCAGGTCTTGCGTATGGTTTCGCGATACGCCACCTGCGGCTTGCCCACCGTGGCCTCGACGCCGAACTCACGCTTCATGCGGTCGACCAAGATCTCCAGGTGCAACTCACCCATACCGGAAATAATCGTCTGGCCGGACTCTTCGTCCGTGCGCACCCGGAACGAAGGATCCTCCTGCGCCAACCGGTTGAGCGCCAAGCTCATCTTTTCCTGGTCGGCTTTTGTCTTAGGCTCGACCGCCTGAGAAATCACCGGCTCGGGGAACGTCATGCGTTCCAGAATGATCACATGCGCTGGGTCAGTCAGCGTGTCGCCCGTGGTGACCTCTTTGATTCCCACCGCGGCGGCGATATCGCCTGCATACACCTCGCTGATCTCGCGCCGTTCGTTGGCATGCATCTGCAATAGACGCCCCAGACGTTCCTTTTTGCCCTTGAGCGGATTCAACACCGAGTCGCCGGACTTAACCACCCCGGAATACACGCGGAAGAACACCAGCTGACCCACGAAGGGATCGGTCATGATCTTGAATGCCAAAGCCGAAAACGGCTCCTTGTCATCCGGATGGCGTTCGATGTCGCGGTCTTTCTCATCGTGCCCCTTGATGGCGGGCACATCCACCGGCGACGGCAGATAATCGATCACCGCATCCAGCATGGCCTGCACGCCTTTGTTCTTAAACGCGCTGCCGCACAGCATCGGCACGATTTCATTGGCGATCGTGCGCTTGCGCAAACCACGCTTGATATCGTCCTCGGACAGGGGCTCGCCTGCCAGATATTTCTCCAGCAGTTCCTCGTCGGCTTCCGCGGCCTTTTCAACCATATGGTCATGCCATCGGCGCGCCACATCCTGCAGTTCGTCCGGAATATCGCGGTACTCGAACCGCACGCCCTGGCTCTCGTCGTCCCAGATGATGGACTTCATCTTGACCAGATCGACCACGCCTTGGAAATGGTCCTCGGCCCCTACCGGAATCTGAATCGGCACTGCATCGCCTCTCAGGCGATCGACGATCTGCTTTTGCACCCGAAAGAAATCCGCGCCGATACGATCCATCTTGTTCACGAACGCAATGCGCGGCACAGCGTATTTATTCGCCTGCCGCCACACCGTCTCGGATTGCGGCTGCACACCGCCCACCGCGTCGTACACCATACAAGCGCCGTCGAGCACGCGCATCGAGCGCTCGACCTCGATCGTGAAATCCACGTGTCCCGGGGTGTCAATGATATTGATGCGGTGTTCAGGATAATTCCCCGCCATCCCACGCCAAAACGCCGTCGTCGCCGCCGACGTGATCGTAATACCGCGCTCTTGCTCCTGCTCCATCCAGTCCATCACCGCGGCGCCGTTATGCACCTCGCCCAATTTATGGGTGATCCCGGTATAGAACAGAATGCGCTCAGTCGTCGTGGTCTTGCCCGCGTCGATATGGGCGCTGATACCGATATTGCGATATTGATCGATGCGCGTTTTGCGAGTCATAGCCTTTCCTGGTGAATTCAATCCAGTGATGCCGCGCAGTCATAGACCTGCGCTCAAAGCATATTACGCCCACAAAATAACGCCCACCCCCTATAGCCCTATCCTCGCAATAGGTTTGCAAAACGGCGCGTCAAGACGCGCCAAACCACAGCGAGGAGCGCACCCAACAAGACCGTTGAAAATCAAAAATCCGCAGGACAAATCAAAGCAGCCCGGCAAAACTCGCGACGATGGCATTCCCCCACCGCGAGCCGTCGTCCGCCGTGTAAAGGCCTCACCGGCCCGTAGAGCACGGATCCCAGTCCGCGCAGCGGACCGAGCCCCCTGCTAACGGGGCGAGTCCGTGCGATAGGGCCGGTGAGGCCTTTACACGGCCGACGGCGGCGCCAAAAGAACGCCACCCTCTCGCCAGCAAAAGCCCATCCGGCCTCAAAAAATGCACCCACGCCGCCTGTCAACCCGCCTCTTCCTGGACGAAAGAAGGAGACGACTTTTCAACCCAACGACGACGCAGAGTCCTCGCTATTTCTTCTTTTCTTCTTTAACGCGATAAACCAGCACAGCACTGGTAGCCAAGGACAACACCTTCGCCGTCACGCTGCCCAGCAGCAAGCGCGACAACCCGCTACGCCCGTGGCTGCCAATAAAAATCAAATCGCATCCATTCTCGCTGGCCGCCTGCACAATCCCATCGGCCACATTGAAATTGGACACCGCGCGCGAGTCGGCCTTGACGCCGGCCGTCTCCGCCCGCGCGAGGATCTGCTTCAGATACTTTTCCGCCTGCTCCGCCGACGCTTTCTCGTAGTCTTCGTCAGTGATAGCGTAGGCCGCAGCCATCCCATCAAATCCGATGGTGGCAGCAAAAGGCTGTGTCACATGCAGGGCAACGACCTCGGCGCCGACGGACCGGGCAAAGCAGATACCCGCATTGGCGGCCTGAGCCGAGAGCGGGGAGCCGTCGGTAGGAATCAAGACTTTCTTGAACATAATGCCTGCTCCTGTCTGCTAGTAGGAAATGCCATGCTACCGGAAAACGCCGGCCGCAACATTGCGGGCTTTCCGCAATATTTGATGCCGATCAAGGAAGCTGCTGCGAGGCAACGAACAAATTCGTGCAACGCGTACCGGTACGGCAATATGCCAACACCGGACCGGGCAGCGTGCGCAGCAACTCCGCAAATCGGACCACATCATCAGCGGTCATCGCACTGCCGACCACGGGCTGGTACTCCACCTGCAGCCCCGCTTGGCGCGCCGCAGCGGAAACATCCGCAGCCGTAGGCTGGTCGGGGCCGCCCTCATAGTCGGGACGATTGATGATCACACTCTTGTAACCCGCGGCAGCCACTCCCGCCATGTCTGCAGGCGACAACTGCGGGGCCACCGCGAACTGCTCAGTCAATGGGCGAATTTGGACGTCAGACATGAAGATTTCCTCGGGTAAATACGTAGAAAGAAAAAACGGTCACAGTAAGCAATCAGTATAGGGCGTCTGGACGGACCTAGGCCGCCAAGACTGCAGACAAGGCCGGCCAAATTCCCGGCGTGTCCACCATCGAAACAGAGAACCGCAACATGGTCGAGGGCGCCTGAGAAGGCGAAAACAAACTGCCGGGTGCCAGCAACAGGCCGCGATCGGCCGCCGTGCGGGCCAGCACCTCGGCATCACGGCCGCAATCCGCCCAGACAAACATTCCGGCGTGCGGCTCGTGCGGCACCGTCATTCCCAACGACGTCAGTTGGGCCAGACACTGTTCACGAGCCGCATTGACGCGCGCGCGCACCCGTTCGACGTGCCGGCGATACTGGCCCTCGATCAACACCCGATGCACCACCCGCTCGCCCAATTCAGGCGTCGTCAGGCCTGCCAGCATTTTCAGATCCCCTAGTCTGCGCAACACCTCGGCATTGGCCGCCAGGTAACCCACGCGCAAACTGGCTGCCAGCATCTTGGAGAATCCGCCGGCCAGGATGACGCGGTTCAGCCGGTCCAACGATGCCAATTTGACAGCACCGCCGGGATGTAATTCCCCATACGTGTCGTCCTCGACCACCCAAAAATCGTGCCGTTCAGCCAGGCGCAAAATATCGTACGCCGCGCCCGCCGACAGGGTGTGGCCTGTCGGATTGTGCACCGTCGTATTGGTGATGAATAAACGCGGCTTATGCAGCGCCGCGAGCCTGTCCAGTTGTTCCAAATCCGGGCCATCCGGCCCTCGGGGCACCCCGATCAAGCGCGCGCCAAACGCCGCCAAGCGCCCAAAAATCACGAACCAGGCGGGATCCTCTACCAGCACGGCGTCTCCTGGTTGCACGAAATGCCGGCCAACCAGATCCAGGCCATGCGTGACACCGTTGGTGGTCAGCAGATTGTGCTCGGGATGAGCAGGCACGCCCTCGGCCTGCAGACGCGACGCCAACTGTTGACGCAGCGGAGCGTATCCCTGCGGCGAACCATAGGACACCAGATTGCCGCGTACAGAACGCCCAACGGCACGGACAGCGGCCGAGACCATGTCCGGATCCAGCCAATCCGCCGGCAAAAGGCCCGCGCCTCCGGGCATGGACGACGTCGTGGGCTCGCGAAACATGCTCCGCAGCAGCCACGTCACATCAATGCGGGCCGGCGGGGCCAAGGAATCTGGTTTGGCCACCTGCTCGGCGCTCAGCGGCTCGCGACGCGCACGCACAAAAAAGCCTGCCCCACGGCGCGACTGCACCAGACCGCGCGCGACCAGGCGATCGTAGGCCTCGACGACCGTGAATCGGCTGACGCCCGTCTGCTCGGCCATCGTACGAATGGACGGCAACCGGGTTCCCGGACGCAAACCTTGGTCATCGATACGGCGTGCAACGTCGTCGGCCAACTGGGCCACCAGCGTGGCATCGGCCTGACGCACCGGTCGCCAGTTGGACGCAGGAGGAGATATTTCAACTGTCATGGTTGTTTTACCAGGCCAGACATCAAAGTGAACTGAAAAAGTGTATAGGTACTGTACCGCTTTATTTGCGTAGAGTGTGGGAAATCACAACGTTCACCCAGGCCTGCCGAAATCATGTCGCGCCCGACCACTTATGCTGTGCCCGCCCCCGTTACTTCGCCACTCTGGGAGGGCTATAGCTACGGCCTGATCGGGGTATTGGTGTTTTCTCTCACCCTGCCCATGACGCGGGTCGCCGTGGCTGAGATGTCCCCGCTGTTGATCGGCCTGGGGCGCGCGCTGGTGGCGGCTGTGCCTGCCGCGTTGCTCCTGTGGATCGGTCGTAGCCGGCTGCCGAATCGCGACGAGTGGCGCGGTGTGGTCCTGGCCGCCCTGGGCATTGTCGTTGGGTGGCCACTGACCTCAACACTGGCCATGGCCAGTGTGTCTTCGTCGCACGGCGCGGTCTTTAATGGATTGCTGCCCCTTTGCACGGCTATTTTTGCGGCCTGGCGCAGCGGCGAACGCCCGTCGGGTGCTTTCTGGGGCTGGGCAGGCGCGGGAGCTATTCTGGTCATGACCTATGCCTTGCGCCAAGGCCACGGCAGCCTGCAGACGGGCGATCTGTGGCTGTTGGTGGCCGTCATCCTCGGCGGCATGGGGTACGCGGAAGGCGCCCGGGCCTCGCGCACCCTCGGCGGCGCACGTACGATTTGTTGGGCGCTGGTCATCAGCGCACCTGTCCTGGCCGGGCCTGTCATTTGGATGGGCGTAGATCTGATCACGACCAGAGGTTGGCCCGACATAGGCGTCCTCGGCGCATTTGCCTATCTGGCGTTCGGGTCGATGTTCCTGGGATTTTTCGCGTGGTATCGCGGCTTGGCGATTGGCGGTATCGCCCGCGTCGGGCAGGTGCAATTGTTGCAGCCCTTTTTGACCGTATTGGCCGCTGCGTGGCTGTTTCATGAGCAGGTTGAGCCGATGACTTTTGTGTTTGCGCTGGCTGTCATTGCCATCATTGCAGGCGGCCGCCGCGCTATTGTGAAAAAAGCGACCTAGCACCTAGCACCTAGCACCTAGCACCTAGCACTCAGTCATTGTCATTGGCCTCGATCCATCATGTCTCTCGCCACCGCCATGCCCTCCAGCGAACAACTCTGGCTCTTGCTGGGCCCGCTATCGCTATTCGCTCTGGTCACCTCCATCACGCCCGGGCCGAACAACATCATGCTGGCCTCATCGGGCCTGAACTTTGGCTTTCGCCGCACGATTCCCCACATGCTGGGGGTGAACCTGGGGTTCACGCTCATGCTGATCCTGGTCGGACTCGGACTGGATACCGTCTTTCATCAGTTCCCGTGGCTCTATACCGTGCTGAAATACGTGGGCGCTGCCTACCTACTCTACCTGGCCTGGAAAATTGCCCAATCCGGCCCCCTCGAAAGCGGTGAGCAGCGCAGCCGGCCCTTCAGCTTTCTGCAGGCCGCACTGTTCCAATGGGTCAATCCGAAAGCATGGATCATGACCGTGGGCATCATCGTCACGTATACCCCGCAAACGGGGTTTTACTGGAACCTGATGCTTGCGGCCCTGGTGTGCTGCCTGGTTAACCTGCCCAGTCTGGGCGTCTGGGTCGCTTTTGGCGCCGCGCTGCAGAAATTTCTGCACCGCCCGCACGCGATACGGATGTTCAATATCGGCATGGCCTTGTTGCTGGTCGCATCGCTATATCCCATTGTGCAGGACATGATCTAGTAACGATCCGTTCGTCGACGTCGTCCCTAGCTCGTCACCTCGGCGGCAAATACATCGCCATTACGCTGCGCAACCGGCTCGCGCCTTGATGACGCGACGCAGTGTATGATCGACAACGCATTCCGTATTCGGCCGCAGAGACTGTGGCCACCTTGCTTATGTCTTTGCTGCCGCGATTCTCTTTACGGCGCCTTATCGTCGTCGGTCTGCTGGCTTGTGCCAGCGTGGTCGGCTGCACGCAACTCGATGCCTGGCAACGGCAAGCGATTTTTTCTCCCGAGCCCGAACCGCAGCGTTGGTGGAGCGAGCCGCCGACCGGCACGAAGGTTTTTGATCTGACGCTGGAAGACGGCGACAAGGTCCATGCCTGGTATTGGCAACATCCGAACACGTCGGCCCCGACCGTGCTCTATCTGCACGGCGCGCGCTGGAATCTGAACGGTAGCGCCTTTCGCATGTCCGGCTGGACTCGCATGGGCTATTCGGTGCTGGCCATCGACTACCGCGGCTTTGGCCAATCGACACCGCGGTTGCCATCCGAAGACTCCGCTATCGAAGACGCCTCCGCAGCGTTACACGAACTCGCTCGCCGACAACCTGATCCCGCCAAGCGATTTATCTATGGCCACAGCTTGGGCGGAGCGATTGCGATCCAGTTGGCCTCGCGTCCCGATATGCCTGCCTTTGCGGGGTTGATCGTCGAATCCAGTTTTACCAGCATTGCCGCCATGCTGGGTACGTTGAAATGGGGCAAGCTTCCCGGCGCAAGCCTGTTAGTGACGCAGCCCTTTGCCTCCGTGGAAAAGCTGGCAACGCTAAGCACGCCTATGCTGTTTTTGCACGGCACGGCAGACCGTGTCGTGCCGCACACCATGAGCGACGAACTCTTCGCTGCAGCCGTCAAAGTCCCGGAAAATCTCAAACGCGTCATCAAAATCGAGGGTGCCTCGCATTCCGGCGCGATTCGCAGCGGTGCGGTTTACGAGACCGCTGTTCGGGACTTCATTCGCGACGCGGGTAAAGCCTATCCGGCTGCAGCTGCCAGCAGTACCGCTGCGCATTCTGCGGGATAGGGAACTACGGTGCCTCAACTCGATGGAATGTTTTCGCGAAAAATCACTTGCAGCCGTGGCATATATGTCGGCTCAGACAAGCCGCGCACCGCTGCAGCAAGCATGCTGATCGCCTCGCGCGCTTCGACGCGTGGATTTTGATCTATCACCGCATCCATCGTGCGATCCAGCAGAAACTGCCGCGAAGTCGTCGTCAGATCGTGTCCCACAAACACGATCTGACGCTGCACGCCGGCCTCTTGCAAGGCGCGGCCGATGCCTGAGTTGCCGGCACCGACGTTATAGATGCCCGCCGGCGTGGACTGCTGCAACACCTGCCGAGTCAACTCATAAGCACGAGCGCGATCATCACCGATTTCCAGCATGCGCTCGATCTTCAGGTGCGGGAACTCTTCATTGAGCAACGCTCGAAAACCCATTTCGCGCTCCTCGTGTCCACGGTAGGCGAGCGAGCCCAGAAATACCGTCACCCCCTGCGATACGCCCGGCGGCAAAAAGCGCCCCAGCAAGCTGGCAGCCAGCCGCCCCGCCGCGCGATTATCTATACCCACATAGCCGATGCGCGATGACGTCGGAATATCCGACACCAAGGTGCACACGGGAATACCGCCGACTTGCAATGCCGCGATGGCGTCTCGAACCTGAGGGTCGTCCAGCCCGACCAGCCCAACGCCATCGGTATTGCCCTTCAGTTGATAGAGCTGCGCCGCCAACTTGTCGGCATTAAAGCCCTCAACCAAATGCAATCTCGCCTGAATATCTGGGCGGCGTTGCGCCTCGGCCTGCAGATGCTGGCGCAACAGCACCATAAAACTGTTATCGCCGGCGGGCAGCACAAAATCGAGGCGCATGGCGGTGCTCTCGGATTGGCCCAGCTCGGCGCCGTACCCCAGCTTGCGCGCGATCGCCAAGACGTGGTCCCGCGTCTGGCGGCGTACGCCTTCGCGCCCATTCAGCACACGGTCGACGGTAGCAGTAGAGACCCCCGCGGCCTCGGCAATCGTCGTGATGGTGGCTCGCGCCATCGTGGTCACCTTAACGTCATCATCGGTCAGTATAGGGACCGATCATATCACATCAATTTGATTGAATTACATCAAAATGATGTGATCAAACCGAGAGTGTCCGCCATAGGTATTTTTCCCTGTGGGCTATGGTGAAACGTGGTGCATAGCCCGGCCTTGCAATATCACCACTCGGGGTCGGTAGGGGCTTGGTTCCGGTAAACGAACGGCTTTCTTTCTGTCAATAAGGGCTATTTCTGATGTTTATTGATGTTATTTAAAGATGGAAATGATGTAATAATAACCTCCAATTAGATCAATCAAGTGCTCGCTCGAGCCGGGCCTTCTGCCTGACTCGCAAGACCGGCCAGCTATCGGAGACCGCCATGCCCCCTCTTACACTGCAGCCCGACCCACCGGTGCGAGAACGCCAGTTTCGTATTGGTTGCATCGGCGCAGGGATGATCATGGCGGAATGTCATCTCGCGGCCTATCGTGAAGCGGGTTTTCAGGTAGTCGCCATTGCCTCGCGCACGCCGAGCAAAGCGCAGGCCGTCGCGCAACGATGGGAGATCGGTCGAGTCCATGATTCGCCCCAAGCACTCATCAACGACCCTGACGTCGACATCGTCGATATTGCTTTCCCGCCGGATCAGCAACCTGCACTGATCCGCGCTGCACTTGCCGCACCCAACGTCAAAGCAATCCTGGCGCAGAAACCATTAGCGTTGTCTTTGCCGGAAGCCATCGCATTGCGTGATGAGGCTCAGCGCGCCGGCAAACTGCTATCGGTCAATCAGAACATGCGCTATGACCAATCCATGCGCGTGCTCAAGCAGTTACTCGATCAAGGCGTGCTCGGTACCCCTGTGCTGGCCCAGATCGACATGCATGCCATTCCACACTGGCAGGGTTTCTTAGCTGACTATGATCGCCTCACGCTCTCGAACATGAGCGTGCATCACCTGGACGTGCTGCGCTATCTGTTTGGCGAGCCGACTCACGTTACCACCCTCACCCGCAGCGACCCGCGCACGACATTTCCCCATCACGACGGCATCGTCACCACGACGCTGCAATTCGCATCCGGGCTCATGGCCTTGTCATTGGAAGACGTCTGGGCCGGGCCTCGCGGCGAGGGCCACGCCGACGACCAATACATCCATTGGCGAGTCGAGGGCACCGAGGGCGTGGCAAAGGGCACCATAGGCTGGCCGCACGGCCAACCGTCCACGCTGTCCTACACGTCGAAACAGGCTACGCAAGGCCAATGGGTCACGCCCGAATGGTCCTCCATGTGGTTTCCGCAGGCCTTTATTGGTGTGATGGAACAACTGCAATACGCACTGGCCAGCGGCACCGAGCCCGCGCTGACGGTTGCCGACAACGTCAAAACCATGGCGCTGGTCGAGGCCGCGTATCTATCCGATGCCGAGCGCCGCACGGTACGCCTGGACGAAGTTCCGATTCAACACAAGTAAACCAAAGGGGCGGCACCGCCCTCCACCAAGGAGACAAACGTGATTCAAACCGGCATTTTTTCAGGCTATTTCCCGTACGACCTCGCCACCTCGGCCGCCAAAATCCGTGCACACGGCTTCAACACTGTGCAATTGGACTTGCATTTCAAGGACATGGACCTCAGCGCAGGCCAGATCAATCCGGAAAAATGCAAACGTATCCGTGACACCTTTCGCGAACATAACCTCCCCATCTCTTGCATCTCGGCCTACACAAACATCGTGCATCCCGAGCCCGCAGAACGGCAACGTCGCAATGGCTACCTGAAGGAAATCATCGCGCACGCTCAGTATCTGGGATCCCCCTACGTGATCTCTGAGACTGGCACATTCGCCACCGATAGCGATTGGGTGCATCACCCGAAAAACAAGACCGAAGAAGGCTGGGAACAATGCCGTTCGGTGATTCAAGACCTGGCACAACATGCCTACGATCATGGCGCGATATTTTTGCTGGAGACCTACGTCAACAACGTCGTGGGCTCGGTAGAGGAAACGCTGCGCATGTTTGCCGAGGTCAATCATCCTGGCCTGGGTTTGTTGATGGACCCGACGAATTATTTCGAAGACCATAACATCGACGACATGGACAAGACGCTCAACCAAGTATTCGACGCGCTGTCCGACAAGATCTGCATTGCACACGCCAAAGACGTCAAGCGCGCCGAGGGCGATAAATCCGAAAAGCACAGCGATATCGGTGACGCGGATGCCGCGGAAAGCCATACGTTCCGAGGCGTCGGCGAAATCGAATTGCCGGCACCGGGACTGGGCAGCTTGAATTACGACCTGTATTTGCAGCGCCTGGCCAAACGCCATCCCAACATCCCCATCATCATCGAGCACTTGACCGAAGATGACGTCCCGCGTGCCAAGGAATTCCTGGACGGCAAGTTGCTGGCCAACGGCGTTTGAACAAGTCCCACGCATTCCCTCTTGTCATTTCCCCTATATCCGGCGCGCTAGCGCACCGGCCTCTGGAGTAGAAGCATCCATGGCACAGTTATATGCCACCGCCATGAACCGGCAACAAATCGAATCGCGCTGCGGACAACTGGCACAGTTTGCCGGCGTGCGGCTCGTCACGCTGCAGGACGGCGTTGAACGGGGTATCCGGCTGCTGGAGTTCCGCAGCGGCACAGGACTGCGATTTACCGTTCTGGTCGATCGCGCCATGGACATCGCCGAATGCGAGTTCCGCGGCTATGCCGTGGGCTGGCATTCGCCGGCAGGCTTTCGCCATCCGGGGCTGCATGAATACGAGGGCGAATCAGGGCTGGGATGGATGCGGTCGTTTTCCGGCCTGATGATCACGTGTGGTCTGGATCATATCCTGTTCATGCATGACTCGCCGGCGGACAACTACGTGTACAAGCCGCGAGAAAAAGTACAACACTCGATTCATGGCCGCGTCGGAACGATTCCCGCACGCTTGACAGGATATGGCGAACGCTGGGACGGCGATAGATGCTTTCTGTGGGCCGACGGCATAGTGTCGCAAGGCACAGTATTTGGCGAACATCTGGAGCTGCACCGGCGTATCGAAATCGAGGTGGGCACCAACGATATTCAATTGCACGATAGGGTGGTCAATCGCGGCTTTTACCGCACGCCGCACATGTTCTGCTATCACTTGAACGTGGGCTACCCCGTGCTGGACGAGGCGTCGCGCTATCTCGCTCCCATCCAGGATGTCGTCTGGGCAGCCCATGCCAATGAGTACGATGCACAAGGCGTAGGCTATCAGCGCATGCCCGCGCCGCAACTGGGATTTCACGAGCAAGTGTGGCAGCACGAAATGCAAGCGGACCAGAACGGCTACGTGCCGGTCGCGCTGGTGAATGACCGCCTGAACATCGGTATCGAAGTCACCACGCGCAAAGATCAATTCCCTTGCCAATATCAGTGGCAGAATTTTCAAGCCGGGCAATATGCCATGGGCATCGAGCCGTCCACCAATCATGTGCTGGGCGAAGGCGCGGCCCGTGAACGCGACGAACTCATCTGGCTCGAACACGCAGAGGAACGCCGTTATGACACATGCATCCGCATCCTGGGCGATGCCAACGACATCGCCCAATG
>Ga0182746_1002059_pt1 | contig 16125 bp, 14 predicted proteins | sample eDN3rd30CBELigOP_FD_128881 | JGI IMG/M metagenome (GOLD analysis project Ga0182746, IMG submission 128881) | Enriched Organic Plus compost microbial communities from Emeryville, California, USA - eDNA 3rd pass 30_C BE-Lig OP (version 2) (version 2) ... | reverse complement strand
GTCATCTTCAACAGGTGTCCCAATGCGTCGGCTGGGTCGGCGGTGCAGAGCGCCAGCAGACCCGCCGCCCAGTGCGCATCGTCATGCCACAGGATCGCCGGGTCGGGCGCCAGCAGCCGACGCGCCGTGGCAACCGTCTCGCGGGCCTGATCGAACCGGCCCTGCCATACCTGCACCCGGGCGAGAGTGGCCGCCGCCGAGGCCGCGGTCATCGGCAGGTTGATGTCCTGAGCCAGCCGCAGCGCATTCTCGGCAGCGATTGCCGCGGCCTGGATGCGGCCTTGTCCCAACAGCAGTTGCGCTGCACCGCGTTGACTTTCGCATTCGTCGGCAGCTGACCCTGATGTCCTGGATAAGCTCTGCACGCGGTTCCAGCACTGCAGCGCATGTATGCGGTCGGCGACCGCCTCGGCGGCGAACCCCAGCGCCATCAGCAACAGGGGGTCGTCGGCAACTTCGTCGATCAGCCGGGGCAGGCGTGTGCGCAGGTCCTGACCGGCGCCGGTGTCGTCCACCAACGCCAATGCCATGCGCACCACCGGATCGTCTGCGCCGTCATCGAGGTGGCGAAGGGCCGCAACGACGTCGCGACGGGGTTCCTCGGCGAGGCCATGCAGGCGGCACTCGATGGCTGCAGCCCACAGCAACCGACGCTGTTCGATGTCGCCGTCACTGAACTTGCCGGCGAGCGCGACGAGTTCGGTGGCCGACTGGCCCGGTATCGCGGCGGTGACGTTGAGGACGAATCGGGTGAGCACCAATTGCCCTGTGCTGCAATGCTGGTCACCCAGACTCTCGGCTTCGCCGAGAATGCTGATGGACTCGGCGGTCAGCCCGGAGCTACGGGCGATCTCGGCAGCTTCGGCCAACCGCCGCACCCGGGCGGCGGGATCGGGGGACAATACGGCTGCCCGGCGCAGGGCGGCGGCGGATTCGGCGCCTGCACCGCGCGCGTGGGCCTGGCGGGCGGCGGCTTCGAGGTCCGTGGCCACCTGCTCGTCGGTGCCGAAGGTGGCTTCGGCGCGGTGCCACGCTGCACGGACCGGGTCGACCGTCGCATCGGCGAGTGCCCGGTGAACGACGGTCCTCGCGGCCAGTGGGGCCGAGCCATAGACCGTCGACCGAATCAGCGGATGGCGCATGTGGAGCCGGCCGCCGCTCGCTGTGATCAGACCCGCCCGCTCCAGCGGGGCCAGTTCATCGGTGAGTGCCAGGCCGAGAAGATCGGTTGCGACGTCGATGTCACGCAGCTGCCCATCACTGGACGCGATCAGTAACAGCAGCAGGCGACTGTTGTCGGTCAGCCCGTCGAGCTGGGACAGGAAGGCCCGTTCGACCCGGCGGGTGGTGGGCAGCGGCTCACCGGAGAAAACCGCGCTGTTGCCGCGCTCGTCGACGGCGCCGGACAGCTCGATGACTGCCAGCGGGTTGCCACCCGCCTGGTCGAGCACCCGCTGCTGCAGCAAGGTGTCCGCGTGCTGTGCGGTGGTGTTCAACAGTTGTCGGGCGTGTTCGGGAGCCAGTGGGCCCAGTGACAATCGAGGTAGACCGTCCAGATACGGTGCGGCGCCGTCGAGTCCCGTGCGTTCGGCACACAACATCATCAGCGGTGCGTTACCGAGTCGGCGCGCGACGAACGCCAGAACCTCCAGTGAGGATTGGTCCAGCCACTGCACGTCATCGATGATCAGGATGATTCGGCGTCGGCTGGTGGCTTCTTCGAGGAGACCGAGCACCGCGAGACTGACCAGCAGCCGGTCCGGTGTCGGACCGTCGTCCAGCCCGAAGGCGGTCAGCAGGGCCGTGCGTTGGCGGGGTGGCAGTGCTGCGGTGTGGTCGAGCACCGGGTGGATGAGTTCGTGGACGCCGGCGAAGCCCACCTCGCTCTGGCTTTGCAGGCCCGAACAGCCAAGTCTGCGGTAGCCGTTGGCCACCGCCCAGTCGGCGATCGCCGATAGCAACGTGGACTTGCCGATGCCGGCCTCACCATCGACGACCAGCGCTGTGCCGGTGGTGGAGATCGTGGCGAGCGTGTCGGTGACGCTGGCCAACTCGGCTGACCGACCGATTATCACCCTCGCCAAGTTAGCAGGCTGAATTGGCATTGCCAACCCAGGTAGAGTGTGAGGATGCGCACCGACCCGTGGTCCGACGACGCCTGCCCGATCGCCCGCACCATGGCGGTGCTGGGGCAGCGGTGGGCCATCCTGATCATCCGTGAGGCATTGCTGGGCCGGTCCCGGTTCTCCGAGTTCCGGGAACGGCTGGGGGTGGCCTCCGATGTGCTGAGCGCGCGACTGGCCGAGCTGGTGGACGCCGGCATCCTGGCGGTCGAGGATTACCGGGAGCCCGGCGAGCGAACGCGCAGTCGCTACGTGCTCACCGACGCCGGGCATGATCTGGTGCCGGTGCTCGCCGCGATGGGGCAGTGGGGTCACAAACACCGGGCCACCACCAAACGCCGCAGCTACCGGTTCATCGAGAAATCCACCGGTGAGCATGCACTGGTGGTATTCCGGCGGCGTGACGGCGTCGGCGTAACCACCCGGGACGTCACCCTCATCGACACGCTCAACTCCGGATGAAGTCCAGCAGGTCGCGACCCAACTGCTGCTGATAGTCACCGTGAATCCCGTGCGAGGCACCCGGATACACGCGTAGGGTGCCGTACCGCACCAGCTCGATCGCCTTCGACGCTGCATCGTGGATCGGGACGATCTGATCATCGTCACCGTGGGCAATCAGGATCGGCACATCGAGGGCTCGAAGGTCCTCGGCCAGGTCGGTCTCCGAGAACGCTTTGACACAGTCGTACGCCGATGCCAGCCCTGCCTGCATGCCCTGCAGCCAGAAATGGTCGATCAATCCCTGTGAGACAGCGGCACCGTCCCGGTTGAAACCGTAGAACGCCACCGCGAGTTCCCGCCAATACGCGGACCGGTCGGCCAGGACCCGGGCCCGGATGTCGTCGAACACCGACAGCGGTGTGCCCTCAGGGTTTTCCGCTGATGCCAGCATCACCGGTGGTACCGCGCCGACAGTGATCACCTTGCGCACCCGGCCAGTGCGGTGGCGCGCTGCGTACCGCACCACCTCGCCACCTCCGGTGGAGTGCCCCACCACGACGACATCGGACAATCCGAGTCCGTCGATCAGAGCCGCCAGGTCTGCGGCGTAGGTGTCCATGTCGTTGCCCGACCACGTCTGCTCGGACCGGCCATGCCCCCGCCGGTCATGAGCGATGGCACGGAAACCGTTGTCGGCAAGCAGTTTCAGCTCCACATCCCAGGCGTCGGCACTGAGCGGCCAGCCATGACTGAAGACCACCGCCGGCCCGCTGCCCCAGTCCTTGTAGTACAGCTGTGCCCCGTCGGAGCCCTCCATATACGGCATGGCTGCAAGTCTGACCTCAAGCACCCGATTGGGTCATCCGTCAAACGACCATCGCCAGGTGCTACCGCGTCCTCTCGGCTGCGTGGTCAATTGACGGATACCCACGGAGGGTCGAGGGTCCCGAGGCTGGTGTCATCGACAACGGCAGGGAGATTCCAGATGACGGACGTCGTCACCGCGGTGGGCGCCGCACACGCACTCAACCTCGACATCGAGGTCGACGGCGAACGGTTCGCATATCGGCGCGTCGGTAACCCATCAGCCACGGTGCCCCCATTGGTGCTCCTCCAGCATTTCCGCGGCAACCTCGACTACTGGGACCCGGCACTGCTCGACGTTCTGGCCGCCGACCGTGAGGTGATCACCGTCGACCTGCGCGGTGTCGGTGGCTCCATCGGGACCACCCCCGACAACGTCACGGATATGGCGCGCGACGCCCTGAAGTTCATCGATGCGCTGGGCATCGCCACGGTGGACCTGCTGGGCTTCTCACTCGGTGGCCACATCGCCCAGGAGATCGCCCTGGTGCGCCCGCGGTTGCCGCGCCGACTGGTGCTCGCGGGCACCGCGCCGCAGGGTGCCCCCGATCTGCACCGCTGGTCCGAGGACGTCTACACATACGCCTGCGCCGACGAGATCACCGCCGAGGGATTCATCGCGCTGTTCTTCTCCGGCTCCGACCAGAGCGTCCAACGAGGCCGGGAGTACCTGGCCCGCACCCATGCCCGCGACACCGACCGTGACCCTGAAACCAGTCTGGCCTGCCGTGATGCGCAGTACCAGGCCCTGATGACCTGGGGTATCCCGGAATCGTCAAAACTGGAGCGGCTTTCGGCCATCACCCAGCCGACGCTGGTCGCCGACGGCGACAACGACACCATGATGTCCACCAAGAACAGCTACCTGCTGGCGGAGAAGATCCGCGGCGCCCAGCTGCGGATCTACCCCGACGCAGGCCACGGATTCCTCGACCAGTACCCGGCCGAGTTCGGCCAGCACATCCGCCAATTCCTCGGCCGTTAAGGAGAACTCATGACCGACCTGCTCACCACTGTCCTGAACACCTACGGCGGAGTCGACCGCTGGCGCGAACTGACCTCGGTCACCGCACACAAGCGGTTCGGCGGCGCCATCTGGGACATCAAGGCCGTCCCCGGGATCGTCGACGACGGTGAGATCACCGTCTGGATCAAAGACCAACGCACTTCGCTGGGGCCCTTCACCGCGCCGGATCTGAAGACCGCCTACACCCCGCAGCGGGTGGGTATCGAGACAACAGACGGGGACGTGGTGGAGGTACTCGACGACCCGCGCGCGTCATTTTCCGGACACACCCTCGAAACACCTTGGACCACATTGCAGTTGGCGTACTTCACCGGGTATGCCATGTGGACCTACACCGCCGAACCGTTCAACCTCACCTTCCCCGGAGTGCGTGCCGAAGAAGGTGAACCCTGGACCGAGGACGGGCAGCGGTGGCGCACGCTGCACGTCGACTATCCCGACACCATCGCCACCCACAGCCCGCACCAGATCCTCTACGTCGATGCCGACGGATTGATCCGGCGACGCGACTACCAGGTCGACATTGCCGGGGGATCCCCGGGCGCGCACTACATCTCGGATTTCGATGAGATCGACGGTCTGGTGATCCCACGTACCCGGATGATCTACGTCCGCGACGCCGACAACCACCCGGTCCCAGAGCAACTCGTGGTGTCCATCGAACTGACTGACCTCACCTTGGGCTGAGGGCTGACATGTTCACGCGCCTCATCGCACTGAAACTCCGCGGCAACGGATCGTCCGGGTCACCATCGCCGACGGCTCCATCACACCGATCGTCACCGGGCTGGCCACCTTCCCGGACGGCATCGTGGTGGACACCGACCGGCGCCACATCTACTGGACGAACATGGGCGCTCCGGGCCTGCCCGCCGACCACCCGCTGCAGGGGGAGGACGATCTCGACTTCTGGCTGCGACGGCGGCGGTGTGCTCGATCAACCGCGTCGTCAGAATCCTGCGGCTCCTGCTCGGCGCCGCGGTGGAAAGCCACGGTGGTGATGGTCATTTGACGGATACCGCACCAGACCGCCCGATGTGAACGTCGAATGAGATTCCAACCAGAAGGGAACCACGATGCCATACCTGTCCGATCAGGCCGACGACCGTTTCGTCGGTGGGCCTGAGGGGGAACGCTTCCACTACCGCCGCTTCGGTAGGCCCGGGACGGTTCCGCTCGTGCTGTGCATGAGGCTGCGCGGCACGATCGACCACTGGGATCCGAAGTTGCTCGATGAACTGGCCGCCGAACGTGAGGTCATCGTGTTCGACAACCGGGGGACCAGCGCATCCAGTGGACCCGCGCCCACCACTATCGACGGCCTCGCCGACGGCGGGATCGCGTTCATCCGCGCGTTGGGCCTGCCCCAGGTCGACGTGCTCGGCTGGTCGCTGGGTGGGATTGTCGCGCAGGGCATCGCATTGCGGGCCCCGGAGCTGGTGCGCCGCTTGATTGTTGCGGGCAGCACCCCGGCCGGGGTGCCCGAGCAGCCGGCGCCCGGGCCTCGGGTCGGCGAAATCCTCGGTCACGCGGTCAACGATGACGAGGACTACTTGTATCTCTTCTTTCCGGAGACCGACGAGGGCCGGTCGGCGGGTATGGTGTCGTTGCGTCGTTTGGACACTCGGCTCGGGCACTCGCATGCTGCGGTCCAGCCGGACACCTACCGCGCGCAGCTTGGCGCCATCGCCGCATTTGGCGGGTACTATGACCGGCTCGCCGAGCTGAAGCTGCCGGTGCTGGTGGCCAACGGTGCACACGATGTGATGATCAATTCCTATGCCAGCTACGCGATGTCGCAGCGTCTGCCCGATGCCAAGGTGTTGCTCTACAGTGATGCCGGACATGGATTCCTGTTCCAGCACATCACCGATTTCGCCCACGACATCAACCGGTTCCTGGGCTGAGCGTCATAAAAGCCATCAGTCAAAACGAACTCGGTGGACCTGACGTACTGCACGACGTCGACGTCGACGTCGACCGCCCCGAACCGGGTCTGGGCCAGATTCTGGTACGGGTGCGCGACGCAGGGGTGAATCCTGTCGACACCATGAACCGCGAGAGCGGGGTGTTGGTCGGAGGCGCCACCGTTCGTGCTGAAACCGGACAACCTGGACCATGTGCACGCCGCGGCGCTGCCCCTGGCGGGGCTGAGCGTGGCGGGCCTTGGTGGATACCGCCCACGTCGCCGAGGGAAGCCGTGTGCTGATCACCGCTCCGGCCGGCGGGGCGGGACACTTGGCCGTACAGATCGCCAAGGCCTCCGGAGCGTCTGTCATCGGGATGACGGTGCCCGACGCGGAAGGTCACGTGCGGTCTCTGGGCGCAGATGAAGTGATCGATTACACCACAACAGAGTTCGCTGGCCGGCTGTTCGTCGAGGCGGACCGGCTGGGACTCACCGCGCTCGCCACCCTCGTCACGGCCGGGAAACTCAGGCGCACGATCGCGGCGACGTTCCCGCTGGAACATGCGGGGGAGGCGCAGTCCTACCGGGCCATTTCCGGCAAGGTGGTGCTCACCCTCTGACGCCGAGCAGACGCTCCGGTACCCGTTGTCGCGCGTTCCGGGGTACCGGAGCGTCTGCTCGCCAAGGAAACGCGCCTAGAAGCGCCCGCCACCGCCGCTGTAGCTGCGGCCCGACGAATGTGACGAGCCGCCGTAGGAGGTCGGACGGCCCATACCGCGACCGCCGCCGTACCCACCACCGAAGCCGCCGCCGAAACCGCCACCGCCGCCACGGAGGATGTTGCCGATGAGGATGCCGCCGAGCACGGCGCCCATGTCGGAGCCGCCACCCCCGCCGTACTGCGAGGTGTAGGACCGCTGCGCGGCCCGCACGTCGTCGTTGGCCAGGCCCTGCGCCTGTGCGGCCAGCGTCGAGGCCCCGTTCGCGTGCGCCACCGCCTCGTTCGGATTCGCGGCCCGCTTGGCCTCGGCGGCCTGAAGCTGCCGCTGCGCCTCGGCTAGCCGGGTGCGGGCCTCCGGCCCGATGCTGCCGCGCCGGGTCTCGATGAAGTCCGACACCGCCTTGATCCGTGACTGGGCGGTGAACAGTGCCTGCTCCAGCGCGCGGGCCAGCCGCTCGGCGGCCTCCTGCTGCTCATGCACCCCGGCCAGCAGCTGATCGAGTTCGGCATCGGCCTTGGTCAACCGGGTGAACGTGCCGAGCGGATCGGCCTTGCCGTTGGCCGCCGCATCGTCGGCAGCGCTCTTCGCCGCGTCCCTTGCCGCGCCGAGCTTGTCTGCCTGCGGCGTACCGGGCTGTGCCAGAAGCGAATTCGCCTGATCGATACCGGCCTGAATGTCGGTGATCGCCGCGGGCAGGTCGGTCAGGGCCCGGTTGATGTCGGAGGCCGCGCTGTCCACGGCGTCGAGCAGCGTCCGGGTCTGATCGAGGGCTGACTCAGCCGAACGCACAGCGTCCACCAGCGCAGTCTGATCGGTGGCCGGCCGGGATACCAGGCCCCGGGCCGTGGTGATGTTGCGGTCGGCGAATGCCAGGCGTTCTTCGGCGGTGTCGACGTTGGTGGCCACCGAAGTCAATGCCGTCGCGTCGAACTGGGTGTGCAGAGTGTCGAGGGTCTGGCGCGACGGTTCGAGCCGGGCGGTCAGGTCGACCATCTGCTGGGTCATGACGTCGAGCCGGGTGGGTGCGTTGATCACCAGATCGCGCAGCTGCTCGAAGGCCTGACTCTGGGCTTCGAGTTCGCGGTCGGCGCGGGCCGCCGAGACCACCACCTTGGTCAGCAACTCCCGCTGCTGCAGAGGTGTCTCCGGAGCATCGTCATCGAGGGTCTGGCGCACGGTGAATGCCTGAGCCAGCGCTTTTTTCGCATTCTCCAGGGCCGCGCTGAACGGCTCGGTGCGTTTGGCGCCGAACTCCTCGACGGCCAACTCCAGCTCGGCCTCACTGGTACGGACAGCGTTGTCGACGTCGACCACGATCGAGCGGGACAACTCATCGAGCGCCTCCAGCGGCACCGACGCCAACGCGTTCGCATCTGTCGGATCCACCCGTTTGGCGGCCTCGAACTCGGCGTGGCGGCGCTTGGCCCGGCGCCGGCTCGACCACCACCACACCAACCCGGCCAGCACCGCGATCACGCCGAGGCCGATCAGCATGCCCGGCCAGGAGATCCCGCCGGCTGCGGGGGCCGCGGGCGGATCGGCGTTCAAGCCGTTGGCGGCGGCGATCGCCGCGCCGGCCCAGTCGTCGCGGCGCAGGGCCGGAGTGATGCTGTCGCGCCGGATGTCGTCGGCACGGTCTTCGCCCCTCACCGTCGAGGGCACCTGGAACGCGAACGCCCGATCCACCGTGGCGACCGCGAGAAGTGCGTCGTCGTCACCGAAATCGCTCAGCCGCATGGTGTTCCGGGCCCAGTCGTTCTGGCCCTGGCCGGAGAAATCCTCGGTGAAGACCACCCACAACTTGATGTGGCGATCGTCGTACAGCCTGTCGATGGCGCGCTGCACATTGGCGCGCTGGGCGGCCGACAGCACGCCGGCGTTGTCGGTGAGTTGGGTGGCCAGCCGCGCCGGCGGCTCGGCCGCGGCGCTCGGGGCAACCAGCAGGCCGATGGTCAGGATCGCGAGCAGCATGGACAGCAGACGGGCGATACGCATGACCGCCAATCTAGTGCGCTGCACGGTCGGCGCGTCGGTTCCTGGCAGACTGTGCGTCGGTGAACGGGGATACGCAGGCCTGCTACGACGACTTCGACCGGCAACGTCTGGTGGTCGAGTCGCCGAAGGGTGCTGCGCTGCCCGGGACCGACACCGAGCACCGTACCGACTTCGCCCGTGACCGGGCCCGCGTGTTGCACAGCGCGGCCCTGCGACGGTTGGCCGACAAGACCCAGGTGGTCGGGCCACGACATGGCGACACCCCGCGGACCAGGCTCACCCATTCACTTGAGGTGGCTCAGATCGGGCGCGGTATGGCGATCGGGTTGGGTTGCGACCCCGACCTGGTGGACCTGGCCGGGTTGGCCCACGACATCGGGCATCCGCCCTACGGGCACAACGGCGAGCGCGCGCTCGACGAGATCGCGAAACCCTTCGGTGGGTTCGAGGGCAATGCCCAGAACTTCCGCATCCTCACCCGATTGGAGCCCAAAGTCCTGGACGCCGAAGGGCGTTCGGCCGGGCTCAACCTGACCAGGGCCGCGTTGGATGCGGTGGCCAAGTATCCGTGGCCCAGTTTCGGCACACGCCGGAAGTACGGCTTCTACGACGACGACGCCGAGGCCGCCGAGTGGGTCCGCGCCGGCGCGCCGGCCGAGCGGCCCTGCCTGGAAGCGCAGGTGATGGACTGGGCCGACGATGTCGCCTACTCGGTGCACGATGTCGAGGACGGGGTGATCTCCGGACGCATCGACCTGCGGGTGCTCGGCGATCCCGACGCCGCCTCGTCGCTGGCTGACCTGGGGGCGAAGAACTTCCCCGCCGTCACCCATGACGACCTGCTGGCCGCCGCTGAACGACTGTCCCACGTGCCGGTGGTGGCCGCGGTGGGGAAGTACGACGGCACGTTGGCGTCCTCGGTCGCATTGAAGACGATGACCAGTGAACTCGTCGGGCGGTTCGCCAACGCGGCGATCACCCAGACCCGGGCCGTCGCCGGGAACCGGCCGCTGCGTCGTTTCGATGCAGAGTTGACGGTGCCGCCGCTGGTGCGGGCAGAGGTAGTGCTGCTGAAGATGCTGGCGCTGCAGTTCATCATGTCCGATCACCGGCATCTGCAGATCCAGGCCGATCAGCGCACGCTCATCCATGAGGTCGCCCTGGCTCTTTGGGCACAGGCCCCCGGCAGCTTGGACCCGCAGTTCGCCCCGGAGTTCGACCTGGCCGCCGACGACGGAGCCCGGCTGCGCGTAGTGGTCGATCAGATCGCGTCCTATACCGAGAGCCGGCTGGAACGCGTGCACGAGGCACGTTCGCCCCGGCCGCTGGGCTGAGCTGAGCTCTCAGCCGATCTGTTCGATCTTGTCGGCGATCGCCTTCGCTAGGGCGATGCCACTGGTCTGTGGATCGGCTGTGCCGTCGCGCGTCGTGTTGACGTCGTCGTAGAACGCCACCTCAGTTTCGATGACGAAATTTTCCTTCGCCATGACGGCCCTGGCCTGTGGTGTTGTCTGGGGTGCTTCGGTGCGTCCGAACCGGATCGTGGCGGCGAGCACCGGCCCCTCGGTTCTGACGTCGGTGATCTTGTGGGTGAGATAGCCGGCGCCCGGAGGCCGTGTTCCCCAGAAGGTCACCGTCTGCCCTTCGCACCGCTTCCAGGTTTGGGTCAGCTGTTCGACCAGCGTCTCGGCGGACTCGACGCTCGGCAGCGTGGTCACCACCTCGGTGACGCTCAGTACGCGCTGATCGAGCACTCCGAATCGATTTGGCCAGCCCTGGCTTGCGAATTCGGTCACGCCGGCGGACCGGTAGGCGTTCCTGTCTGCCGGCGTCACCGGGCTGACGCAGTCGACGGGCTGCGCGCCGGCGCTCGGGTTGGTTGCATCGGGCATGCGGTCGAACCCACCGGAGGACGAGGATCTGGGCAGATCGTCGAAGGATTGATCGAACAGCTCGCCGAGTTCGGGGCCAGAAAGCAGAAAATCCTTGATCGAGTGCTTGGACACACTCACGTTGGACGAGTTCGACTCCCTCGGTAGAACGAGCCACACCACCAGCGCGACCACCAGCAGCAGAAGTATGAAGTAAGAGAGCGCCAGCCCGATTACCGCACGGTCCCGGCCTTGCTGGTGGAAACGCTTGATCTGAGACAGCGCGACGTGACCGAGCACTGCCCCGGCGGGAGCGAAGAGGAAGGCGAAGACGATCGACAGCGTCGCCAGCGGGTTGGTTTCCCGCGCCTGTGGGGGCGGCGCGTGAAAGACAGGTGGCTCCGACTGAGGGCCCGGCCACCCACCGAACGGTTGTCCGCCGAATGGATCCGCCGGCGGTCCGCCATATCCGCTGAAACCCACCGACGCCCCCCTCAGGCAAACCCGCGTAACGCGACTTCCGCGCACGCATAGACTATGCCGGTGGCCGGCCGGATTTCAGATCGCGATATCGCGGCCATCCGTGAAAAGATCCGGATCGAAGACGTCGTCGGAGATTACGTCCAGCTGAGGCGGGCCGGGGCCGATTCGATGAAGGGGCTGTGCCCGTTCCACGACGAGAAGTCTCCGTCATTCCATGTGCGGCCCAACCATGGTCACTTCCACTGCTTCGGTTGCGGTGAGGGCGGTGACGTCTACGCCTTCATCCAGAAGATCGAGCACGTCAGCTTCGTCGAGTCGGTCGAGTTGCTGGCCGATCGCGTCGGTTACACCGTCACCTACACCGGCGCGTCGACGACCAATGTCCAGCGGGACCGGGGCAGCCGCAGCCGATTGCTGGCCGCCAATGCCGCCGCCCAGGAGTTCTATGCCGAGGCGCTGCGCTCGGACGAGGCTGCCGAGGCCCGCAAGTATCTGACCGAGCGCAACTTCGACGCGGCCGCGGCCGCACAGTTCGGCTGCGGATTCGCGCCGTCGGGCTGGGACGCGCTGACAAAGCACCTGCTACGCAAGGGTTTCGAGTTCAAGGAGCTGGAGGCCGCCGGGCTCAGCCGCGAGGGCAAGCGCGGGCCGATGGACCGGTTCCACCGGCGGCTGCTGTGGCCTATCCGGGTGTCGTCGGGGGAGACCATCGGCTTCGGTGCCCGCCGATTGTTCGACGATGACCAGAACCAGGCCAAATACGTCAACACCCCTGAGACAGTGTTGTACAAGAAGTCGCAGGTGCTGTTCGGGCTGGACCGGGCCAAGCGGGACATCGCCAAGGGGCATCAGGCGGTCGTCGTCGAGGGCTACACCGATGTGATGGCCATGCACCTGGCCGGGGTGACCACCGCGGTGGCGTCGTGCGGCACCGCCTTCGGCGAGCAGCACCTGTCGATGCTGCGCCGGCTGATGATGGACGACAACTTCTTCCGAGGCGAGCTGATCTACGTGTTCGACGGTGACGCTGCCGGCCAGGCGGCCGCGGTGAAAGCGTTCGAGGGGGAGCAGAACCTGTCCGGGCAGTCGTTCGTGGCGGTGGCGCCCGACGGGATGGATCCGTGCGATCTGCGACTGCGCTCCGGAGACAGTGCCCTGCGGGACCTGGTGGCGCGCCGAACCCCGTTGTTCGAGTTCGTGATTCGCAGTGCGCTGGCCGAATATGATCTGGACAGCGCAGAGGGGCGTGTGTCCGCACTGCGCCGCTGCGTACCCATGGCCGCGCGGATCAAGGACCCGACGCTGCGTGACGAATACGCCAGGCAGCTGGCCGGCTGGGTCGGTTGGGACAACGTCGCCCAGGTGATCGGGCGGGTACGCGAGGAAGCCGGCGGCGGTCGCAAGGACGCCCGGCGGGGCTCGTCCGGAGCTCAAGGTCGTCCGGCGTCGGCACCCGTACAACGGCCCAACCCGAGTGACCCCACCCTGTGGCCGCAGCGCGAAGCGCTCAAGGCCGGGCTGCAGTATCCGGCGATCGCCGGTCCGGTATTCGACTCGCTGACCGTGGAGAGCTTCACCCACCCCGGCTACGCCGCAGTGCGTTCGGCGATCGAGGCGGCCGGTGGCACGGCCTCGGGCAAATCCGGTGCCCAGTGGATCGAGGCGGTCCGTGAGCAGACCACGTCGCCGGCGGCGGCGAGCCTGGTCAACGAGCTGGGCGTAGAGGCCATCAACGTCGAAGACGACGAGCACCTGCCGCGCTACATCAGCAGCGTGCTGGCCCGCCTGCAGGAAGTCTGGGTGGGCCGTCAGATCGCCGAGGTGAAATCCAAGCTGCAACGCATGTCCCCGGTGGAACAGGGAGACGAATATCACGCCCTGTTCGGTGACCTGGTGGCCATGGAGTCCTACCGCCGCAGCCTGCTCGAGCAGGCCAGCGGCGATGACCTGACTGCGTGATCTGCCGCACCGCGATAGGGTGAGCAGCAGTCGGGCATCTTCAGGCTAGAGAGGCAGACCTGGTGACACTGTTCAGTACGCGGACACGACGGTTCGTCGCAGTTGGCGCATATGCGCTGGCCACGGGGGCCGCAGCGGCAGCCCCGGCGTTCCTCGCAACATCGACCTCCGGCCCAGAGATCTCGGCCAAGCCGGCCTGCCTGGCCTGGTTCGGGAACAAAGAGGACGGCAAGTGCCTGTCCTACTCCAACGGCATGCCTGCCCAGGTCGGAACGCCGTGGGTGGGCGCGGGGCAGGGTGGAATCGTCACCGGTCCGCTGTTGCCGGGTACCTCGATCAACCGGGGTATCGGCTAGCCCTACCAGCTACGTTTGGCCGAAGCGTCGGTGGACTCCTTCGTGGAGTACACCGACGTTTCTGCGTCTATGGGGGTCAACGTGAGGAACTGCGGATCCGGCGAGACCCGCTTGGCGATCTTGCGCCGGCCGGCGTCCAGAACCGCCTTGGTGGCCGGATTGGCGGTCACCGCCCGGTAGGTACTGGCGATCTGCTCATAGCGGCGTCGCCCGGCCTTGGCGCCCAGCACGTAGCCGACGGCGATCACGGCGGCATAGCGGATCACAGTATTCCTCCCAATGCGACGGGCCTCCCAAAGCGGTGCCCTCCCCGGACGACCGATGTGTGCTCCATCCTGCCTCACCGCCGCCCCGGCGCGCCCGTCCGGGAGCGAGTTGGCGACAGCGGCGGTCCGTACGCTAGAGTCAACGCTCGGCCGCGGAGCTTCCGCGGAAGGTAGTCCCCTGTAGCTCAATTGGCAGAGCTCCCGACTGTTAATCGGGCGGTTGATGGTTCGAGTCCATCCGGGGGAGCAAGTTCTCGAAATCCCAGTCCTAGGACTGGGGCCGGGCCTGGGCCTGACGGGCAGCCTGGGTAAGCGCTTCCACCAATGGATTGGACGCCGACGCGAGAGCTTTCCGCTCCTCTTCGGACAGTTGATAGAACGTCCACACACCCCAGGCCGCAGGCCGCACGTACACCGTCACCTGTTGCCGGTTGTTGGCGAGCACCGCCGGGACCGGTACCGCGCGATCAAGGGTGGCCGCGCTCGCCATCTCCTCGGCGATCTGTTGGACGTTGACTGATTCCTGCAGTTGGTACAGCACGGCCTTGTTGGCGGGGCCTTCCATGGCGAGGAACCAAGCCATCAGTGTCTCCTTGGGATCGGGGGGTGGTGATCGCAAACAGTGTCACCTATCGACGCGCCGCCGTCAGCCCACTCGTTCAGACGGTCGGATTCGCTACCCTCGGGGTGTGCACCCACGGCTGATCGCCATCGTCGCCTTCGTCGGTCTTCTCGCGGTTGGTTGCGGCTGGAGTCCGCCCTCAGCGCCACCGCCGAAGCCGGACACCTGCGCACCGTCGGACGGCCCGAGCGCCGACACCGTCGCCGAGCAGATCGCCAAACTGCCCGCTCCTGCAGCGGGCCGGCAGTGGACCCAGGTCAATTCCGGGCACACCGCCAACTGCCGGCTGTACTGGGTCCAGGTGGGCCAGACCAACCCCGAGCCCAACAGCCCCGGCCAGCTGTTGTTCTTCGACCGGCAGACTCCGATCGGCCCCGCCACCCCTGAGCCGCGGCCCTACATCAACGTCGTCACCAACGCCGACGACACCGTGGTGGTGAGCTATCAGTGGCAGCAGGGTCAGGATTCGCCCAAATCTCCCACCGGTATCGCCACCGTGCGGTTCCGGATCGGGGACGACGGCAAACTGGCTGCCATCGACCCGATTCCGAAGCCCTGAGGCGCCTCAGCCGTTGACCAGCTCGGCGGGGTCGAGCATCGCCGCGTAGCGCAATTGCTCCGGGATGCCGAACCCGTCGACGAGGGTTTCGACGTGCGGGCGAAGCGAGCGGCAGCGTTCGTTGATCCCGCGGGTGACGGCCTTGGCGCGTTCGGTCGACAGGTAGCGGTGCTCGATGAACCAGGCCTTGTCATCCTCGATCACCGACAGCGCATAGAGGTCGCAGACATCGGCCAGAAGCTCGCGTGCGGTGTCGTCCTCGCAAGCATCGATGCCGGCGACGAACGCCTCCAGGATGACCCGGTCGATGTGTGCCTGCGCGGCATGCAGCACGTGGTCCTGTACCGCGTTGAAAGCGTCGAAGGCCGACATCTCCTTCGACTTGCCCTGCAGCCGCCGGGCTACCGAGGCCAGCATGTACTCCTCGCGGTCCTCGAACATCTTGACCTGGGTGCCGCGGTTGAACAGGCTGCCTTCCTCCTCGTTGTCCTGGCGGGTGTCGAGGACAGTTTGGATGATCGTCTCGGCGGCAGTGCGTTTCAGCACCCGTTCACCGGCGTAGTTGGCGGCGAACCGCACCCATTCGACCGGGCTCATGCCCTTGATGTCGTCGGCGTAGGCGGTGAGCAGTTCCTTGGCGACCAGTTGGGTCAGCACGTGGTTGTCGCCCTCGAACGTGGTGAACACGTCCGTGTCGGCACGCAGCGCGATCAGCCGGTTCTCGGCCAGATAGCCTGCGCCGCCACAGGCTTCGCGGGCTTCCTGGATGGCGCGGCTGGCATGCCAGGTGTTAGCCGCTTTCAGGCCTGCCGCGCGGGCCTCCAATTCGCGCTGCTCCTCGGCATCGGGATCGTCGGAGGTCTGCAGCTCATGGCATTTGGCCACCAGCTCGTTCTGGGCGAACTGCAGCGCATAGGACTTCGCG
>Ga0182746_1002057_pt1 | contig 16137 bp, 15 predicted proteins | sample eDN3rd30CBELigOP_FD_128881 | JGI IMG/M metagenome (GOLD analysis project Ga0182746, IMG submission 128881) | Enriched Organic Plus compost microbial communities from Emeryville, California, USA - eDNA 3rd pass 30_C BE-Lig OP (version 2) (version 2) ... | reverse complement strand
TTCCAGGCGATCCATGACGGCAACCCGGACCAGAAGCTGCTGTCGTACCAGTATCTGCAGATGCTGCCGAAGATCGCCGAGGGCGACAATGCGACGACCTGGATCATCCCGGCCGAGCTGACCAAGGCGCTCGGCACGTTGGGCGGCACGTTCGGCAAGATCCCCGTCGACGGTGGAGGCTCGAAGACGCGCGTCGACCTCGATGCCGAGATCGTCGACGACACCGTCGAGGAGCCAGAGACGTCGAAGGCGGTCCAGGAGGCGCTCGACGCCGCCAAGGCCGCTGAGCAGCCGACGACCGGCGCCGAGGCTGCGGCCGATCTCCCTGGCGACGACGCGCCGCCGCCTCCGCCGCCCGCCTGACCACGTCATGAGCCGGTCGCGCCTGCTGTTGCTGGCTGGGGCGGTCACCGTCACGGTGGCCGTCCTGGTCGGTTGGCTGGTCGTCGATCGTGGCAGCGATCCAGTCAGCGGCCCGCCGGCCCGAGCGGCCGAGCGGGTCAAGGCTTCGGCCGAGTCAGCGCTCGTGCCCGATCCGGACTGGGTGGCGACCACTGCGTCAGCGCACCTGATTCCGCGGCGTGCGATGCAGGCGTACGCCGAGACCGAGTTGGCCCTGCGAAGCAGCCACCCGAAGTGTCGTCTGCGGTGGAACACAGTGGCCGCGATCGGCTCGGTCGAGTCGGCCCACGGGACGCTTGGTGGGGCCGGGCTGACCGAGGCCGGCGTACCGAACAAGCCGATCATCGGGCCGCCGTTGAACGGAGATCACGGCACGCGTGCCATCAAGGCGACGCCGGAGTCGACGCGGTTCCACGGCGACAAGACATGGGACCACGCGGTCGGACCGTTCCAGTTCCTCACGTCGTCGTGGGAGCGCTATGGCGAGGACGCCGACGAGGACGGCGAGGTCGATCCGTTCGATATCGACGACGCCGCCCGCGCGGCCGCCAATCACCTGTGCGATGCGAGACGCGACCTGTCCGGTGACGGCTGGGTGCCGGCCGTTCACGCCTACAACAACTCGATGGCGTACGTGAACAAGGTCCGTTCCATCGCGAACAGCTACGCGAGCTGACGCGGCCCGGAGAGCGGTCGAGCTCAGTGCTGGTAGGTGCCGTGGAGGATGGCGCGGCCCAGCGTCTTGAACGCGAGATTGAAGCCGACCACGGCGGGGGAGGCCGAGGCATCGACGCCGAGCGTCTCCTCGCCCACCGCATGGACGACGAAGTAGTAGCGGTGCACCTGGTCGCCCTGGGGCGGAGCCGCACCCATGAAGTTCAGGCCGCCGCCGTCGTTGCGGATATGGAAGGCGCCGCCGGGAAGGCTGTCGTCGCCCGCGCCCGCCCCGGCCGCCAGCTCGGTCACGTCGGCGGGGATGTCGACGGCCACCCAGTGCCAGAAGCCCGACACGATCGGGGCATCGGGGTCGAAGCAGGTGACGACGAACGACTTGGTGCCCTCCGGTGCGCCGCTCCACGACAGCTGGGGCGATGTGTCGCCGTGCGCGTTGACCTGGTCGTCCTTCAACGGCTGACCGTCGGACACATCGGTGCTGGTCAGCTCGAACGACGCGGTGGCCGGAAGCAACGGATAGGGATCGGGGGTGACGGGGCGATCAAGCAGGCTCATGCTCGCTAGGTTAGACGGCACCTCTAGAATTTCCAGGTGGCCGAGATCGTTCGAGTGTCCGATCCGGCCGATCCTCGTCTCGATGCGTATCTGAGACTGCGTGATGTGCGCCTGCGCCAGCGAGTCGAGGTCGAGCGCGGCATCTACCTGGCCGAGGGCGAGAAGGTGGTGCGCCGGGCCGTGGAGGCCGGCCATCGGGTCGTGTCGTTCCTGATGGCCCCGCGTTGGCTAGACGGTCTGGGCGATGTACTCGGCGGCACGGACGCTCCCTGCTACGTGCTCGACGAAGCGGCCATCGAACAGGTCACCGGCTTCCATGTGCATCGTGGGGCGCTGGCCGCGATGCAGCGTCCGGTCGAGCGGCCGGCTGCCGAGGTCGTGACCGGCGCTTCGCGCATCGTCGTGATGGAGGATCTGGCCGACCACGCCAACGTCGGCGCGATCTTCCGGAGCGCGGCTGCGCTGGGCTTCGACGCGATCCTGCTGTCTCCACGCTGCGCCGATCCCTGGTATCGCCGCGCGATCAAGACGTCGATGGGCGCGGTCTTCCGTGTGCCGTTCGCGCGTGTCGACGACTGGTACGGCCTGCCCGACCTCCTGCGCGATCACGGTGTCACCAGCGTGGCCCTGACACTGGCCGACGACTCGATCGACCTCGACACGGTGCCGGCCGACCTGGAGCGGCTGGCTCTCATCGTCGGGTCCGAAGGCCATGGCCTGTCCGACCGCTGGCAGAGTGCCTCCGATCTCCGGGTCCGCATCCCCATGGCCGCCGACATCGACTCGCTCAACGCGGCAGCCTCGGTCGCCGTCGCCTGCTGGCACCTGCGCCCGCGCTGAGGTCGTCGCGGTCAGGCCGGCGCCGTCTGACGTGGCACGATCGGTGCATGGGATTCGCCGAGGTCGTGATCGTCGTTCTGGTGGTGGTGATCGTCCTGCTGTTCCTACTCAGCCGCGCGGCGCGACCGCTTTCGGGGACGTCGCCGGCCGTGTTCACGGACACGAGGCCGGCCGACGAGGTCCTGGCGATCGAGGCTCGAGCGGTGCGTGATGCCTCAGGTGCGATCGCTGCGGTCAAGCATGTGCGTCAACGCACCGGGTGGGGTCTGGCGGAAGCCAAGAGGTACATCGACGGCCTGGATTGACGGCTGGGCTCAGTCGTCTTCGCTGGCCGGCGTGACGGGCCAGTCATCGGGATAGTGGTCGGCGAGTTCGCCGTGCTGCTTGTACAGCTTCTTGCGGGCCCGCTCCGGGATGCGGTCGCCGAACACGGTGCCGAACAGATGATCGGTCTCGTGCTGCAGACAGCGTGCGAGCAGGCCGGTGCCGACGAACTCGACCGGTTCACCGGTGTGATCGACACCCGTGACGTGGGATTGATCCGGTCGGGCGCAGCCGATGAACGCTCCGGGCAGCGACAAGCAGCCTTCGTCGGCGTCCTCGAGCTTGCGGTCCTTGCCCTCAGGGAGGGTCAGCACGGGATTGCAGACGACACCGGTGACCCGGTTCTCGTCGGCGTCCGGGCAGTCGAAGACGAAGACCTTGAGATCGACGCCGACCTGATTGGCCGCCAGCCCGACACCGCCGGCCGCGTACATCGTGGCCACCATGTCGCGCACGAGCTGGTCCAGTTCCGGCCCGAAGTCGGTGACGTCCTTCAGCTCGTGGTGCATGACCGGCGTTCCCCACCGGGTAATCGGCAGGACGTTGCCCGGCGCGGGCAGGGGACGGGACTGGGTAGGACTGGACTGGGTCTCGGACACCCGCACAGGTTATCGAGCAGTGCGCACGACACCGCGCAGCAGGTGACGCACATCTCGGATACTCCTGGTATCTGAAGTGGTAACTTGGTGTGACACGTCCCCACGCAAGGAGTCTCCTGTGGCGAATCGCAAGGATCCGATGGGCATCGGCCTCGCGGTGCTGAACCGCATCGCCAGCTCGCCGACCATCGACAAGCTCGGCCTGCGCAAGGCCGCCGAGCGCGCCGTCTACCAGGGCGCCAAGAGCGGCTTCCAGGCCGCGGGCGCGGCCAACCGCACGTTCAAGAAGTCCAAGGGTTCCGGCAAGCCGCAGCGACTGGCGACCACATCGGATCCCGGCGTCTTCGATCTAACCCCCACCGAGGATCAACAGATGATCGTCGGCGTGGTCCGCGAGTTCGCGACCGAGGTGCTGCGTCCCGGGGCCGAGGCCGCCGAGAAGGAAAACACCACGCCGACCGAGGTGCTCAAGCAGACCGGCGAGTTCGGACTGACGCTGCTGAACATCCCCGAGGCGCTCGGAGGTCTGTCCGAGGACCGTTCGGCCGTCACGGGCGTACTGGTCGCCGAGGCCCTCGCCGAGGGCGACATGGGCCAGGCCGTCGCTTGCCTGGCGCCGGCAGCCGTCGCGACCGCGATCTCGCTGTGGGGCTCCGACGCCCAGCAGCAGACCTACCTGCCGTCGTTCACCGGCGACGATGTGCCCGCCGCCGCGCTCGCGGTGGCTGAGCCTCGTCCGCTGTTCGACCCTCTGGCGCTCCACACGAAGGCAACCAAGACGGCCACCGGCTGGAAGGTCAACGGCGTGAAGTCGGCCGTGGTCCGCGGCGCCGAGGCCGAGCTGTTCATCGTCGCGGCCGACATCGACGGGCGCGGCCCCGGGCTGCTGATCGTCGAGTCCGGTACCGCGGGCGTCACGATCCAGGAGGATCCGGGTATGGGCCTGCGGGCCGCCGGCCTGGCGCGTCTCGTGCTCACCGACGTCGAACTGCCGGCCGACGCGCTCCTGGGCGAGGGATCGACCGACGACTACCGCGAGTGCATCCGACTGTCGCGTCTGGCATGGGCGGGTCTCGCGCTCGGCACCGCCAAGGCCGTCCTCGACTACACCAAGGAGTACGTCAAGACCCGTGAGGCCTTCGGTGAACCGATCGCGTATCGCCAGTCGGTCGCGTTCATGGTCGCCAACATCGCGATCGAGCTCGAGGGCATGCGCCTGGTCACGCTGAAGGCGGCCTCGCGAGCCGAGCAGGGCATCGACTGCGCCCGCGAGGTGGCGCTGGCCCGCAAGCTCACCGCCGAGTACGGCATGAAGATCGGCACCGACGGCGTTCAGCTGCTCGGTGGCCACGGCTTCGTCAAGGAGCACCCCGTCGAACGGTGGTACCGCGATCTGCGGGCCATCGCCGTCATGGAAGGAGCGGTCCTCGTCTGAGGGCCGGGTGACGCACATGATCAATCTGGAGACCCCCAAGAAACTGCGCGGGTTCATCAAGCAGGCCAATCAGGTCGCCGACAACTTCCTGCGCGCCAACTCCCGCAAGTACGACCTCGCCGAGCACGAGTACCCCAAGGAGCTCGATCTGTTGGCCTCCCTGATCGACGGGATGGGCGACTCGGGCCAGGGGCAGGGCGCAGGCGCCGCGGGCGTGCGTCGGTCCGACGACGACGAACTGGAGAAGAACAAGGTCAAGAACGGCACGAACATGTCCTCGGTCCTCTCGGTCATCGAGATGTGCTGGGGCGATGTCGGCCTCCTGCTGTCGATGCCCCGTCAGGGCCTGGGCAACTCGGCCATCGCGTCGGTCGCGACCGATGAGCAGCTCGAGCGCTTCAAGGGCACGTGGGCCGCGATGGCGATCACCGAGCCGAGCTTCGGTTCGGACTCGGCCGCGATCACGACCACCGCGGTCAAGGACGGCGACGCCTACGTCCTCAACGGCGAGAAGATCTTCGTGACCTCTGGCGATCGTGCCGATTCGGTCGTCGTGTGGGCCACGCTCGACAAGAGCCTCGGTCGCGCTGCGATCAAGTCGTTCGTCGTGCCGAAGTCGCTCCCGGGCATCCGCGTGGAACGGCTGGAGCACAAGCTCGGCATCCGGGCCTCCGACACCGCGGTCATCGTGCTCGACAACTGTCGAGTCCCGGCCGAGAACCTGCTGGGCAGTCCCGAGATCGACACGAAGCAGGGCTTCGCGGGCGCGATGGCGACCTTCGACAACACGCGTCCGCTGGTGGCCGGCATGGCCGTCGGCTGCGCCCGAGCAGCGCTCGAGGACGTCAGGCGCCTCCTGGACGAGGCAGGGGTCGTGATCGACTACGACCGCCCGGCCCAGACGCAATCGGCCGCCGCGGCCACGTTCCTGCAGCTCGAGGCGGACTGGGAGGCGGCGCTGCTGCTGACCCTGGAGGCGGCCTGGCTCGCCGACAACCGCAAGCCGAACTCGATGGAAGCCTCGATGGCCAAGGCGAAGGCCGGCCGGGTGGGCAACGACATCACGCTGCGCTGCGTCGAGTTGGCGTCGACGCTGGGCTACAGCGAGGTCGAACTGCTCGAGAAGTGGTCGCGCGACTCCAAGATCCTCGACATCTTCGAGGGAACGCAGCAGATCCAGCAGCTGATCGTGGCTCGGCGGCTGTTGGAGCTGAGCTCGTCGCAGTTGAAGTGAGGCATCCCTTAGGCTGGCTGCATGACCGGGGAGATACCTTCGTTCGCTGATGTCGAGGTCGAGCTCACGCGATTCATCCGCCGGGTCCGGGTCACGTCGATGCGCCGGCTGGAACGCATCGATCCGAAGCTCGACTACGGGACGTTCATGTTCCTGGTCGGCATCGTCGATGCGGGCGACGACGGCGTCAGGGCCAGCGAGCTCGCCGACAGCCTCGGCGTGCACAAGTCGACGGCCAGCCGCTCGGTGGCTCTACTCGAGCGGATGGGTCTGGTACGCCGCGAACCCGATCCCGACGACGGGCGTGCCCAACTGCTGATCGCCGAGCCGGTGGCCGTCACGGGCATCGCGACCTATCGCGAGGACGTCAGCGTGCGGATCGCCGAACTGTTGTCGGGCTGGGAGCCCCGTGAGATCTCGGAGTTCGCCCGCAGCCTCGCCCGGCTGAACGCCGGGGGCGACACGCTCGCGTGAGGATCCACCACCTGGCCCTGCCCGAGGACTGGTCGGCGGCCCAGACCGTGGGCGAATACCGGGTCTCGACGCGCGGCCGCACCGTCGACGACGAGGGATTCATCCATGCGTCGATGGCGGACCAGGTTGCGGCGACCTTCGCGCGCTACTACGCCGACCGCCCCGACGTACTGCTGCTGACGATCGACACCGACCTGCTGGCCAGTCCGTGGCGTTTCGACGAGGTCGGCGACACCCGGTTCCCGCACGTGTACGGCCCGATCGGTCTCGACGCCGTCGTCGGGGCCGAGCCGTACCGCACGTCTAGACCGTGAGCAGGGTCTTGATGGCCCGCCGCTCGTCCATCGCACGGTAGCCCTCCGCGACTTCGTCGAGCGGAAGTGTCAGATCGAAGACGTCGCCGGGCGCGATGGTGCCGTCCCATACGTCCTGAAGCAGTTCGGGGAGATAGGCGCGCACCGGCGCGGGCCCACCCTTCAATCCCAGATTGCGGCCGAACATGGCCGGAACGTGCAGCTTGACGCCGTGCGGGACCCCGACATAGCCGATGTTGCCGCCCGGACGGGCCGAGCGCAGTGCCTGCTTCATGCTGTCGTCGGTGCCGACGCACTCCAGCACGCAGTCGGCGCCGATGCCGTCGAAGATCTCACGGACGGCGGCCGCGCCCTCTTCGCCGCGGTCGGCGATGACCTCGTCGGCACCGAAGCGGCGGGCCAGTTCCTGACGGGGCTCATGACGCGACATCGCGACGATCTGGTCGGCACCCAGTCGCTTCGCCGCCAAGACCGCCGACAGCCCGACCGCACCGTCGCCGACGACCACGACGGTGCTGCCGGTCGCGACGCCCGCGCACATCGCGGCGTGATGGCCGGTGGGGAACACATCGGCCAGCGTCAGCAGGTGGGGGATCAGCGCTTCCTTGGGCTGGGCCGGCGTCTTCACGAGGGTGCCGTCCGCGAACGGGACCCGGACCAGCTCACCCTGGAGGCCGTCGACGAAGTGACCCTCACGGTCCGGACCTCCCCAGAAGCCGCCGTGCAGGCATGCGGTCTGGATCCCACGCTCGCACACGGCGCAGGTGTTGTCGGAGTACGCGAACGGAACGATCACGAAGTCGCCGGGCGCCACGGACGAGACGTCCGATCCCACCTGCTCGACGAGGCCGACCAGTTCGTGGCCGATCCGGGTCGGGCCGTTCAGTGGGTTCTCGCCGCGGTACGGCCACAGATCGGAGCCGCAGATGCAGGAGGCCACGGCACGCACGACCGCGTCGGTGTCGAGCACCAGGCGCGGGTCGTCGACGGTGTCGAGGCGGATGTCACGGACGTCGTGCAGCACGGTCGCTCTCATGCGCCCAGTCTGTCAGGGACGGTCGCATCCGGCCGGGTGCAGGTCGGTGTGAAAGGATCGACGCCATGACCTCCAAGCCTGAGATCGACTTCATTCCCGGCCCGGCACCGACCGAGCTCCAGATCACCGACCTGATCATCGGCGACGGTGCCGAGGCCGTCCCGGGCGGCGTCGTCGACGTGCACTACGTGGGCGTCGAGTTCGACACCGGTGAGCAGTTCGACGCGTCGTGGGACCGCGGGCAGTCCGCGCGCTTCCCGCTGCCGAATCTGATCGCCGGGTGGCAAGAAGGCATTCCGGGCATGAAGGTCGGCGGCCGTCGTCAACTGGTCTGCCCGCCCGAGCTCGCCTACGGTCCGGCCGGCGGCGGCCACCGTCTCTCGGGCAAGACGCTGGTGTTCGTCATCGACCTGCTGGGAGTCGGCTGAGCAAGGCCCGCACGCGCTTGACGCTCACCGGCCGGTCGGCCCGTAGGTTCTGGGCGAACAGGCTGATCCGCAGCTCCTCCAGGGCCCAGCGCACCTCGAGCACGTCAGGAGCCTGGCGCCGCAATGGCGACATCGAGCCGATCCGTCGGTGGAACTCGGCGTCGAGCTCCTGTACCTCGGGCAGGTGCGGATCGTCGCCTCGCTCGATCAGTCGCGCGGCGGCCTGCAGGTACAGCGGTACACGCGGCAGCCGGTCGAGACCGGTGTCGCGGACGAATCCGGGATACACGAGCCAGGAGAGCTGAACGCGCACGTCCTCCCCGGCCGGGGAGCCGTCTGGCGACACGTCGCCCAGTCGCGACAGCACTTGTCCGGCCGACTGGACCGCGCGCTCGGTCACGTCATAGGCATCGGCGCGAACTCGTTCGCGCAGGCTCTCGAAGGCCGACGGATTCCGCACGGGGCCGCCGTGAACGACCACGAGATGGTCGAGCGCGGCGAGGAAACAGTCCTCGATGAGAGCGGCCGCGTCGCGATACGGCCCGGTCGACAGCAGCAGTTTGGTGCGCAGATCGAGGGCGCGCCCGATGCCCGGTACCGGCGACGGGACGACGAACGACAGCAGGCGCCCCTGACCACGCACCATCGCGACATCACGTTCGATCGGGTCGTCGAGCACGCGGAGGGCGACCGCATCCGCCTCATCGACCAGGGCGGGGTACCCGGTCGCCTGGCCGACCGTGATCGAGTCCTCGATCTCGCCGACGTCCCAGGTGCGGAGACCAGTGCGTTCCTGCTCCTTCGCCACGGAGCGGAGATCGGCTCTGACCCGCGGCCGGACCCGCTCGCGCAGGGCTTGCAGATCTTTGCCGCGGGCGAGCTCGGTGCCATCGTCGACGACGCGGAACGTCATCCGCAGGTGATCTGGCAGCTCCGCTGGCGCGAAGTCGGTGCTCTGCACCGCTGATCCGTTCAGCTGCCGCATGCGGTGCGCGAGCTCCTCGAGCAGATCCGTCTGCGCCGTGTCGAGCTGTCGTGACAGCGTCGCGGCGGCCTGGGGAACCGGAACGAAGTCGCGCCGCAGGTGCTTGGGCAGCGTGCGGATCAGAGCCTCCACCAGTTCGGTGCGCCGGCCCGGGACACCCCAGCTGAACTGCGCCTCGTCGACCGACATGACGTCGTGTACCGGCAGGTCGACGGTGACGCCGTCGTCGGCGGCCCCGGGTTCGAAGCGATACGTCACCGGGTACTCGCTGCTCTGGGACGTCCACACGCTCGGGAAGTCGTGCTCCTCGGGGGACTGGTGAGCGAGCACGTCCTCCGTCAGGTCGAGCAGGCGGGGCCGTCGCTTCCGCTCGGCCTTCCACCACGCGTCGAAATGGCGGACCGAGACGACCTCGGGCGGGACGCGGGCGTCGTAGAAGTCGACGAGGATGTCGTCGGAGACGCGCAGATCACGCCGACGCAGCCGGTCCTCGGAGTCCTCGATCTGCGCCAGCAGGTCCTGATTGTGCTTCCAGAAGGCGTGGTGGGTGCGCCATTCGCCCTGGACGAGCGCATGCCGGATGAACAGCTCTCTCGAGGTGGCCGGTGCGATCCGGCTCAACGGCACGAGCCTGCCGGTCACCAGCGGGATGCCGTAGAGCGAGACCTTCTCGCGGGCCATCGCGGCACCCCGCTTCGATGACCAGTGCGGCTCGCTGTGCTCGCGGACCACCAGATGCTTGGCGGCCTCCTCGATCCAGTCCGGCTCGATGCCGGCGGCGGTGCGAGCCCACAGACGAGTGGTCTCGACCAGTTCGGCGGCCATGATCCATCGAGGGGGCTTCTTGGCCAGCCCCGATCCGGGGAAGACCATGAAGTGCGCTCCACGTGCTCCCAGGAATTCACGGCTTCCGCTCCGCTGACGGCCGCCCTCGGGACCCGACTCTCGTACACCGATGTTCGAGAGCAGCCCGGTCAGCAGCGCCCGGTGGATCTGATCGGGGTGCGCTCCGGCACTCCCGATCTTCAGGCCCAGGTCCTCTTTCGCCGTGCGGCGCAGTTGTGCATGCACGTCGTGCCATTCTCGGATGCGCAGGTAGTGCAGGAACTCGTCGCGGCACATCCGGCGAAACGCCGACGAAGACCTCTCGTTCCGCTGGTCTCGCACATAGCGCCACAGCTCGAGCCAGGACAGGAAGTCCGATCCCTCGACCTGGAAACGCCGGTGCTTCTCATCGGCCGCCTGCTGATGCTCCAGTGGACGCTCTCGGGGATCCTGGATCGACAGCGCGGCGACGATCACGAGGACGTCGGCCAGGCAGCCCTGCCGATCGGCGGCCAGCAGCATGCGGGCGAGTCGTGGATCGGTCGGCAGCGACGACATGGTCCGCCCGAGCCGGGTCAGCCGGGTCCCGTCGAGTGCGCCGAGCTCAGCGAGCAGGCGCTCGCCATCACGCACCGCTCGGGGATCGGGCGGATCGAGGAAACCGAAGTCGGCCATCGGCCCCAGATCGAGGGCCGCCATCTGCAACAGGACGGACGCCAGGTTGGTGCGCTGGATCTCCGGATCGGTGAACTCCGGGCGGCCCTCGAAGTCCTCCTCGGAGTACAGGCGGATGCAGATGCCGTCGGCGACACGTCCGCAGCGACCGGCACGCTGCGCGGCGCTGGCCTGCGAGATCGGTTCGATCGGCAACCGTTGCACCTTCAGTCGCTGGCTGTAGCGGGAGATGCGAGCCAGCCCCGGATCGATCACGTAGCGAATCCCTGGCACGGTCAGCGAGGTCTCGGCGACATTGGTCGCGAGCACGATGCGCCGACCGGGATGGTCGCTGAACACCTTGTGCTGGTCGCTGGCCGACAGGCGCCCGTAGAGCGGCAGGATCTCCGTCCGCGGGTACTTCTTGCCGCTCAGGAAGTCCGTGGCGTCGCGGATATCGCGTTCGCCGGGCAGGAAGACCAGGATGTCGCCGTCACGCGGAAGCTCGTCGACCGCCGCGGCGATGCCGTCGAGCAGATCGCCGGAGTCACTCTCCTCGAGCGGCCGGTACCGGATCTCGACCGGGTATGTTCGGCCGCTGACCTCGACGATCGGGGCCGGACCCGCGGCGTCGGCGAATGCCTCGGCAAACCGTTCCACGTCGATCGTGGCCGAGGTGATGACCACCTTCAGATCGGGCCGACGGGGGAGCAGCGAGCGCAGATACCCGATCAGGAAGTCGATCGACAGCGACCTCTCGTGCGCCTCGTCGACGATGACAGTGTCATAGCGCCGCAGCTCGCGGTCGTGATGGATCTCCGACAGCAGGAGGCCATCGGTGACGAGCCTGATCGTGGTCTCGCGCGTCGAGCGGTCGTCGAACCGGACGCCATAGCCGACCTCCCGGCCGAGCTCGACGTCACACTCCTCGGCGATCCGCCGGGCGACCGAGCGAGCGGCGATGCGCCGTGGCTGGGTGTGGGCGATGCGTTCACGGCCGAGCGCACGCGCGATCTTCGGCAGCTGGGTGGTCTTGCCCGAACCGGTCTCGCCGGCCACGACCACGACCTGATGGGCGCGCAGGGCCTCGGCGATGTCGTCGGCTCGATCCGCGATGGGCAGCGACGGGTCGATGTCGAGCTTCATCGGAGGCCGAGCTGTTCGGCGAACAGGGCATATCCGACGAACGAGACGACGTCGAGGATCGTGTGGGCGACGATCAGCGGCACCACCCGCCGGGTTCGGTGGAACCACCAGCCGAACACCAGGCCCATCAGCACGTTGCCGAACGCCTGCCCGAAGCCCTGATACAGGTGATAGCTGCCGCGCAGCACAGCGCTGGTGGCGAGCGTGGCCGGCAGGCCCCAGCCGAGGCGCCGCAAGCGGGTCATCAGGAACCCGACGACCACGACCTCCTCGAGGATCGCGTTCTTCAGCGCCTGCAGGACCAGGATCGGGATCGTCCACCAATACTCGTGCAGGCCACTCGTGACCACCTCGGCCGTGATACCGAGCTGACGGCCGAGCGCATAGACCCCGAGACCCGGCAGGCCGATTCCGGCGGCCAGCACCATGCCCCAACCGAGACTGCCCCACCAGGTCCCGCGGTCCAGGCCCAGGCGCGTACGCACTGACTCTCGATCACCGTCGGTGCTGAGGAAGTACAGAGCGAGCAGCACCGGCACCAACGTGAAGCCGATGCCGACCACCTGGTACGTCAGATCGAACCAGGGCCGGTCGCTGGCTGAGCGATTGAGCGTCGCCGTCGCGTCGCGCAGGGGACCCCGGGTTAGGGTGTCGGCCAGGTCGAGGATCGCGTAGATCGCCGAAGCCCCGAGCGACAACCCGAGGACCAGCCATATTTCGACGCCAAGGCGCCGGGGCCATACCTCGTAGGAAAGGCGCGGTCTCACAGGTCGTTCGTGCTGAAGGTGTCACACGAGTTGATCGTGCCGCTCTGGTAGCCGGCGACGAACCACTTCTGCCGAGACTCACTCGACCCGTGCGTCCACGACTCGGGGTCGACCCGGCCGCCGCCGAGTTCGGACTGGATGTGGTCGTCACCGACCGCGGCCGCGGCGGAGAGCGCCGACTTGATGTCGGCTTCGGTCAGCGGCTTGAGCAGGGTGTTGCCCTCGTCGTCCTTGGTGGTCGACGCGTGTTTGGCCCACACGCCGGCCATGCAGTCGGCCATCAGCTCGATGCGGACGCCGCCGCTCTGTGGGCCGGTCTGACCGTCCTGCCCCTTCTGCAGGATGCCGAGCAGGTGCTGCACGCGATGTCCGTACTCGTGCGCCACGACGTACTCCTGGGCCAGTGCGCCGTCGTCGGCACCGAAGCGGCTGGTCAGCTCGTCGAAGAAGCTCGCGTCGATGTACACCAGTCCGTCGGACGGGCAGTAGAACGGGCCGGTGGCGTTCGACGCGGTACCGCACGCGGACTGCGTGGCGCCGGAGTACAGCACCGTCTTGGCGTCCTGGTACTCGCGCTGCACATCGGCCGGCAGCGCATCGCGCCAGTAATCCTGGACGCTGTTGACCGTGCCGATCACGCGACACGTGGCATCGCGATTGGCGTCGGCACCGGTCTTGCACTGCGAGAAGTCGGCGCTGGCCGCCTGGGAGCCACCCGTGTCGACCTGGCTCGGATCGAACGGATTGGTGCCGGATCCGCCGGTGAGGTTCTGCCCGAAGATCAGGCTGAGGATCAGGAGCACGATGCCGCCCGCTCCACCTCCGATCACCATGCCGGACCGGCCGCCCCCGCCACCGCCCGTCACCTCACTGGTGTCGAGCGAGGCGTTCTCGTTGAAGCTCATGGCGGTGAGTCTATCGGTGCTTACCTGCGGAAACCGGCATGATGGCGGCTGTGACGACGTCGACCGAACCGCTCGCCTTGCGGCTGAGCGATGCCGATGCGGGCCGGCTCAAGGGCTTACGCCGCATGCGTGCCGTCGCCCTGTCACTGCTGCTGCTCGCCGCGCTGGTGTACGTGCTGACCTACGGCGACGCCGGATGGCGTGGCTATGTGAATGCTGCTGCTGAGGCGGGCATGGTCGGAGCGATCGCGGATTGGTTCGCGGTCACAGCCCTGTTCCGGCATCCCTTGCGGCTGCCGATCCCGCACACCGCGATCATTCCGAAGCGCAAGGAGTCGCTGGGCGCGAGCCTGCAGGAGTTCGTCGCCGACAACTTCCTGCGCGAGGAAGTCATCCGAGAGCGCATCGAGTCGGCCGGCGTCAGTCATCGGGTCGGTGAGTGGCTCCTGGCCGATCAGCATGCCGAGCGCGTGGTGGCCGAGGCGTCGCGTGTTCTGGCCGACGGCCTGTCCTACGTCAAGCAGGCCGATGTCGCGGCGATCATCGAGCAGGCCGTGTTCCCACGGCTGTCCGATGAACCGCTGAGTCCGGCAGTGGGCCAGTTGCTCGAGTCGATCCTGGCCGACCGGGCTCATGAGGGCGTCGTCGATCTGGTGCTCGACGAACTCGGCCGGTGGCTGGCGAACCACGCGGGCGAGGTCTCGGCCCTGATCGAGGAGCGGGCGCCCGACTGGACCCCCGAGTGGCTCGACAAGCGGGTCTCGCGATGGCTGCAGAAGCAGGTCGTCCGCTGGATCGACGAGATCGGCAGCGATCCGCACCACCCGGCACGCCGGGCACTCGACACCTGGCTGGCCGATCTGGCCCGGGACCTGCAGCATGATCAGGTCACGATGCAACGGTTCGAGGCGCTGAAGGCACGCGTGCTGACCCAGCCGCGCGTCGTCGAGACGTCGATCCGCCTGTGGGACGCCCTCCGCCGAGCCCTGATCGGCTCCCTCGGCGACGAGACGGGCCTGCTCAGGGCGCGGGCGCTCGAGGAGGTGCGGGCCGTCGCCCGCCGGTTGATGGATCGAGACGACGACCTGGCGGCACGCATCGACACTCGGCTGTCCGATATCGCCGCCTATGCGGTCGACCATTACGGCAGCGAAGTCGCCACGATCATCTCAGCCACGGTGAATCGCTGGGACGGGCAGGAGACCGCTGAGCGGATCGAGTTGCACGTCGGCAAGGATCTGCAGTTCATCCGGATCAACGGGACCGTCGTAGGTGGTCTGGCCGGCTTGACGATTCACACCGTGTCGCACCTGTTCTGACGTCCGAGGTTGTGGACAAGATGTGGGTAACTTCAGATGAATTGTGGGTTACGTCACACCATCGGTGGACAACCCTGTGGATGTAGGAATTTCCTGGAATTTCTTGCCAAAACCCCTTGCCAGCAGGTGACGGGCAGGCATACAACTGTGTCACGCACTTCTTCGGAAGAGCGGGAACGAGATCAGAACCGATCCCATGGCCGGAGGCGCAAGCCAAAGGCAGCCAGTCAGTGATGAGGCCGGCGGGTGAGGTGATGAGATCGGGATGAGGACGAGAGGTCATCAGACTCGCCCGACCTAGAGGCCCCGAGGAACTCATACTTCCTCGGGGCCTCACCCATGAGGCCACCTTCCCCGATTCGGTGGCGTCTGGGGAGGTTTGCTATCGTTCAGTGCTGCCCCGGAAACGGGACTGCACCACTCGTCCGGGTGGCGGAATGGTAGACGCGCTAGCTTGAGGTGCTAGTGCCCAGTAATGGGCGTGGGGGTTCAAGTCCCCCCTCGGACACCCAGCACGAAGGGCTCCCGCACGGGAGCCCTTCGTCGTTCCCCGTGACCTCGTGAGCAACTAGGTTGTGGGGGTGACCGACCCGGCCGTCCTGAAGTTGCAAGAGCTCATTGCGATCCCGACGGTGTCAGATCCAGACCCTGGCCAGCGCGATCACGCGCCGTTCGTGGCCTTCGTCGAGGCATTCGAACGATGCTTCCCACGTCTGGTCGCGACACTAGAACGCGTCGAGCTGCCGGAGCACGCCCTGCTCTATCGCTGGGCCGGCCGAGACGACTCCCGGCCGATCGTCCTGATGGCCCACATCGACGTGGTTCCGGTCGACGAGTCCGCTCCGTGGCGCTACCCGGCCTTCGGTGCACAGATCCACGACGGCGCGATCTGGGGGAGAGGCACGCTCGACGACAAGGGCCAGCTGACGGCGATCGCCGAGGCGGTCGAGCAGCTGCTGGAGCTGGGCGTGACACCTGGCCAGGATGTCTGGCTGTCGTTCGGCAGCACCGAGGAGGTGTCGGGCGAGACGGCCGGTCTGGCCGTCGAAGCCTTGAGGCAGCGCGGGGTCGAACCATGGTGGGTGCTGGACGAGGGCGGTGCGATCGCGTCGGAGGCGTTGCCGGGCATCGATCCGCCCCTCGGCGTCGTCGGCGTCACCGAGAAGGGCATCACCAGCCTCGAGCTGACGGTCGAGGGACGTGGGGGCCACGCCTCGACG
>Ga0182746_1002055_pt1 | contig 16152 bp, 15 predicted proteins | sample eDN3rd30CBELigOP_FD_128881 | JGI IMG/M metagenome (GOLD analysis project Ga0182746, IMG submission 128881) | Enriched Organic Plus compost microbial communities from Emeryville, California, USA - eDNA 3rd pass 30_C BE-Lig OP (version 2) (version 2) ... | reverse complement strand
GCATAAACCCGCGCTCTGGATACAAGCGTCTGCCATCGGTTTTTACGGTGTGCGCGATGCCAGTGAAAGCCTTGATGAAAATGCCCCGGCGGGCCAAGGCTTCATGGCCGAACTATGCGTGCGTTGGGAAGAATCCGCGCAGCCTGTTCAGGCGCTCGGCATTCGGCAGGTTGTCATGCGCCTGGGTGTCGTCTTCGGCCCGGGCGGGGCGTTGTTGCCATTGCTGTTGCCCTTCCGGCTGGGGTTCGGCGGCCGCATGGGCGATGGGAAGCAGATCATGAGCTGGGTGCATCGCGACGATGTCATCCAGATCATGGCCCGCGCGTTTAACGATACAAATCTGAGCGGCACCTACAACGTCGTAGCTCCCGATGCCCTGCCCCAGGCCGAGTTCGCGGCCAAGGCAGGCAAGATCCTCAAGCGCCCTGTCTGGCTGCATGTGCCTGCCGCCCCCGTACGCGCGATCGCAGGCGAAATGGCGCAGCTGTTCTTTGATGGCCAGCGCGTCGTTCCCATCCGGCTCACGCAGGCGGGATATACGTTCCGTTATCCCACAGTGGACAGCGCACTGCGCGACCTCGCCTAGCCTCGCCCGCTCATGAGCAGCAAACCGATTCTGTATTTGTTGGCAGGCAATGGCGGCGCAGCAGACTGGTGGGACGATGCTTTGCCCCACTTTACCCAGTACCGGGCCGTGCCGCTGGAACTGCCAGGTTTTGGCGACAATCCAGCGCCCCCATGCGCTGATCTGGCGGCATATGCCCAAGCCTTGATCGACGCAACGGATCGAGGCAGCGCGATCATGGCCGTCGGCGTCAACGCGCTGCTGGTACTGCATGCGTTGCAACGGCAACCGGGCCATTTCAGCCGCAGCATATTGCTCGCCCCCGTTGGCGCGTTTTTGTGGCAACGGCGGCTGCCCGCACTCATGTCGCCCCGGCCGCTACGTAAAGCCATCCATTGGTTGTTGTCGAACAAACCCACGCTGTTCGCAAAAAAATTTTCCAATCAGCGATGGACGCCTCAGCAATACGCACGCATGGGCAGAGGATACGAACGCTGCCGCGCCTTTATCCCGTACTGGGATTTGGTGCGCGCCGACACGGCGCTGCCCTTGCTGGAATGGATTACCGATCCGATCGAATTGATCTGGGGCGATCAAGACAATGTATTAGGCATCGCGCAGGCTGCCGCATGGTCTGCAATCCTGGCTCGCGCAGATCTGACCATCAGTCTGAAACCTGGCTGGGGTCATTATCCCTGGATCGATGCGCCCGTAGAGTTCGTCTCGTGGCTGGAATCCGGCGCACGCGGCTTCGTCGCGCATACAAAGGGCGGACGCCTGCGTTTGGCCGCGTTGGCGGGACAACCTGTGCCGCCTGCGCTATCGCTCAATGATCCATACGACGAACGACTGCAGCCATTCCTGGCCAGTCAGCCCGACGCGGCGTGGGCCGTGCGTTCCTCCAGTTATGGAGAGGACCAGGCCGATGCGGCCAATGCGGGCATGCATCACACTTTTCTGCGCGAACGCGCCAGCGATGTACCCGCGCGTATCGCAGAGCTCACCGACTCAGGCATCGAAGAAGTCGTCGTCCAACGCTTCATCACGCCTGTCTTATCCGGTATCGCGTTTGTGCGCCACCTATCCGTGGAATTGGAATGGGTAGAAGGACATCTGGAATCTCTGGCGGACGGCCACGTCACACCACATCGGGCGATTCTTTCCCGCATGACGGCGTCGTGGCGCGAGGGTGAATTTGCACCATCGCATGGCCTGACTGCCGGCATGCTTTGGAAATTCCTACAAAAGGTACTGCGAACTTTTCATTACGTCGCGGGTGACGTAGAGTGGGCCTGGGATGGTACTGAACTCTGGCTATTGCAATACCGCCCGATCAGCGACTATGGCTGGCGACGGCATCTGACGTCGGCCAACATTGCCGAGATTCTGCCGCCGCAGCCCAGCCGGTTCGTCGAATACGCACAACGCCGGGCAGCAGCCAGTATCCCTGCCATCATGGCGCGCTGGGATCCACGCGTTCTACAGGACAACGAGCCGTTCACCTCGGTGTATGGCGGCGCATCGTACATTAACAATGACCTGTTTCTGGCCCGCTTGGCAGACTGGGGCGTGTCCTCTCAGAACTACGCTGACGAGGTCGGCGGCGCCACACCAATTCTGCCGTGGCGGCCGCTGCGGCTACTACGCGCCTTGCCCCTGTTCCTGCGCATGCAACGGATCGCCCGCCGGCATTTATTGACGCTGGAAAGCGGATTGCGGCGCTATGACCAAGAGCTCTCGACGCTGATAGCTCAAGGCGCGACGGGCCAACAGTTGGCCGACTGGTTCACGCGGTTTTATGTGTTTGTCGTCCAGGGTAATCTGTGTATCGCAACGGCCTTGGCCAGCAGCGGCGGCAGTGTGCTGGGACGGCCTACGACCGCCTACGGCAACCTCGAAAACAGCCCGCACCGGTTGCCATGGGAAACCGACCCTGCGACACCGCGCCCTCGAGCGATTGATTTACCGCTGCAGGCATTCCCCCGCTGGTCCACTCGCATTTCACTCGTCCATTCGATGGGACTGCCTGGCCTGCGCGGTTATTACCTGCAGGTCCGAGAGTGGTACCGCGACAACCTGATGCGTCTGTTTTTCAAACTCCATCACGCAATGCCGGCAGCCGCTCGTGCATACTGGTTTTCGCCTCACCCCGACGCCCGCACCCGCAATGGAAGCTTCTGGCAGAACGGCAGCGACGGCGCGGAACAAGCCGTGGGTTTCATGATCTATCCAGGACGAGCAGAGGGTATCCTCGGTCAGGACATCCTGCTCGAGGAAACACTGGACCCCGGCCGCCACGCCCACTACCAAACCGCCCAAGCCGTCATTGCCCGCATGGGCGGAAGGCTATCTCACGGCTCGACGCTGCTGCGGGAACTGCGCAAACCCTCGGCAGTCCTGCCGCAAGTAGACACGGCGTGGTTGGGCAGAAAAGTCCTGTATCAAGACGGCGATCTCTCATTGATTGAATAGATAAACGCATCGACCCGATGACTTTTCGTTCAGCCTCCTGTCAGATCTAACAGGTGCGTCAACTTGGCATGGAGAGAATTCCGAATCGAGAGTATATTTTGCGACTTATTCTCATTCCGAATTTTCTCTCCGCATGAATTCCCTGCGTTTGTCCGATCTTGCTCTGCACGACCGCGCCGTCGTCGAACAAGTTCTCGACACCTGTCCCTCCGACCCTATATCGGCACGATTACGCGACCTGGGGTTTGTAAACGGCGAGCCTCTACGTTTGACCGCCAAGGGGCCGTTTGGCGGCAACCCGCTGCTTATCGCCATCGGCACGACGCGTTTTGCCTTGCGCCGCAACGAAGCCGAACGTGTCATTGTTCGTCGCGAGGCAGCATGACTGACACAGCACTGCGCATCGCGCTGGTCGGCAATCCGAATGCCGGTAAAACCGCATTATTCAACCGCCTGACCGGCGCACGTCAAAAGGTCGCCAACTACGCGGGCGTCACGGTCGACCGAAAAGAAGGCCGTCTGTCCACGCCAGGAGGCCGCACCATACGCGTACTCGACTTGCCCGGCACGTATAGCTTTGAATCAGCGAGCGCCGACGAGGCGATCACGCTGGCCGTGCTCAGCGGACGCTATCGCGGTGAGGCGGTGCCCGAAGCCATCGTATTCGTGATGGACGCCACCAACCTGCGATTGCACTTGCGCCTGTTGCTCGAGGTCCGCCGCCTGGGTTTACCTATCATCGTCGCGCTCAACATGGTCGACCAGGCCAAACGTCTGGGCATCAGTATCGATGTCCCGCAGTTGTCGCAACGCCTCGGAATGCCAGTTGTTGAAACCGTAGCGGTACGCCGAGACGGCACGCAAGCCCTGCTCGCGCAATTGGAACTCGGCATTCCACCCGTCTCGCCTCATCGCGACTCCGGTGATCTGCACGCGGATGTACGCGCCATCATGGCTGATGTCGTGCGCTTGCCGACGGACACCAAAACACTGGACGACCATATCGACCGCTGGACGCTGCACCCGGTGTTCGGATTGTTGATCCTCGCGTTGGTCATGTTCCTGACCTTCCAAGCCGTGTATGCGATAGGCAAACCGATGACCGACGCCATTGCAGACAGCATGGAATGGCTAGGCCAAACGTTGACAGCCTCAATGGGCGACGGCCCGCTCAAAGGACTGCTCCAGGAAGGCATCTTTGGCGGGTTGGGCAGCCTGCTCGGATTCCTGCCGCAGATCCTGACATTGTTCTTTTTCATTTTGGTCCTGGAGGAATCCGGCTACCTGCCGCGTGCCGCCTTTCTGCTGGATCGCTCCATGCTGGCCGTCGGCCTGAGCGGCCGCTCCTTTATTCCGTTGCTATCCAGCTTTGCGTGCGCCATTCCTAGCATCATCGGCACGCGCAGCATCCCAGACCGCCGGGACCGCCTGGTCACCATCCTGGTCGCGCCTCTCATGACGTGCTCGGCACGGCTGCCCGTCTATGCCCTGCTGATCAGCGCATTCATTCCGCATCGTCTGTTGTTCGGGGTCTTTAACTTACAGGGCGCCGTCCTGTTCGCGCTCTATGCCGGCGGGATTCTCGCCGCGCTTGCGGTCGCCTACGTCGGCAAACTTCTGCGGCGGCGTAATCAAGAAACTGCGCTGCTCATGGAGCTGCCGCCCTACCGCCTGCCCAAATGGCGCGATATCGGCATCGGTCTGTGGGAACGAATCTGGATATTTCTCAAGCGTCTGACCGGCGTCATGCTGGCGCTGACCATTGTGATGTGGTTCATCGCCAGTTTTCCCAGCGCACCTGCCAATGCCGCGAATCCGGCCATTGAATACAGTATTGCAGGGATATTAGGTCAATGGATGCAACCGCTCTTTGCGCCACTGGGATTCAATTGGCAAATCACACTGGCCCTCATTCCCGCATTTGCCGCGCGCGAGTCCGCCGTGGCGACCTTGGCAACGGTGTACAGCGTAGCCGAGGGTCAGGACGCGCTGCTAGGCAGCATGCTCGCCGGCAATTTCTCAGTCGCGACGGCGCTCTCGCTCATGGTGTGGTTCGCTTTTGCACCGCAGTGCATGTCGACACTAGCCATCATCAAGCGTGAAACCGGGAACTGGCGCATCGTCGTACTGTCTTTTGCGTATATGTTCGTACTGGCCTATATCGCGGCGTTTGCGACTTATCGTTTGGCGATGGTGTGGCTGTGATGGCGACAGAGGCGCGCACATTGCATAGCCGTGTTCGCGTGAACAGTGCACTTTATCGGAGTTCTCCATGAACCCCAGTAGCCCACTCTGGCAAACCCTCGTCATGCTGGCCGTGCTGGCCGCCAGCATCGTCGGGCTCGTTCTCCACTTCATGCCCAGCCTGAAAGGGCGTATACGTAATGGGCTGGGGCAGTTGCTAAGCCAGACGTACATGCCCAAAGCCGCACAGCAGTATGCCGCACGACATCTGGTTGTGAAGCAAAGCTCGGCATGTGGTTGCTGCTCTGGCTGCAGCAGCTCTTCTCCGCCTGTTGCGACTATTTCTTTGCATCCGCGTCGCAGGAGCGGGGGGGCATGAGTGCTATTGGACGTCGAGGCGGGGCAGTGACCGTGTTGGCGCTTCACGTGGCCGGTCGGCCGCCCGCGCGCCGGACCGGCTTTGTGAAGCCCGCACGGCCCGATTGCCTCGGCTCGACGTCCAATAAGCACACCGACCTAGCCCCCCCCAAACCACCGCATCACCTACGCGGTACAAGATCCTTCCAGCCCGACTATCGAAATATCCTCGCTACGAAGCCACACTTGCCGGCGCATGCTCCTGCAATAACGCCACAAACGCATCCAACGCCCGCGACACCGTATCGCTACGCCAAATCAACCACGTCGGCAACACCGAAAACGCGCCGTGCATAGGCCACGCAGTCACCGACGTATACCCCGGCATGCTTTCCAGCATCGCTCTAGGCATGATGGCAAGCCCCCCACCCGCACTGACGCACGCCAACATGCTGTGATAAGACTCCAGTTCCCGCACTTTACCGGGAATGGCTTTGTCGGCCGCGAACCATTTCTCAAAATGATGGCGATACGAACAGTTTTGACGAAACACATAGATCGCTTCGCCTGCCGCATCGCGGCCGCGGCGAATCGGTGCATGCTGAATGGGCGCAATGACGACCATTTCCTCCTCAAAGACGGGAACGCCTCTGAGCGCAGGGTGATTGATCGGACCGTCCACAAGCGCCGCCACCAGACGGCCATCCAACACTCCGTCGATCATCGGCCCCGACGGCCCGGTCGCCAGATCCAGCTCCACCTTGGGATAACGGCCATTGAACTCGGCCAGCACCGCAGGGATGCGAACCGCTGCTGTGCTTTCCAATGCACCGATAGGAAACCATCCCGCAGGCTCAGTGCCTGAAACAGCCGTACGCGCCTCCTCCACCAAGCCGAGAATTCGCTGCGCATAGTCCAGGAAATTGTGCCCTGTGGCCGACAAACGCAGCCGATTGTTCTCTCGGATAAACAGATCCACCCCCAGGTCCGACTCCAGCTGTTTGAGCCGGGTAGTCAGATTAGACGGCACACGGTGCACCGCCTCTGCCGCCGCGGCGATGCTCTTGTGCGCCGCAACGGCACAGAAAATCTCCAGCTGAACCAGATCCATCGGTTTCCCCCTCTCCGCATACATTCTCAATTTGAGAAAGAAACCATTATAAATATTCAGTTTTATAAACTCCATCCGCCGCGTATTCTGCCGGAAGTCGAATTCCTTGGAGACCGTTCTTATGGCCAGCAACACGCACGCAATATCCCTGAACCCGGCTACCGGCGAACAAATCGGCGCCTACGCGTTTGAGTCCGCCGCGGACCTGGAAACGGTGCTTTCCCAAAGCGCCAAGGCCTATACCAACTGGCGCCGCACGCCCCTGGATGCTCGCAGCGCCGCGCTGGCCCGACTAGGACAGGCCTTGCGTGCGGACATCGATCGTTTGGCAGGCATGATCACTGCCGAAATGGGCAAACCGATTACCCAAGCACGCGGCGAGATCACCAAATGCGCCGGATTATGCGACTGGTATGCAGAGCATGGCCCCGCCATGCTGGCCAGCGAGCCCACCCAGATTGAAAACGACAAGGCCAGAATCGAATACCGCCCCTTGGGCCCGATCCTGGCCGTGATGCCGTGGAATTTCCCGATTTGGCAGGTGATCCGCAGCGTCGTACCTGCACTGCTGGCGGGTAACACCTATATCCTGAAGCACGCCCCCAACGTCATGGGCAGCGCGTACTTGCTGCGCGAAGCGTTCGGCCGTGCGGATTTCCCACAAGGCGTGTCGAGGTCGTCAACGTGCAAAACGACCTCGTCTCGCAGGCGATTGCCGACGACCGCATCGCCGCCATCACGTTGACGGGCAGCGTCCGGGCTGGCTCGGCGATCGGCTCGCAAGCCGGCTTTGCCCTGAAAAAATGCGTGCTTGAACTGGGTGGCTCGGATGCATTCATCGTCCTGGCCGATGCCGATCTGGACGAAGCCATCCGCGCCGCCGTCGTCGGCCGCTTTCAAAACACGGGACAAGTTTGCGCAGCCGCCAAACGTTTCATCGTCGAAGACAGCGTTGCCGACGCCTTTACCGAAGGCGTGGTCGCCGGCACTAAAGCGCTGGTGATCGGTGACCCCACTGACCCCTCGACCTATATCGGCCCCATGGCCCGCTACGATTTGCGGGACGAACTCGATGCGCAAGTACAACGCACGCTGTCAGAGGGCGCGAAACTGCTCGTGGGTGGGCACAAGATCGATGGTCCGGGCAACTACTACCAACCCACTGTGTTGGCAGATATCGTCCCTGGCATGACTTCGTTCCGCGAAGAAATCTTTGGCCCGGTCGCGTCCATCATCCGCGCCTCGGATGCGCGCAATGCCTTGGAACTGGCGAACAACAGCCAATTCGGCCTGACCGCCAGCGTCTTTACCAAGGATCTCGCAGCAGCGCAGCAGATTGCAGCCGATCTGGAAGTGGGCGGCGTATTCATCAACGGCTATAGCGCCAGCGATGTCCGCGTCGGATTCGGTGGCGTCAAGAAAAGCGGCTTTGGCCGCGAACTGTCTCACTTCGGCGTCAGAGAGTTCTGCAACGCACAGACAGTGTGGTTTGATCGCAAGTGATCAATGGCGGGCTGCGGCCGCTGCGCGATGCGCAGCGGCATGCTGCCATCAACCTGCGCTGGCGCCCGAGGCTTTCACGACCTTGCCCCAGCGATCGATCTCAGTCTGCAAAAAGCCCTGAAATTCCCCCGGCGTGCCGCCTTGAGCTACCAAACCCTCGTCCAGCAGACGGCGCTTGATCGCCGCGTCATTCATGATCTGCGCGACAGCTTTTGACAACTGTTCTGTACGCGCCGCATCCAGTCCCGCAGGCCCGAGCAAACCATACCAGGCACTGAAGTCATAGCCTGGCAACGTATCGGCAATCGGCGGAATATCGGGATATTCGCTCATGCGCTGCGCACTGCTGATACCCAGAGGCTTTAGCGCTTTTGATTTCAACTGGCCTTTGGCCAAGGCTGCCCCGGCAAACATCATGCTGACTTGACCGCCCAGCACATCGGTCATCGCGGGTGCGGTGCCTTTATACGGCACCAGCAATACGTCTATCCCCGCTTGCATCTTGATCACCTCGGCACCGAGATGGCCTGCAGAGCCGATGCCAGGTAATGCCATGCTCAGTTTGCCCGGCTCCGCCTTCGCCAGCGCGATCAACTCGGGAATATTATTCGCGGCAACAGAAGGATGCGCCAACAAGATCGACGGCGCATCGGCCACGTGGGACACCGGCGTGAAATCCTTGATCGGATCGAACGGCAAATTGGGATACAACGTCGCGTTGATCGCATGGCTGGTGTAGCACATCAGCAGCGAACGGCCATCAGGCGCGGACCGTGCGATCTCTTGCGCCGCGATATTACCGCCTGCGCCCGGGCGATTTTCCACTACGAACGTTTCGCCTAATACGCGTCCCAGCTCTGCTGCCAATACACGTGCGACCGTATCGGTGCCGCCGCCCGGGGTGGCGCCGACAATGACGCGAGTCGTGGGCGTTTGCGCCTTGGCCATTCCTGATGCTGCCAACGCACAGGCGCCGAACATTCCCATGAATGTTCTTCTTTGCATAGATGTCTCCGTCCATCCTATTTGGTGTCTGCCGATAGTCTAGCTATAGACGGTAGATTAAGAATAGCGAAGTTATTTGACTTACTTGCTAAGAATTTTTGTTCAACCAAACCTCGTCATATCGCTGTACAGATTGCATCAACCGAGGGCAGACAGCCGTCATACACGCCACCGCACCGGCGCCGCACTCACTGCTTTAACAGCTTCTGATATTCCGTACAGGCCATGGCCATCGCCTCACGTACCACCGCCAACGGCCGGCTATCGTCGTCCGCCTTGCGGCTCACCATCGAAAGCTGCAATACCGGGGCGGCCTTACCCAAACGGAATACACGCGCGGGATAACTATGCAAAACGGCGGAATCAGGCCGCTGCACCACCGATATACCCAAGCCAGAACTCACCATCGCCACAATCGCCGCCGCGTTATCGAATTCCAGCGTACTGCGCACATCACCGATCTGATTGTTCACATACTGTGCCGCCATGCTGCCAGACACAGTCTTGCGGTCGTAACGTATCCACTCCAATTGGCGAAACAGCGTGGGAATCGGCGTATCAGGCGTATCGGGCGGCGTAATCAGCACCAGTTCCCGCCGCAACATCGGCGTCCACGACATACGGCCCGCTTTGGCCCCGGAGGGCTCGGCCACCAAGGCGGCATCAATCTCGCCCGCCTTGACCGCCGCGGTCAAACCGCTGCTGCGGCCCCGGATAGGCACAACGTCCAGCTTGGGATGCCGCGCACGTATGAACCGCAACATGCCTGGCAATACGATAGGCTGCATGGACTCGATAACGCCCACTCGCACGACGCCCTCGATGGCAAGCACCGTACCAGAGCGCAATGCATCCAGCCCCTTTAGTGCGTCACGCATGGTATCGGCGACCTCATGCGCCAACTGCGTAGGACGTACCTGCAGACCCGAGCGATCAAAAAGCGGCTTGCCCAGGTAACCCTCGAGCTGCTTCATCTGCATGCTCACCGCACTGGGCGTGATATTCATCAGCCTCGCGCCCCCCACAAAGGTGCCGGTCTGCAACACGGCCTCCAGCGTGGCAAAGGTCTCGATCTTCATCAAATTCTCTTATGAAATTCTTCAAATAACATCGCTATTCTAAATGAAGCGGCGTCCTTACACTGGCAGTCATTGGTCCTCTGACATTCTTATCCATTACGGAGACGTACATGAACGCCATCGATTCCGCCATGCGCCCACTGCCCTGGACAGCTGAACAAGTACGCCAGGACGACTCCTGGATTTTGCGCCTGACCGAAGAGCAAGTCGACGGCGTCCAGGCGGCATTGGCACATGCCAAGCGCCTGGACACCCCCCTGCTCGCGATGGAACAAGCGGATTTCCCGCTATCGGCCGCCGCTCAGGCTGCTTTGCAACAAGCCATCGATATGACGCAGCGCCGTTGGGGCATGTGCCTGCTGAAAGGTTTTCCGGTCAACGACTGGAGCGAGGACGACACGCGTCTAGCTTATTGGGGCCTGGCGTTGTACATGGGCGTGGGCCGCACGCAGAACCGTGCCAGCCAGTTCATCAACGATGTACGTGATGCCGGCGGCGAGTACAAGGTCAAAGGCGGCCGTGGCTACAACACGAATGCGGGTCTGGATTTCCACCAGGATTCCTGCGACGTCGTGGCGCTGCTTTGCCGCCGTACCGCCAAATCCGGCGGCACCAGCAAAGTCGTCAGCTCGATTGCACTGCGCGACGAGGTCCTCAAACGCCGCCCTGACCTGATCGCCGCGCTGCAAACCCCGTATTTCCACAGCTATCAGGGCACTCAAGACCCCACCCAGCCGCCCTACTACCAGTTACCCATTCTCGGCTCGCATCCGGAGTATTTCTCGGCACGCACCAATCGCAAGAACATCGTTGCCGCTCAACGCGATTTCCCGGAGATCCCGCGCCTGACCACCGCACAGACCGAGGCCCTGGACCTGCTGGACGAACTCATGCCCAGCGAGCGCTTCTGCTATTCGATGGAACTTGAGCGTGGCGACATGCAACTGCTGAACAACTACGTGACGCTGCATTCACGCACGCCGTTCGAGGATTACGAAGAACCCGACCTCAAGCGTCATCTGCTGCGCTTGTGGCTGGCCGTTCCCGGTTCGCAACCCTTGCCAGACGACTGGGCGACCTACTACGGCGACGTTCGTGCAGGCGCAGTGCGCGGCGGCGTGCGCGGCAGCTCCATTACCGAAGAGTTCCTCGCCTACGAAAAGCGCCAAGCCGCAGCGTTGAACATGCCCTTCGAAACATGGCGTCCCAAAGTCACCAAAGAACAGATGGAAGCCATCATCGCCGATCTGGCTGCTCAATCCAACGACACCGTCACCGCAGGAAACGCCGCATGAACCAGCTCAACTTGCGCGAACGCCTCGCACAAGGCCCCGCGGTCTTGGCACCCGGCGTCTACGATCCCTTGACCGCGCTGATCGCCGAACAAGCCGGTTTCGACGCCCTGTACTTGTCAGGCGGAGCCGTCGCCTATACTCAACTGGGCCGATCCGACGTCGGCCTGACCACCGCAACAGAAACTGCCGATGTCCTGGCGCGCATCACCGACCGCGTGCAACTGCCCGTCATCGTCGATGGCGATACGGGTTACGGCAATGCGCTCAATACGCAACGCACCGTACGCGTTTTCGAGCGCGCCGGTGCCGCCATGATTCAACTGGAAGACCAGACATTTCCAAAGCGTTGCGGCCACTTGGAAAACAAGACCTTGGTTTCCACGCAGGAGATGTGCGGCAAACTGCGCGCGGCCCTGGATGCTCGCCATTCACCCGACACCCTCATTCTGGCGCGTACCGACGCCGTGGCGGTCGAGGGCCTGGATGCAGCGATGGAGCGTGCCGATGCCTATCTGGCATGCGGTGTCGACGCACTATTCATCGAGGCCGTCGTCTCCTCTGACGATATGGACCGGGTCTGCGGCAAGTACGCAACCCGTATCCCCATGCTGGCCAACATGGTCGAAGGCGGAAAAACGCCTGTAGGCAGCGTGGACGAATTGTCCGCACGCGGCTATCGCATCGTGATCTATCCCGGTGGCACGGCGCGTTTTGTGTCGCGCCAATTGCAGCGCTACATGGCTAGCCTGAAAACCCACGGGACGACCCGCCCCTTGTGGGATGAGATGAATAATTTCGACGCGCTCAATGGCCTGATAGGTACACCCGAGCTATTGGAGCTGGGGCGTAAATACGAAGCCTGATAGCGCACGCGACGCGCGTTGGGAAGCGATGCGTATGACACGACGCGTCCCAATGCGATCATTGTGTTGCAGTCCCACGGCCCAGGTCTGGCCGTGGAATCAATTCGGCTTTTCGTCAAATCCCGGATAGCCGTCGATATAAGCACGCCCCGAGCAACGAACCATGGCGACGCAACTGGACGTGCCCCGCTTGGCATTGCAAGTCGCACGGGCTTCGTTTCTGGCGGCCACAGGATCCGGGTTAAGCAAGGTGAAACTCGTCCCGCGGCCTTTGACGCCTTTCTCCCAGGCCAATCCAACGCAGCTATCGGTATAGGTCAGCAATTTCGTGCAGCCTTTGCACTCCTCCCATTCGAGTAGCGCTTTAACCGCCCCTTCTTCGCTGGGGTAGTCGTCTGCATACTGCAAACCACCGGTTTCTGTTTCCGTAATGGCGCCCCAATAGCCGCGCTTATCCAGCTTCGCTGACAGCGCCTCCAACTGCGCGGTCGTGGCCTTTGCTGCTGCCTGATTATGCTCGGGGCTGTAGCCCGGCCCTACGCAGACAGGCAGCATAGCCAGCCTGCATTTGCCCGGCGGGCTTTCAGCGGTGCAACGACGGATCGCTTGTTTTGCGGCAATTTCAGGCGATGCGCTATAACCCGGGAACAGCCGTCCACCAGTATCTCGCGCCCAGGTCGAACAACTGTCGGCGAACCAATTCAGCGCCTGGCATTTTTTTCCGCCAGCACGCTTACACTCGGCTACCGCGGCAGCCTGGGCCTCTTCAGAGCTTGTCTCGGGCAATGCCCAGTACAGCTTTTCGAATTTCTCGTCCGTAGACGTCGCGCCATAGAACCTTTCGGTTTCCGCATGAACCGGCGAGAGCGCTAATGCCGAGAACAGCATAAGCGCGGTGCCGGCAACACGTATCAGGGGCAAGCAACGGGAGAGCAAATGGATGGGCATCTTCAGGGTTCAGGTGGCAAGGCGTGCACGCGTGGCGGCACGCGCGCAAACAGGTGACTGGCACACCAGCGCGCCCTGTCACAAATCGGCACGATGTTAGCAAAGGGCCTCAGACTTTCTGACACGAGATGTCACGTCGGCCCGCATATTACGTAACAATTTTTATTTGAAATGCGGCAGAAGAGTTCGAGCCTCAGGTAAAAATATCTGCGTTTCTACGCCTTGCCGAAAAAAGCCGACGTAAACGAAACAAGCCGAACGTCACGAAACGAAACAAAATGCGCCGCCGCAAAACTCGTATTCCGCCCCATAACGGCGGGCGCTGTGGCATTGTGCGCGGAACCCCCATACGTCACATACAGACATCACAACATCATCTAGGTTTGCACATGTCCCGCTGTTCCCGACTGGGCATTTTTGCCGCACTGCTGGCCACGTTGGGCCTGAGCGCTTGCGCCCCTATGCCGTCTGGCGGCAGCTCTTCGCTTCCCTCGCTGAGCGGATTGCTGCAAGGCGATTTTTCCCTGTCCCCGAGCGTGAACATCGCACGCAACATGAAAGGCCGCTCCATCGATGACGCCATTGCAGCCTTGGGTGAGCCTTCCAGGCAGCGCCCGGTCGGCAACACCATGGAATTGGAGTGGTCGGATTACCAGGCTCAGCCCTATCAAGCATGGGTCTCTGACGGCAGCAGCCAGCAAGTGGTCGGCATGATCCCGGGCTCCAGGGGTGGGGCCGCGACACCCGTTTTCCAGCAGACCAACTACGGCCACTACGAAAACCGCACCTCAGTCTACGAATGCACAGTGCTGCTACGCATGCAAGATAGCGTCATCGTCGATACCAGCGTGCAGGGCAACGTATGTCCCGAATTCATCTCCGCACTGCGCAAATGGGCCGGTGAGAAAGAGGCTCGCAACTACATGGACTGATCGCCGCTGACATGATCGGCGTTTAGAATCCGGCAACCCCGTCTACGCAGAATCAAAAAGAACCTACCGCGCACACGATCCCTGTTCCCTCCTCTCACCTTTGCATTGAGAAAAAAAAACATGCAGCGTTTTGTTTTCCTTACCCTGGCCCTGACCTTGAGTGCGGCCTCGACCGTCATGGCAGCGGTCGGCGCAGCACCGAAGGATGACTCTGCGCCGGCAGCGACGACTGCTGCGGCCAACACCACCGCACTCGCTCCGGTGCAAAAAACCGAGATTCGCGACCAGACGGCGTATGAGCGTTTGATGCACAATAGCGGCGTCACTCTGCAATGGCTCTGGTCCGACGACCGCGGCCATCTGGTGGCGACAGATAAAAATGATGTCGTCAGCATCGCGGGCACACAGGAAAACGCCGAAGGCTCGCTCGCGATCAAGGGCGATATCGTCTCGATCGACAAAGATCGTTTTGTCTTTCGCGGCACCATCCTGATCGTCGACGCCCCGGATCAAGGGCGCCGTTGCGAGCGCACCGGAGACTTCGAGTTCAAAGCCACAGGCAAACGCCGCTACTGGCGCCTGCAGCAAATGCAGACCTGCGATCACCTGACCGATTACGTCGATATCTATTACTGAGATACCAACGCGACGGCGCGAGCGCTGGCAAGGCCTACGGATTCCCGGGCCGCGTCAATGACGCAATCACTGCAGCCAGGATACGCACTCCTTCTGCAATGGTACTCAAGTCCAAACTCGCATAGCCCATGATCAATCCCGCCGGGCGGGAAACTTTCGAGGATACGCGCGCGGCGTACAAGGTGGACACCGGATACACGCCCAATCCCTTGCCACGCGCCGCAGCCACCAGAGCGCCCTCATCCTGACAGCGCAACGACGGCAGCCATAACACCACGTGCAGCCCTGCTGCCGTTCCCATTACCTGCACATCAGGCGGCAGGTATTTCGCTACGGCGTCCAGCAGTGCCAGCCTTCGACGTTCGTTTTCCCGGCGCATGCGACGTACGTGACGCTCGTATGCGCCGCTCTCTATCAGCGCGGCCAGCACGCGTTGTTCCAATACCGGGGCATGACGATCGGCCAATTGTTTGGCTTGGCGAAAAACGTGTACCAACTCGGCGGGCAATACCAGATAGCCTAGGCGCAACTGCGGCGACAATGCCTTGGAAAACGTACCCACGTAAATCACACGGCCATCAGGATCCATGGCGTGCAACGCATCGATGGGACGTTGACCGTAGCGAAACTCACCGTCGTAGTCGTCTTCGATCACCCAGGCCTGATGCTGTCGTGCCCATTGCAATAGCTCCATACGCCGGCCGACAGACAACACACCTCCCAACGGAAACTGATGCGAGGGCGTCACATACGCCAGCCGTGCGCGATCGTCCATGGGCAAGCGCGTCGTGTCCAGCCCGTGCTCATCCACCGGCATTGCCAGAGACCTGGCACCTGTCGCCTCAAAACAGCGCCGCGCCATCACATACCCCGGGTCCTCGAAAACGAACTTGTCTCCGGGATTCAACAGTAACCGCGCACAGAGATCGATCGCCTGTTGCGAGCCATGCACCATCACGATCTGTTCGACATCACAGATCAGCCCACGCGCACGCCTCAAGTATCCCTGCAGCGCCTGCCTCAACGCCGCATCCCCCTCGGGCGCGATGTAGGACAAGTTATCCTGCTGCCGAACCAATTCCGCTAAATAAGCCCGTCGCCAAGCCAAAGCAGGAAAATCTCGGGAAGCCAACGCCCCATATCGAAAATCAATCCTTGGTGCAGCCACGGGCCGCTGCAAGTCTATCTTCGCAACCCGGCGG
>Ga0182746_1002049_pt1 | contig 16172 bp, 13 predicted proteins | sample eDN3rd30CBELigOP_FD_128881 | JGI IMG/M metagenome (GOLD analysis project Ga0182746, IMG submission 128881) | Enriched Organic Plus compost microbial communities from Emeryville, California, USA - eDNA 3rd pass 30_C BE-Lig OP (version 2) (version 2) ... | reverse complement strand
GCGGTTCACGGCGCGCGTTATGCGGCCGACGCGGTCGCCGCCGGCGCCGTGGCGGTGCTCACCGACGCCGTCGGTGCGGCCGATCTGGCCGGGCTCGACGTCCCGGTCCTGAGCCACCCTGACCCTCGCACGGTCCTCGGTGAGGTGGCGGCCGAGGTGTACGGACGTCCGTCGGAGCGGCTGACGGTCATCGGGGTGACCGGAACCTCGGGCAAGACCACCACGACGTATCTGGCAGAGGCCGGGCTGCGTGCCGCCGGACGGGTGGCGGGTCTGATCGGCACGGTGGGTGTGCGCATCGCCGGGCGCGATCTGCCCAGTGCGCTGACCACACCGGAGGCGCCGGACCTGCAGGCATTACTCGCCGTGATGGTCGAGAGCGGCGTCGACACCGTGGTGATGGAGGTGTCGAGCCATGCGCTGACACTGGGACGTGTCGACGGGATCGTGTTCGCGCTCGGCGGGTTCACCAATCTGTCGCGCGACCACCTGGATTTCCATCCGACCATGCAGGACTACTTCGAGGCCAAGGCCGGACTCTTCGACCCCGCGTCGCGCAACCATGCCGCAGCCGCGGTGGTCTGCGTCGACGACGATGCGGGAGTGGCCATGGCCGGCCGGGCGGAGAAGGCGACGACGGTCAGTGCCGCCGGGGCGCCCGCGGACTGGCAGGTGCGCGAGGTGAGGCCGGTCGGCGTCGGGTCCCAGGAGTTCACCCTCGTCGACCCGGCAGGGGTGGCCCACGAGATCCAGATCGGGCTGACCGGTGCCTACAACGTGGCCAACGCGGCGCTGGCGATCGCACTGCTGGCCGGGGCCGGAGTGTCGCCAGAGGAGGCGGCTCCGGGCCTGCGCGTGGCGACGGTCCCGGGCCGGTTGCAGCCGATCGACCGAGGCCAGCAGTTCCTGGCACTGGTGGACTACGCGCACAAGCCGGGTGCTCTGCAGGCGGTCCTGGAGACGCTGCGGGCGTCGGGGCCGGGCCGCATCGCCGTGGTGTTCGGTGCGGGCGGCAATCGCGATACCGGCAAGCGCGCGCCGATGGGCCGGGTCGCGGCCGAGCTGGCCGACCTCGTCGTCGTCACCGATGACAATCCCCGCGACGAGGATCCGGCTCTCATCCGGGCCGCGATCATGGCCGGGGCCGCCGAGGCGGACACGGCTGCCGAGGTCGTGGAGGTCGCCGACCGGCGAGCGGCGATCGACCGCGCGGTGGCGTGGGCCGGGCCGGGCGACATCGTGCTGATCGCGGGCAAAGGACACGAGAGCGGCCAGACCGGGGGCGGTCACACCCGGCCGTTCGACGACCGTGACGAGCTGGCGGCCGCGTTGGAGGCACTCAGGGAAGGGGAGCCGGGCAAGTGATCGAGATGACGATCGCCAGGATCGCCGAGATCGTCGGCGGTGAGTTGGCCGACATCACCCCCGAAGAGGCTGCGGCCACCACCGTCACCGGCACCGTCGAGTTCGATTCCCGCGCGGTCGGGCCCGGCGGGGTGTTCCTGGCACTGCCGGGTGCTCGAGCCGACGGGCATGACTTCGCGGCGGCGGCAGTGGCGTCCGGGGCGGCCGTCGTGCTGGCCGCGCGCCCCGTCGGGGTGCCGGCCGTGATCGTCAAGCCCGAACCGGGCGCGGCTGACGCTGCTTCTGGCGCTCTGGAGTTCGACACCGACGGTTCCGGTGCGGCGGTGCTGGCCGCGTTGGCCAAGCTCGCCGCGGCAGTGGCCGCCGAACTCGTCGCCGGTGGGCTGACGATCATCGGCGTGACGGGTTCCTCGGGCAAGACCTCGACCAAGGATCTGCTGGCCGCGGTGCTCGAGCCGCTGGGGCAGGTGATCGCACCGCCCGGCTCGTTCAACAATGAGCTCGGGCACCCGTGGACGGTGCTGCGCGCGACGCCTGAGACCGATTACCTGATCCTGGAGATGTCGGCGCGGCACCCGGGCAATATCGCCGCGCTGGCGGCGATCGCACCGCCGCAGATCGCCGTGGTGCTCAACGTCGGCACCGCCCACCTCGGGGAATTCGGTTCGCGCGAGGCCATCGCGAAGACCAAAGCCGAACTCCCGCAAGCGGTCCCGGCCTCCGGCGTGGTGATCCTCAACGTCGATGACAGCGCCGTGGCGGCGATGGCCGAGGTCACCGAAGCCCGCGTGGTGCGGGTCTCGCGTGAGCCCGGCTCCGAGGTCGACGTGTGGGCGGGCCCGGTCGCTCTCGACGAGCTGGCCCGGCCGCGGTTCACATTGCACGCCGGTAGCGGCTCGGCCGGCCGGGAAACAGAGGTGGCGCTCGCGGTGCACGGCGACCACCAGGTGGGCAATGCGTTGTGCGCGGCTGCGGTCGCGCTGCAGTGCGGCGCCGGCCTGGAGCAGGTGGCCACGGCGTTGGCAGGCGCGGGCCCGGTATCGCGGAACCGGATGCAGGTCGCGACGCGCGCCGACGGTGTGACGGTGATCAACGACGCCTACAACGCCAATCCCGATTCGATGCGTGCGGGTCTCAAGGCACTGGCCTGGATGGCCCGCGAGAGTGGCGGTGACCTGCACGGAAAGCGGCGCAGCTGGGCGGTGTTGGGTGAGATGGCCGAACTCGGGGACGACGCAATTACCGAGCACGACGCGATCGGACGGTTCGCCGTGCGCTTAGATGTGTCTCGGTTAATCGTCGTCGGAACCGGGAGGACTATGAACGCCATGCACCACGGCGCGGTGATGGAGGGTTCGTGGGGGTCTGAGTCCACGATGGTCGATGATGCCGATGCTGCGCTGGCTCTGCTGCGGGCTGAGCTGCAGCCGGGGGACGTGGTGCTGGTGAAGGCATCCAACTCGGTGGGGTTGGGTGCACTGGCCGATGCCCTGACCGCCGCTGAGGCCGGATCGCCGTCTCCGACGGCGGAAGCCGGATCGCCGTCTCCGACGGCGGAAGCCGGATCGTCGTCTCCGACGGAGATGGGGAACGCCGACCGATGAAGCTCATCCTGATCGCCGTCGGTATCGCACTGACGGTGTCGATCCTGCTGACACCCGCGTTGATCCGGCTGTTCACCAAACGCGGGCTGGGCCATGAGATCCGTGAGGACGGCCCGGCCAGTCACGCCAAGAAGCGTGGCACCCCGTCGATGGGCGGCGTGGCCATCGTGGCCGGCATCTGGGCGGGCTATCTGGGCACTCATCTGGTCGGGGTCGCGTTGGGCGGTGACGGCCCGTCGGCGTCGGGCCTGCTGGTACTGGGTCTGGCCACGATGCTCGGCCTGGTCGGCTTCATCGACGACCTGATCAAGCTCCGGCGCTCGCGCAATCTGGGTCTGAACAAGACCGCCAAGACCGTCGGTCAGCTGACGGCAGCGGTGCTGTTCGGTGTGTTGGCGCTGCAGTTCCGCAATGGCGACGGGCTGACCCCGGGCAGCCCGGAGCTGTCCTATGTCCGTGAGATCGCCACGGTGACGTTGGCGGGCTGGGTGTTCGTGTTGTTCTGCGTCGTGGTCGTCAGTGCCTGGTCCAACGCCGTGAATTTCACCGACGGTCTGGACGGGTTGGCGGCCGGCGCGATGGCGATGGTGACCGCGGCCTACGTCCTGATCACGTTCTGGCAGTACCGCAACGCCTGCGCCACCGCGCCGGGCCTGGGCTGCTACAACGTGCGCGATCCGCTCGACCTGGCGATCATCGCGGCAGCCACCGCGGGCGCCTGCATCGGATTCCTGTGGTGGAACGCCGCGCCGGCCAAGATCTTCATGGGCGACACCGGCTCACTGGCGCTGGGTGGCATCATCGCCGGCCTGTCGGTGACCAGCCGTACCGAGATCCTCGCGGTCGTTCTGGGCGCGCTGTTCGTGGCCGAGGTGACCTCGGTGGTGGTGCAGATCCTCGCGTTCCGCACGACGGGCCGCCGCGTGTTCCGGATGGCACCGTTCCATCACCACTTCGAGTTGGTGGGTTGGGCGGAGACCACGGTGATCATCAGGTTCTGGCTGCTGACGGCGATCGCCTGTGGGCTGGGTGTGGCCCTGTTCTACAGCGAGTGGCTCACCGCAGTCGGGGCCTGACGTGGGCGGCCCGGTGGGAGACGACCAGGGGCTGCTCTCGCTGCTGACCCCGGGTGCCCCGGTGTTGGTGACCGGTGCGGGGGTGACCGGACGTGCCGTGCTCGCGGCTCTGGAACCGCTCCAGGTGGCGGCCACGCTGTGCGACGACAATGCCGAGGCGCTGCGTGCGCTCGCTGAGCAGGGCACCGTCGTGATCGATCCGGCTTCGGCCATCGCCGGCATCTCCGACTATGCATTGGTGGTGACGAGCCCGGGTTTCCCGCCCACGGCACCGGTGCTGGCCGCCGCGGCGGACGCCGGGGTGCCGATCTGGGGTGATGTGGAGCTGGCCTGGCGGCTGGATGCGGCGGGCCGGTATGGACCTCCCCGGCGGTGGCTGGTGGTCACCGGCACCAACGGCAAGACCACCACCACCTCGATGTTGCACGACATGCTGCTGGCGGACGGAAGGCGAAGCTTGTTGTGCGGCAACATCGGTGACCCCGTGCTGGCGGTGCTCGACCAGCCCGCGGAGATGTTGGCGGTCGAGTTGTCCAGCTTCCAGCTGCATTGGGCGCCTTCGCTGCGTCCAGAGGCCGGCGTGGTGCTCAACATCGCCGAAGACCACCTGGACTGGCACGGGTCGATGGCCGGTTATGCCGCCGACAAGGCCAGGGCGCTGGCCGGTCGGGTGGCAGTGGTGGGGCTCGACGATCCGGTGGCCGCCGGTCTGCTGACAACTGCGGACGCGCCGGTGCGGGTCGGGTTCCGGCTGGCAGAACCCAGGACAGGTGAGCTCGGGGTGCGCGCCGGCAAGCTCGTAGACCGTGCGTTCGGCGACGAGGTCGAGTTGGCCGATACCGCCACCATCAGCGTGGCCGGTCCGGTCGGGGTGCTCGACGCCCTGGCGGCCGCCGCCCTGGCCCGTGCCGTCGGTGTCGGTCCCGGCGCGATCGCGCGGGCGTTGGCGTCGTTTCAGGTCGGCAGGCACCGGGCCGAGCTGGTCGGGGAGGCCGACGGTGTGCGCTACGTCGATGATTCCAAGGCCACCAATCCGCACGCCGCGCAGGCCTCGATCACCGCGTTCGACCGGGTGATCTGGATCGCCGGGGGATTGCTGAAGGGCGCCTCCGTTGACGATTTGGTGCGTCACGTGGCGAATCGCCTGGTTGCTGTGGTGCTGATCGGGCGTGATCGGCAGATGGTTGCCGATGCGTTATCGCGACACGCCCCGGATGTCCCCGTCGTCGAGGTTGTGGCGGGGGAGGATTCTGGGGTGCTTGAGACAAATGAGTCTATTGGTGATCATGTGACTCGTGTGATTGATGTGGGGGACCGGTCGGTCTCCGACGCGATCATGGCGGCGGTCGTCGATGTCGCCCGCGGGCTGGCCGGCGCGGGTGACACCGTGTTGCTGGCCCCGGCAGGCGCGTCCTTCGATCAGTTCAGCGGCTACGGCCAGCGTGGCGATGCGTTCGCCGGCGCCGTCCGCGCCGCGATCGGGTAGGCGAGGTGGCCGGCATCCTGGCCAGGTTGCGCCGCCGTGACGGTGACGCAGCCGGCGAAACCGCCGATTCAGCCGCAGGCTCCACGGAGGGTGCGTCCGAGGCCGCACCCTCCTCGAACTCGGCCGGATCGACCGCTCCGCGCACCCGCTTCGGTGCGTGGCTGGGTCGTCCGATGACCTCGTTCCACCTGATCATTGCGGTCACCGCGCTGCTCACCACGCTCGGCCTGATCATGGTGCTCTCGGCATCGGGTGTGTATTCGTACGACTTCGACGGATCACCGTGGGCGGTATTCGGCCGTCAGGTGATGTGGACCGGCGTCGGCTTGGTCGCGTTCTACGTGGCCCTGCGGATGCCGGTGCGCACCCTGCGCCGCTTGGCCTTCCCCGGATTCGCCTTCACCATTCTGCTGTTGATCCTGGTGCTCATTCCGGGAATCGGCAAGGTGGCCAACGGTTCTCGCGGATGGTTCGTGGTCGCCGGGTTCTCGATGCAGCCCTCGGAGCTGGCCAAGATCGCCTTCGCCATCTGGGGTGCGCATCTGCTGGCGGCCCGGCGCATGGAGCGGGCCTCGTTGCGCGAGATGCTGATCCCGCTGGTGCCGGCCGCAGTGATCGCGCTGGCGCTGATCGTCGCCCAGCCCGACCTCGGCCAGACCGTCTCGCTGAGCATCATCCTGCTCGGTCTGCTCTGGTATGCGGGTCTGCCGCTGCGGGTGTTTCTTTCCTCACTGGTGGCCGCCGTGCTGGCGGCGGCCGTGCTGGCGGTGTCCGCGGGCTACCGGTCCGACCGGGTGCAGTCCTGGCTCGACCCGACCGCCGACGGACAGGGCATCGGTTACCAGTCGAGGCAGGCCCGGTTCGCCCTGGCCAACGGCGGAATCTTCGGTGACGGGCTGGGGCAGGGCACGGCGAAGTGGAACTATCTGCCCAACGCCCACAACGACTTCATCTTCGCCATCATCGGCGAGGAACTCGGCTTCGTCGGCGCACTCGGCCTGCTGGGCCTGTTCGGGCTGTTCGCCTATACCGGGATGCGCATCGCGCGGCGTTCGGCCGATCCGTTCCTGCGTCTGCTCACGGCCACCACCACGCTGTGGGTGGTCGGCCAGATGTTCATCAACGTCGGGTACGTGGTGGGTCTGCTGCCGGTCACCGGACTCCAGCTACCGCTGATCTCGGCCGGTGGATCGTCGCAGGCCACCACGCTTCTGATGATGGGTCTGGTGACCAACGCGGCCCGGCACGAACCGGAGGCCGTGGCCGCCCTGCGAGCCGGGCGCGATGACCGGATGAACCGGCTGCTGCGGCTGCCGTTGCCCGAGCCCTACGTGCCGACCCGGCTCGAGGTCGCTCGCAACCGGCTCCACGATCGCCGCAAGTCGCCCGCGCGTGGGGCGGGTAAGCCCGCAGGCAAGGCCGGTGCCAAGCCGACGGCCGGAAAGAAACCGAGCGGACGGGCCGGATCCCGGCAGGGCGCGTCCAAGCAGGGACAGCCCGCGGCCAGGCGTCGCACGCCCCATGGCACGGGCCGGGCGGGCGGACGGTCCGGTCGTTCTGCCGGTCAGCAGCCGGCCGGGGGCGGGAAGTCCTCGGTCCGATATGGTGCAGGCCAGCGGAAACAGGGTCAACGGGCCCGGACTTTGGAAGGTCAGCGTTACGGGTGAGTGAGGGTAGAGGCGACCGGGTGATTTCCGTCGTTCTGGCCGGGGGTGGCACAGCAGGTCACGTCGAACCGGCAATGGCGGTGGCAGACGCGCTGCGGGAACTGGATCCACAGGTGCGGATCACCGCCCTCGGTACCGCTCGCGGTCTGGAAACCCGGTTGGTGCCGCAGCGCGGTTATGACCTCGAGCTGATCACACCGGTCCCGCTGCCGCGCAAGCCGTCGGGCGATCTGGTGCGGTTGCCGATGCGGGTGCGGACCGCCATCCGCCAGACCCGTTCGGTGCTGGCCGGCGTGGAGGCCGATGTGGTGATCGGGTTCGGCGGCTATGTCGCGTTGCCCGCCTACCTCGCCGCCCGCGGGGGCTTCGGCGTGCGCGGTCGCCGTCGCGCTGTCCCGGTGGTGGTCCATGAGGCCAACGCCAGTGCCGGCCTGGCGAATCGGGTCGGAGCGGTGTCGGCTCGCCGGGTGCTCTCGGCGGTCCCCGAACCGGGCCTGCGCAAGGTCGAGGTGGTCGGGGTACCGGTGCGCGCGTCGATCACGTCGTTGGATCGTGCGGCGTTGCGGGGCGAGGCCAGGGCCTTCTTCGGTTTCGCGCCGGATGCCAAGGTGCTGTTGGTGTTCGGCGGTTCCCAGGGGGCGCAGTCGCTCAACCGCGCAGTGTCCTCTGCTGCCGAAGCCCTTGGCGCTGCCGGTATTTCGGTGCTGCATGCGCACGGGCCGAAGAACACCCTCGACCTGCCGCCCGCTGCCGAAGGCGCGCCGCCGTACGTCGCGGTGCCCTATCTGGACCGGATGGACTTGGCCTATGCCGCTGCCGATCTGGCGATCTGCCGGTCGGGCGCGATGACGGTGGCCGAGGTGACCGCTGTGGGACTTCCGGCGGTGTATGTCCCGTTGCCGATCGGCAACGGTGAGCAGCGGCTGAACGCCCTTCCGGTGGTTTCTGCCGGTGGCGGCATGATCGTCGACGATGCCCAACTCGACGGTGGATTCGTGGCGGACACGGTCGCTGGGCTGATGACCGATGACGCCCGATTGGCCGCGATGACGGCCGCTGCATCGTTGTCGGGTCATCCCGACGCTGCTCGGCGGGTGGCGCAGGTCGCCCTGGATGTGGCCCATGCTCAACGAAAGAGGCTGTAGTGAACGGTAATTCACTTCCGGCTGAGCTGCAGCGGGTACACATGGTGGGGATCGGGGGCGCCGGGATGTCGGGCGTGGCCCGGATCCTGCTGGATCGTGGCGGCATGGTTTCGGGGTCGGATGCGAAAGAGTCCCGAGGTGTCGTCGCGCTGCGGGCACGCGGTGCCGAGATCAGAATCGGCCATGACGCGTCGTCGCTGGACCTGTTGCCGGGCGGGCCCACTGCGGTGGTGACCACCCACGCCGCGATTCCCAAAACCAATCCGGAACTGGTCGAGGCCCGGCGGCGCGGCATCCCGGTCATCCTGCGCCCGGTGGTCCTGGCCAAACTCATGGCCGGTTACACCACGCTGATGGTGACGGGCACTCACGGTAAGACCACCACGACGTCGATGCTCATCGTGGCGTTGCAGCACAGTGGTTTCGACCCGTCGTTCGCCGTGGGGGGCGAGCTTGGCGAGGCGGGAACCAATGCCCACCACGGCAGCGGAAAGTGCTTCGTCGCCGAGGCCGATGAGAGCGACGGATCGCTGCTGGAATACACCCCGAATGTCGCGGTGGTCACCAACATCGAGGCCGACCACCTGGACTTCTTCGGCAGTGAGCAGGCCTATACCGCGGTGTTCTCCGCGTTCGTCGATCGCATTGCGCCGGGCGGAGCGCTCGTGGTCTGCACCGATGACCCGGGGGCTGCCGCACTCGCCGAACACACCGACTCGCTGGGCATCCGGGTCTTGCGGTACGGCAGCGTCCCTGTGGACGGCGCCGACAACCTGGCCGGCACCTTGCTGAGCTGGGAACAGCAGGGGACCGGGGCAGTGGCCCACATCCAGCTGGCGGGCGAGCCGCATCCGCGTGCGATCCGGCTCGCGGTGCCGGGCCGGCACATGGCGCTCAACGCGCTCGGCGCGCTGCTGGCCGCCATCGAAGTGGGTGCGCCGGCCGAAGCGGTGCTCGACGGCCTGGCCGGATTCGAGGGCGTGCGGCGGCGTTTCGAGCTGGTCGGCTCGATGTCCGGAGTCCGGGTCTTCGACGACTATGCGCACCATCCCACCGAGGTTCGCGCCACCCTTGAGGCGGCCAGGACGGTGGTCGATCAGACCGGTGGTCGGGTCATCGTCGCGTTCCAGCCGCATTTGTATTCGCGCACAGCGACTTTCGCGACCGAGTTCGGCGCTGCCCTCAGCGCTGCCGATGAGGTTTTCGTGCTCGACGTCTACGGCGCGCGCGAGCAACCACTGCCCGGTGTCAGCGGTGCCACCGTCGCCGAGCATGTCACCGCGGCGGTCGCCTATGTCCCCGACTTCTCGGCGGTCGCCGCGGCGGTGGCGGCCGCAGCCCGCTCCGGTGACGTGGTGCTGACCATGGGCGCCGGTGATGTCACGATGCTGGGCAAGGAAATCGTGACGGAACTCGGCATCAAGGCGAATCGCAGTGTGCCGGGCAGTTCTTCGACGGATTCGCCGTGACGGATCAGGGTTCCGGCGGTCCGGCCGAGGCGGCCGGGGAGTCGGCCCGCGAAGCGGCCGGAGAGACCGTTCCGGTTGACGACGAACCGGACTCGCCCGCGCCGGACGAGACTTCCGCGGGTGAATCGGGTTCGCCGCCTGCGGCAGGGTCTGACATGCCGCCCGCGGCGGAACCGGATTATGAGGGCCCCCGCCGACGCGCGCGACGTGAACGCGAGGAGCGCAGGGCCGCGCGCGACCGGGCCTTGGCGATCGAGCATGCCCGTCGCGAGGCCAAACGCAGGGTCGACGGGCAGTCCTCGGAGGCTCCGAACACTGTGGCCCGCAGCACTATTCGCGGTCTGAAGGTACTGCTGTGGTCGGCACTCGCCAGTGTGATCGCGGTGGCGCTGGGCCTGGTTCTGTACTTCACGCCGGTGATGTCGGCGCGCAATGTGGTGATCAACGGTGCCGCCGCGGTGCCGCAGGAACAAGTGCTGGCGGCTGCCGCTGTGGCGCCGGGCACACCGCTGTTGCAGATCAATACCGACGCCGTCGCCGAGCGGGTGGCCATGATCCGGCGGGTCGCCACCGTGCGCGTGCAGCGCGAATATCCGTCCACGCTGCGGATCACACTGGTCGAGCGGGTGCCGGTGGTGGTCAAGGACTATCCGGACGGTCCGCATCTGTTCGACCGCGACGGCGTGGATTTCGCCACCGAACCGCCGCCGCCCACATTGCCGTACCTGGACGCCGACAATCCCGGCCCCACCGATCCGGCCACCAAAGCCGCACTCGAGGTCATGTTGGCGTTGCCGCCGGATGTGGTGGCACAGGTGGGGCGGATCGCGGCCCCGTCGGTGGCCTCGATCGCATTGACGCTGACCGACGGCCGGGTAGTGGTGTGGGGGACCAACGATCGAACCGACGAGAAGGCGCTGAAGCTGGCTGCCCTGCTGACCCAGCCGGGCCATACCTACGACGTCTCCAGCCCAGATCTGCCGACTGTCAAGTAATTCGAAGAAAAATTGCCGCGGGGCGCGTCGGCGCGCCTGCCGCGATCACCGGCGTTGTCCCCCTACCGTTCTGTTTGCGCGGAACTACTTGACATAACTCTAAGCCTATGGTTGAGGTTGAGGGTTTGCAGGACGAGGGTTCGGCGGACATGAACACCCGACCTGGGAGGAAGACGATCGATGACCCCCCCGCATAACTACCTCGCGGTAATCAAGGTGGTTGGTATCGGTGGCGGCGGTGTCAACGCCGTCAACCGGATGATCGAACAGGGCCTCAAAGGGGTCGAGTTCATCGCGATCAACACCGACGCACAGGCACTGTTGATGAGCGACGCCGACGTCAAGCTCGACGTCGGTCGCGATTCCACCCGCGGCCTCGGCGCAGGCGCGGATCCCGAGGTGGGCCGCAAGGCCGCCGAGGATGCCAAGGACGACATCGAGGAGCTGCTGCGCGGCGCCGACATGGTGTTCGTCACGGCAGGCGAAGGCGGCGGCACCGGAACCGGTGGCGCACCCGTCGTGGCGTCGATTGCCCGCAAGCTCGGCGCACTCACCGTCGGTGTCGTGACGCGGCCGTTCTCGTTCGAGGGCAAGCGGCGAAGCAACCAGGCCGAGAACGGCATTCAGGCGCTGCGCGAGAGCTGCGACACGCTCATCGTCATCCCCAACGACCGGCTGCTGCAGATGGGCGATGCCGCGGTGTCGCTGATGGACGCGTTCCGCAGTGCCGACGAGGTGCTGCTCAACGGCGTTCAGGGCATCACCGACCTGATCACCACGCCGGGCTTGATCAACGTCGACTTCGCCGACGTCAAGGGCGTGATGAGCGGGGCGGGTACCGCGCTCATGGGCATCGGCTCGGCGCGCGGCGACGGTCGGGCGCTCAAGGCAGCCGAGATCGCGATCAACTCGCCGCTGCTCGAAGCGTCGATGGAAGGTGCGCAGGGCGTGCTGTTGTCGGTGGCTGGCGGTAGCGATCTGGGCCTGTTCGAGATCAACGAGGCGGCGTCGCTGGTACAGGACGCCGCTCACCCCGAGGCCAACATCATCTTCGGCACGGTGATCGATGACTCGCTCGGTGACGAGGTCCGGGTCACGGTGATCGCCGCGGGCTTCGACAGTGCGGGGCCGAGCCGGAAGCCGGTGGTCAGCCCGAGCGCGGCGCAGACCCAGCCGATCGCCTCGGCGCGGGCGGGCAAGGTGACCACGTCATTGTTCGAGCCGACGGATGCAGTCAGCGTGCCGGCGCACACGAATGGCGCCACCGTCAGTGTGGGTGGCGACGGAGACGGCGGGATCGCCGACGACGATGTCGACGTTCCGCCGTTCATGCGGCACTGAGCCGGCCCGGGCGGCGGGTTCGGATACTGGGACTGTGAGTGTTCGTATTCGGCGGGTGACCACAACCCGCGCCGGCGGCGTCTCGGCACCGCCCTTCGATTCGTTCAACCTCGGCGATCACGTCGGTGACGATCCCGGTGCGGTGGCACAAAACCGGCGTCGTCTGGCTGCCGCGGTCGGCGCTGACGCGCTGGTCTGGATGAATCAGGTGCACAGCGATCATGTCGTCACGGTTGACGGTCCGCGCAACACCGCGGTCGATAATGCCGATGCATTGGTGACGGCCGTCCCGCGTTTGGCATTGGCCGTGGTGACTGCCGATTGTGTGCCGGTATTAATGGGCGACGCGCGCGCCGGGGTGATCGCCGCGGCACATGCCGGTCGGGTCGGCGCACAAAAAGGCATCGTCGTCCGCACGCTGGAGGCGATGCTGGCCGCCGGGGCGCGGGTGGGGGACATCTCGGTGCTGCTGGGCCCTGCGGTCAGCGGCGCCAATTACGAAGTGCCCGAGGCGATGGCGGCAGAGGTGGAGGCGGCCTTGCCCGGTGCTCGCACGACTACGTCGCGTGGCACGCCCGGCCTCGATCTTCGGGCTGGAATCGCCCGGCAGTTAACGGATTTGGGTGTGACCGCGATCGACGTAGACCCGCGGTGCACGGTCGCCGACCGGGCGCTGTTCAGTCATCGCCGGGACGCGCCGACCGGGCGCCTGGCCAGTGTGGTCTGGATGGAGCAGCGCCCCGGATGAAGCCTGGACCGACCACCGAATGAGCCTGGAGTGAGGGTGAGATGAGCACCGTGCAGCGCGGGCGTGACACCGATCGGGCGGCGCAGTTGACCGCTGCACTCGGGGCCGCGCGGGCGCGTCTGGCGCGTGCCGCAGAATCGGTCGGGAGAAATGTAAATGAAATTGAATTACTCCCCATTACGAAGTATTTCCCGGCCTCCGATGTCATTATTCTCAACCAATTAGGGTGTCTCGCATTCGGTGAATCCCGCGAACAAGAGGCCGCTGCAAAAGTGGATTCTGTTCGCGCGGAATTGCCGGATGTTCCGATTCGCTGGCACATGGTGGGGCGCATCCAGCGGAAGAAGGCGCGGGCTGTTGCGGGCTGGGCGCACACCGCGCACTCGGTCGACAGCATCCGCCTGCTGACCGCGTTGGACCGCGCCGCGGGCGATGCGCTGGCGGCCGGAACTCGGGCGCAGCCGCTGCGGGCCTACATCCAGATCAGTCTCGACGGCGACACCGAGCGGGGCGGTGTCGATGTGAACGCGCCCGATCTGGTCGACGAAATCTGTGGGTCAGCGAACACCGCCGAGGCGCTGGAGTTCGTCGGTCTGATGGGAATCCCGCCGTTGGAATCCGATCCGGACGACGCATTCGCGCGCCTGGCCGCCGAGCGGGACCGAGTGCAGCGCGACTACCAGCACCGTCTGGAACTGTCGGCGGGGATGTCCGGAGATCTCGAAAGCGCGGTCAAACACGGATCCACGTGTGTGCGTGTCGGTACCGCGCTCATGGGGCAACGCCCGCTAACGTCACCGGAAGTAGTCACACCAGTCACATCTTCATCACAGACACCACCACCACCATCGTCAGCAGAAGGGTCGCCGAGATGAGCACACTGCACAAGGTCAAGGCCTACTTCGGCATGGCGCCGATGGAGGACTACGACGACGAGTACTACGAGGACGACGATCGTGGTGCCGCCCGTAGCTACGCCCGGCGACCCCGTGACGAGCGTTTCGAAGAGGACAGCTACGGCTACGAGGCTCCCGACTACGACGAGGGCCCGGCCTATCGCGGCGGATATCCCGGCGGTTTCGCCGACGAACCGCGGTTCGATGCCCGGATGCGTGCTCCCCGCGAATTCGACCGTCCCGCACCGCGTCTGGGTGCCCTGTCCGGTTCCACCCGGGGCGCGTTGGCGATGGATCCGCGCCGCATGGCCGAGTTGTTCGAAGCAGGCAGCCCGCTGGCGAAGATCACCACGCTGCGGCCCAAGGACTACAGCGAGGCACGCACCATCGGCGAGCGGTTCCGCGACGGCACTCCGGTGATCATGGACCTGGTGTCGATGGACAATGCCGATGCCAAGCGGCTGGTCGACTTCGCCGCCGGCCTGGCGTTCGCGCTACGCGGCTCGTTCGACAAGGTGGCCACAAAGGTGTTCCTGCTGTCGCCGGCCGACGTCGACGTCAGTGCCGAGCAGCGGCGTCGGATCGCCGAGGCCGGCTTCTACTCCTATCAGTAGCCGCAGCGTCGGTCACACCTACAGCGGCGCCGTCGCGCCTTCCTGACGCCCGATAGGGCCCGGGTAGGCTGGCGGCGTCGCACTGCCGGTTGACCACGTCTTCTGTGTGAGATGTGGCCGACCTACGGCGACCTGTATCCAATGTCACACAACCTTGGCGTAGTGAGGTCGGCTCAGTTGTCGCTGTTCTTCGAAATTCTCGGTTTCGCGCTGTTCGTCTTCTGGCTGCTGCTCATCGCGCGCGTCGTCGTCGAGTTCATCCGGTCCTTCAGTCGGGACTGGCATCCCAAGGGTCTGACCGTCGTGGTCCTGGAGCTCATCATGACGGTCACCGATCCGCCGGTGAAACTTCTGCGGCGGCTCATTCCCCAGCTCACGATAGGCGCCGTGCGCTTCGATCTGTCGATCATGGTGCTGCTGCTCGCGGCGTTCATCGGGATGCAGCTGGCGTTCAGCGCGGCGATGTAGGGACTCGCTGCGAGCCGACGGTCGAGGTGCCTTCACGGCGTTTGCCGAATGGTCCACAAATGCGTAAGAAGATTGAAATTCGTTCTTAAAAATAGGCCTCCACTGCAACCGCCGGGTCTGGTGTGACAGGATGGACTCCAGTTGCGTTCAAGCGAGGCTTTACACTTTGAGATCGGTTGACGGTCCAAGACTTCAAGGGGGCAGACAATGCCGCTCACACCAGCGGACGTCCATAACGTCGCGTTCAGCAAGCCGCCCATCGGCAAACGTGGCTACAACGAGGACGAGGTCGATGCCTTTCTCGATCTGGTTGAGAACGAGCTGACTCGGCTCATCGAGGAGAACGCCGATCTCCGGCAGCGCGTGTCCGAGCTCGATCAGGAGCTGGCATCTGCGCGGTCCGGTGCCGGCGGCGCTCAGTCCACCCAGTCCATCCCGCTTTACGAGCCGGAGCCGGAGCCCACTCCGGCACCGCAGCCGGTCTACGAGGCCCCGGCCGCGCCGGTCGCCCCCGCCGCCCCGCAGAGTGAGGACACCGCCGTGCGGGCCGCTCGGGTGCTCAGCCTCGCGCAGGACACTGCGGATCGCCTGACCTCGACGGCCAAGGCCGAGTCGGAGAAACTGCTCTCGGATGCCCGCGCGCAGGCCGATGCCATGGTCAGCGATGCCCGCAAGACCGCCGAGACCACGGTGTCGGAGGCGCGGACGCGTGCCGATGCCATGCTGGCCGATGCGCAGACCCGCTCGGAGACTCAGCTTCGTCAGGCTCAGGAGAAAGCCGACGCCCTGCAGGCAGACGCCGAGCGCAAGCACTCCGAGATCATGGGCACCATCAATCAGCAGCGCACGGTTCTCGAGGGTCGTCTGGAGCAGCTGCGGACCTTCGAGCGTGAGTACCGGACGCGCCTGAAGACCTACCTGGAGTCCCAGTTGGAGGAGTTGGGCCAGCGCGGCTCGGCCGCGCCGGTGGATTCCAGCGCCAACAACGACTCGGCGGGCGGTTTCAGCCAGTTCAACCGCGGTAACAACTAACCGGCAAGACTGACCTCTTCGCACTGTCGTGAACCGGCCCGATTCCGGGCCACCACACTTAGGGTTGAACGATGCTGATCATTGCGCTTGTGCTTGCCGTCATCGGCCTGGCTGCGCTGGTAACCGCAGTGGTCACCAGCAATGAGCTGATCGCCTGGGTCTGTATCGGCGCCAGCGTGATCGGCGTGCTGCTGCTGATCGTCGACGCATTGCGGGAACGCTCGCGCGGAACCAAGGCCGGTGCCGCCGAAGATGCTGACACCGCG
>Ga0182746_1002044_pt1 | contig 16198 bp, 17 predicted proteins | sample eDN3rd30CBELigOP_FD_128881 | JGI IMG/M metagenome (GOLD analysis project Ga0182746, IMG submission 128881) | Enriched Organic Plus compost microbial communities from Emeryville, California, USA - eDNA 3rd pass 30_C BE-Lig OP (version 2) (version 2) ... | reverse complement strand
CCTAGGGGTACACCCCGACGCCGCCCGCAAACGCCTGGGTTATCATGCTCCCGCACTTGCCGGCCGCCTTGCAGGCCGGGCCGGCAGCCGACAATAACGACGGGCCGCAAGGCCCAGGAGACATGCCATGCGAGTCACTCGCCGCGAACTCATCAAGCTGGCCGGCGCGGCCGGCGCCCTGGCCGGCGCGCCCGCCATCGTGCGCGCCCAGAAGCTCGAAAAGACCCGGGTCCACGTCGCCGTGGGCGGCAAGGCGCTGGTCTACTACCTGCCGCTGACCGTGGCCGAGCAGCAGGGCTACTTCAAGGACGAAGGCCTGGACGTGACGATCTCGGACTTCGCCGGCGGCTCCAAGGCCCTGCAGGCCGTGGTGGGCGGCAGCGCCGACGTCTGCTCGGGCGCCTACGAGCACACCATCAACCTGCAGTCCAAGGGCCAGTTCTACCGCGCCTTCGCGTTGCAGGGCCGCGCGCCCATGATCGTGCTGGGCGTGTCCTCCAAGATGGGCTACAAGAGCCCGGCCGACCTCAAGGGCAAGAAGGTCGGCGTGACCGCGCCGGGCTCGTCGACCAGCATGCTGGTCAACTTCTTCCTGGCCAAGCACGGCATGAAGCCCACCGACGTGTCCTTCATCGGCGTGGGCGCCGGCGCCGGCGCGGTCACCGCGCTGCGCTCGGGCCAGATCGACGCCATCTCCAACCTGGACCCGGTGATGTCGGCGCTGGAAACCGCCGGCGACATCCAGGTCGCCGTGGACACGCGCAAGCTCAAGGACACGCTGGACACGTTCGGCGGCAACATGCCCGCGGGCTGCCTGTACACCTCGCAGGACTTCCTCGACGCCAACCCCGGCACCGCCCAGGCCCTGGCCAACGCCATCGTGCGCGCCGACAAGTGGATCGCCAAGGCCACGCCCGACGACGTCGCCAAGCTGGTGCCCGCGGCCTACCTGCTGGGCGAGCCCGAGGTCTACAAGGCGTCGCTGGCCAAGAGCAAGGAAGGCATCTCGCCCGACGGCGCCTTCCCCGAGGACGGCCCGGCCACCGCGCTGAAGGCGCTGATGAGCTACGTGACCCTGGACGAAGCCAAGATCGACCTGTCCAAGACCTGGACCAACGACTTCGTCAAGCGCGCCAACGAGAAATACCCCAATGGTTGATGCCCATGGTTGATGGCGATACGCACGCGGCGGCCGCGGCTGCGGCAGCGGCTTCGGCAGCGGCTTCGGCAGCGGCTTCGGCAGCGGCTTCGGCAGCGGCTTCGGCAGCGGGACCGGCCGCCGGGCCGGGGCCGGCTGCCGGCGCCGCGCCGGCTTCCGAAGCCGCGCTGGCGCTCGAAGGCATCACCTGCACCTTCGTCTCGCGCGACGCCGGCGGCGGGCGCTACACGGCCGTGCGCGACACCACGCTGTCGGTCGCGCCCGGCGAGTTCGTCTCGGTGGTCGGCCCTACCGGCTGCGGCAAGTCCACGCTGCTGAACGTGGGCGCCGGCCTGCTCGCGCCGTCCGAGGGGCGGGTGCGCGTGTTCGGCCGGCCGCTGGCCGGCGTGAACGCGCGCGCCGGCTACATGTTCCAGGGCGAGGCGCTGCTGCCCTGGCGCAGCGCGCTGGACAACGTCACCGCCGGCCTGGAGTTCGCCGGCGTCGCCCGCGGCGAGGCCCGCGAGTCCGGCCGCCAATGGCTGCGCCGCGTCGGCCTGGGCGGCTTCGAGGACCGCTATCCGCACCAGATGTCCGGCGGCATGCGCAAGCGCACCATGCTGGCGCAGACGCTGATCCGCGACCCCGACATCATCCTCATGGACGAGCCCTTCTCGGCGCTCGACATCCAGACGCGCCAGCTGATGGAGAACGAGGTGCTCGACCTCTGGATGGCCAAGCGCAAGGCCGTGCTCTTCATCACCCACGACCTGGACGAGGCCATCGCCATGAGCGACCGCGTGGTGGTGCTGTCGGCCGGCCCCGCCACCCACCCCATCGGCGAATTCGCCATCGACCTGCCGCGCCCGCGCGACGTGGCCGAGGTGCGCATGCATCCGCGCTTCGTCGAGCTGCACGCCGCCATCTGGAACGTGCTGCGCGAGGAAGTCCTGAAAGGCTACGCGCAGCAGAAACGCGCCTGAACCGGGATCCCCAGACGAATATGTCCAAGCCGTTCAAACCGGGCAGCACCGTCCTGCGCCTGTGGCAGTTGCTGCTGCTGGCGGCCATCCTGCTCGCCTGGCACTTCGCCTCGCAAAGCCCCAAGGTGGCCTTCTTCTTCGGCGAGCCGCTGCAGGTCGCCCAGCGCATCTGGGCCTGGTTCGTCGCCAACGGCGACATCTACCGCCACCTGTGGGTCACGCTCAGCGAGACCGTGCTGGCCTTCTTCATCGGCACCGTCGCCGGCCTGGGCGGCGGGCTGTGGCTGGGCCTGTCGCCCATGGCCAGCGCCATCCTCGACCCCTACATCAAGGCCGCCAACTCCATGCCGCGCGTCATCCTGGCGCCCATCTTCGGCATGTGGTTCGGCCTGGGCATCTGGTCCAAGGTCGCGCTGGCCGTCACGCTGGTGTTCTTCATCGTCTTCTTCAACGTCTACCAGGGCGTGCGCGAAGTCAGCCCCACGCTGCTGGACAACGCCCGCATGCTGGGCGCCGGCCGCCGCCAGCTGCTGCGCCACGTCTACCTGCCGTCGGCCACCAGCTGGGTGTTCTCCAGCCTGCACACCTCCGTCGGCCTGGCCTTCGTGGGGGCGGTGGTGGGCGAATACCTCGGCTCGGCCAGCGGCGTGGGCTACCTCATCCTGCAGGCCGAGGGCACGCTGGACGTCAACACCGTGTTCGCCGGCATCGTCGTGCTGACCGCCTTCGCGCTCGTGCTGGACGGGGCGGTGGGCCTGATCGAGCGCCGCCTGATGCGCTGGCAGCCCAAGGCGGGCGAGACCGAACAGCTCTGACCCCGGGCGCGGCGACGGCCATGGCAAGACTGGACCCGACCTCGCTGCGCGTCTACCTGGCCACGGTGGAGACCGGCACCATCGCCGCCGCCGCCGAGCGCGAGCACCTGGCCGCCGCCGCCATCAGCAAGCGCATCAGCGAGCTCGAAGCCGAGCTCGGCTGCGCGCTGCTGTCGCGCACCAACAAGGGCGTGGAGCCCACCGAGGCCGGCGCGGCGCTGGTGCACCTGGCCCGCCGCGCGCTGCACGAACTCGACGGCGTCTACCGCCAGATGCGCGAATACGCCGGCGGCATGCGCGGCCAGGTCCGGGTCTTCGCCAACATCTCGGCCATCTCGCAATTCCTGCCCGACGAGCTGCAGGCCTTCCGCGTGCGCCACCCGGAAATCCGCGTGCAGCTCGAGGAGAAGATCAGCACCGTCATCACCCGCGCCGTGGCCGAGAACGAGGCCGACATCGGCATCTACGCCTCCACCGTGCAGGGCCGCGACCTGGAGGTGTTCGACTATCACGCCGACAGGCTGGTGCTGATCGCGCGCGCCGACCACCCGCTGGCCGGCCACGAGGAGCTGGCCTTCGCCGACACGCTGGACCACGACTACGTGGGCCTGCACACGGGCAGCGCGATCAACATGCTGCTGCTGCGCGCGGCCAGCGAATGCGACCGGGCGCTGAATTTCTCCATGCAGGTCACCAGCTACGACGCACTGTGCCTGATGGTGCACTCCGGCCTGGGCGTGGGCGTGCTGCCGCGCCGCGTGGCCCGCCGCCACGTGCGCACCCTGGGACTGCGCGCAGTCCGCCTGGCCGAGCCCTGGGCCGAGCGCGAGCTGAAGCTGTGCGTGCGCTCCTATGCGGCGCTGGCGCCGGCGGCGCGGCTGATGGTGGATCACTTGCGCAGCCAGGCCCGCCTTGCCATCGCCATCCGCGATGGCGGCTTCGCCAAAGATTGATATACACGCCGCGCGCTTTCTCCCACCATACCGTTCGATCCCGCCCCCAGAGGCGGGCCCCGGACAACAAGGAGACTGCGTGGCAGCAGGCGTGGACAAGACCCCGCTCAAGGGCGTGAAGGTCATCGAGCTGGGCACCCTCATCGCCGGCCCCTATGCGGCCAGCATCCTGGGCCAGTTCGGCGCGGACGTGGTCAAGGTCGAGCCGCCGGGCAAGGGCGATCCCCTGCGCAAATGGCGCAAGCTGCATCGCGGCACTTCGCTGTGGTGGTACACGCAAAGCCGCAACAAGCGGTCGCTGACGCTGGACCTGCGCGCGCCGGAAGGCCAGCGCATCGTGCGCCAGCTGGTGGAGGACGCCGACATCGTCATCGAGAACTTCCGCCCCGGCCTGCTGGAGCAGTGGGGCCTGGGCTGGGAAGACCTGCGCCGCATCAACCCCGCGCTGGTGATGGTGCGCATTTCCGGCTACGGCCAGGATGGCCCCTACAGCGACCGCCCCGGCTTCGCGGCGATCGCCGAATCCATGGGCGGCCTGCGCAACCTGGTGGGCTACCCCGACCGCCCGCCGGTGCGCGTGGGCGTGAGCCTGGGCGACAGCCTGGCCGCGCTCTACGGCGTCATCGGCGCGCTGCTGGCCATGCACCACGTCAAGGTCAACGCAGGGCAGGGGCAGTTCATCGACGTGGCGCTCTACGAGGCCGTGTTCGGCATCATGGAAAGCCTGATCCCCGAATATGCCATGTTCGACTTCGTGCGCGAGCGCACCGGCGCCAGCCTGCCGGGCATCGTGCCGTCGAACACCTATCTGTGCGGCGACGGCCGCTACGTGATCATCGCGGCCAACGGCGACGGCATCTTCCGGCGGCTGATGCAGGCCATCGGCCGGGCCGACCTGGCCGCCGACCCGGCGCTGGCGCACAACGACGGGCGCGTCGCGCAGACCGGGAAAATCGACGGCGCCATCGGCGACTGGACGGGCCGGCACGGCCTGGAGCACGTGCTGGCCGTGCTGGAAGAGGCCGACGTGCCCGCCAGCCGCCTCTACGACGCCGCCGACGTCTACCGCGACCCCCACTACCGCGCGCGCGGCATGATAGAGCGCCACGTGCTGCCCGACGGCGCGCCGGTGGACCTGCCCGGCATCGTGCCCAAGCTGAGCGACACGCCCGGGCAGACGCGCTGGGTGGGCCCGGCGCTGGGCGAGCACACCGACCACATCCTTTCCGGCCTGGGCTACGACGCCGGGCAGATTTCCCGGCTGCGCGAGCAGGGCGTCATCTAGGGTCAACAGGCCCTGGCCCGCTCACGCCTTCCAGCGAGACCGACTCACATGGCAAACACGGCAATCTTCCACAGCATCAACCGCATCGTCCAGGGCCGCGGCAGCATCGCGTCGCTGCCCGAGGAAGTCCGGCGCCTGGGCGGCACCCGGGTGCTGGTCGTCACGGACGCGGGCCTGGTCCAGACCGGCATTCCCCAGCGCGTGCTCGACCTGCTGGCCGGCATGCCCGCCGAGATATACAGCGAGGTCGAGGCAGAGCCCAGCGCCGAGAGCACCGACGCCTGCGCGCGCCGCGCGGCCGAGGGCGGCTTCGACCTGATCGTCGGCCTGGGCGGGGGCAGCCCCATCGACACCGCCAAGTGCGCCGCCATGCTGGTGGCCAACGGCGGCAAGGCCGAGGACTACCTGGGCATAGACAAGGTCCCCAAGCCCGGGCTGCCCAAGATATTCATCCCTACCACCGCGGGCACGGGCAGCGAGGTCACCAACGTGGCCGTGCTCAGCCTGAAGGCCCAGCAGACCAAGAAGGGCATCGTCAGCCGCCACCTGATGGCCGACGCCGCCATCCTGGACGCCGAGCTGACCGCGGGCCTGCCGCCCGCGGTCACGGCGGCCACCGGCATGGACGCGCTTACCCATGCCATCGAAGCCTACGTATCGCGCTTCGCCCAGCCCCTGACCGACTACTTCGCGCTGGAGGCGATCCGGCGCCTGGGCCGATCGCTGCGCACGGCGGTGCACTACGGCGCCAACCTGGACGCCCGCGAGGACGTGCTGACCGCCAGCCTGTATGCGGGGCTGGCCTTCGGCAGCGCGGCCACCGGCATGGTGCACGGCCTGGCGATGCCGCTGGGCGGCCTGCACAACGTGCCGCACGGCATCGCCAATGCGGTGCTGCTGCCCCACGTCATGAAGTTCAACCTGGTCGCCGCGCTGCCGCGCTTCGGCGACATCGCCCGCGCGCTGGGCGAGAACGTGGACGGCCTGTCGCCGCGCGCGGCGGCCGAGCGCGCCGTCGCGGCCGTGCGCTCGCTGGCGGAGGACATCGGCATCCCGCCGGGCATGGCCGGCCTGGGCATTCCGCGCACCAGCATGGAGGCCCTGGCCCGCGACGGCATGACCAACTCCCGCCAGGTCCTGCCCAATCCACGCGCGGTGACCTACGACGGCCTGATCGGCATTCTGGAAGACGCCTTCGCCGACGACGGAGGGCGCTCGTGATGCCGGCGGCCGTGCGCATTACCGAAATCGGCCCGCGCGACGGCCTGCAGGGCGAGCCGCGCGCCATGCCGACGGCGGGCAAGATCGCGCTGGTGCGCGCCCTGTCCCAGGCCGGCCTGGCCGAGATCGAGGCGACCGCCTTCGTCCACCCCAAGTGGATCCCCAACCTGGCCGACGCCGAGGACGTGCTCGCCGCCACGCACGACCTGCCGGCCGTGCGCTACGCCCTGGTGCCCAACGCCCGCGGGCTGGCGCGCGCGCTGGCCGCCGGGGTGCAGGGCGTGACCACGGTGTTCTCGGCCACCGACGGGCACAACCGCAGCAACCTGAACCGCAGCACCGAGCAGTCGCTGCAGGAGGCCATCGAAGTCGGGCGCGAGGCGCTGGCGGCCGGCAAGCTCCTGCGCGCCTCGATCTCCACCGTGTTCGGCTGCCCCTTCGACCCGACGCCCGCGCCGGCCCGCATCGTCGAGATCGCCGCGCGGCTGCGCGAGGCGGGCTACCGGCGGGTCGGGCTGTGCGACACGATAGGCGTGGCCGACCCGGCGCAGGTCAAGGCGCTGGTCGCCACCGTCATGCGCGAGTTGCCGGGCCTCGATCTCGACCTGCATTTCCACGACACCTACGGCCGCGGCCTGGCCAACGTGGTGGCCGCGCTGGAAGCCGGCGCCACGTCCTTCGACAGCTCCATCGGCGGCCTGGGCGGCTGCCCCTACGCGCCCGGCGCGACCGGCAACATCTCCACCGAGGACCTGGTGGCCATGCTGCACGCCATGGGCCTGGAGACGGGTGTGGACGCCGACGCGCTGTTCCGCGCCTCGGAGCAGGTGGCGGCCTGGCGCGGCGGCCTGGAAAGCCAGTGCTGGCGAGTGGAGCAGGGGCGCAGGGCGCGCGCGGCCGCCGCCTAGGAAGTACCCGGCCCGTTCGTCCTGCGCTGAACCGTCCGGACGGGCATATTCCGACAACAAAAGGAGACATGATGAAGAAATCCATCCAAGCAGCACTGTGCGCCGTCCTGCTGGCCGCGGCCGGCGCGAGCGCCGCGCAGACCAAGCTGACCCTGGGCTACAACGCCGCGCCGGGCAACCCGCGCGACAAGGGCGCCCACATCTTCGCCGATCGCGTCAAGGAGCTGACCGGCGGCGAGCTCGTCGTCCAGGTGGCCGGCGGCGCGCAACTGGGCGACGAGCCGGCGCTGGTGACCGGCATGCGCACCGGCTCCATCGACCTCTCGCCCAACGTGCAGGGCGCGGTCTCGGCCGTGGTGCCCGAGGTCAACGCCTTCGGCATGCCCTTCCTGTTCGGCACCAACGAGCAGGCCTGGCGCGCGGTGGACGATCCCGAGCTGATGGCCGAGCTGAGCAAGAAGTTCGAGGCCAAGGGCCTGATCCTGCTCGGCTTCATGGACCAGGGCATACGCCACGTCTCCAACAGCAAGAAGCCGCTGAAGACGGTGGCCGATTTCCATGGCCTGAAGATACGCACGCCGGCCGACCCGGTCACCGTGGACATCTTCCGCCAGCTGGGCGCCGACCCGCAGCAGATCAAGTTCCCCGAGCTGTACATGGCCTTGCAGCAGGGCGTGGTCGATGCGCAGGAGAACCCGCTCATGAACATCGATTCCTCCAAGCTCTACGAGGTGCAGAAGTACATCAGCTTCACCGGGCACAAGTGGGAGTCCAGCCCATTCCTGATGTCCAAGCGCACCTGGGACCGCCTGACCGACCCCCAGCGCCAGGCCATCCGCACGGCCGCCGCCGAGGCGATCGCCCAGCAGCGCCAGATGGTCAAGGAATCCGACCAGGCCCTGGTCGACAAGCTCAAGGCCGACGGCGTGCAGTTCGACCAGGCCGACCTGCCGGCGCTGCGCGCGGCCATGGCGCCGGTGCTGGACAAATGGGAGCGCAGCGACATCGGCCCCTTCCTGAAGCGGGTGCGGGAGATCGCCGCCCGGCCATAGCCGGAACCGGACGGGCCGCCCGCCTGGGCGGCCGCCTCGTGCCCGGCCTGCCGCGCAGGCCGGGCCTGCCTTGCGAACGAACCGAAAGGAATTCCCCCATGGTCGACGGCAAAACCGGGCTGTCGCATGCCCTGGACCGCATCGAGCGGTCGATCAACCTGCTGGCCAGGCTGGTCATGATGGCCTCCATGCTGACCCTCTTCATCGTCCTGCTGCTGAGCATCCTGCTGCGCTTTCTCGGCCGGGGCCAGGACTGGTCGGTGCTGATGTCCGAGCTGCCCACGCTGCTGCTGCCCTGGCTGATCTTCGGCGGCGTGGTGGCCGCCGCGCAGTACGGCGCGCACCTGTCCATCACCTTTCTTACCGGCCGGCTGCGCGGCGGCCCGCAGCGGGCGGCGGTAACGCTGCGCCTGCTGGCCATCTTCTGGGTGTACGGCGTGCTGGCCTGGAACACCCTGGACGTGCTGCCCATCGTCGCCGACGAGCATTCCGCCATCCTGGGCGTGTCCAACGGCGTGACCTACGGCTGCGTCGTGGGCGGCTTCGTGCTGCTGCTGATCACCGAGGCCGTCCACTACCTGCGCTACCTGCTGTGGGCCGTGCCGCTGCCCAGCAGCTTCACGGGAGAGCCGCCCGGGCCCGGGGACGACGGCGCGGCGGACCAGGCCCGGCCCGGCTTCCAGGCGGAGCCGGAGCAGGATCAGCTTCGGAACCAGAGCCAGAGCCGCGTGGCTGCCGCCGCCGTCCGGCCGGCATGCAGCGCAAGGGGAGCGTCATGAGCCTGGCAGCCTTCGGACTTTTCCTGCTGGTCGCCGCGCTGGGCGTGCCGGTGGCCCACGCCCTGACCTTCGGCGCCATGGCGGTGCTCAGCATGCACCCCAATCTGTCGCTGACCATCGTGGTCGAGCAGATGATAGGGCAGGCCGGCAGCTTCCCGCTGCTGGCCATCCCTTTCTTCGTGCTGACCGGCAGCCTGATGCTGGGCGGGGCGCTGGGCCAGCACCTGCTGGGCCTGCTCACCACGCTGCTGGGCCGCGTGCACGGCGGGCCGGGGCAGGTCAGCGTGCTGTCCTCCACGCTGTTCGGCGGCATCAGCGGCTCGGCCGTGGCCGATGCGGCCGGGCTGGGGCCGCTCCTGATCAACTGGCAGAAGCGGCTGGGCTACCCGGCCGCCTTCTCGGCGGCCACGCTGGCCTCGGCGGCGACCATAGACATCCTGCTGCCGCCGTCGATTCCCTTCATCCTGTACGCGCTCATGTCCAACGCCTCGATCACGGCGCTGTTCATCGCCGGCATCCTGCCCGGGCTGCTGCTGTGCGTGGGTTTCACCACCGTCTGCTACGTACAGGGCCGGCGGCGCAACTTTCCACGCGACACGTCCCGCTTCGCCTGGCGGCCCTTCCTGCGGCAGCTCTTCTTCGCGCTTCCGGCGATCATCCTGCCGGCCGCCATCCTGGTCATCCTGCGCTTCGGCATCGCCACGCCCACCGAGGTCAGCGTGCTGGCCGCCTTCATGGCCCTGCTGTTCTCGCTGCTGCTCTACCGCGACCTGACCTGGGCGCGGCTGGCCAAGGCGGTGAACGAGGCGGGGGTGGCCACCGGCATCGTGCTGCTGCTCATCATGGCCTCCAGCGTGATGGGCTGGGTATTCACCTACGAGCAGCTGCCGGCCCAGTTCGTGCAATGGATAAGCGGGCATGTGGAGTCGCCGCTGGCCATCATCCTGATCATGAACCTGATGCTGCTGGCGGTGGGCATGGTCATCGACCTGACCGCCGCCATCCTGTTGTTCACGCCCATCCTGCTGCCGCTGGCGCAGTCCATAGGCATGGATGCGGTGCACCTGGGCGTGGTGATGGTGGTCAACCTGGCCATCGGTCTGTACACGCCGCCGGTGGGCACGACGCTCTTCCTGACCAGCGCCATCGCCCGCACGTCCATGGGCAGCGTGGTGCGCGAGATGGGGCCGTTCTATGCCGTGGCGCTGCTGGTCCTGCTGCTGGTGAGCTACGTGCCGGGAGCGATCATCACCTCCTACTGAGCCTGCCGCGTCCCGCCGGCCCGGCGGGCGCGGGCCCGCCGTCCAGGCCTACCGCCCGGCCTTGCCGGGCCTGGGCGCCAGCAGGAAAGCCGTCGCCATGCCCGCCAGGGCGCCCGCGACCACGTGCCAGGCGCCGCCGCCCATATGCCAGTAGGTCAGCGCCGCCGCGGCCAGGCCCGCCAGCCACGGCCGCGCGTGGCGCCAGCCGCGCCAGAGGCCGCGCAGCATCACCAGGAAGACCGCCGGGAAGGCCATGTCCAGGCCGTAGTCGTGGGCCGGGCCCAGCACCGGCCCGAGCAGGGCGCCGGTGGCGGTGAAGCCTATCCAGGCCACGTACAGCAGCAGCGAAGACCCCAGGTAGTAGGGAAGGCTGAAGGGGTGCGCCGCGCCGGCCTGCGCGCGCCGGCGCGCATGCGCCATCGACAGCGCCCAGCTGGCGTCGGTCATCAGGAACAGCGAGGGCAGCACCTTGCGCTTGGGCTGGTGGCGCAGGAAGGGCGCGAGCGCCGCGCCCATCACCAGCATGCGGCTGTTGACCAGCAGCGTCACGGCCACGATGGCCAGGACGTGGGGCGGCAAGGTCCACAGGCTGAGCGCCGCGAATTCGGCGCCGCCCGCGAAGTTCAGGCCGGTCAGCAGCGGCACTTCGGCCGGCGTCAGCCCGACGCGGCTGGCCTGCGCGCCCAGCACCAGGGCGAAGGGCACGATGCCCGTGAGGATGGGCAGGGTATCGACGGCGCCCGCGCAGCACTGCGTCCAGGTGGAGTCCCGCGCCGGCGGCTGCGGCCGGCCCGGATGGCTGGGAGACGATGGAGCCATGGCGCCCGGCCCGTCCGCCGGCTCAGCCGAAGGCATGGCGCAGCAGGGCGGCGGAGCCGACGCCGACCAGCACCGTGGCCAGCAGCGGCAGGCGCGTCGCGGCCAGGATGGTCAGCGCCAGGGCGCCCAGGTCGGCCGGATCGTCCGAGACGAACGCCGGCGCGATCACCGACAGCAGCACGCAGCCGGGCGCGGCCTCCATGACGGCCATGGCGCGCGGGCCGAGGCTGCGGTTGCGCAGCAGGACGTAGCCGCCGATGCGGCACAGATAGGTGGCGGTGGCCATCGCCGCGATGGCGAGCAGATTGGCGGGATCGATCATGGCGGCGGAAGGAAGGAGGTCAGCGGGCGGCGCAGGCGGCCCCGGGCCTGCAATAGTAGTACGCGGCGCGCAGGCGGCGCCCGGCGGCGTTCGGCTACAGTATCGCGCTTGCGTCCTTTGCCCACCCGGAACCGCCATGGCCCGCATCCCTTACGCCGACCTGGAGCACCCCGAAGCCCGGCCCCTGGTCGAGCGCATCGTCGCCGAGCGCGGCAGCGTGCTGCACCTGTACCAGATGCTGCTGCACAGCCCGCCGGTGGCGGCGGGCTGGCTGGGCTACCTGACGGCCATCCGCCAGCAGAGCACCCTGCCCGGGGACCTGCGCGAACTGGTCATCATGCGGGTGGCGGGCCTGAACGGCGCGCCCTACGAGGCCGACCAGCATGCGCCCATCGCGCTGGCCGAAGGGGTGAGCCAGGCGCAGTTGGACGCCCTGGACGACTGGCCGGCGTCCGGCCTGTTCGGCGATCGCGAGCGCGCCGTCCTGGCCTATGCGGACGCCATGACCCGCCAGGTCCAGGTGCCGGACGACGTGTTCGCCGCCGTGCAGGCCGCGCTGCCGCAGCGCCAGGTGGTCGAGCTCACGGCCACCGTGGCCGCGTACAACATGGTGTCGCGCTTCCTGGAAGCGTTGCGGATCCACTCGAACGATGCGCGCTAGGCAAGGGCAGTTGCCGGCCTCCCATCGGGCGGCCAGGCGTTGTCCAATCCCTATGCCTCCCGATTCGGGTTCGGCCGGGGTAGCCTTGTGGGCGTTGGATGGCAAGGCTTGACTCAGTAAATTAGCTAGACTAGACTAACCCCTATTTGAATAGGGAAGAACCATGCTGTCCGTCAACATGCTGCATGCAAAATCCTCCCTGTCCCGGCTGGTGCAGGCCATCGAGCAGGGCGAGGAGCGCGAGATCATCATCGCCCGCAACGGCCGGCCCGCCGCCAAGCTCGTGCCCATCGGCGCCGTGCCGGGAGAAAAGCGCATCGGCGCGGCCAAGGGTGCGTTCACAGTGCCTGACGATATCGACGCCCACAACGACGATGTCGCCCACCTGTTCCGTGAGGGCAGGCTGCCGTGAATCTGCTGCTGGATACGCACATCGCCCTCTGGGCCATCACGGACAGCCCCAGGCTGTCGCCACGCGCGCGCACCCTGATCCTGTCGTCGACGGCGGTGGTGTGGGTCAGCGCCGCAAGCCTCTGGGAGATCGCGATCAAGCACTCGCTCGGCCGGGGCGACATGCCCGTATCCGCGGAGGACGCCCTGCGCTATTTCCGTGAATCCGGCTATCGGCTGCTGGAGATCAAGCCGGAGCACGCGGTCGCGGTGCAGGACCTGCCTGCGCACCACCAGGATCCCTTCGACCGCATGCTTGTGGCCCAGGCGCTGGCCGAGCCCATGCGGCTTATGACGCACGACCCGGCGGTCGTGCGCTACAGCGACACCGTCATCGCTGTGTGAATGCGGAGCGCAAAAGGCCGAGCCTGCAGAGGCCGGCCGTATCTGTTCTGACGGGAAACCGGCCGCTCCCCGGGCCGGCAGCCGTCTAAGGGGCTGCTCAGCCCCGCGTCGCCTCGACCAGCGCGTCCAGCTTGACCGCGTCGGCGGCGAAGACGCGGATGCCTTCGGCGAGCTTTTCGGTCGCCATGGCGTCGTCGTTCAGCGCGGTGCGGAAGGACACCTCGTCGGCCGCCTGGCGCGGCGGCGCGTCGGCGGTGTCGTCCGGCGACAGCCGGCGCGGCGCCTCGCCCTGGGCGGCGCCCAGTTCGGCCAGCAGCTCCGGGCTGATGGTGAGCAGGTCGCAGCCGGCCAGGGCCAGGATCTGCCCGGTGTTGCGAAAGCTCGCGCCCATGATCTCGGTGGCGATGCCGTGGCGCTTGTAGTAGCGGTAGATGCGCGCCACCGACTGCACGCCGGGGTCGCGCTCGCCGGCGTGCCCGGCTTCCTGCCACTGGGCGCCGGCGGCCTTCTTGTGCCAGTCGTAGATGCGGCCCACGAAGGGCGAGATCAGCTGCGCGCCCGCATCCGCGCAGGCGGCGGCCTGCGGCAGCGAGAACAGCAGCGTCATGTTGCAGCGTATGCCTTCGCTTTGCAGCACGCGCGCGGCCTGTATGCCTTCCCAGGTGGAGGCGATCTTGATCAGCACCCGCTCGCGCGGCACGCCGGCGGCCTCGTACAGCGCCATCAGGCTGCGCGCGCGCTCGACGGTGGCGCGCGTGTCGAAGGACAGGCGGGCGTCGACCTCGGTGGAAACCCGGCCCGGTACGATGTCCAGGATACGCAGGCCGAAGGCGACCAGCAGGCGGTCGAGCAGTTCGGCGGCGCTCGCCCCGGGGCGGGCGCGCACGACCTCGGCCAGCAGCGGCCGGTAGGCGTCCTTCTGGATGGCCTTGAGAATCAGGGACGGATTGGTGGTGGCGTCGGTGGGGCGGTGCGCCCGCATGGCTTCGACGTCGCCGGTGTCGGCGACCACGGTGGTGTGCTGGCGCAGGGCGTCGAGTAGGCTGGGCATGGCGTATCAGGGGGTACGGCGGAAGGTGTGGCGTGGAACGGGGTCGTACCGGGGCGGGTCCGGACCGGCGTGCGTCGAAGCGGCCGCTCAGGGTATAATCCCAAGGTTTGATTACTGATTTTGGAGCCGGGCCATCGTGCTGCCGTCTATTCTTTCCGGGGATTCCGGTCGGTTTCCTCCAGCAATCCTGGCTCTGGCGGACGGTACGCTTTTTCGCGGTGTTTCGATCGGCGCTCCCGGCCACGCGGTGGCTGAGGTCGTGTTCAACACCGCGATGACAGGTTACCAGGAAATCCTTACCGATCCGAGCTACAGCGGCCAGATCGTCACCCTGACCTACCCGCACATCGGCAACACCGGCGTCAACGACGAGGACGTCGAGGCGGCGCGCGTGCACGCGGCCGGGCTGGTGGTGCGCGACTGTGCGCTGCGGGTGTCGAACTTCCGCGCCACGCGCTCGCTGCCCGAGTACCTGGCCGACCAGGGCGTGGTGGCGATCTCCGGCGTGGACACCCGCAAGCTCACGCGCATCCTGCGCGAGGGCGGCGCCCAGGGCGCCTGCATCCTGGCCGGCGACGACGCGGAGCGCGCCGCGGCGCTGGCGCGCGGCTTTCCCGGCATGGCCGGGCAGGACCTGGCCAGGACCGTGTCGATCACCGAATCCATGCCGTGGCGCCAGGGCACCTGGACGCTCGGCCCCGGCTACGCCGACCGCGAGGGCGGCCGGTTCCACGTGGTCGCCTACGACTTCGGCGTCAAGTACAACATCCTGCGCCTGATGGCCGACCGCGGCTGCCGCATCACCGTGGTGCCGGCCCAGACCCCCGCCGAGGACGTCCTGGCGCTGGCGCCCGACGGCGTGTTCCTGGCCAACGGACCGGGCGACCCCGAGCCCTGCGACTACGCCGTGGCCGCCACCCGCGTCTTCCTGGAGCGCAGGCTGCCGGTGTTCGGCATCTGCCTGGGCCACCAGATCCTGGGCCTGGCCGTGGGCGCGCGCACCCTCAAGATGAAGACCGGCCACCACGGCGCCAACCACCCGGTGCAGGACGTGCAGGACGGGCGGGTCTACATCACCAGCCAGAACCACGGCTTCGCGGTGGACGCGGCCACGCTGCCGGCCAACGCCCGCGTCACCCACGTGTCGCTGTTCGACGGCACGCTGCAGGGCTTCGAGCTGACCGACCGCCCGGCCTTCTGCTTCCAGGGCCACCCCGAGGCCAGCCCCGGGCCGCACGACATCATCGTGCTGTTCGACAAATTCATCGACCAGATGGCCGGCCGGCGCTAGGCGCGCCGGAAACAAGCGACGCATCCATGCCCAAGCGTACAGACATACAAAGCATCCTCATCATCGGCGCCGGCCCCATCATCATCGGCCAGGCCTGCGAGTTCGACTATTCCGGCGCCCAGGCCTGCAAGGCGCTCAAGGCCGAGGGCTACCGCACCGTCCTGGTCAACAGCAACCCGGCCACCATCATGACGGACCCGGAAACGGCCGACGTCACCTATATCGAGCCCATCACCTGGCAGGCGGTGGAAAAGATCATCGAGCGCGAGAAGCCCGACGCGCTGCTGCCCACCATGGGCGGGCAGACCGCGCTGAACTGCGCGCTGGACCTGGCCCGCCACGGCGTGCTGGCCAGGCACGGCGTCGAGCTCATCGGCGCCAACGAGCAGGCCATCGAGAAGGCCGAGGACCGCCAGAAGTTCAAGCAGGCCATGGACGCCATCGGCCTGCAGTCGGCCAAGTCCGGCGTGGCCCACAGCATGGACGAGGCCTGGGCGGTGCAGAAGCGCATCGCCGCCGAGGCCGGCACCGCGGGCTTCCCGGTGGTGATCCGCCCCAGCTTCACCATGGGCGGCTCGGGCGGGGGCATCGCCTACAACGCCGAGGAATTCGAATCCATCTGCCGGCGCGGCCTGGAAGCCTCGCCCACCAGCGAACTGCTGATCGAGGAATCGCTGCTGGGCTGGAAGGAATTCGAGATGGAAGTCGTGCGCGACCGCGCCGACAACTGCATCATCGTCTGCTCGATTGAGAACCTCGATCCCATGGGCGTGCACACCGGCGACTCGATCACCGTGGCGCCGGCCCAGACGCTGACCGACAAGGAATACCAGATCATGCGCGACGCCGCCATCGCGGTGCTG
>Ga0182746_1002040_pt1 | contig 16223 bp, 12 predicted proteins | sample eDN3rd30CBELigOP_FD_128881 | JGI IMG/M metagenome (GOLD analysis project Ga0182746, IMG submission 128881) | Enriched Organic Plus compost microbial communities from Emeryville, California, USA - eDNA 3rd pass 30_C BE-Lig OP (version 2) (version 2) ... | reverse complement strand
TGCGGTCCAGGGGGAACACACCGTTGAGGAAGGTGTCCCACTGCTGAACGGTCAGGGTCCGATCCTGCCCATCAACCAGGCTCAGTTCATTGTCCAGACCCGCATGAGATACGCCCGTGCCGATGAAGAGGCTTGCGAAGACCCCTGCCATCGCGGTCACCAATGCGACCAGCACCCGACTGAATGCCAACATGTTCTCCCTAGCTGTGTCGGTGATCCGATTCGTGCGTCACCAACCAGGGCCCCCACCTAGAGATACATGGGCGCTCCGCTCCCCATTAGGGAGGTCACATCCGGTTCTCATGCCGTGCTCATGATTGGCAGGAGAAACGTAACCGCGCGCCACCAGGTCAGCAACGGCAACGGTTTCCGGCCATTGAGCAGACAAACCTTGGCACAATGTTTGCTGAAGCTGCACCGGAATGCGTCACACCGTTGCTGTCGACTACCTGTGAACTCGAGGCGATCAGGCCCTTTGGCGGCCAGGCAAGAACGCAGGCATGAGAGCTTCCTACATCGCCCGAACAGCTATTTCAGCTTTTCCGCTGAGCGACAGCCAGACAATCACGCTGAGCGGAACGATTGCCGTCACCATCGTCAATATCGCGGAGCGGGGCGCCGACCTGTCCGGGTTTGCGCTTGCTGTGTAAACGCCCCGTTACGCACTGCCGAACGCCCGGATTAACTGGACAGCCGAAGATTCCTCGGCGACCGCGCAACGATTATTCCTTTTTGTGGTCGACATCACACTTACAGACGTGGCGGAAGTCCAGTTAGGCCCGCTCGGCGGTCGACGCGGAGCTGGAAACCGCCTTTGCAGAGATCGTCACCGCCAGGGAGATGACCCCACGGGGTCGGGGCGTTGTACCGCTAGGAATCCTCGCCCACGATCAAGTCCGAAGGGCCTGTGGGCAGCCGCCAACCGAATACCAGAGCGGCCAGGCGCAGCGTCGTCGCCAGGATCGTTCCCACCACCAGACCTATCCACTGCGGTCCGAAATAGTCGATGACCGCATAGGTGGTCGCACCCATCAACGCCGGGACGGCATACAGATCGTCCGGCCGCATCAACATCGGGATCTCGCGAACGAGTACATCGCGGATGATGCCACCGCCGATCGCGGTGGTCATGCCGATCAGCACCGCCGCGAACCAGCTGGCGCCATGGTCGACGGCGAACGCCGCACCCGAGGTCGCGAAAAAACCCATGCCGATCGCGTCCAACGGCAGCACGATGTGGTTGAACCGGATGAGGTGCTTGGCGGTGAGGGTGGCCACAAAAGTCGCCGCCAGGGCAACCGTGATGTTCGGCCAGTGCTGGATAGAGATAGGTGGGTGGACACCGAGAAAGACGTCGCGGATCACCCCGCCACTCACACCGGTCAGCACGCCCAGCGCCGCGATACCGAACAGATCGAAGCCCTTGCGGATCGCGACGATGACGCCCGACGACGCGAACACCGCGATCCCGAGGTCGTTGAGCACCGTCTGCAGCACGACTGAACGTTAGGCCCTCGCTAAGCTGCCTGGGTGGCCGAACCCGTCATGTCGCCGACCCTGGACCTCAAAACGCAGGCGTTCCGGTTCATCGTCACCGGCGGGCTGTCGGCGATCGTGGACTTCGGCCTCTACGTGCTGCTCTACAAGGTCTTCGGATTGCAGGTCGACCTCGCCAAGACCATCGGCTTCATCGCCGGAACCACCACGGCCTACCTGATCAACCGGCGCTGGACCTTCCAGGCACCGCCGAGCACCGCCCGCTTCATCGCAGTATGGGCGCTCTATCTGGTCACGTTCGCCGTCCAGGTCGGGTTGAACCACGTCGTGCTCCACCTGGCCGATTACCGGTCATGGGCGGTTCCCGTCGCATTCGTCATCGCCCAGGGCACGGCAACCGTGATCAATTTCATCGTCCAGCGTGCGGTGATCTTCAAACTGCACTGAGGCGTTCTTGAGAGGCTCCGGCTCCGCGAAAGTGACGCCAGGGCTGTTCCGAACGCCGTTCAACGACCATGGCGTCACTCTCGGCGCGCAATGAAGCCGGTCGGTGGTTACTGCCGGGTACTCTCCTTACCGATGTCGACTACTGATTTGCCGACCACTCCCAAGCGCCTGACGGGCTGGGGCCGGACCGCACCGACCGTGGCACAGGTGCTCTCTACCAGCGATCCCGAGATCATCGTCACGGCTGTGACGCGGGCTGCCGAGGAGAAGGGCCGGGGTGTGATCGCCCGCGGACTGGGCCGCTCCTACGGTGACAACGCGCAGAACGGCGGCGGACTCGTCATCGACATGTCGGCACTGAACCAGATCCACTCGATCGATGCCGAGACCCGGCTGGTCGACGTGGACGGCGGGGTGAACCTCGACCAGCTGATGCGGGCCGCACTGCCCCACGGGCTGTGGGTTCCGGTGCTGCCGGGCACTCGGCAGGTGACCATCGGCGGCGCGATCGGCTGTGACATCCACGGCAAGAACCACCACAGCGCAGGAAGTTTCGGCAATCACGTGCGCTCGATCGACCTGCTGACCGCCAGCGGCGAGATCCGCAAGCTCACCCCGGACGGCCCCGAGGCCGAACTGTTCTGGGCCACGGTCGGCGGCAACGGCCTGACCGGCATCGTCCTGCGGGCCACCATCGAGATGACCCCAACGGAGACTGCGTATTTCATCGCCGACGGCGATGTCACCCACGGCCTCGACGAGACCATCGAGTTCCACAGCGACGGCACCGAGGACAACTACACGTATTCGTCGGCCTGGTTCGACGCGATGAGCGCGCCGCCCAAGCTCGGCCGCGCCGTCATTTCTCGCGGCTCACTGGCGAAGCTGGATCAGCTGCCGCCGAACCTGCAGCGCGATCCGCTGAAATTTGATGCGCCGCAGTACTTCACCACGCCCGACGTCTTCCCCAGCGGACTCGGCAACAAGTTGATCTTCGGCGCCATGACCGAGGTCTGGTACCGCATGGGCAAGACCTACCGGGGCAAAGCCCAGAACCTGACGCAGTTCTACCACCCGCTCGACATGGTCGGGGAATGGAACCGGGCCTACGGTTCGGTGGGCTTCGCCCAGTATCAGTTCGTCGTGCCCACCGAGGCCGTCGATGAGTTCAAGCGCATCATGATCGACATCCAGCGCTCCGGGCACTACTCCTTCCTCAACGTGTTCAAGCTCTTCGGCCCGGGCAACCAGGCGCCGCTGAGCTTCCCGATTCCCGGCTGGAACGTCTGCGTCGACTTTCAGATCAAGCCGGGCCTCAGCGAGTTCCTCACCGAACTCGACCGCCGCGTAATGGAATTCGGCGGCCGGCTCTACACCGCCAAGGATTCGCGCACCACCGCGAAGACGTTCCACGCCATGTATCCACGCATCGAGGAGTGGCTGGCGGTACGCCGCAAGGTCGATCCCGACGGCCTGTTCATCTCGGACATGGCCCGCAGGCTGGAGCTCGTTTAGCACCCTCACCGTTCTCGCCGGGTTCACGAGAATTTTATTCTTGACTAATTCCAGAAAACGGGCGAGACTCGGTTCGTGTCGACGACGGCGGACTTCCAGCAGATGCTGCGAAGCGCCGACCTGCGTGTGACCCGCCCCCGCGTGGCGGTGCTGCATGCAGTCCACGCGCACCCGCACGCCGACACCGAAACGATCATCCGTTCGGTGCGTGAAGACCTACCCGAGGTCTCTCACCAAGCCGTATACGACTCCTTGCACGCACTGACCGCAGCCGCGCTGGTGCGTCGCATCCAACCCTCGGGTTCGGTGGCCCGGTACGAATCCCGGATCGGCGACAACCACCACCACGTCGTGTGCCGATCGTGTGGCGCAATCGCCGATGTGGACTGCGCGGCCGGGTCGGCCCCATGCCTGACCGCGTCAGAAGACCATGGCTTCGAGATCGATGAAGCCGAGGTCATCTATTGGGGCACTTGCCCCGAATGTTCCGTTGCTCCAAGTAGATAAACCCTTAACCCGCCAGCCCCGGAAAGGATTGTCATGGCTGAAGCCGAAACCCATCCTCCTATCGGTGAATCTCAGACTGAACCCGCCGAGAGCGGTTGTCCCATGCGGATCAAGCCTCCCGTCGAGGGCGGCAGCAACCGCGACTGGTGGCCCAACGCGGTCAACCTGAAGATCCTGCAGAAGAACCCGCCCGCCATCGATCCGTCGGACGAGGGCTACGACTACCGCGAGGCGGTCAAGTCGCTCGACGTCGAGGCCTTCCAGCGCGACTTCGATGAGCTGTTGACGAATTCGCAGGACTGGTGGCCGGCCGACTTCGGGCACTACGGCCCGCTGTTCGTCCGCATGTCCTGGCACGCCGCAGGCACCTACCGGGTCGAGGACGGCCGCGGTGGCGGCGGGCGCGGCATGCAGCGCTTCGCCCCGCTGAACAGCTGGCCCGACAACGTCAGCCTGGACAAGGCACGCCGCCTGCTCTGGCCGCTGAAGAAGAAGTACGGCAAGCAGATCTCGTGGTCCGATCTCATCGTCTACGCCGGCAACCGGGCCATGGAGCACATGGGCTTCAAGACCGCCGGCTTCGCGTTCGGCCGCCCGGACTACTGGGAGCCGGAGGAGGACATCTACTGGGGCGCCGAGGCCGAGTGGCTGGGTTCGCAGGACCGCTACGCCGGTGCGAACGGTGACCGGACCAAGCTGGAGAACCCGCTCGGCGCCAGCCACATGGGCCTGATCTACGTGAATCCCGAAGGCCCCGAAGGCAATCCGGATTATCTGGCAGCCGCCATCGACATCCGCGAGACGTTCGGCCGCATGGCGATGAACGACATCGAGACCGCCGCGCTGATCGTCGGTGGGCACACGTTCGGTAAGACCCACGGCGCCACCGACATCGAGAACGGTGTCGAGCCCGAGGCCGCGCCGCTCGAGCAGATGGGCCTCGGCTGGGCCAACCCCGGCCTGGGCAACGACACCGTCAGCAGCGGCATCGAGGTGACCTGGACCCATACCCCCACCAAGTGGGACAACTCGTTCCTGGAGATCCTCTACGGCAACGAGTGGGAGCTGACCAAGAGCCCCGCCGGCGCCAACCAGTGGAAGCCCAAGGACAACGGCTGGGCCAACTCGGTGCCGATGGCACAGGGCACCGGCAAGACCCACCCGTCGATGCTGACCACCGATTTGTCCATGCGGTTCGACCCGATCTACGGCGAGATCACCCGCCGCTGGCTGGATCATCCCGAGGAGCTGGCCGAGGAGTACGCCAAGGCCTGGTTCAAGCTGATCCACCGCGACATGGGTCCGGTGACCCGCTACCTCGGTCCGCTGGTGCCCGAGCAGACCTGGCTGTGGCAGGACATCATCCCAGCCGGTAAGCAGCTGTCCGATGCCGATGTCGCCACCCTCAAGGCGGCCATCGCGGACTCGGGTCTGAGCATCCAGCAGCTGGTCAACACCGCGTGGAAGGCGGCGGCCTCGTACCGCTCCAGCGACATGCGCGGCGGCGCGAACGGCGGCCGGATCCGGCTCCAGCCGCAGCTGGGCTGGGAGGTCAACGAACCCGAGGAGCTGGCTCCGGTGATCGCCAAGCTCGAGGAGATCCAGGCCGCTGCCGAGAATCAAGGCACTGGGGTCTCCTTCGCCGATCTGGTGGTGCTCGGCGGTGTCGTTGGTCTCGAAAAGGCCATCAAGGCAGCTGGTTTCGATGTCGCGGTGCCGTTCACCTCGGGTCGCGGCGACGCCTCGCAGGAGCAGACGGACGTCGACTCGTTCGCCTACCTGGAGCCGAAGGGCGACGGCTTCCGCAACTTCGTGGCCAAGGGCGACAGCCTGCCTGCCGAGTACCGCCTGATCGACCGGGCCAACCTGCTCGGTCTGTCGGCTCCAGAGATGACCGTGTTGATCGGTGGCCTGCGCGTGTTGGGCGCCAACCACGGCGGCTCGGAGCTGGGTGTGTTGACGGAAAAGGTGGGTCAGCTGACCAACGACTACTTCGTCAACCTCACCGACATGGGCACCAAGTGGGCACCGGCTCCGGCCGACGACGGCACCTACGTCGGCACCGACCGCGCGACCGGTTCACCGAAGTGGACCGCCAGCCGGGTCGATCTGCTGTTCGGTTCGAACTCGCAGCTGCGGGCGCTGGCCGAGGTGTACGCCGAGGACGATTCCAAGGAGAAATTCGTCAAGGACTTCGTCGCGGCCTGGACCAAGGTGATGAACGCCGACCGGTTCGATCTGGAGGCCTGATCTCCTGATCGTCTGAGCGACGGACAACGCAGCACCCCGCGGGCCTCGGCTCGCGGGGTGCTGTTGTCGCACTACGGCTTTGCGCGCATGGCGCGATAGGCCGCCTTGCCGAAGGTCTCGGCAACCAGTTCCGAGTCACCGTCGCCGTCGAGCATCTTGCGGACGGCGGCCTCACAGATCGCCAGGAACACCTCTACCAGCAAGGGCAGAGTGACGTCGACATCGGCGACCTGCCATCGCTGCAGCAGCGGGCGCATCGCGGTGGCGAGTTGGCCGCGGATGCGCTCACGCCCGCTGACGATCGCAGCGGTCAGCACCGGGTCGGGATCGGCGGCGAAGATGATGCGCCACGAGGCAGGCCGCTCGAGGACCGTGCTGTGCAGGGCGCGGAAGCCGTCGACGAACAACTGCTCGATGGAGCCGGTGCGTTCCGGCGGCAGCAGTTCCAACAGGCTTGACAGCACTACCTCGGTTTCCCGATCCAGCAGTGCGGCAAGCACTTCCCCGCGGCCGGGGTAGCAGGCGTACACCACGGGCCGGGTGACGCCGAGCCGGCGCGCGATGGTGCCCATCGTCACCTCGGACAGGCCCTGTTGCGCGGCGATCTCCAGCGCGGTGTCCAGCACTTGTGGCCGACGCCGGTCCGGGCCCAGGTGTTCGGCGCGGGCTCGGTTGGCAAGTGCGGCATCGTTCATGTCAACCGATGGTGCCAAGGATCGGCTGCGATTCCACGATTCCCTCGTCGCTCGGCGCGCGGCCCTCGCCGAACACGCGGAGCGCCTGCCTGTCGCGAAGCTCGAAATGGGCCTGGCTCGGCGCGGCATAGCCATAGCGACGCTGCGCCTCGCGCGGCGTCGTGGTGACCGGATCCCTCGGCGGAACCGCAAGCAGAACCCGCGCGCCGATGGGCAGCGTCGCCGGCGAGAGCAGTCGCAGCAGGATGAGCTGCAACCGCGTACTCGTCGCGATCGCCCTGAACCCCACCCGCAACGGCAGCACAGCCAAAGCGTCGAGCACCCGGGAGGTGCTGAGGCCGGCCATCTCTCGCATCCAGCGCGGCATGGTCGCCAGGGTGCCGCGGCGCAGGAACGCAGTGATGACCTTGGTTCCGGGCCGCAGCAGCAGCGGCATCTCGGGCAGCATCACCTCGGCGCCCAACAGGTGCTGCATCGCCTGGCGGGCGATATCGGAGCCGATCAGTTGGGGCCGCATCTGCTCGAAGTACTCCCGGATGCCCTCGCGGGTCAGGGGGACGTCGGAGGGATCGCAGGTCTGCAATTCGGCGGCGACGGCGCATTCCCGCCAGTACTGCAACTCCTCTTCAGGAGACAGCGGTCCCGGACCGTACTTCTCGTAGGCCACCAGGATCGAGTGCCACGCGGTCAGGTGGATCCACAATTGCGACGCGGGATCGTTGGCGTCGTAGGTCTTTCCGGTGACCGGGTCGGTGCCGATGGCCTTGGAGTGGACCTTGACCAGGACATCGGCCGCCTTCGCGGTCGAGCGGCTGTCATCGAACGCCACCATGGCGAAGTAGCGCAGCGTCCGGTCATACCGGGTGCGCGGCCGGGAGTAGATCTCATGGGTCTTGTCCACGGCTGCGACGAGGGCCGGGTCGAGTTCCTCGATGACGACGGCCCGCTGGAACCCGATGGACAGCGAGGTGGGATAACTCCACACCTTCCACGTCACCGAATCAGGGCCGAAGAATCCGTAGTCCTCCCCCGGTTCCGTCGCGGGCAACGTCAGCCAATCCCGAAGTGTCATGGTCTCCCCCATTTCCTACACGGTGTAGAAAAAAGCTACGTCGTGTAGGAAATGGGGTCAAGACCCTGTGCCGGAATTCTCGGGAACGACGATCCGACTCGGAGGTCAGATCGCGGTGACAGCTTTGAGCTCGACGAAGGCCGCATCGATGAGATCGGCCAGATCTGCCCCGTCGGATGCCGAAATCCATTGCCCGAAAGCCACTTTGAATACCGCGACGCCGGCCTGGGCGGCCAGGCTCGCGGCGGGCTCCACGACGCCACGGGCACGCAGGGCCTCGGCCGTGGCGGTGGCCAGTGCGGCGAGCTTGGCGAGTTCACGCTCCCGCAAGCCTGGATTGGCGTCGATGACCGCCTGCCGCCTGCGGGCGTGCTCCTGTCGTTCGACGAAGATCGCCGTAACCGCCGCCAGCCCCGCCCTCACCATTTCCAGAGCGGAGGCCGACTCCGGCGCGTCCCCGATCGCACCGACGAGCGTTTCGCTCAACAGGTGCTCACCCCAGAACAGGACCTCGCGCTTGTCGGCGAAATGACGGAAGTAGGTGCGCTCGGTAAGCCCGGCCCGTTCTGCGATATCGGCGACGGCGGTCTGCTCGAAGCCCCGCTCCCCGAAGAGCTCGAGCGCAGCCTCTTCCAGCCGCCCACGGGCATTGGGTTCCCATCGCGCCATTCCGGGATTCTATGTGATGACAGTTGCTGACATCGTCGCTATCGTTGTCGATGACAGCAACTGACATCACTGCGGAGGTTCCCATGCGGATATTCGTCACCGGCGCATCCGGCTTCATCGGCTCGGCCGTAGTACCCGAGCTCATCGACGCCGGCCACCAAGTTCTCGGCCTGGCCCGATCCGACGCGTCGGCAGCAGCGCTGAGAGCCGCCGGCGCCGACGTGCACCGCGGCGTCCTCGAGGACCCGGACAGCCTCCGGTCCGGCGCACAGGCCGCCGACGGCGTCGTCCACCTGGCCTTCGTGCACGACTTCAACGAGTTTGCAGCCGCGAGCGACATCGACCGCCGCGCGATCGAGGCCCTCGGCGAGACACTTGCCGGGTCGGACCGTCCACTGGTCGTGGCGTCCGGTACCACCGGAATCCGGCTGGGGGAGGTCTCGACCGAGGACGACGCGGTGACCCCCGGCTTGCCGCGCGTATCCGAGGCGACAGCATTGACTTTCGCCGACCGCGGCGTGCGCTCATCCGTGGTGCGGCTGCCACCCTCGGTACACGGGCCGGGCGACCGCGGATTCGTCCCGCGACTCATCGAGATCGCCCGGGAAAAGGGCGAATCGGGCTACCCCGGCGATGGCGCCAACCGCTGGCCGGCCGTGCACCGACTCGACGCCGCGCGACTGATCCGGCTGGCCGTCGAATCGGCACCCGCCGGGTCGCGACTGCACGCGGTCGCCGAGGAGGGAACGCCGGTCCGCGACATCGCCGGCATCATCGGCAAGCAGTTGCAGCTGCCCATCACCAGCGTCGCCCCGGACGCCGTCATGGAGCATTTCGGATGGCTCGGGGCGTTCTTCTCGCTCGACGCTCCTGCGTCGAGCCAGAAGACCAGGGAACAGTTCGACTGGGAGCCCGCCGAGATCGGACTGCTCGACGACCTCGCCGTCGGCCACTACTTCTGAGCACCTAGGGCCTGGCCTGGACGTTCGGCGTCGAGGAAGGGGGCGCACGGTACCCTCGTCACGATGTCCCCGAGGCTTGGAGCTGCGCTAGATGGTGTTCGACGCCGTAGGTAACCCTCAGACGATTCTGCTGCTCGGCGGCACTTCAGAGATCGGGCTGGCGATTTGTGAGCGCTATCTGCGCAACGCGTCGGCCCGCATCGTGCTGGCCGCCCTGCCCGGCGATCCGGGCCGCGACGACGCGGTGGCCCAGCTGCGCAACGCCGGCGCCAGCGCGGTCGAGGTCATCGACTTCGACGCCATCGACACCGCCAGCCACCCCGATGTGATCGACAAGGCCTTCTCCTCGGGCGACGTGGACGTCGCGATCGTCGCGTTCGGCCTGCTCGGCGATGCCGAAGAGCTGTGGCAGAACCAGCGCAAAGCCGTGCAGATAGCCGAAATCAACTACACCGCAGCGGTTTCGGTCGGTGTGCTACTCGGCGAGAAGATGCGGGCGCAGGGCTACGGCCAGATCATCGCGATGAGCTCGGCCGCCGGTGAACGCGTGCGCCGCTCCAACTTCGTCTACGGCTCGACCAAGGCCGGCCTCGACGGGTTCTACCTCGGCCTCGGTGAGGCGCTGCGCGAATACGGACCTCGGGTGCTGGTGATCCGGCCCGGGCAGGTGCGCACCCGGATGAGCGCGCACGTCAAGGAAGCTCCACTGACCGTCGACAAGGAATATGTCGCCGAACTGGCCGTCACCGCGTCGGCCAAGGGCAAGGAGCTGGTCTGGGCGCCGGGTGCGTTCCGCTACGTGATGATGGTTTTGCGGCACATCCCGCGGTCCATCTTCCGCAAGCTTCCCATCTAATGCCGGCCGGACTGGCCGGTCCGGCCAGGGTGGCCGGACACATGGTGATCGCCCTGATGATCGCCTCGGCGGTGGCCGGGGTGTCGATCGCGGCGATCGCCCAGGTCCAATGGCCGGCCTACAACACGTCCAACCAACTGCATGCGCTCACCACGGTGGGCCAGGTCGGCGCGCTCGCCGGCATCTTCGCCGCGGGCCTGATCTGGCGGCGCGGCCGGCGCACCCTGGCCCGGTTGGCCGCGCTGATCTTCCTGTCGGCGTTCGCGGTGGTCACGCTGGCCATGCCGCTGGGCGCCACCAAGCTGTACCTGTTCGGGGTCTCCGTCGACCAGCAGTTCCGGACCGAATACCTGACCCGCCTGGCCGACGCGCCCGGCCTGCACGACATGACCTACTTCGGGCTTCCGCCGTATTACCCGGCCGGCTGGTTCTGGATGGGCGGACGCATCGCCGCAGGCACCGACACCCCGGCCTGGGAGATGTTCAAGCCGTGGTCGATCGTCTCGATCACCATCGCCGTGGCGCTCGCATTCGTGTTGTGGGCAGCCATGATTCGCTTCGAGAGCGCGCTGATCGTGACCACCGCCGGCACCGCGGCGATGCTGGCCTACGCCTCGACCGAGCCCTACGCCGCGATCATCACCGTGCTGCTGCCGCCGGTGTTCGTGCTCGCGTGGTCAGGACTACGCGGCCAGACCCGCCCCGACGAGCCGGGAATTGAGCACAGTGGCGGCTGGGCCGCGGTCATCGGCGTCGGAATCTTCCTCGGCTTCGCCGCGCTCTTCTACACCCTGCTGCTGGCCTACTGCGCATTCACACTCGCCATCATGGGGCTGGTGCTGGCGATCGCGCGGCGGAGCTTCGAGCCGTTGCTCAGGGGCATCGTCATCGCAGCGATCGCCGGTGCGATCGCCCTGCTCACCTGGGGTCCCTACCTGCTGGCCGCACTGCGCGGGCAACCCGCCGAGAAAGGCACCGCCCAGCACTACCTGCCCGACGCGGGCGCACAGCTGACCTTCCCGATGCTGAGCTTCACCCTGCTCGGCGCGTTGTGCATGCTCGGCACACTGTGGCTGGTGGTGCGTGCGCGCACTTCGACGCGGGCCGGAGCGCTGGCCGTCGCGGTGCTCGCGGTCTACGCCTGGTCACTGCTGTCGATGCTGACCACCCTGGCCGGCACCACTCTGCTGTCCTTCCGGCTGCAGCCCACTCTGACCGTGTTGCTCACCACAGCGGGGGCGTTCGGGTTCATCGAAGCCACGCAAGCTGTCGCACGGCGCTACCAGCCGGACACCGCACGGCGCGTCACCGCCGCGGCGGCCGCGGTCGGTGCGATCGGCGCCGTCACGTTCAGCCAGGACATCCCCGACGTACTGCGCCCTGACATCAACGTCGCTTACAGCGACACCGACGGCACCGGCCAGCGCGCCGACCGCCGGCCCCCCGGCGCCGAGCGCTACTACCGCGAGATCGACGCCAAGATCGCCGAGGTCACCGGGGTGCCGCGGAACCAGACCGTGGTGCTGACCGCGGACTACAGCTTCCTGTCGTTCTACCCCTACTACGGGTTCCAAGGCCTGACCTCTCACTACGCCAACCCGCTTGCCGAATTCGACAAGCGCGCCAAGGCCATCGAAGGCTGGGCCACCTTGGCAAAGGCCGACGATTTCGTGAAGGCCCTTGATGAATTGCCATGGAAGGCACCGACGGTGTTCCTCATGCGCCACGGCGCGAACGACACGTACACACTGCGGCTGGCTTCCGACGTCTACCCCAACCAGCCCAACGTGCGCCGCTATCACGTGGCGCTCGACGCGGCACTGTTCAAAGATCCACGTTTCGAGGTGACCGACATCGGCCCATTTGTCCTGGCGATCAGAAAGCCGACTTCCGATGGCCATTAGTTCCGGCGCAGACGCGCCGATAGCATCAGAGCCCGTGACGGGACCGCAGGGAACCGCCGGCAGCAACCACCGGACGGTGCGGCTCATCGCGATCGTCGCCGGTTTGCTCGGCGTATTGATGGCGGTGGCAACACCGCTGCTTCCGGTCAAGCAGACCACTGCCCAGCTCAACTGGCCGCAGGACGGCACCTGGCAGAGCATCAACGCGCCGCTGATCGGGTATGTGGCCACCGACCTGACCATCACCGTGCCCTGCCAGGCCGCCGCCGGGCTGGCCGGGCCGGAGAACCGCGGCCGGACCGTCCTTCTCTCCACTGTGCCCAAGCAGGCACCCAAAGCCGTCGACCGCGGCCTGCTGATCGAACGGGTCAACGACGACCTACTGGTCATCGTGCGCAACACCCCGGTGGTCAGCGCACCGCTGGACGCGGTGCTCAGCCCCGCATGCCAGACCCTCACATTCACCGCGCACGCGGACAAGGTGACCGGCGAATTCGTCGGGCTCACCCAGCGTGACGCCAGTGCCACCGCCGACCACCCCGACGCGCCCCTGCGCGGCGAACGGGGCGGCTATGACTTCCGGCCGCAAATCGTCGGCGTCTTCACCGATCTGTCCGGGCCGGCACCGGAGGGCCTGAAGTTCTCGGCCACCATCGACTCCCGCTACAGCAGCGCCCCGACGCTGCTCAAGATGCTGGCGATGATCATCGGCGTCGCGATGACCGTGATCGCGCTGGGCGCGCTGCACCGCCTCGACACCGCCGACGGGGTCCGGCACCGGCGCTTCCTACCACCCCGGTGGTGGTCGATGACTCCGCTGGACGGGCTGGTCACCGCCGTGCTGGTGTGGTGGCACTTCGTCGGGGCCAACACCTCCGACGACGGCTACATCCTGACCATGGCCCGAGTGTCCGAGCACGCCGGTTACATGGCCAACTACTACCGCTGGTTCGGCACCCCCGAGGCACCGTTCGGCTGGTACTACGACCTGCTGGCGCTGTGGGCGCACGTCTCCACCAACAGCGTGTGGATGCGGCTGCCCACCTTGTTGATGGCACTCGCCTGCTGGTGGGTGATCAGCCGCGAGGTGCTGCCGCGACTCGGTCGAGCAGTCAAGACCAACCGCGCAGCCGCTTGGACCGCCGCAGGCATGTTCCTGGCGTTCTGGCTGCCGCTCAACAACGGGCTGCGCCCCGAACCGATCATCGCCCTCGGCATCCTGCTGACCTGGTGTTCGGTGGAACGCGGGGTGGCCACCAACCGCATGTTGCCAGTGGCGATCGCGATCATCATCGGCGCTTTGACCTTGTTCTCCGGCCCCACCGGCATCGCCGCCATCGGTGCCCTACTGGTGGCCGTGGGACCGCTGAAAACCATTGTGGCCCGCCACACTTCCCGCTTCGGGCACCTACCGCTGCTGGCCCCGATCCTGGCGGCCTGCACCGTGACGATCATCCTGATCTTCCGCGACCAGACCCTCGCCGGTGAGATCCAGGCCAGCACGTTCAAATCCGCCGTGGGCCCGAGCCTGGCCTGGTTCGACGAACACATCCGGTACTCGCGGCTGTTCACCTCGAGCCCCGACGGCTCGGTGGCGCGCCGCTTCGCGGTGCTCACCCTGCTGGTGGCGCTCGTGGTGTCGGTCGCGATGACACTGCGCAAGGGCCGCATCCCCGGCACCGCGGCAGGCCCGAGCCGGCGCATCATCGGCATCACGATCATCTCGTTCCTGGCGATGATGTTCACCCCCACCAAGTGGACCCACCACTTCGGCGTGTTCGCCGGACTGGCCGGATCCCTGGGTGCCCTGGCCGCGGTCGCGGTGACGGCCGCGGCGATGAAGTCCCGCCGCAACCGGTCGATGTTCGCCGCGCTCGTGCTGTTCGTGATGGCCTTGTCGTTCGCGACGGTCAACGGCTGGTGGTACGTGTCCAACTTCGGTGTGCCCTGGTCGAACTCGTTCCCCGAATGGCACTTCGGCTTCACCACGATGCTGCTGGGCCTCTCGGTGCTGGCGCTGCTGGTGGCGGCCTGGTTCCACTTCAGCGGCCGCGACAATTCCCCCGATGGCCCGCAACACCGCTGGCAGCGGATCGTGCAGTCGCCGCTGGCGATCGCGGCGTGGGTCCTGGTGATGTTCGAAGTGGTCTCGCTGACCCTGGCGATGGTCAACCAGTACCCGGCCTGGTCCGTCGGACGCTCCAACCTCGAGGCGCTGACCGGCAAGAGCTGCGGACTGGCCAGCGACGTGATGGTCGAGGAGAACGCGAACACCGGCATGCTGGTGCCGATCAGCGAGCCACCCGGGCAGGCCCTCGGCGCGGTCACCGCGCAGGGGTTCGGCCCCAACGGCATCCCGTCGGACGTCTCGGCGGACCCGGTGATGGAGCAGCCCGGCGCAGGCAATTTCGCCGACACCGATGCGGGCACCGTGACCGGCAGTGAAGTGGGCACCGAAGGTGGGACCACAGCGGCCGCCGGGATCAACGGATCCCGGGCCCGGCTGCCCTACGGGCTCGACCCCGCCACCACCCCGGTCCTCGGAAGCTGGCGGGCGGGCACCCAGCAGCCCGCGATCATGCGCTCGGCCTGGTACCGACTGCCCGACCGGGACAAGGCCGGCCCGCTGCTGGTCGTCTCGGCCGCGGGCCGCTTCGATCCGGGCGAGGTAGTGGTGCAGTGGGCCACCGACGCGCAGGCCGCGGAGAACAAGCCCGGCGGCGGCGTCGGATTCGCCGACGTGGGGGCCGCCCCGGCCTGGCGGAACCTTCGCGCCCCGATGGCCGCCATCCCGCGCGAGGCCACCCAGATCCGCCTGGTCGCCTCCGACGACGACCTGGCGCCCCAGCACTGGATCGCGGTGACCCCGCCGCGTATCCCGCAGCTGCGCACCCTGCAGGACGTGGTCGGGTCGCAGGACCCGGTGCTGCTGGACTGGCTGGTGGGCCTGGCGTTCCCGTGTCAGCGGCCGTTCGGCCATCAGTACGGCGTCACCGAGGTGCCCAAGTGGCGGATCCTGCCGGACCGCTTCGGCGCCGAGGCCAACTCGCCGGTGATGGACTACCTGGGCGGAGGCCCGCTGGGCATCTCCGAACTGCTGCTGCGGCCGTCGAGCGTCCCGACATATCTGAAGGACGACTGGTTCCGGGACTGGGGCTCGCTGCAACGCCTCACCCCGTGGTACCCGGATGCCACGACGGCCCGCCTGGACCTGGGCACCGCGATCCGCAGCGGACTGTGGAGCCCGGCGCCCCTGCGGCACAGCTAGGCCACGGCGTCAGGGGCCAGGTGTCGAGCACTACAGGCACCGGCTCGGTGAGGCTGCTTGATTAGAAGTTCACACACACTCTCACCAAAAGAGCGACGGAGAACCGGGGCTCACATACGGGTCGCATAACATCGAGCCTCGTGCCTTCCGATGAGCCAACCGACCGTGTTGTGGGCATCGCACGCCTGATCGCCATCGTCGCGGGCATCGCGGGTGTGGTGCTGTGCGCGCTGGTGCCGCTGCTGCCCGTCAAACAGACCACCGCGACCGTCCTGTGGCCACAGGGCACCGACGCGGCCGGGAACGTCACCGCGGTGACGGCCCCATTGGTGTCGGGCGCCCCACAGTCCCTCGACGTGTCCATTCCGTGTTCGGCGATCGCGACCCTGCCCGCCGAGGGCGGCCTGGTGTTCTCCACCATCCCGGCCGGCGGCATCGATGCCAGCCGTAACGGGCTGTTCGTCCGGGCCAACGCCGAGACCGTGGTGGTGGCGTTCCGTGACTCGGTGGCCGCCGTCGCGCCCCGCGCCGCGATCAACGCCGGTGGCTGCAGCGCGCTGCACCTGTGGGCCAACCTCGGC
>Ga0182746_1002039_pt1 | contig 16228 bp, 14 predicted proteins | sample eDN3rd30CBELigOP_FD_128881 | JGI IMG/M metagenome (GOLD analysis project Ga0182746, IMG submission 128881) | Enriched Organic Plus compost microbial communities from Emeryville, California, USA - eDNA 3rd pass 30_C BE-Lig OP (version 2) (version 2) ... | reverse complement strand
GGCGCTGGAGTACCTGCGCGGGGAGGTGGTGCGGCTGGGGGGAAGGCTGGCGGCGCAGGCGGCGTAGCACCCTTCCGGCCGCCTTGGGATAGAATGCTGCTGCGCTGCCGCATCGCCATGCGGCCCCGGCAGCCGTTACCGTCCCGAGTCCTACCATGTCGCGCACATCCGCCCTGGCCCAGCCCGACCTGCCCAACGGCGAGGCCGGCGCCAGCGTGCGGCCGAGCATCGCCATCCAGGTCCTGGAGCGCGCCATGGGCCTGCTCGACGCCCTGGCGGCCCAGCCCGACCCGGTCACCCTCAAGGACCTGTCCCGCACCACCGGCCTGCATCCCTCCACCGCCCACCGCATCCTCAACGACCTGGTCATCGGCCGCTACGTCGAGCGCGTCGACAGCGGCCTGTACCAGCTGGGCATGCGCCTGCTGGAGCTGGGCTCCCTGGTCAAGGGCCGCCTGAACGTGCGCGAAGCCGCCCTGGGCGCCATGCGCTCCCTGCACAAGCTGACCGGCCAGACCGTCAACCTGTCCGTCCAGCAGGGCGACGAAATCCTCTACATCGACCGCGCCTGGAGCGAACGCTCCGGCATGCAGGTCGTCCGCGCCATCGGCGGCCGCGCGCCGCTGCACCTGACCTCCACCGGCAAGCTCTTCCTGTCCATCGCCGATTCCCGGCAGGTGCGCGCCTATGCGCTGCGCACCGGGCTGGCGGGGCACACCCGCAACAGCCTGACCGACCTGGAAAAGCTGGAGCAGGAACTGGCGCTGGTGCGGCGGCATGGGTATGCGCGGGACAACGAGGAGCTGGAGCTGGGCGTGCGGTGCATCGCCGCGGGGATCTACGACGATACCGGGCGGCTGGTGGCGGGGCTGTCGATTTCGGCGCCGGCGGATCGGATGCAGGACGAGTGGATCAGCGCGCTGGTGCAGACCGCGGCGGAGATTTCCGGGGCGTTGGGGTACGAGCCGGCTTCGGCGGCTTGAGTCGTCTCTGTTGCTTTGCCTGAGTCTTATCGCTCGGCTGCCTGGATTTCCATCCCCTATATGCTCGGCGCGATCGCATCGCGCAGGGCGCCGCGCGTTCCGCTATCCCGGATCACCTGACAGACCTGCACCCGGTAGCCGGTAAAGAATAGCCCGCGCCCCTTCTTCTTGGCCGCCACGTGCTCGGGATGCACGGCCCAGGCGCGCATCGCCTCCTCGGTCTCGAACTCCACGACCGTCACCCGCTCGCCGTCCTCGGCCATGAAACCCTTGTGCGAGATATAGCCCGGCACGGCGGCGGCCAGGGCGCTCATCCTTGCCGCCCATTGCTTGTACTCGTCCTGGGCGTCGGGGTTGAGCCTGGACCTGAAGACAGTCACGATCATTGCGCTTTTCCTTGAAGTGCGTGCTTTCCTGGTGGGGATGGCGGGCAGTCTAGGTAGCGCAGACGGCTCTGTAAAATGAATAATTATAAAAATTTCATTCTCTATTTGAGAATATGGACCTGTCCGATCTGCGCATATTCCACGCGGTAGCCGTTGCCGGCGGCATCACGCGCGCCGCCGCCGTGCTGCACCGCGTGCCTTCGAACGTCACCACGCGGGTCCGGAAGCTGGAAGAGGATCTGGGCGTGGCCCTGTTCGTCCGCGAGGGCAAGCGCATGCAACTGTCCGCGCGGGGCAGGGTGTTGCTCGACTATGCGAACAGGCTGCTGGCGCTGGCCGAGGAAGCGCGCGGCGCCATGCACGACGAAGCGCCGCGCGGGGTGCTGCACCTGGGGGCGATGGAAAGCACGGCCGCCATCCGCTTGCCGTCGCTGCTGGCGCAGATGCATGAGCGGTATCCCGATATCTCGGTGGAGTTGCGTACGGGTGCGCCGAGGCCTTTGATGGAGCGGGTGTTGTCCGGCGAACTGGACGCGGCGCTGGTGGCCGAGCCGGTGTCTGATCCCCGGTTGGCCAGCGTGCCGGCGTATGTCGAGGAACTGGTGCTGATTGGGCCGGCGGGTCATCCGCCGATTCGGTCCGCGCGTGATCTGCGCGATGGGACGTTATTGGTGTTCGAACCCGATTGCCCGCATCGGCAGCGGCTGGAGGCTTGGTGCTTGCGCGATGAGATGGTGCCGCGGAGGGTTGTGGAGGTGGGGTCCTACCATGCGATTTTGGGGTGTTGCGTGGCGGGGATGGGGGTGGCGTTGATTCCTGCGGCTGTGTTGGAGACGTATTCGGAGCGGGGGCGGCTGTCGGTGCACAGGTTGAAGGGGGATTTTCGGAGTGTGCGGATTTTGCTGGTTTGGCAGGAGGACGAACCGCAGCCTAAGGTGGGGGCGCTGGTGGGGTTGCTTGGGGGGGCAACTAGGCGTTGAGCCGCTGGGGCCGTTGCCGGATAGTCTTGTGGGAGACGTATTGCACTTAGTGTGCTTTCCGCTTTTGACCCGAAGCGGGCGCTCGAAATTCTCCATTGCGGACGTTCGCCCGGCTCATCGAAGCGATCATCTAGCCACTGACTGATGACTATAAATCTCGATTAAGTACGCGTTGCGCACGCGCATCGCAGATAGCAAATTCGTCAACGGGCCGGCCCGTTGTCGCCGTCTGGCGAGTCCCATAGAGTTCGACCAGTTGCAGTTCGTAGGCCCACTTTTCGATTCTGGCCCTAGCGCTTTGAGCGCTTTGGCGCAGCAGCGATTGCACGTCCTTCGTGACGAAGCGTTCAGTCCCCATCTTTGCAATCTGCCGTGCCTCGTCAATCAGTCCATCATCAGTTAACGACCGAACAGCATACGCGTCCATACCTCGTTCGAACGCTTCTTGGTCAAGTCGCTTATGCTCGGTTTGGTTGCGCTGAGCATGCTCGGAGACCACCGCATCCAGGGCTGTAATAAGGTGACGCGGGGACTGCCCTGTGAGGCGAATAAGTTCACTCACGATAGCCGGCATGTTTATTCCCTCGACGCTAATCTGCTCAAGTGCACTGATAGCACCGCCCGAAAAGTGTTCAAGACGCTTTTGAATGAGGCTTTCGAGATACTCTGGTTCCCATGAAATGGAGCCGCGCTGAATCTTGTCAAAACGGAGTTGCCCACGATAGGTCGAGATAAGGTGCTTCGTCACCTTGTCCCATACAAAAAGTGACCACGACAGGCCGTCAATTTCATGCAGGCCGATGTTCGCCAGAATCGGGAAAATTAGATCGCCCGCTGCCGGAACGCTGGTGGTGGTCCAGTCCGTTTCATCAATCTTGTCGATCTGCACAAGGACGCCGGAAAATCCAAATAAACGCGCAACCTCAACCGTGCGGGCAAAAACATAGAGCGGATCGGAGAATCCGTCCGACTGTTGCCTCTTCAGCAACGACGCGTAAGAATTTGGGTCGCCAATATCAAAGTCCGCATACTTTTTTCCAAGCTTTGCAGCCAAGGTTGCAATAACTGTCGATACTTGATCCCACCTCTTCTCTGTCCATAGCGCAGCCTTAGCCGCAAGCGATACGTTCAGCAGATCATAGGTCTCTTGAGCCGTTGTCGAACGCGCATTGTCGGCCCTATTGAGAAAGAAGTTGGTGGCAAACCTATCGACGAGTTTCTTACCCGCACCATCGATCGCCGCGATGCGCGCCTCGGCGTCCGCGTCGGAAAGCGACGACAGCCAAGACAGAATCGTCTCAAAGGTGAGGAAGGCTATCTGTGTCGCGAATAAGTCGAGCGTAAGGCCCACTTTGATATATGGTCGGAAGATATTGAAATTCGTCAGCGTGACGACAAGCGGCCTGGCGCCCCCTTCTTGCCAAATCGACTTCGCAACCGTCAGACGAGTTGCGCTCTTGCCACCGCCGCGGGCACCATCAAGAACGAATATGCCGTGACCACCGAGCGATGCTTGCCTCGTTCTGTCGAGATAAGGAGGCCGCACAGCATAGCTGGCAATTTCAGGTTCACGTTCAGCAGTATTCGATTCAAAAGGGTTGCTCGTGAATCCTAAAAATCTATAGAGGTCCTGCGGCTGTTGCACGGTCATGGCGGCGCTCGACGTAGTCTCTTTCATTTAGGCAAAGCAAGTATAGCGGAACGCCTCAGTTGCTTCGACGGAGATTCACCCCTCGCGCCGCATTGCTGATTCAACCATTCGATGTAACGGTGACGGATTTTGCCACTCATGGCTAGGCCCTCGGTCTTCAGTGGCAGGACTACAACGGATCGCTGTGCGGTCCAGTTCAGACGACCGAGCCCCAGGGCGCAGGAGCTGATCGACTTGCTTATGTCATTGGGCCTGCCGTCCGGCTGTATAGCCCAGATACCCAATGCTTGAGGAAAAACATCGGAAATTGTTGAGTTCCCCAGCTCTTGGAAGTGGGCGGATGGACTGCCTGAGCGACCTGTCCCTAAGGCAGTTCGGCCGCAGTGGCTGGGAATCACGTTGTGAACCCTATCCACTGGTTCTTAAGCGAGTATCGAAGCCAAGTGTCGTCACGCGCATGCAACCAATAACCAACCCAAGAATTATCGAGATCAAACTCATTCATGAAGTAACTTCGAACCGAGATAAGCACCCCAGAAAATTCTGCGTTAGGATCAAAAATCAACCGCACGCGTTCATTGGCGTCAACGGTGAACCCAACCTGACGGAGATTCGAGTCCCATATGTAGAACCCATCAATGTTGGATGCAATGTTGGGATTCTTTGACGTGGCTACCCGAGGGTTCAGACTCGTCGCCACATGGGGATTGATGCTGGAGGCTACTCGGTAATTCAAGCTCGTAGCAACAAGTGGGTTGTGGCCCGTCGCAACATTGGGGTTTAGGCTCGTCGCGACAAAAGGATTCTTGCTGGTAGCTACGTTTGGATTAAGCGATGTAGCGACATTAGGGTTAAGCGAGGTAGCGACAAACGGATTTTGAGAGCTCGCAACGGCAGGGTTTCGACTCGGTGGAATTTTCATGGGTCGTCCTTGGTGATGACTAACATCTGATTGACCGACAGCCTTCAGCGCGTGGATTCATATGCAGGACGTATCACCAAGCCGCGCCTATAGCTAGGGGCTCAAAGGGGGGCACGCGGAGCCGGCAGTATCGATATAGTGGCCGCTATTGGCCGACAGCCGCCCCTAGACCTGTCCAATCCCAGTCCTAACCTCCGAAAAAGATCCCGGCCAAAGCCGGGATTTCCAATGCACCCGGATCCTCCCGCCAAGCAGAAAGACCCCAGGCAGCCCAGCAGCCCAAGCCGCCAGACCCATCTTTTATTCTTGTTGTTCCTTTTTCTTATTGTCCCTACTGCGGCTGCACGCCCGCTTTCTTGAACAGCTCCGCCCACTGCGGCACCTGCTGCTTCACGTGGGCGGTGAGGGCGTCCGGGTTGGCCTGTTCGGCCAGCACCTCGGCCCCCAGCCCCTTCATCCGTTCCTGGAACTTGGGATCGGCCAACCCCGCCTGCAAAGCCTTCACCAGCTTGTCCACCACCGGCTTCGGCGTACCCGCCGGCGCCCACATCCCATGCCAGATGCCGATCTGGAAGCCCTTGTAGCCGGACTCGTCCATGGTGGGCAGGTCGGGCAGGGAGGGCACGCGCTGCAGGCTGCCGACGGCGTAGGCCTTGACGCGCTTGGCCTGGATCTGCTGGGTGGTGTTGGTGCTCTGGTCGCACATGATGTCCACCTGCTTGCCCAGCAGGTCGTTCATGGCCGGGCCGGTGCCGCCGTAGGGCACGGTCAGCAGCTCGACGCCGACGGCGTCCATGAACATGGTGCTGCACAGGTGGCTGGCCGCGCCGATGCCGGCGTTGGCCATGGACACCTTGTCCTTGTTCTGCTTGATGTAGTCGACCAGTTCCTTGACGTTGTTGGGCGGGAAGTCTTCGCGGGCGATGAAGGTCATGGGGACGTCCACGACCATGCCGATGGGCTCGAAGCTCTTGAAGGGGTCGTAGCCGGGGTTCTTGTACAGCGAGGGCGACGTGGAGAAGCCGATGTGCATCAGCAGCACGCGGTAGCCGTCGGGCTTGGAGCGGCCGACGTCGGCGATGCCGATGGTGCCGCCGGCGCCGGCCTTGTTCTCGACCACGACGGTCTGGCCCAGCGCGGGGCGCATGGCTTCGGCCAGCGAGCGGGCGACGTTGTCGGTGGGGCCGCCTGCGGCGAAGGGCACGACCAGGCTGACCGGGTGGGTGGGGAAGTCGTCGGCGGCGCGGGCGGGGCTGAGTGCGGCCAGGGATAGGGCCGCGGCGCCGGCGGACAGGGTGGCCGCCAGCCTGCGGGGGATGGGACGCATGGAGTCTCCTTGATGAGGACGAATTTTTCTGCGGGTAGCAAGCCGGTCATGCAGGCTTATGTGGATGTGCTGCTGTCATCGGCGCGAAAGGAGTCTAGGAAAGAATCTCACGGCCGTCACCCCATGTTTTCCCCAGGGCGGTTCGCGGGTTGGCGGGATTTGTAATGTTGCGTTGCAACCAAAGTGCTTGACAAGCCAGCCGGGTAGCCTAGAATGTGAATTGTGCAGCGCAGCAAAGTGCGCCAGCGCAGGAAGTTGCCGTGCCGCCGGCACGCCGCCGGGCAAGCGCAGAGCGCCTTGCAACGGCGGCGGGACGGCGCAGCGGGACAGGACCAGAGCCAGGTGCCGCCGGCGCCATCTTCATGTTTCATGGCCAATCGATTCTGCCGGGCCGATATGCCCGGCGCCCCCGAAGGAGAACGAGTATGAGCGCAATTCCCGAACAGGTGCTGGGTCGCCAGAAAGCGGCCGTCACCTCCCTGGTCGCCACGCAGACGGCGCTGTTTTCCGGCTTCGAGAAGCTGGTCGACCTGAACCTGAAGGTGCTGAAGGCCACGCTGGAAGAGACCGCGTTGCGCGCCCAGCAGGCCGTGGACCTGAAGGACCCGCAGGAAGCCGCCGCGTTCGCCAGCGGCATCGTGCAGCCGGGCGCGGAAAAGGCCGTGGCCTACGGCAAGCATGTGTACGACATCCTGGCCGGCGTGCAGGCCGAGCTGGTGACGCTGGCCGAGGCGCAGGTCGCCGAAGGGCAGCAGCAGGTCACCGACGCCATCGAGCAGTTTTCCAAGAACGCGCCGACCGGCTCCGAAGGCGCCGTGGCGCTGATCAAGTCTTCGCTGGCCACCGCGACCAGCGCCTACGATTCGCTCGCCAAGGCCGCCAAGCAGGCCGCCGAGGTGGCCGAGTCCAACCTGAATGCCGCCGCCAATGCGACCTTCAAGGCAGCGTCGGATGCCGCCGACGTCGCCGGCAAGGCCGCGCCGCGCAGCCGCCGCGCCGCCTGAGCGCGCGAGCCAGCCGTAAGCGAGGGGCCGCCGCCTGAGGCACAAGGCGGTGGTTTCGTCCGCAGCCTGCCCCGCAGGGCAGGCCGGCGCTGACGCGGTGGGGCAGGCCGCCAGGCCCGCCCCGGTGTTGAGGAGCCCCCGGCCTGTGCCGGGGGTTTTTTTGTTCGACGACGGCGCCAGCGACGTATTTCGCCGGACTGCGGCCTGCTCAACTATCTCAGCTTGACAATGCTGTCCGGCAAGAATGTCAGCTCATCATTGTGCGAGATGTTGAGCATCTCCAGGTTTTCCAGTTTGCCGATTGCCGCAGGCAGGCAGATCGAGCCATTTTTGCCCGATCTGAACCGGGCAGGCAAAAACGCCCTTTCCGGCAGGCGGACCGGTGGGGCCCTGGCGGCCGGTGCCCTTGTGCTGCGAGCCGCTTACTTGGTGGTGTAGCCGCCGTTGATCAGCAGGGTCTGGCCGGTGATCCACCAGCCGTCGCTGACCAGGTGGCGAATGAAGGGGACGACGTCCTCGATGTGCGTCAGCCCGGTCGGCGTGAAGGGCGACAGGGCGGCGGCAGTCTTGTGGTACGCCACCGCGTCCTCGCCTTCGGCGGGGTAGAAGAAGGGCGTGTCCATCGGGCCGGGGCCGACCGCGGTGACCGAGATGCCGCGCGCCCCGAACTCCTTGGCCGCCGCGCGGGTGAAATGCTCCACCGGCGCCTTGGTCCCCGCATAGGCGGAATAGAAGGGCGTGAATGCACCCAGCAGCGATGTCACCAGGGTGCAGATCTTGCCGTTGTCGTTGACGTGCCTGCCCGCTTCCTTGAGGAAGAAGAAGGCGCTCTTGGCGTTGACCGCGCTCATCTCGTCGTACTCGGCCTCGGTGATTTCGACCATCGGTTTCTTGAGCACCTTGCCGACGGTATTGATGGCGATGTCCGGGCGGCCCACGGCGGCGACGGTATCCGCGAACAGCTTTTCCACGGCGGCGGCGCGGGTCAGGTCGCCCTGCAGGGCCACGGCCCTGGCGCCATACTGCTCGATGGCGGCGACGGTCCGGTCCGCGTCCGCCTTGCTGGCGGCGCTGTTGTAGTGGACGGCGACTGCCCTGGCGCCCTGGGCGGCCAGGTCGCGGGCGATCAGGCCGCCCAGGTTCTTGGCGCCGCCGGCGATGAGGGCGGTTTTGCCGCGGATGACATGCTCGGACATGGAGAACTCCTTGTTGAAGAGGTTCTGTCAATCTATTCGTTTATAAGATCACGATAAATCTGCGGTTTATAGTTAGACTGGACATGATTCAATACCAATAAGAGCCGTGGATCGTATCGATCAATTGCGCGTGTTCATCCGGGTCGCGCACAGCGGCGGCTTTACCGTGGCTGCCGACCAGCTCGGGATGCCGCGGCCGACGGTCTCGCTGGCGATCCAGCAATTGGAGGCCCGGCTGGGCGCGCGCTTGTTCAACCGCACGACGCGGCGCGTAAGCCTGACGCAGGACGGCGAAGCGCTGCTGGAGCGGGCGATCGCCCTGGTGGCCGACAGCGAGGAGCTGGAGCAGCAGTTCCGGCCGAAGGCCGGGGCGCTCCAGGGGCGCGTGCGCGTGGACCTGCCCAGCCGCATTGCGCGGCGGCTGGTCGCGCCGACGCTGCCAGCCTTTTTCGAGCGTCATCCGGGCATCGAGCTGGAGCTGGGCGCGAGCGACCGCGCCATCGATCTCGTGCACGAAGGCGTGGACTGCGCGCTGCGCGTCGGCGAACTGCCGGCCAGCAGCCTCGTGGCGCGGCCGCTGGGCATGCTGCGGCTGATCAATTGCGCCAGCCCCGCCTATCTGGCGCGGTACGGATGCCCACAGGTTCCCGCAGACCTGCCGCGGCACCTGGCGGTCAACTATGCGTCGCCCAGCAGCGGACGGGTCGCGCCATGGGAATGGGAGGAAGCAGGAGAGCATCGGACCCTGGCAATGCGGGCGCGGGTGTCGGCCAACAATGCCGAGACTTACATCGCCTGCTGCCTGGCGGGCGAGGGCCTGATCCAGATCCCCGCTTTCGACGTGCGCGAGCACCTGGAAGCGGGCGAGCTGGTCGAGGTCCTGGCGGACTGGCTCCCGCCGCCGATGCCGGCGCAGCTCGTATATCCGCATCGCCGCCAGTTGTCGCGCCGCGTACAGGCGGTGAGCGCATGGCTGGCGCAGATCATGGCGCCATGCATGCAGGCCCAGGCAGGCGGGCCGGCGCCGCGGCACGGGTAGGGCGGTTTCGGCAAGCCTGCGCGGGCGCCGGCCCCGAGTGCAGCATGGCATGCACCATGGCATGCACCATCGTGGCTCGCCGGCCACCCATCCTGCGTGCTTGCGGTGCATCCACGCATGCCTGCCGCCGTCACGGGGGCGTGAGCGGATGGCTCGCAATGCATTGTGAGAGCAAAATTGTCTACGATTTTGCGACGTATCCGGCTGCCGTCCGCCCAGGTTTGACGCCGTTGGCACGGATGTTGCTTTGAGTCTTTCAGCCCCGCGTCAGGGCCGCAAGGACCAAGCTGGACAGGCATGAACAGGCATTCGCTGGATATCGACTCCGTGACCCACCGCTACGGCAGCTTCCTGGCCGTGGACGACGTGGACCTTTCGATCGCGCCGGGCGAGATCGTGGCGCTGCTGGGGCCGTCGGGCTGCGGCAAGACCACGCTGCTGAGGATCGTCGCCGGTTTCGTCAGGCAGACGCAGGGCTCGGTGCGGGTGGACGGCCGCTCCATCGACGACCTGCAGCCCAACCGCCGCGACATCGGCATCGTCTTCCAGAACTATGCGCTGTTCCCGCACATGACGGTGGCGCAGAACGTGGCCTACGGGCTGGATGCGCGCGGGAAGCCGCGCGCGGAGGTGGCGCGCAAGGTGCGGGAGTGCCTGGAGATCGTGCAACTGCCGCAGGCCGCGCAGCGCTATCCGCGCCAGCTGTCGGGCGGGCAGCAGCAGCGCGTGGCGCTGGCCCGGGCGATCGCCACCGAGCCGCACATCCTGCTGCTGGACGAGCCGTTCAGCGCGCTGGACAAGAACCTGCGCCTGGACATGCAGATAGAGATCAAGCGGCTGCAGCGCCAGCTGGGGCTGACCGCGATCCTGGTCACGCACGACCAGGAGGAGGCGATGAGCGTGGCCGACCGCATCGCGGTCATGAACGGCGGCCGGGTCGAGCAGTTGGGCTCGCCCGTGGAGATCTACGACCGGCCGCGGACGCTCTTCGTCAACAGTTTCATCGGCACCACCAACCTGCTGCCCGGCCGCGTGGCCGAGGCCGGCGCCCAGGCCCTGCGGGTGGAGCTGGACGCCGGCGCGGCCATCGCGCTGCCGCCCGATCCGGCCTTCGCCGCCGGCCAGCGGGTGACGGTGTCGCTGCGGCCCGAGCAGCTGGCGCTGTCGTCCGAGCCCGCGGCGGGCGCCTGGCCGGTGGAAGTCGGCCTGAGCCTGCCGCTGGGGCCGACGGTGGTGCACGAGGCGCTCACGCGCGACCGCGTCGCTCTGAAGGTGACGGCTTCGCGCAGCGGTCCTGTCCTGTCCCCGCAGGGATCGGTCTGGTGCGGTTTGCGGCCGGGTGCGCATCCCTCGGTTTTTGCGGTCTCTTCCAACGACACCTGAAGGAATCGATATGACGCACAATCCCCTGCGCCGCCGCCTGCTGGCCGGCGCCGCCGCCGCCGGCGGCATGGTCGCCCTGCCCCGCATGGCGCTCGCCAAGGGCATGGTGACCACCGCCATCTACCCCGGCTCCTGGGAGGAGGCCTACCGCTCCATCGTCGCGCCGGTGCTCAAGAAGGAGCACGACGTGGACCTGCAGATGGCGCCGCTCTACGCCGTGGACCAGATCGCCAAGGCCCGCGCCGCGCGCGGCAACCCGGTGTTCGACACCTTCCTGCTGGACCCCGGCCCGCGCGTGAGCGCCATCGACGCCGGGCTGTTCGAGAAGTTCGACCCCTCGCGCCTGGCCAATGCGTCCAAGCTGCAGCCGGGCATGGCCGACGAGTACGGCGTGACGGTGGCCGCGCAGTTCGTGGGCATCGCCTACAACCCCAAGAAGTTCGACAAGCCGCCCACCGGCTGGACCGACCTGTTCGCCGAGCCATACGTGTCGCGCCTGGGCCTGACCGGCTTCCAGACCACCTTCGGCACGGTGTCCATCCTGGAGATGGCCAAGGCCTTCGGCGGCCAGGGCACGGACGTGGAGCCCTTCTTCGCGGAGCTGAAGAAGGTGCTGCCCAAGGTGGCCGCCATCGGCGCGCCGGCCTCGATGGCCAGCCTGTTCCAGCAGGGGCAGTGCGACATCATGTACACCAACACGCAGACGGTGGGCACGCTCAAGGGGCGCGGGGTGGACATCGAGTTCGTGCGGCCGTCCAGCGGCGTGATCACCTTCTTCACGACGCTGCACATCGCCAAGGGCGCCGAGGAAGTCGACAACGCCTACCGCTACATCGACACGGTGCTGTCGGTGCCGGTGCAGTCCGAGCTGATGAAGGCGCCGTACTTCATGGCGCCGGTCAACGCCGACGTGGCGCTGGACGACTCGCTGCCGCTGAAGAGCCTGTCCGAGATGTCGGGCATGGTGCAGCACGACTGGTCCCGGATCAACCCGCTGCGCGCGGGCTGGATCGAGCGCTTCAACCGGGAAGTCGCGCGTTGAGCACGGCGCTCGTCCAGGCCGGCCGCTGGCCTCTGGCGCTGCCGCTGACGCTGGCCTTCATGGCCTTCTTCGCGGCGCCGCTGCTGATGCTGGCGGCCACCAGCGGCTACGCCGACGACATGCTGACGCGGCCCGGCCTGGACACCTGGCGCAAGTTCGCCGGCGACCCCTTCTACTGGAAGGTGACGCTGGACACGCTCAAGCTGGGCGCGCTGACGGTGTGCGCGACCGTGCTGGTGGGCTATCCGCTGGCGGTGGCCTATATGCAGTCGGGCGAGCGCTGGCGGCGGCTGATCCTGTTCGTGATCGTGATGCCGGTGCTGCTGTCGGTGGTGGTGCGCACCTTCGCGTGGATCGTCATCCTGGGCAACGAGGGCGTGGTCAACCAGGCGGTCATGGCGATGGGCCTGAGCCCGACGCCGCTGCGGCTGCTGCAGACCGAGCCGGGGCTGATCCTGTCGCTGACGCAGATCGAGATGCCCATGATGCTGCTGCCGCTGGTCGGCGTGATGGCGCGCATCGATCCCAATCTGCTGGACGCCTCGGTGGCGCTGGGTGCGTCGCGCTGGCGCACGCTGTTCCGGGTGATCCTGCCGCTGAGCGTGCCGGGGCTGGTGGCCGGCTGCACGCTGGTGTTCGCCAGCTCGACCACGGCCTTCATCTCGCAGTCCATCATCGGCGGCAACCGGCTGGTCTACCTGCCGCTGGTGATCTGGCAGCAGTCCCTGGTGGTCTACAACTGGCCGCTGGCGGCGGTGGCCTCGGTGGTGCTGCTGGTGTCGGTGATGCTGTGTATCGCGCTGATCGCCGCGCTGGGCAACCGCGCGATGAGGTATCTGAATGTCTAGGCGCAACGGGCTGTCCGGGCGCGACAGCCGCGTAACGGAGGAGCCGCCATGGCCAGGCGCAATACGGTGACCGACCTGTCCTACCACGCGGTGATCGGCGGCGTGGCGGCGCTGGCGCTGCTGATCCTGGTGGGGCCGGTGGTGGTGGTGCTGGTGACTTCGCTGACCGACAGCCAGACGCTGCGATTCCCGCCCAGCGGGCTGTCGCTGCGCTGGTACGAGCGGCTGTTCGACCCGTCGGCCTCGGCGCCCATCCATCGCGCGGCCGGCAACAGCCTGGCGGTGGCGGCGTGGTCGGCCGCGGCGGCGGCGCTGTTCGGCGGCATGGCGGCGCTGGCGCTGGCGCGCGCCCGCGGCATGCGCGCCCGGGCGCTGGACGCCTTCTTCATGTCGCCGCTGATCCTGCCGGGTATCGCCTTCGGCCTGGCGGCGCTGGTGTTCTTCACCACCATCGGGCTGCGGCCGTCGCTGGCGCTGATGACCATCGGCCACGCGATCATGATCGTGCCCTTTGTGCTGCGCACCACCGGCGCCAGCCTGATGCAGCTCGACACCGGCCTGCTGGAATGCTCGGCCAGCCTGGGGGCGGGGCGCTTCTATTCCTTCCGGCGCATCACGCTGCCCATCATCTTTCCCGGGCTGGCGGCGGGCACCTTCCTGGCCTTCATGGCGTCCATCGACAACGTGCCGATCTCGCTCTTCCTGGCCAGCCCGCGCAGCGACATGCTGCCCATCCGCATGTGGGGCATGATGGAGTCCACGCTCGACGTGCGCGTGGCGGCGGTGTCGGGCGTGCTGATCGTGAGCGTGCTGGCGCTGATGCTGGCGATGGAAAAGCTGATCGGCCTGACCGGCCGGCTGCGCGGCTGAGATCGAACCACGGAAACCTGTCGCATGAAAACCCTGATCGTAGAACCCCTGACCGCCGAGGCCTTCGCGCCCTTCGGCGACGTCATCGACCTGCCCGCGCGGCCGGGCCGCACCTACTACAACGGCGCGCTGGGCAACCTGCGCGAGCAGGCCGCGCCCAACCTGTCGCTGACGATGCGCGAGCCTGCGGGCGAGCTGCCGCTGCGCGCCCATCTGCTGGAGCGGCACGAGTTCTCGTCGCAGACCTTCGTGCCCATCGACGTGCACGAATACCTGGTGGTGGTGGCGCCGCACCGTCCCGAAGGCGGGCCGGACGCCGCGCGGGCGCGCGCGTTCCTGGCGCGCGGCGACCAGGGCGTGACCTACCGGCCCAATACCTGGCACCACGGCCTGACCGTGTTCGGCCGGCCCGCGACCTTCGCCGTCTTCATGTGGCAGGCCGGCGGCGAGGGCGACGAGGAGTTCGTCGAGGTCGAGCCCTTCATGGTCTCGCAAGGCAATTGATTAGACACAACAAGGAGCATCGTCCATGTCCTGGCAGCCTTCACGCGACTTCGTCGGCTACGCCAACCAGCCGCCCGACCCGCAATGGCCCGAGGGCGCGCGGCTGGCGGTCAACTTCGTCATGAACTACGAGGAAGGCTCCGAGCCTTCCTTCCAGGACGGCGAGCGCCAGAGCGAGACCGGCCTGACCGAGGCGCACGGCCTGAACCAGATGGGCAACGGCCGCGACCTGGCCGCCGAGAGCATGTTCGAGTACGGCAGCCGGGTGGGCTTCTGGCGGCTGGTGCGCCTGTTCGAGGAGCGCGGCCTGCCCATGACGGTGTTCGGCTGCGCCCTGGCGCTGGAGCGCAACCCGCTGGCCGCGGCCAAGATCAGGGAGATGGGCTACGACGTCTGCTGCCACGGCTGGCGCTGGATCAAGCACTTCGAGCTGGGCGAGGACGAGGAGCGCGAGCACATCCGCAAGGCCATCGCCTCGCTGCAGGAGACGGTGGGCGCGCGTCCGCTGGGCTGGTATTGCCGCTACGGCCCCAGCGTGAACACGCGCCGGCTGATCGTGGAGGAAGGCGGCTTCCTGTACGACTCCGACTACTACGGCGACGAGCTGCCCTTCTGGCAGCTGGTGGAAGGCAAGCCGCAGCTGGTGGTGCCGTATTCGCTGACCAACAACGACGGCAAGTACGCGGGCTGGATGGGCACGGCCGACCAGTGGTTCGGCTTCCTGAAGGACGCCTTCGACATGCTCTACGCGGAAGGCGCCAAGTCGCCCAAGATGATGTCGGTGGGCCTGCACATGCGGCTGGTGGGCCACCCGGCGCGGGCCATGGGGCTGCAGCGCTTCCTGGACTACGTCATGAAGCACCCGGACGTGTGGGTGACCCGGCGGCTGGACATCGCCGAGCACTGGCGGCGGGTGCATCCCTTTGCCGGGTAAAGGGGCGGGCGGCTTGCCCGCGCGGCGGCGGGGCCGCAGCGGCTGGGACCGGCCCCGCCTGCCGGCCTATCGGCCGGCCGCCGCCTTGGCCAGCGGCCGCACCGCCCGCACGCATTCTTCCACCAGCGCCGGGCCGCGGTAGATCAGGCCGGTGTAGAGCTGCACCGCGTCGGCGCCGGCGGCCATTTTCTCGGCCGCCTGGCGGCCGCCGGCGATGCCGCCCACGCCGACGATGGCCAGCGACTTGCCCAGGCGGGCGCGCAGGCGCTCGATCACGCGCAGGGACAGTTCGTGCACCGGCGGGCCGGACAGGCCGCCGGCTTCGTCGGCGTGGCGCTGGCCGGCCACCGCCTCGCGCGACAGCGTGGTGTTGGTGGCGATGACGCCGTCAACGCCGTGGCGCGGCAGGGCGTCGGCGATGGCGTCGACCTGCGCCTCGTCCAGGTCGGGCGCGATCTTGACCGCCAGCGGCACGCGCCGGCCGTGCTTGTCGGCCAGGGCGGCGCGCTCGTCCTGCAGGCGCTGCAGCAGGGCGGCCAGCTCGTCGCCGCCCTGCAGGGCGCGCAGGTTCCTGGTGTTGGGCGAGGAGATATTGACCGTGACGTAGTCGGCGTGCGGGTAGACGCCGGCCAGGCCCAGGGCGTAGTCGTCGGCGGCGCGCTCGATGGGCGTGTCGGCGTTCTTGCCGATGTTCAGGCCCACCACGCCGCCGGCCGCGCGCCAGGTGCTGCGCCGGACGTTGGCCAGGAAGGCGTCCAGGCCCAGGTTGTTGAAGCCCAGGCGGTTGATCAGCGCCTGCGACTGCGGCAGGCGGAACAGGCGCGGCTTGGGGTTGCCGGGCTGGGCGCGCGGCGTCACGGTGCCGACCTCGACGAAGCCGAAGCCCAGGTTGCCCAGGGCGTCGATGTGCGCCCCGTTCTTGTCCAGGCCGGCCGCCAGGCCGACCGGGTTGGCCAGGCGCAGGCCCATGACGGTGGCCGGCGCCTGCGGCCGGTCGTGCAGCAGCCGCCGGCTCAGGCCGCAGTCGTAGGCGCTTTGCAGGGCCTTGAGGGTGAATTCGTGGGCGGCCTCGGCGTCCATGGCGAACAGCGCCGCGCGGGCCAGGGGATAGGTCTGGAAGAGGATCGGCATGCGCGCGATTTTAGGGTAGTTCCCTAGG
>Ga0182746_1002034_pt1 | contig 16241 bp, 12 predicted proteins | sample eDN3rd30CBELigOP_FD_128881 | JGI IMG/M metagenome (GOLD analysis project Ga0182746, IMG submission 128881) | Enriched Organic Plus compost microbial communities from Emeryville, California, USA - eDNA 3rd pass 30_C BE-Lig OP (version 2) (version 2) ... | reverse complement strand
GTGATGTCCGGGTCGCGGTTGGTCCAGTCGCCCTTCAGGTAGGCGACGCCTGCATCCGCCATGGCCGACCGGATGGCGTCCGTGGCCAGCACGGTGCGCTCGTTGACCAGGCAGGTGATGCACCAGGCCGCCGTCATGTTGACGAATACGGGGCGGCCCTGCTCGCGCAGCGCGGCCAGGCGGGCGGGGGTGTAGGGTTCGAAGCCGGTCGTTCGCGGCGTTGCCGCCGCCGACCCGGCAGCCGATGCGGCCGTGGCCTGGGGCGCCAGGGCGCCGTCCAGCCCGGGCAGCATGGCCAGCGTGGCGGCCAGCGCCGCGGCGGCCGCGCCCGCCGGCAGCCAGCGGCGCCGCGCGCCCTGCTGCGCGACCCCGTAGAGCCAGGCCGCCAGGCCGACCAGCACCGCGCCGGCCAGCCCGACCATGACGCCCAGGCTGCCGGCCTGCTGCGACAGCACCCACACCAGCCAGGCGGCCGACCCGTACATCGGGAAAGCCATGCCCTGGCGCAGGCGCACCATCCACGGCCCCGGCCGCGGCAGCCAGCGCGCGCAGCCGGGGAACACGGCCAGCAGCGCATAGGGCAGCGCCAGCCCCAGCCCCATCGCCAGGAACAGCCCCAGCGCCACCGGCGCCGGCGCCGACAAGGCTGCGCCCAGCGCGGCGCCCATGAAGGGCGCCGTGCACGGCGTGGCCACCACCACCGCCAGCAGGCCGGTGAAGAAGCTGCCGCGATGCCCTGGCTGCTGCGCCAGGGACTGGCCCGAACCCGCCAGGCGGGCGCCTGCCTCGAACACGCCGGACAGGTTCAGCCCGATCGCCAGCAGCAGCCAGGCCATCCCCGCCACGAACCACGGCGCCTGGAACTGGAAGCCCCATCCCACCGCCGCGCCGCCGGCGCGCACCGCCAGCAGCGCGCCGGCCAGCACCGCGAACGCCGCCAGCACCCCCAGCGTGTAGAAGAGGCCGGCCATCCGGACTTCCCGCAAGGCCCCGCCCGCCAGCCGGGCGACCGAGGTCGCCTTCATGGCCAGCACCGGGAACACGCAGGGCATCAGGTTCAGGATCAGGCCGCCCAGGAAGGCGAACAGGGCGGCCTGCCAGGCGGGCAGGCCGGCGGGGGCTTGCGACGGGGCAGAGGCTTCCGGCTGCGTCGCGCTGCCGGCCGCTGGCACTGCGTTGGTGCCATATCCCTGCGCCGCGTCTCCCGCCCTGGAACCGGCTCCACCGGCCCTCGCGCCGATGGGAGCGGCTACCTCCAGCCAACGCGTCCGGCCCTGCGCATCGCGCAGCTGGACCAGCCCCGACAGGGGGGCCGACTCGTCCAGGGCCGGCCCGCGCACCATCGCCAGCGTCAGCCGGCCTTCTTCCACCGACAGATTCTGCGCCCCCGCATGCTCGATGGCGCCCCAGGCCTCGGGAAAGAAAAATGCCTGCTCGATCGTCGCCGGCGACAGTCCTTCGCCCTCCAGCACCATGGCCAGCGCCTCGCCTTCGGCGGAAACGCCGGCCTGCCAGGGCAAGGCCGCCGGCATGCGCGCGTCGGCCAGCGCGAACGCCGCCGCGACATCGCCGCCCGCCGGCGTCGCCGAGCCCGTCACGGGCAGGTCCAGGCGGTAGCTGCCTTCTTCCGGGATGCACTCCCGCTCGCACACCAGCCAGGTGGCGTCGGCCCGGACGGAAAAAGTCTGCCCCGCCGCCAGCGTCTCCGGCACCGTGACGGTGAAGGGAAAGACGATCTCGTCCTCGTAGCCGAAATTGACCAGCGGCCCGTAGGGCAGGCGGTCCGGCCCGGGCCACTGGATGTCCGCCGGGCGCTCTTCGTCTGCGTCCGGCAGGGCCAGGGTCACCGTGGGCGGCGCGCCGGCGTCGCCGGGGTTCTTCCAGTAGGTATGCCAGTGCGGCGCCAGCTTCTGGCGCAGGCCCAGGCGCAGCGTCTGGCCGGGGGCGACGGAAGAGGAGGCGCTGATGAGGGTGACGGTGGTGCGGGGGGTATGGGTGGCGGGGCTTTCGGGGCGGGGGACTGGCGTGGCGGTGGCGGCTGTCGGGGCGGCTGCCGCGGGTGCGGCGGGGGAAGCGGCCGTGTCCGCGGGGGAAGCCGCTGTCGCCACGGCGCTGCCCAGTGCCGTGACGCCCAGCGCCACGGCGGCCAGCACCGCTGCCATGAAGATGCCCGGCGGCCGGGCCGGGCGCGGGAGGAGGAAAGGGGAATGGCCGGAAAGCATGCGGTACGTTCTCCGGGGAGGCGCTCGCGCCGGGGATGCTGCGCCGCCGCGCATCGGGTGACTGACTGTTTGCTTAAAGAAAGGTTCCCGCCTGGGGGGGCTACAAGGAAAGCGCGGCAGGAGGACGAATTGCTAGGCGCGCGGCGGGCCGCCAAAGCAGGCCAAGGCGGGGGTAAGGGGAGGGGACGCGCCGTGCCGGGCGCCTGCAGCTATAATGGCAGGCGGCGCAGGGCCCTCGGGGCCCTCTCACGCGGGTGTAGTTCAATGGTAGAACGGCGGCTTCCCAAGCCTCAAGCGTGGGTTCGATTCCCATCACCCGCTCCATCGAACGGTTTAGTCGGACTGTTCGTTGCGAGGAGCCTTCTTACGTCGCCGTGCTCCATTTGCTTCGATAGCATGTAATTAGGCGCTTGGAGTCTTTGGCGTGAGCTGATCGAGATATGCTCCGCAATTCGGCCAAACATTCTTGAGCCAACTGCAATTTGGGCCCCTCTGGCCTATGGCGCTTCGTTGCGTATCGCATTGATGGCGTGATGACGTGTCTGGTAAGTAGATGCGCGAGCCAATCGCATAGAACCCGGATCAGGGACAAGTTGATCTGAATGTCCTGCGCAATGGTAGGAAAGTGCAATCCGATCTGGGACGAAGACGACGTTGCATGAGTTAGCTCGTTGAGTTCACCCCACAATTCAGCGATGGGGGTCACGTCGGGAGAGTTTATTTTTTTCAGTATTCCATTGGCAAAGTACACAACATCCCCATTAAGCCATTTCTCGTAAATATGCGTGTTAGTTGAGACGCTGCAAAATTTCGCGATCACAAGAAATTCGAAAGCATGTCGCAGCAGGGGTCTGGCAGGCCCATAAAGCCCCTGGCACGTAAGATCAAGGCATGAAGATAACGTGAATATGCCTTTATGGAATGCGGCAATTAATACAGTGGCTTTGTCTGGCTGACGGACAATATGTGGTGCCTTGAAGCACCACATGTAGTGGCAAGCCACCTCATAAGAGGTGTCCAGGAGTCTGCGAGCAAGCTCTACTTCTGCCCCAAAGTTCCGCGTCACTTCGGCTTTGCACTTTTTTGTGTCGTGCGCGAGTTTTGCTCGTAGTGGTGGGGAGGTTGTGCCATACCACTGGGCGGTGTTGTGTTTTATGGTCTGCTTCATGCCGGATTTTACGGTGTGTCGATATGCAATGTGGTATGGGTTGACTGCATTTTTTAACGCCTAAGCAGCATAGCGACTGAGTTTATTTGTTCGTGCTCGAAAGCTGGGGCGAAGTCGTCTAATTCGTGCTTGCGCAATCCAACTCCTTCATCAAGTGCAATTTGCCTCCAGTTCACTATCGCGGCATGTACCTTGGCCAAGATGGCGGATGCCTGTTCCTTGTTCAGTAAGAAGTAGGACGCACGGGCCAGCAACATCTGCACATCGGTGATCGGCCCTTCTTCCTCGGACAGCCAGGTCTTCGATTCTCGCCTCTTGTCTGGAAACGGGTTGATGTCGAAGGCGGGCGCAAGGCGCCACAGTCCGTGTTCCACATGCAAAAAACCATGGTTCTGCAGGTGATCGTCCACATTCGTAATCAACAGATTGAATACAAGGCGGCGCCAGAGTTGATGCAAGTCCCGGGTAGGCGCATGGCCGTAGGAGCGAATGGCGTCAGCAATTTCCGTGTAGCTGCGGTCTTCCTCACGCGAGGCCTGCAACAGCGACGCTGCCGATTGATATGGAATGCGGCCATCTGCGTCATCGCGATCAAATCGGCGGATGACGGCTACCGGAACTTCCGCCAGGGAAACGATGCGTGCAGGCGCGGTATCGATGCCTGCCAGGGTCGCCAATTTCAGCGCCAGCACTTCGCCGCGGGTGACGCTGCGCGTGTCGTTCACACTGGGAAACTTGCCGATCGCGAGCCGGCCGTCTTCGTCCACCATGGTGCACTTGGGCCGCATGCCGCCGAGCGAGGTGCCCTTGCCTTGCAGGTAGCGCAAGTCTTCGGCCGTTTCCTGCCCGCGCTCGACAGCGCGGCTGGCTTGATAGATATGCTCAAGCTCGATCAGCGGTGGGGTAGCGCGTCGGCCTGCAGGGACTGTCCGATGCCAGGTCCCGTCCGGGCCACGTAGGCGCAACGCACCAACGCGACTGAAGTCATCGACCGCCAATAGATAGTCCAACTCCGTCAAGGCAGGCAATTTCGGATCGATCCGGCGCCGTTTGGCATGGTCGCGGGCGATGATGCGCCGGCCCCAGGCGTCTGGGGCAGTATCGGCGATCGCACCGTGGAACACGGAGTCATGGGGCGAGGCAGCCTTGTGTGACTGGTGGCCTGGCATCAGTTGCAGATCGGCCGATATGTTGAACCGCTCAGGGTTGGTCAGCCACGTCTCATCATAGGCAAAGGCGCAGCTTTCACGCCGGCCTTGCTGGACGTATACAAGCGAGCCGAGCGGCAGCCCAGCCTTGCCGATGCAGACCTGAACCTGCTGGCGGATCGGTGCGGTGGTAGCCATCACAATGCTCCCGAGGAGCCGCCGGGTTTGCCGCGCACGCGTTTGGGCAGTTGCTCGTCCATCAGCGTTAGCCCAATCTCGTCGTTTGGTGTGTCTAGCAGATGCTCCAACGCCTTAATCTCGCCGAAGACGTGCAGCGCCCGGGCGAAGAAGTGAATGGGTACGCGCACATCGCCTTTCTCCATGCGGCGTACCGTGGACAAGGATGCCCCCATGCGTTCGGCAAGCGATGCCTGGGAGATATGGCGCCGCCTGCGGGCGAGGGAAATGTCGCCGCCGAGCTTCTGGATTGCTCGTTCGACGGGCAGAGGTATAGGGGAATCCATTTAAGTGCTCCCAAAGGAGCTTATATTTTATATAAGAGTTCCCAATAGAGCAATTATTTGGGGGGTAAAAAGTAACTCCCAGACTTTTGCTAATCCTCCCCGCACAAGTCTATCTCTGCATTTCCTCAGAGATCACCGTTTTAAGAATCAAAGGGTTAGGTGGCGGGTTCGATTCCCATCATCTGCTCCAATCACGCACCATATCCAGCCCGTCACCTTGGAAGCCATGTTGCTGCTGTCCGCCGGCAACGAGCATCTGCTGTCGGCCAGAAGCGGCCGCGCGCGGCTAGTGAACCAGGTCGAACTCAGTTGCTGTTGATCCACTCCTGCGTGTCCCGGATGAACCAGGGAAGATTCAATTTTTCCCCCTCGCCGGACTGTATGGTCAAGCGTTGACCCGGGGAGCCAGGGGGGCTGGCCGCGCCCTGCGTCATGGGAGATGGCCGGCTCCGATAGTCCAGATCGGTTTGCCGGGGCGGATTATCCACGCAGGCGACAATCGGCGCGCACGCGACCGCGACAAAGACTGGCTGCAATACCAGGCGAAGGGTCTTCATGATGTTCGGGTTCCTGCTAGCGGCACGGGCCTGAGTGCCGGGCAATCAAGGCCTCTACCCACACATTACTCGCAAGCTCGATGGCGAGGAACTGGCGCTGCTGCTCGTCGAAGAGCCCGAGGCCCACCTTCATCCGCCGGACGGTACTTGAGCAAGATGATCGGAGCTTGGGTTAATTGCCATTCCACGCGGTGCATCGCCTCGGGCTGGGCATCTCCACCGCGTGCCGCTTGCGCCGCTTAAGCCAGGAAGACCTGGCACAGCGTATCGGCACGTCACTGAGCACGGTCAGGCGCATGGAAGACGGCCATCCCGGCTGCCTTGCACGCCTTCCTGCGCGCATTGCACGTACTCGGCCGTGTCGAGGACATGGCAAAGGTGGTGGCCACGGAGAACGAAGCGTTGGGGATGGAGCTGGTGCGGGAGCAATTGCCGCAACGGGTGCGAACGTCTCGCGGCCGAGTGCGGCTAGAATTAGCGAACTTCCAAGCCGGATCCGCGTTTTCGCGCCCGACGGCATCTCGCTCCCAATGACGATTCTTCCAGGGCAGAAACCTCCTGCGGCCAAGCGCGCCCCGCGCCCTCGGGCCAACTCGGTCACGGTCAGGGATGTCGCCCAGGCGGCGGGCGTGTCGCCCGCCACCGTGTCGCGGGTGCTCAACGGAAACGAGCGCGTCGCCTCCAAGCTGCGTACCCATGTGCAGCGCGTGGCGGGTGAACTCGGCTACACCCCGCACGCTGCCGCCCGCGCGCTGGCGTCGCAGCGCTCGCGCACCATCGCCGCCGTGGTGCCTTCCCTGGAAGAACCCAACTTCGCCATCGGCGTCTCGGCGCTGCAGCAGGCGTTGACGTCGGCCGGGTACACGCTGCTCCTGGCCAATTCGAACTACGACGAGCAGGAAGAGCTCCGGCAAGTGCGCGCCCTGGCGGCTCACGGGATTGCAGGCATGATGCTGGTGGGGGGGCGGCACGATGCCAGCGTCTACGAACTCCTGCAGGCGAGGCGGATTCCATTCGTCAATACGTGGATGCTGGACGACCGCCACCCGAGCGTCGGCTTCGACAACTACCAGATCGGCCGGACCATCGCCAACTATCTGCTGGACCTTGGCCATACGCGGTTCGGCGTGGTGGCCCAGCGCTCGCCGCGCAGCGACCGGGCGGCCAGCCGCCTGGCCGGAATACGGCAAGCCTTGCAGGACCGGGGCGGGCGGATCGTGCGCGAGTACGTCATCGAGCGATTCCATAGGATTTTGGACGGTCAGCATGGCTTGCGCATGCTGCTCGAGCAGCCCGAGCGTCCGACGGCGGTCATCTGCGGGACGGACACCCTGGCCTTCGGCGTGCTCGTGGAGGCGCAAGCACAAGGGCTGCGCGTGCCGGCGGACCTTTCCGTCACGGGCATCAACGACGTCGAGTTTGCCGCCCATTTGACCCCGCCCCTCACCACGGTGCGGCTGACGGCGGCCGAGGTGGGCACGCGCGCCGCCGAGTACCTGCTGGCGCGCATCGAGGGGCGCCCGGTCCTCAATACCACGGCTATTCCTTTCAGCCTCATCGTGCGGGGCAGCACCGGCGCGCCCGGCGCCGATGCCGCGGCGAGTCCGGCGGGCTAGGAGAGCGGGCGGGCTTCCGAGCCCGCCGGCCTACCGGGGGCTGCTGCCGTTCATCTTCGAAGGCCGCAGGAAGTCGAAGTCGCATCCCTCGTCGGCCTGCAGGGTGCTTTGCAGGAACAGGCGGTCGTAGCCGCGATCCGGCAATGGGGCCGGCGGCGCCAGTTCGGTGCGGCGACGGGCGAGCTCGGTTTCATCGACCAGCAGATCCAGCCTGCGGTCCTTGACCGACAGCGCAATCCGGTCGCCATTGCGCACCAGCGCCAGCGGGCCGCCCATGGCCGCCTCGGGCGAGACGTGCAGCACTACGGTGCCGAAGGCGGTGCCGCTCATGCGGGCGTCGGAGATGCGCACCATATCGCGCACGCCCTGGCGGGCCAGCTTGCCGGGAATGGGCAGGTAGCCGGCCTCGGGCATGCCCGAGCCGCTTCTCGGGCCGGCATTCTTCAGTATGAGGAAGTCATCCTCATTGACGTCCAGGTCGGGGCTGTCGATGCGTTCGGCCAGGTCCTTGAGGGACTCGAACACGACGGCGCGGCCCGTGCGTTCGAACAACGCCGGATTGGCAGCCGCGCGCTTGAGGATGGCGCCATTGGGCGCCAGCGATCCGAACAGCGATACTAGGCCGCCTACCGGGTCGATGGGATCGTCGAAAGCGCGCACGACGTTGCGGTCCACCCAGGGCGCTTCCGCCTGGAGCCGTTCGCCCAGGGTTTCGCCGCTGACGGTAAGACAGTCCAGGTGCAGCAAATGCTTGATCTCCCGCATCACCGCGCCCACCCCTCCGGCGGCGTGCAAGTCGGCCATATAGTGCTCGCCGGTGGGCTTGAGGTTGACCAGCACCGGCGTGGTGTCGCTCAGCTCGTTCAGGCGCTCGAGCGACACGGGGATGCCCAGGCGGCCGGCGATTGCCGTGAGGTGGATGATGGCGTTGGTCGATCCGCTGATCGCCAGCAGGATGCGCAGCGCATTCTCCACCGATTTCTCGGTGATGATCTGGCTGGGTCGGATCGGGCGGGCTGCCAGTTCGACCGCCCGGCGGCCGGTGGCTTCGGCTGCGCGTATGCGGTCGGAGTGCACAGCCGGGATCGCCGCGGTGCCGGGCAACGACATGCCGAGCGCCTCGGCGACGGCCGCCATGGTGCTGGCCGTGCCCATGACGGCGCAGGTGCCCGCCGTGGTCGCCAGCTTGCCTTCGATGATCTTGATCTTCTGTTCGCTGACTTCGCCGCCGCGGTAGCGGCCCCAGAAGCGGCGGCAATCCGTACAAGCGCCCAGCCGCTCGCCCTCGAAGGGCATGGGCAGCATCGGCCCGGGAACCAGCTGGATGGCCGGCCGGTCCGCCGATGCGGCGCCCATCAGCATGCCCGGGACGTTCTTGTCGCATCCTCCCAGGAGCACCACGGCATCCATGGGCTGCGCCGCGATCATCTCCTCGATGTCGATGGACAGGAGATTGCGGAACTTCATGCTGGTGGGGTTGAGGAAGGCTTCTCCCAGCGAGATGGTCGGGAAGTCCAGCGGCAGGCCGCCCGCGGCCAGCACCCCGCGCTTGATCGCTTCGACGAGCTCGGGGAAATTGCGATGGCATGGGTTGAAGCCGCTGGGGGCCTGCGCGATGCCCACCACCGGCTTGTCCATCATTTCCCTGGAATAGCCGGCGGCGCTGGCGAAGGTGCGCCGCAGGTACAGGGAGAAATCGATATCGCCGTAATTGGTGAGGCCACGGGCAAGGCCGCGTTTATCGCTTGGCATAGATCATTCCAGGTAAGGCAGGGGTATCTCGAAGGTCATTTACCGGCCGCCCCGGCAATGCCGGCCCGCTCGACCATTTCGCCGAAGCTGTCGAGCTGCGAAGCGACGAACGCATCGCTGTCGGCAGCCGAGCGTCCGGCGGGCTCGTAGCCCAGCGCGTGCAGGCGCTCGATGACGTCGGGCATTGCAAGTATCTTCACGACTTCCCGGTTGAGCCGTTCGACAATGGGGGCAGGCGTGCCGGAGCGGGCGATCAGCGCGAACCAGCCGATGATTTCGTAGCCCGGCACGCCGGATTCCTGGATCGTGGGCACGTCCGGCGTGATGCGGGAGCGCTGCGAGCCGGTGGTGGCCAGCAGGCGCAGCCTGCCGTCCTGCACATAAGGCAGGAACAGGCTGGTGTTCTCGAAGATGAAGGCGGTCTCGCCGCCGAGCAGGCCGTTGAGTGCCAGTGTTGCCGCCCTGTACGGGACGTGGGAAAGCTTCGACCGGGTATCGCGGGCCAGCAGTTCGGCAGCCATGTGGCCCGTGTTGCCTACGCCGGACGAGCCGTAGTTCACCGGCTGCTTCCGGGCGGCGGCAAGCAGGTCGTCCAGGGACTTGTAAGGAGACGAGGCCTGGATCGCCATGGCATAGTCGGTAGTGGCCAGGATGGAGATCGCGGAGAAGTCTTTCTTCACGTCATAGTCCGCGTCGGGGTAGACCCAGGGGTTGATGCCGTGCGTGGAACTGGTCGCCAGCAGCAGCGTGTAGCCATCGGCCGGCGCGCGCAGCAGTTCCTTGGTGCCGATCAGTCCGCCGGCCCCGGGGCGGTTCTCGACGATGACATTGCCGGCGAGCGCATCGCTGAGCTTCTGGGCGATCAGTCGTCCGACGGTGTCCGAGCCGCCGCCGGGGGCCGTCGCCACGACGATGCGCACGACGTGGTCGGGATAGGCCGCATGGGCCGCAGTGGCGGCACAGCACAGGCTCATCAAGGTGCTCAGCAACAGGCGTTTCATGGTTGTCTCCTCTATCGTTTGTCTTGTCGGGCTCGTCGGTGGACGGCCGGTCAGTACGCCGCACAGGCAAGGGAGCCGGTGCGGAAAAAACTCTCCAGGTTGCGCAGGACCAGATCGGCCATGGCGCGGCGGGTCTCGAGCGTGTTGCTGGCCTGGTGGGGCGAGAGCACGACGTTGTCCAGCGCCATCAGGGCAGGGGGAACGTGCGGTTCGTGCAGATAGACGTCCAGGCCCGCCCCGCCCAGCGTCCCGTTCTCCAGTGCCTGCACCAGCGCTTCTTCGTCGACCACGCTGCCGCGCGAAATGTTGACCAGGAAGCCGGCCGGTCCCAGGGCGGCCAGGATGTCGCGGGAAATCAGCCCGCGCGTGCGTTCGCCGCCGGATACGGCGACCACCAGGAAATCGGCCCAGCGCGCCAGCTCGTCGAGCCTGTCCATGTATGCATGGCTCGTGTCTTGCGCGGGATGGTTCGCGTAGTAGCGGATGTCCATGCGAAAGCCGGCCGCCCTTTCGGCAACGGCCCGGCCGATGCGTCCGTAGCCGGCGATGCCCAGCCGCTTGCCGCTGACCCTCGTGGACAGGCCGATCGATTTGCCGGTTCCCCAGTCGCCGCGCCGTACATATCGATCGCCGGCAGTCACTCGCCGGGCGGCATCGATCAGCAGGCCGAACGCGAGGTCGGCCACGCAGTCGGTCAGCACGCCGGCGGTGTAGCCCAGCGCGATGCCGCGGCGGCGCGCATGTTCGACATCCAGCGTATCCAGGCCTACCCCGAAGTTCGACACGACCTTCAGGCGGGGCAGGGCGTCGATCAGGTTGGCGCTCAGCCCCGTGCGAGAGGTGCACACCAGCGCTTCATAGCGATCGGCGTTGCCGGCCAGGAAGGCGGCGCGGTCGGCCGTCTCGTCGAGCACGCACGTGTCGTAGGCGGCCTCCAGGTCCGCCTGCAGCGGCGCCCAGAGCCGGTTGGTGATGAGCAGAGGGGTATTCATATGGATATTCTTCGGGGCCGCGCGCTTGGCCGTCCTTTCCGTGTCCTAGATCCGGGCGCGCGGGTCCTTGCGCGCCAAGCGCTGCAACAGGTGCTCGACTTCGTTCCGGCTGGAGGCGTTCAGCGTTCCGGCAGGCATGCGCTGGGCGGCCGAGGCGATCAAGCCGCGCCGCATCATGACGTGCTTGCGTACCGCCAGGCCCACGCCGGGCTGCTGCTCGTAGCGGATCAGCGGCAGATGGGCGTCGAACAGGTCTTGCGCAGCTTCGGCCTCGCCGCGCTCGCGCAGGGCCAGGAATTCGCACAGCATGTCCGGGAAGCAGTAGCCGGTGTTGGCGCCATCGGCGCCGCGCGCGATCTCGTAGTCGAGGAATACGCCGTTGTTGCCGCACAGGATGGGGATGCGGCGCATCGATCCGTCCCGTTCGTAGCCGCGCAGCGTGGATATCTTGTCCAGGCCGGGCCAGTCTTCGTGCTTGAGCATGGCCAGCGAATCGATCTCCTGGAACATCCGCCGCAAGAGCGTGGGGCTCATCTGCACCTGGAAGACCTGGGGATAATCCTGGACCACGATGGGCACGTCCGTGCCTATGGCCTGGGCAGCCTGGCGGTAGTAGCCGAATATCTGCTCGTCGGTCCGCAGCGTGTTGGGCGGCGCGATCATTACGCCGGCCGCCCCCAGGTCCATGACTTCTCGCGTAAGCGCGCGCATGGCGGCGAAGCCGGGTGCGGTCACGCCTACGACGACAGGGATCGATGATGCGCGGCGGATCATTTGCGCGGCCACCGCCACTGCTTCCTTGTGCTCGAGCTTGGGCGCCTCGCCCAGCAGGCCCAGCACGGTCAGGCCGGTGCTGCCGCATTCCAGGTAGAAATCCGTCAATCGGTCGATGGATGCGGTGTCGATGGTGCCGTCATCCAGGAAGGGCGTGGGCGCAATGGGAAATACACCCCGGGCGCGATGGTCGAGCAGCATGGCAGCTCCTTGTGGACGTTAGATGCTGGCGATCAGGCCGCCGTCGACCCGAATGGTGGAGCCGGTGACGTATGCGGCGCGCTCGCTGGCCAGGAACGCCACGGCATCCGCATACTCTTCCGGCCGGCCGTAGCGGCCCAGTGGGATCGAAGCCGTGCTTTCGGCCTGGACCTCTTCCACGGAGCGGCCTTCCCGCTGGGCCTTGGCTTGGTCCAGGTAGGTGATCCGCCCCGTGGCGATGCGGCCGGGCAGGATGACGTTGGCCGTGATCCCGTCGCGCCCCACCTCGCGCGCCAGCGTCTTGGACCAGCCGACGAGCGACAGCCGCAGAGCGTTGGACAGCCCCAGATTGGGGATGGGGGCCACTACGCCCGATGACGTGCTGGTGATGATGCGGCCCCAGCCGCGGGCCTTCATGCCGGGCAAGACCGCGTCGGTAATCGCCACCACGGCCAGGACCATGGATTCGAAGTGCTTGCGCCAGGCTTCCACGCCCTGCCCGTGGGCGGGCGAGGGGGGCGGTCCGCCGGTGTTGTTGACCAGCACATCCACTGTCCCTACATGTTGGCGAACTTCGTCCAGACGAGCGCCGATGCCGCCGATATCAGCCAGATCCCAGGCGACCGCTGCGGCGTCGCCGCCAGCCTGTTCGATCGTGGCGACGGTCCTGCGCGCGGCGTCCTGGTCGATATCCGCCGCCACGACGCGCGCTCCTTCGCGCGCCAGCGAGATCGCGATGGCGCTGCCCAGTCCGCCTCCCGCACCGAAAACGAGGGCGGCTTTTTTCTCGAGTCCCAGATCCATGCAGTCTCCTCTTGATAGCGTGAAACCGTCCCTATATTAAAGAAAGCGGTTTCTATTAGATTTCAGGACGGCCAAAATTCTTAGACCTACCCATTATTTTTGGAAGAATAAATGAGAAAGCGGTTTCTTTCAACGGCATTTTACAGGCCGTGCCTCAGTCAGACGGCCGCCCGCCCGCGTATCGTCGCCAGGCCGGCCGGCCAGTTCCCGGCCTCTACCCGCAACTGCTTCCCTCGATTGACAATCCCCCGCCTCCTCCACAAAATCAACGAAAACTTAGGGCGCGACTGCCTGACGAACCGCCCGCTGCCGGCGGGCATGGCAAGGCAATCCGGCGATACCCGGCGCTCTTTCCGGGGAGCTCTCTCAGGATCCCGCCCTTCTTTTCCATCCAAGGAGCTCCCCATGGTCAATCTGACGATCAATGGCAAGTCCCAGGACGTCGACGCGCCCGACGACATGCCCCTGCTCTGGGTCATCCGCGACCGCCTGGGCATGACCGGCACCAAGTTCGGCTGCGGCATGGCCCTGTGCGGCGCCTGTACGGTGCACATGGACGGGCAGCCCATCCGGTCCTGTATCACGCCGGTCGCCTCGGCGGCCGGCAGGAAGATCACCACCATCGAGGCCGTGGGCGAGGACGAGGTGGGCCGCGCCGTGCAGCAGGCCTGGACGGAGATCGGCGTGCCGCAGTGCGGCTACTGCCAGTCGGGGCAGATCATGTCGGCCACCGCGCTGATCAAGAGCAATCCCCAGCCCACGGACGAGGACATCGACGCGGCCATGAGCGGCAACATCTGCCGCTGCGGCACCTATCCGCGCATCCGCGCCGCCATCAAGCAGGCCGCCGGCCAGGGGGTGGCCAAATGAGCGAGTTCTCCCGACTGATGCGGCACGTGTCCGCCGCGCCCGCCGCCGGCCTGCTGGGGGCCTCCGCTGCTCCGGCCGCCGGCCCGCTTGAGCCGGCTTCCGCCGCTCCCGCTACCAGCCTGCCGGAGGCTTGTGCGGACCTCCCGATGCACGGGGCGCCGGCCCGGCCCGCCCGGCGCGACTGGCTCAAGGCCGCCGGCGCGCTGACCGGCCTGGCGCTCGCCGTGGGCGCGTCCGGCGTCGTGCGCCGGGCCGAGGCGGCCGGCCAGGAAGAGAAGAAGTACGGCGGCGACGGCATGCCGCACGGCACCGTGGACGACCCGCAGGTGTTCGTGTCCATCGGCAAGGACGGCATCGTCACCATCGTCGCGCACCGCGCCGAGATGGGCACGGGCGTGCGCACCGGCCTGCCCATGGTGGTGGCCGACGAGCTGGAGGCCGACTGGGACCGGGTGCGCGTGGTCCAGGCGCCGGGCGACGAGCCGCGCTACGGCAACCAGGATACCGACGGCTCGCGCAGCACCCGGCATTTCTTCCAGCCCATGCGCCGGGTCGGCGCGGCCGCGCGCGGCATGCTGGAAGCCGCCGCCGCCAGGCAGTGGGGCGTGCCGGTGGCGGAAGTCGCCGCGCGCAACCATGAGGTCGTGCACGAGAAATCCGGGCGCAAACTGGGCTACGGCGAGCTGGCCGAGGCCGCCGCGGCGTTGCCGGTGCCGGCCGGCGACGCCCTGCGCCTGAAGACGCCGGAGCAGTTCCGCTACATCGGCAAGCAGGGCACGCGCAGCGTCGACATCCAGGATATCGTCGCGGGGCGGACGCATTTCGGCATCGACACCCGCCTGGACGGCATGCTGTACGCGTCCGTCGCGCGGCCGGCGGTGCTGGGCGGCAAGGTCAAGGCCTACAAGGCCGAGGCTGCGCTGAAGGTGCCCGGCGTGGTCAAGGTGGTCGAGCTGCCGGCCGGCCCCACGCCGCCGGTGTTCGCGCCGCTGGGCGGGGTGGCGGTGATCGCCCGCGATACCTGGGCGGCGCTCAAGGGCCGGCAGGCGTTGGAGATCGAGTGGGACGACGGCCCCAACGCGGGCTACGACTCCGTGGCCTTCCGCAAGACGCTGAGCGAGGGCGCGAGCAAGCCGGCCAAGGCGGTGCGCGACGACGGCGACGCCATGAAGGCGCTGGAAGGCGCCGCCCGACGCATCCAGGCCGAGTACTACCTGCCGCACCTGGCCCACGCCACCATGGAGCCGCCCGCGGCCACCGCGCGCATCGCCGACGGCAAGTGCGAGGTCTGGGCCTGCGTGCAGTCGCCCTACGGCACGCGGGAAAACGTCGCCAAGCACCTGGGCATGGACATCGCCGCGGTCACGGTGCACCAGACGCTGCTGGGCGGGGGATTCGGGCGCAAGTCCAAGTCCGACTTCGCCGTCGAGGCCGCGCTGCTGTCGCGGGCGATGGACGGCCAGCCGGTCAAGGTGACCTGGTCGCGCGAGGACGACATCACCAACGATTACTTCCACACCGTCTCGGTCGAGCGGCTGGAGGCGGGCTTCGACGCGCAGGGCAAGGCGGTGGCCTGGCTGCACCGCACCGCGGCGCCCACCATAGGCTCGACCTTCGTGGCCGATGCGCAGGGCCAGCAGCCTTTCGAGCTGGGCATGTCGGCGCTGAACATCCCGTTCGCCATCGACAACTTCCGCGTCGAATCGGTGCCCGTGCCGGCGCATACCCGCATCGGCTGGTTCCGCTCGGTGTCCAACATCCCGCACGTCTTCGCGGTGCAGAGCTTCGTGGCCGAGATGGCCCACGAGCTGGGGCGCGACCCGCGCGACTACCTGCTGGAGCTGATCGGCCCGCCGCGCAGGATCTCGCCCGCCGACCTGTCCGACGGCTGGAACTACGGCGAATCGCCCGCCGTCTACCCGCTGGACACCGGCCGCATGCGGCATGTGGTGGAGCTGGCCACCCGCGAGGCGGGCTGGGGCCGCAAGCTCGCGCCCGGCCGCGGGCTGGGGGTGGCGGTCTGCTACAACTTCGTCACCTACATCGCCACGGTGGTCGAGGTCGAAGTGGGCAAGGATGGCGGCATCGCCGTGCCGCAGGTGCACGTGGCGGTGGATTGCGGCCCGCAGGTGCATCCCGACCGCGTGCGGGCGCAGACCGAAGGGGCCTGCATCATGGGCCTGAGCCTGGCCGTGCGCAGCGAGATTTCCTTCTCCAAGGGGCGCACCGAGCAGACCAACTTCCACCAGTACGAGGTGGCGCGCATGCCCGAGGCGCCGCGCGAGATCCACGTGCACCTCGTCGAGCACGGCTTCGACGTGCCGCTGGGCGGGGTGGGCGAGCCGGCGGTGCCGCCGTTCGCGCCGGCGCTGTGCAACGCGATCTTCGCCGCGACGGGCAAGCGCATCCGGAGTCTGCCGATCCGCGATCAGTTGAAGGCTTAGCGCGCGGGGCCGGGCGGGCGGCGGGGTGTTTACGCTGCCCTCCCGCACTGCCCTGCCGGGCGCGCTGGCCCGAGGGCCGGCGCTAGTTCGTCACCAGCCGCCCTTCGGCCACGAACTTGGCGGCCAGCTGGCTTTCCTCCTCCAGCAGGCGGGTGAAGGCCTGGCCGT
>Ga0182746_1002029_pt1 | contig 16255 bp, 18 predicted proteins | sample eDN3rd30CBELigOP_FD_128881 | JGI IMG/M metagenome (GOLD analysis project Ga0182746, IMG submission 128881) | Enriched Organic Plus compost microbial communities from Emeryville, California, USA - eDNA 3rd pass 30_C BE-Lig OP (version 2) (version 2) ... | reverse complement strand
GACTGGCTTTGTGACGCGCTCACGCCAATGGCCCAGCGCAGCGCGCGTAACGTGGCCTTGGCCGAGCGGGTCCATAGAGACCTCGTCAGAAGCGGCGTGCTTCCGCGCGATGCGCAGGATGCACAGCAAGCGGTCACAGAGGAAATGCGTGCGCGCATTCGAACCGCCGGCAAAAGCAATCTCAGCCGCGCGGTTTCCGAGCTCGTGAATGCAGGATTCCTACGCCGCCACTATCAGGGCTATCGCGTCGACCACCCGAACCGCGGCGGACAGCGCCACGCCGTCTATACATTGGTTGGGGATGCGCGCCTTCTCGGCCCGACAGCTCGCGCGCCGAAAGCGTCGGTCCAAGCTGAATTCGCGTTCACGGGATAAGCGAACCTGCATCCCGCCTGCAGCATTTGAACAGGATTGCCATCAGGATTGATTGACTTCGGCTATCCCAGCCTGACGCAGAAAATCAGCGGCCCCTAGGTTCATGTCGATCTCCATTCCGGATCGGAGCCAATGATAGACGAAAGGCAGGAGCAGCGGATTGCTGGTTCTGCGCTGGAATATGCTGTTCTGAAATTCGCGCGACCGTCTTTCGCATTCGCTATCGTCACAACCTCCCGCGAGCGCCAGTTCCCATAGTGCTTCAGCCTCTGCGCGGGCCAGCTTCTGAGCATCCGCCGCATCACGCTGCCGGAAAGCATCGCGCACCGCCCAGGACAGAACCGGGGTTGCTGGAACGAGGACCGTGACAACGAAATCGGTGAAGGGCAGATTGAGGGCTAGCCCGGCAGCTACAAGCGCGAGCACGATTGCTACCGCCCCGGCGACCAACAGGAAACTGTAGTTTTCGCGCAGCTTTGCGTCATACCACAGGTTTGTTCGCTGGCAGATTATCCGCGCTAAATGCAATGGCGCCCGTCCAACAGCAGCCGGATACCAATCGATGAGCTTTGTATCACCCTTGGGCCATCGCCGATCCGCCTCGGCGATAATCTCCGGTTCAAGCGGCTTGCCGGCTGCAAATTTGCTCCATGGCAATTTTAGAAGGTCGCAGTCGAGCCGCTCGCAGATCAGAGCCGCAGTCTTCAAGCGGCGCTTCAAGGCTCTGTCGAGAAATCCGATGTCGATAAGCGTGAGGCTGACCGATACCGCGGCGGCGACCGGGCGTATCGCCGGCATGAATAGCGCGACGATCGCCATCACAACCGGGACAACGACAGATGGAGCGATCTGCTGCAGATGGGTGGCGCGCCGATAGATTTCGGACCGGGCACGCAGCAGGCGCATCAAATGTGAATAGAACTGGGCCACCGCGCGAGCGCCACCTTGTTATGGCGCGGTTCGTCCTGGGAGGCTCATGGACGACATCCTTCGTCAGCAGGTTCGGTTCTGCCGCAGCTGAAGCGTCACAATATCGGAAAAACAGGGTCTCCCTCATCAGTTCGTGATGAGCCGGGCCGCGTGCCAGCGCAAATGGTCGGCCATGAAGGTGGAAATGAAATAATAGCTGTGGTCATAGTCTTCACGCAGGTTCAGGATCAGGTCGATGCCCGCAGCCTTGCATGCGTTATCCAGCAGCTCCGGCCGCAATTCCTGCGCTAGGAACGGGTCCGCGCTGCCCTGATCGATCAGCAGATCTGCCACGCGAGCGCCGTCCTCGATCAGCGCAACCGCATCGTGCTCACGCCATAGCGCGGGATCGTCGCCAAGATAGCCGGTCAACGCCTTTTTACCCCAAGCCACCAGACTGGGCGCGACGATTGGCGCAAAGGCCGACACCGACGCGTATCTGCCGGGATGGCGCAGCGCGATGGTGAGTGCCCCATGGCCACCCATGCTATGGCCCATGATCGACTGGCGTGCCATGTCCGCCGGAAAATTCTCCGCAATCAGCGCGGGTAGTTCCTCAGTCACATAGGACCACATCTTGTAATGGCTATCGAACGGCGCCTGCGTCGCGTCGACATAGAAGCCCGCGCCTAGACCGAAGTCGTAGGCGCCGGCCGGATCGTCAGGCACGCCCTCCCCGCGTGGCGAAGTGTCGGGCGCGACGAAGATCAGGCCGAGTTCCGCGCAGATATGGCGGAACTCGCCCTTTTCGGTAACATTGGCATGGGTGCAGGTCAGCCCGGACAGATACCAGACGACCGGCAGCTTCGTTCCCGGCTGGTGCGGGGGAACGAAGACCGAAAAAGTCATCTCAGTTCCGGTGGCCGCAGAGGCATGTTTATACACGCCCTGCGCACCACCAAAGGCCTTGTTCGTGCTGACCTGCTCCATCGTTCAGTTACCGTCCGTAAAGGTGTAGGCGCAGACCTTGTTGCCCGCCGGATCGCGCAGATACGCGGCATAGGCGCCGGGCAAATGACCACGAGGCCCCGCCTCGCCTGCGCAGGTGCCGCCGGCAGCCAGGCCAGCTGCATGGAAGGCGTCGACCTCGTCGTTGCTGGCCGCCGCAAAGCCGATGGTCACGCCGTTGCTGGACGGCGCTTCGCCATCGCCTGGGCGCAGGACCAGCAGAGCCGGCTTGTCCTTACCATACAGAATGACGCTCTCGCCGAAGGGGCCGAGATTTTTGACGCCCAGAGGCGCCAGGGCGGCGTCGTAGAATGCCGAGGAACCGGCAAGGTCGCTCGCACCAACACAGGCGTGCGAAAACACGCCGTCACCCGAAATGACTGCCATATTGATTCTCCTTTTCGTTAGGGCTGGTTTTTAGAAGACGACGACCGAACGGATGCTCTTGCCGGCGTGCATCAGTTCGAAGGCGGTGTTGATCTCCTCCAGCCCCATGACATGGGTGATCATCGGATCGATCTCGATCTTGCCGCTCATATACATATCGACGATCTTGGGCACATCGGTCCGCCCCTTTGCCCCGCCGAACGCGGTGCCGCGCCAGTTGCGGCCGGTAACGAGCTGGAAGGGACGGGTCGCGATTTCCTTGCCCGCCTCGGCCACTCCGATGATGATCGACGTTCCCCAGCCGCGGTGGCAGGCCTCCAGCGCGGTACGCATCACATCGGTATTGCCGGTCGCATCGAACGTATAGTCGGCGCCGCCGTCGGTCAGCTCGACCACCTTCGCCACCGTTTCCTCGCGCGACAGACCCCTGGAATTGAGGAAGTCGGTCATGCCGAACTTGCGGCCCCACTCCTCCCGGTCGGGATTGATGTCCACGCCGATGATCTTGTTGGCGCCGGCCAGCCGGGCGCCCTGAATGACGTTGAGACCGATACCGCCCAGGCCGAAGATAACGACATTGTCGCCGACCTGTACCTTCGCCGTGTTGATGACCGCGCCCACGCCGGTGGTCACCCCGCAGCCGATATAGCAGCTGGACTGGAAGGGCGCGTCCTCGCGAATCTTTGCCACCGCGATTTCCGGCAGGACGGTGAAGTTGGAGAAGGTCGAGCAGCCCATATAATGAAAGATCGGCTGGCCCTTGTAGGAAAAGCGGCTCGTGCCGTCGGGCATCAGCCCCTTGCCCTGCGTAGCACGGATCGCGGTGCAGAGGTTCGTCTTGCCCGACAGGCAGCTTTTGCACTGGCGACATTCGGGCGTGTAGAGCGGGATCACATGATCTCCCGGCTCAACGCTGGTCACGCCCGGTCCGACTTCACGCACAATACCCGCGCCCTCATGGCCGAGGATGCTCGGGAAAATGCCCTCGCTGTCGAATCCGTCCAGCGTATAGGCATCAGTATGGCAGATGCCGGTTGCCATGATCTCGACCAGCACTTCACCGGTTTTAGGTCCCTCCAGATCGACCTCGACAATCTCCAGCGGCTTTTTCGCTTCAAACGCGACTGCGGCGCGTGTCTTCATGATGATACTCCAGGGTAAAAATCGATCGGAAAATCAGGTGGTGGCAACCGGGCGGCGGTCAGGCGCAGATGCGCCCTCCTCGGGAGGCTCCTGCCCCAGCCTCCGCGCAAGCACGGCGCAGATGATCAGCTGGATCTGGTGGAACAGCATGACCGGCAGGATCACAAGGCCAACGGTAGCGGCCGGAAAGAGCACGCCGGCCATGGGTACGCCGGAGGCGAGGCTCTTTTTCGAACCACAGAACAACAGGACGATCCGATCTTCACGCTTGAAGCCCAGCCACTTTCCGATGTTCCACGCCAGAAGGAGGACAAGCGCAAGCTGGGTCAGTGACATGGCGCCCAGCGCCAGAAGATCCCCGACATTCACCATCGTCCAGATGCCGTTGAGAACGGCCGCACCGAAAGCGCTATAGACGACGAGCAGGATCGAACCGCGATCGACCACCGTGACGAGCGGTTTATGGCGGGCGACGATGCCGCCGATCAACGGCCGCAGCACATGGCCGGCGATAAAGGGCAAAAGGAGTTGGAGGACGATCGTTCTCGCGGCATCCCATGAGACGCCAACATGCCCCTCTGCGCGGATCAGCAAGGCGACCAGAAGCGGCGTCAGGAAAATGCCGAGGAGATTGGAGAAGGAGGCACTGCATACTGCGGCCGCCACATTGCCGCGCGCCATCGCCGTGAAGGCAATCGAGGACTGGACGGTGGACGGCAGCACGGCGAGGAACAGGATGCCGGTTCTGAGGGGGCCATCGAACAGTGGCAGCTGTGCATATCCCAGTCCGATCAGCGGAAACAGACCGAAGGTCAGTCCCAGCCCTGCAAGATGCAGCGGCCAATGCCTGGCGCCATCCAGGATCGCCTGACGGGAAAGTTTTGCGCCATGCAGGAAGAAAAGGAGCACGATTGCGGCATTGGCGACGACGGCCACCACCTCGCGCCATTGTCCCTGCGCCGGCAGCACGCTCGCCAGAGCGACAGTAGCTAAAAGCATCAGGATGAACGGTTCGAAGAATGAGAGTAGAGCCTTCATCGTTCAGCTCCCCCGATAGGTCGAATAGGCATAGGGCGAGACGAGGAGTGGCACATGGTAATGAGCGGCTTCATCAGCGATCCCGAAGTCGATAGTGACATGGTCGAGGAAGGGCGGCTGCGGCAGCGCAACCCCGCGCGACACGAAATAGTCTGCGACCTCGAAGGTCAGGGAGAAGAGCCCGACACCTGCGGCCGTCGTCCTGAGATCGGGGCAGCGTCCGTCCTGGTCGGTCAACCCATCGAAAAGAACGAGGTTGCCCTTCTTCAGCCGCACCCGAAGTCCCGCCGCCGGTATGCCGTTCATCGTGTCCAGGACATGCGTGGACAATGTCATGCCGCCACCTGCGCATCCTGGCCGAAGCCGTTAAATTCGGGTTCGTCATAGGCGAGATAAGCCGAGACGATTTCGTCCTGCCGATCAAGGAAGAGCTGGTCGCAAACCCCGGCGACGAGGCGTGGCAGAGCCTGTTTCAGGCCGGACAAGGCCGAGGCCGAAAGCCCCAGGCTGATCAGGCCGGAGTAATTGAACGCAAACAGCCCATCGAGCGCGCCCTGATCCAACGGATTCTTTGCGAGAAATTGGAACTCCGGTCCCAGATAGGGATGATCGTCGACAAGGGCATTGCGTTCGGAGGCTGGTGCTGAAATCCGATCAGACCAGCGTGCGATCTTTCCCGCGAAATGCCGCAGTTCAGGGCGCAGTTCAGGATCGGTCACGAGGCCGGTGGAAAGAATGAGATAGTCGAAATCCTGCTGTCCCTTGGGCGTGGTGATCGTCACGCGATCGCCGGATGCTCTGACATCGAGCCAGGGACTGCCGAGATGCAGCTCGAAGCCCGGCGATGCCAGCGCCCGCTGGAACGTGTCATTGGTCGGCGGCTGGTTGCGATCGAAGAAGCTCACCATCATCCGATATTTGACATGATCGGGCAGCGCCGGAAAACGCGGGATCAGGCCCGACGCTTCCATAAAGCGGATCGGGTTCACGGTCGGAAGGACCTCGCGCCGCACAAAGACATGCGCCTCGCCGACGCCCGCTCCGAGCGCATATTGGGCATTGTCGAACGCAGATGCTCCGCCACCGAGAATGGCGACCTTTTTGCCCTGAAGCGCAGCAAAATCGATCATCTCCGAGGTGTGCGCGTAATGGGATTTGGGCACCGCATCGACTATCATCGCTGGCGTGTGCCACTGCCCGCCCCCCTGGATGCCGGTTGCAAGAACGACCTTTCGAGACAGCAGCGTCTCGCCTCCCGTCAGCCGCAGGCGAAACAGGCCGGCGTCCATCCGCTCAATCAGATCAAGCCGCGCGTCGTTCCGAACGGGCAGATCCAGCACCTCGCGATACCAGCGAAGATAACTCATCCAGTCGCGACGGGGGATTTTATCGATCGCATCCCAGCCCTCGCTGCCATGCATCGCTTCCCAGAAGGCGCGGAATGTGAGAGCCGGCATGCCGAAATCGATCGCCGTCAGCTGTTTCGGGGTGCGCAGCGTCACCATGCGGGCATAGGTATCCCACGGCCCCTCGAATCCTGCCGGGTTCTCGTCGATCACGAGGATGTTGGAGACGCGCTCGCGCAAAAGACCGAATGCGGCGCCCAGCCCGCTCTGGCCACCGCCCACGATCACCACATCATAGACATGACCATCGGGATGCCTCGCGGGCTGCAACCAGTCCGGGCCTCCATAGTTCAGACATTGCAGATCGTGCCTGACGCGGGCGTTGTGCAGCTCCAGACTCATGACAGATCCTTCAGGCGCAGGCGAACGATCTCGCCGATTTCCGCGATGGCCCTCGCCAACTCTGTCTCCCGGTCACTGCCGAGGCGTTGTTCCATCGCCGCCAGGATACCGGCCTTATCGGTCCGACGGACGCAGATGATGAAAGGAAAGCCGAACCGGCCCTGATAGGCCGCATTGAGCTCGTGAAACCGGTCGAACTCGGCCTGCGTCAGGCTGTCCAGGCCTGCCGCTGCCTGCTCGGCTGCGGAGGCGGCCGTCAGCTCGCGCGCCACCGCCGCCTTGCCGGCGAGTTCGGGGTGCGCGCGAACGAGCGCGAGGCGCTCTTCGCCCGTCGCCGTCTCGACGACCGCCATCAGATCGCGATGAAGGTCATCTGTGCGGGGCCGATCGGCGGCGCGTTCGACAACCCAGGGCGAGTGCTCGAACAGCTCGCCGTAGTGACGAATGAAGTCAGCCCGGTCCATCAGTGCGTGCTCCCCTCAAGGCTCACATGCGCGGAGACGACCTTCCAGCCATCGGGGAAGCGGACCCAACTCTGGGTCTGGCGACCGCGCCGGTCGCTATTCTCGCGGAAGAACTCGGCGTCGGCCGTGGCGAAATTATCGCCATAAACAGTGATCGATACCCTCCCGAGGGTTCTTTGCGGCGATCCGCCCCGGCCTTTCCGAAAGGCCCTGATTTCCTCGATGCCGTAGAGGACCTCGCCCACACCATAGCGATTGGTCGTCGGAGCATCGTGGAAGAGCCGGTCCATGGCGAGGCCGTCGTCCGTCATGAGGGCGCGCTCATAATCGTGGAAGGCGGCTGTGACCTCCGCAAGGCGGTCGGGCTGATCGATTTCGATCGGGGCGCTCATGACGGAAACTCCTTTATCCAATGGCGGGCAATATCGATCCGTCGGGCAATCCAGGCATCGCCGGAGGCTAGAACATGATCGACAAAGCGTGCGACGGCCCGCGCACGAGCGGGCTTGCCGGCGATCCGGCCGTGAAGTCCGACGGACATCATGCGGCCACCTTCGTCGCGAAGTTGGTCGAACGTGTCGCGCAGATAGCGGAAGAACGCCTCGCCCTCGTCGAAACCATTATACGCGACGAACTTCATGTCGTTGACGTCGAGCGTGTAGGGCACGATCAGCTGGGCCCGGCCATGCCGCCGGTCCCAATAGGGAAGGTCGTCGGCATAGCTGTCGGCGTCGTAGAGGAAGCCGCCATCCTCGGCGATGAGGCGGGCGGTGTTGGGCGAGGTACGGCCCTGATACCAGCCGAGCGGACGGCTGCCGGTCAGCGAAGTATGGAGCGTGATCGCCTCGGCGATATGAGCCCGCTCGACCTCTTCCGGAACTGTCTGATAGTCGATCCAGCGCAGGCCGTGGCTGGCGATCTCCCACTCGGCGGACAGCATGGCGTCCACGGCCTGCGGATTGATCGCCAGAGCCTGTGCGACGCCGAATACCGTCAGCGGGATTTGGCGTTCGGCAAAGAGCCGGTGCAACCGCCAGAACCCCGCCCTACTGCCATATTCGTACAGGCTCTCCATCGCCATCGCGCGGGCCGGATGGCTGGCGGCGCCCACCATTTCCGAAAGAAAGCTTTCCGAGCCCTTGTCCCCGTTGAGGACGCTGTTCTCGGCGCCTTCCTCATAATTGATCACGAACTGAACCGCGACCCGCGCGCTGGTGGGCCACTTGGGATCAGGCGGCGTCTGGCCATAGCCGACGAGATCGCGGGTCATCGGGCAGCCTCCCAGGCGGCGAGCGCGGCAGCGACGCCGTCGCCCGTCGGCAGACGCAGACCTTCGGCCTTCAGCACGGCCTCGAGTGCCGCAAGCGTCAGCAGGACCTTATGCTTGCGCGCGTTGTAACCCATCGCGCCGATCCGCCAGACTTTTCCTGCCAGCGGGCCAAAGGCTGTCCCGATCTCGATCTCGAAATGCTCGCGCATCTTCCGCCGGACCGTTTCACCGTCGATGCCGTCGGGGATGTACACGGCCGTCACATTGGTCATGCGATGGCGATCGTCCCCAAAGACGTTGAGGCCCATCGCGCGCAGCCCGGCCGTCACGGCGCCCCCGGCTGCCCGGTGTCGCGCGTAGCGGGCCTCGAGACCTTCGGCGAGCATGATCCGCGCGCATTCCCGCGCCGCGTAAAGCATGGTCGTCGCCTCGGTATGATGGTTGAGGCGCTTGTCCGACCAATAATCCATGATCATCGCGAGATCGAAATAGTTGGAGCCGATCAGGGGTCCCTCCCCATCCTCGATGTCGTCGCGGCGAATGCCCTGCTCCACATGCTTGCGACGCTGGATATGGGCTGCGGCGCGATCGGAAATGGAGATCGGCGCCGAGCCGGATGGGCCGCCGAGACACTTCTGAAGGCCACCGCTCACAATGTCGACGCCCCAGCGATCGGCCGCGACCTCCATCCCGCCGATCGTCGCCGTGGCGTCCACATAGGATAGCGCTCCGGCACGCGCGCAAAGATCGCCGAACCCGTCGAGCGGCTGGGCCATGGTCGTGGAGGTATCGCCGTGGATGGTGGCGACCAGCACAGGACCGGTCCGATGGATCGCCGCCTCGATCGCGTCGAGCGGGACGGTCTCTCCCCAGGGCGCGTCGACGGTCTCGATCCTCGCCCCGATCCGCTGCAGGATCTCCGAAAGCAAAAGCCCGAAACGACCGAAGTTGACGACCAGGACCGTGTCGCCAGGCGCAACCAGGGAAACAAGCGCCGCCTCGATACCTGCGCGCGCCGTCCCGTCGACCAGCAAGGTCCACCGGTTCTGTGTACCGAAGATCGGACGATAGAGGGCCATAACCTCGTTCATGTAGCCGGTCATTTCCGGATCGAACTGGCCCAGGAGATCGGCAGACATGGCGCGCAATACGCGCGGATGAGCGTTGACGGGACCCGGCCCCATGAGCAGACGCTGGGGCGGATCGATTTCGCCGAACTGTTCAAACACGGACTTCATCCCCCCAATTTTTCGACAAATCTGATCATTACGCGGCGGGCGAGCTCGACATCGTCGGCCTGAACTCCTTCGGCTGGATTGTGACTGATCCCACCCTCGCACCGGATGAACAGCATGGCCGTGCGCCCAAGAGCCGCCATGATCATCGCGTCATGCCCGGCGCCGGAGATGAGTCGGCCGCACGGGACGGCCATGTCCTGCGCCGCGCTCGCGAGCATGTCCGTCCATGCCGGATCGCACGGACTTGCCGCGAGATCCTGGAGCGCCTCACGGGACAGCGCGACCCCACGCTCGCGCGCAATGCGTGCGAACGCGGTCATGATGTCCGCCGCGACCGTATCGCGTTGGCCATTGGTCGGCGCCCGCACATCCAGCGTGAACCGCACCTCGCCGGGCACGACGTTCGGGGCGCCCGGCCGTACTTCGAGCTGACCCACGGTTGCGACGACTCCGTCCCCGCTGGCGCCCGCGATCCCCTCGGCCGCAGTCAGCATGGCTGCCGACGCCGCCAGAGCGTCACGGCGAAGCCGCATCGAATTGGTGCCAGCATGGCCCGCCCGACCGAGCACTGTGAATTTGTAGCGCAACTGCGCCGCAATGCCGGTGACGACGCCGACCGGGAGGTTCATTGCCTCCAAAGCCGGCCCCTGCTCGATATGCGCTTCCAGATAACCAAGGATTTCGGACAATCGGGCATCAGCGAATCCGGCGCTGCTCAGAGCCCCGAGCGGATAAGCCTCCAGGGCCGCATCGAGGCTGATGCCGGCGGCATCCTTGATGGCCAGCATGGCCGGATCCAGAGTGCCGGCGACGGCGCGGCTCGTCAGCATGGCAGCCGGAAAGCGTGAGCCTTCTTCATCACCGAAGGCATAGATTTCGATCGGAAAGGAGAACCGGACCTGTCGATCGTGAAAGTCAGCGACGCATTCTATCCCGAGCATGATACCAAGCGGACCGTCATAGCGGCCGGCATCGCGCACGCTGTCGAGATGGCTGCCGATTACAAGCGGCGGCCCGTCCTGCAGCCCGTCATATCGGCCGATCAAATTGCCGGCCCCGTCGATACGCACGGTCATTCCGGCCTGCTCCATCCAGTCCGAGATCTGGCGTTGGGCCGCGATATAGGCCGGCGACAGGTACGAACGATAAAGGCCGTCAGCCATGTCGCTATAGGGGGCAAAGCCCAGTTGATCGCAGCGCGCGACCGCCCTCTCTCCGCCCGTCAGCATCACGCCACCGGAACCGGGCAAGGCCGTGACAGAAGGATGCCTTGATCCTCGAGCCAGGCCGCCGCACGCAAAAGGATCAGTTCATTCCATGGCGCAGCGATCAGCTGAACACCGATCGGCATGCCCGGCAGGTCGACAGGCGCGGCCAGCGCTGGCAAGCCGACGAAGCTGACCGGCTGGGTATAGATGCCCAGATTGGCGCGAACCGGCACTTGGACGCCGTCAATCTCGATCGTCGCCTCTCCGATGCGGGGCGCGCTGCAGGGCGTTGCGGGCGCGATGAGCAGGTCAAAGTCCCGAAAGAGGCGATCGACCTCCTGCTTGACGCTTCGGCGGACACGGCGAACCTGCTGGCCCAGATGGGCCGGCATCAGCGCGCCGGCCAGGAGGCGATCGCGCACCGCCGGATCGAAGCGCGCTGCCTGACGACTTAACCGGGAGAAGTGGAAGCTCGAACCTTCGATGGCAGTCATGCAGAAGGCCGCCGAGCGCGCGACTTCAGCGCCCGACCAACTCGCCGGTCGCAGATCGGCAAAGGCACTGGCGACCTTGTCAACCGCCGCCAGCGCCTCGGTGGTCGCTCCTTGTCGGAACCATCCATCGAGCAGACCGACCCTCAGGGTGCGGCCGACGCTGCGGTCGAGCGAGCCGGCAAGATCAACAGGACGACCAGCGCAGGCTGGATCGCGCGCATCGGCGCCTTGGAGCACATCATAAACGAGTGCGATGTCGTCAACACAACGCGCGAATGGACCGATATGGTCAAGGCTCGCGACGAACGGGAAAGTGCCAGCCCGGGAGAGCCGTCCGAATGTCGGCTTCAGGCCGAAGATGCCGCACAGCGATGCCGGAACGCGAATGGAGCCGTTTGTGTCTGACCCGAGCGAGATGGGAACCATGCCGGCTGCAACGGCGGCGGCGGAACCGCCTGATGATCCGCCCGCGATCCGCGCCGGATCATGCGGATTGCGTGTCGGACCATAATGATGGTTTTCGGTGCTGAACCCGTAGGCATATTCGTCCATGTTGGCGAGGCCGACGAGTACCGCGCCCGCCGCTTTGAGCCGGGCGACGGCCGTCGCATCCTCATGCGCCGGCGCATACTCGGCGTTGATGACTGATCCGGCCATGGTCGTGCGGCCCGCAAGATCGAACAGGTCCTTCGCAACGAACGGCACCCCCGCCAGAGCCAGGCCGCTGGTATCGCGATCGACCGCAGCGGCGGCCTCACGCGCCTCGTCGGAGAAGACGACCGTCAGACAGTTGAGCCCCTCGTCCCTGGTAGTACGGTCGAGCGCATGCTCCAGCCAGGACATGGCAGTCCGAGCGCCTGACCGGACGTCTTCAATCTCGCTGCGCAGCGTCATGGCACCAGCAACTCCGCAGGATCGAGGTCAACGGGATCGGCGTGCCCGACGAGCGCGGCGTGTCGCCGGAGCAGCGCCAGGTTGGTGAGGACACCCGCAGCGAAGATCGCCGGAATATCCAGGCCGACGCCCTTGGCGAGGACCTTCATCTCTTCGAGTATCTGCGCGTCGCTCATGGGCATTCCTTCCGGGAGAGGCGCAGACCTGACGACGAACCACTGCGCGCGGAAAGATCAATTTTTCGGCAGGCGTGATGCCGAATTGTGATCAGGGCATGATCAGCCATAGGTCCGGGCGTACATATGCCGGATATGGGCATCGACCGTCGTCGGCGGATATTTTGGATTTTCGCCTGGGACCTGGCAGGTCGGCAGGCATTCGATCCGGAAATCGTGATTTCCCGAGAAGAAGAACGGCACTGAATAACGCTCGAGCCCCGACGCATTGATGACCCGATGGAGGGTCGATCGGTAGCGATCGTTGGTCCATCGTCCCATCAGATCGCCGAGATTGACGATGAATGCATCGGCGATGGGCGGCGCATCGATCCAGGCCTGTGAACCATTGTCCCAGACCTGAAGACCACCAACCTGATCCTGCATCAGGATCGTGATACCGCCGAAATCCGTGTGCGCGCCGCACCCTTTCTCGCCTGGCGCGGTCACGGCCGGCTGAGGGGGATAATGCAATAGGCGGAGGGTCGCGAGCGGATCGCGCTCGAAGCCCGCAAAATGATCGTCCGGCAATTCGAGCGACAGGGCCAGCCCTCGGAGCAGGGTCGACGCGAGCGCGCCCATCTCGGCAAAATAGCGTTCCATCACGGCGCGAAAGCCTGGCAGCTCTGCCGGCCAGACATTCGGTCCGACATTAATAAGGCGGGACGCGCGAGGATCGTCGTCGCAGACCTCCGCGCCGATATAATAGCCTTCCTTCAGATCAGGCGGCGTTCCCGGCTCCAGGGTCTGTCCCCGCAACATTTCATAGCCGCGATTGGCCCTGGACTGGCGCTTGTCGGCCTTTAACTTCTCAGACTCGGGAAGGGAAAAGAAGGTTTCGGCCTGTCTGAAGACTGCGCCACGCAGGTCGGCTTCGATGCCATGACCCACGCAATAGAAGAAGCCCTTGTCGAGACACGCCGCGCGGATCGCGTCGACCACGCCAGACACGTCGCCGGCGGCTTCGCGCAACGGGGCAACATCGACGATTGGCAAGCTGGTCCCTGATCCCGTCATCGCATCTGTGCTCCCTAACCGTGACGCCGAAGATGGCGCAGGTGGGCGATCTCAAAAAGCGCAGAGTTTCGACTGGGGTGATGCCGAGAAGCGGACATTGACCTGTCCGATATTTTGAGGCCATCTGCCGGGATGAGTAACAGGGCCCGCCGAATCCATGCGCCGATGATCGTCTATTTTGATGCGATCCGACGGGCGGGCTCCGTCCGCGAAGCCGCCAGGCGGCTCAACATCGCGTCGTCCGCCGTCAACCGGCAGCTGCTCAAGCTGGAAGAAGAGCTGGGGATGCCGCTGTTCGAAAGACTCCCGAGCGGTCTCAAGCTCACTCATGCCGGCTCGACCTTCGCCCGTCATGCGATCGAAGTCCTCCAGGATGCTGAACGGGTGCGGTCTGAGCTGGAGGCGCTACAGGGCCTGCGGACCGGCCACGTCGAAATCGCCGCTGTCGAGGGCTTGAGTTCCGACCTTGTTCCAAATGTGCTGGCCAAGGCACGCGAACGCTTTCCGCGCGTCACCATCGGCATCAGCGTGATGGGGTCCGGGGCAATTCCGCAGGCTCTCGTATCCGGGGACGTTGATCTGGGCGTCGCATTCAGTCTCGACAGGAGCTCGGATCTTCAACAGCTTTCGGTCGCATCTTTTCATATCGGCGCGGTCGTCCCACCCGGCCATCCACTCGCGACAAACAGGGCGCTTTCCGTATCGGCCTGCCTCAGCCACAGTCTGATTTTGCCGAAAACCGACCTGTCGATCCGTCAGCAGCTGGCCAAGGCCTACGCCAAGCTGCCGGTCCCGGCCATCGAGACCAGCTCGGTCGAACTCGCGAAGCAATTGGCGCTCCGGGGCCTGGGCGTGGCTTTCCAGACCCGGATCGGGATCGAACGCGAATTGGCTCAGGGACAGCTGGTGCATGTGCCCATCCAGAAGCCCATGCCGCTGCGGTCCGATCTGGGTGTCTATGTCCGCGCCGCGCGCAGTCCGCCCGTCGCCGTCCACGCTCTGGCCGACATCATCGCTGCTGAAATCGCGCAGCATGCGGCGCGGGAAACAGACACGGCCCTCTGATGCAGAAACGGACGACGACCCAAGGGCCGCCGTCCGCGCTCCTGCGAATAGACTCGTGTCAAGCTGCTTGACTTGATAAACCGTTCTTCAGCCTTTCAGGCCCATATCCTTCAGCGCCTTGCGATAAGCCACTGACGAGCGGTCCGCAGCGAAGTGGGCCTCATAGTCCACGTTGAGCGGAAGGTCTTCCGGTGACTGCGCCTCGACGATCGCCTGATCTTCCGCAAAAATCTGAGCATTGAATGCGTAAACGTCGTCGAGCGAGCCGGTCTTGTCGAAATTACGAACAAGCGGAACGTAAAGCGTGCACTCGTGGGCCGAGACAGGCGTCGCGATATTCATGATGCGCAGGACGCCGTCGTCCGGAAAATCCACCCGCAGGAATGCCGTGAAAGGCGGATGAATGTCGAACAGACGACGCCATATGAACCCCTCGGGCTCGAGATGCTGCAAGCCCTTGGGGAAGTTGCTGACATTACTGATATATTCGCTCTGGATGCCATAGTCGGTTGTGCGCGTCTTGTAGAGCGGGACGACGCTGTTCTCGCGGTCCGCGAACGCTTCGTGATGAATCCAGGCAAAATGGGCGACATCTATAAACCCTTCGACCTGGCGACCAGGCGCGGCGTTCATGCTGACGGGCGGGCAGAGAATGGGCTGGAAGGCTGGATCCGACCACTCCGGAAAATCCGGAATATCCGCGATGCCATCCTCGGAATCGAGGCAGGTCCAGACGAGGCCATAGCGCTCCACGACGGGCAGCATCGTCGCCCGAAAGCGATCGCCCGGCACCACGTTTGGCTGCGCGGGTATCCGCGTGCAACGGCCGTCTGTCGCGAACCGCAAACCATGATAGGCGCAGACGATCTCATCGCCTTCCACCCAACCCATGCTGAGCGGCACGCCGCGGTGGGGGCAGAGATCGCGCGCAACATGGAGGCCCTGCTGGGTCCGATAGACGACCAGCTTCACATCAAGCAGCCGGGTTCGGACCGGCTTATCACCAATGTCCTGCGCCCGAGCTACGGCGAACCACCGTCGCGCGAGGACTTCCCAGTCGCCATCAGGATAGGTGCATCCTCTGGGCCGGGTAATACGGAGGTGCCGCGGCGCCGTCGCATCGATCCGATCGACGCGAGCCTGGGCAATGGGCGTCGCCAAAGTCACGCCGGCGCCCCCGGGAAGTTGACGCGGAAGCAGTTGCCGTCGGGATCGCGCAGCACCGACTGGTACCAGCCATAATAGGTCTCAAACGGCTCCTTCACGATCGAAGCTCCGAGCTCGACGGCCTTTGCCGAATAGGCATCAACCTCTTCCTTGTTCTCGACATTGAAGGTTTGCATCACCCGATCGCCGGGCCCTTCCTGCGGCGCGAGCCCGAGGAGATCGAATGCGCCGGTGCCGCTAAATCCAAGCGACGCGGATCCGGTCGTGAAGCCGCGAAAGATGGGCGAGCGGCTTTCGACAATTTCCTTGAAACCAAACAACGCACTGTAGAATTCGGCCAGACGATCGATGTCGGCGGTGAAGATATTGGTATAGGCGAGAGCTACCATGGTCTGTTCCTCAGGCGGCGAGGCCGTAAGTCTTGCGGTACATGTCGGCGATATGGCCGCCGACGGTGGTTGCGGGATATTTGGGCTCTGCGCCGTCTTCGAGGAGCGTGGGTGCGCAGCTGACCTCGTAGAAATAGCTCGGGTCGAAAAAAGTCGGGACGGAGAAGCGGTCGCGGCCGCTATGATTGTTGAGCACCCGGTGCATATTGGCGTGATAGAGGCCGTT
>Ga0182746_1002025_pt1 | contig 16277 bp, 16 predicted proteins | sample eDN3rd30CBELigOP_FD_128881 | JGI IMG/M metagenome (GOLD analysis project Ga0182746, IMG submission 128881) | Enriched Organic Plus compost microbial communities from Emeryville, California, USA - eDNA 3rd pass 30_C BE-Lig OP (version 2) (version 2) ... | reverse complement strand
GCACGTAGGCCTCGGCATGCCCGCCCGATCCGTGCAGCAGAACCAGCACCGGCAGGTTCGGGTCACCGGCGTGCAGATACCGGGTGCGCACCCCACCCACATCCAGATAGCCCTGCGAGAACGCCACACCCTGCAGGTCAGCCCAGACACTCTCGTATCCGGCGGCCGAAACAGAACCGGAAGCCCGCCCGGCGGCAGTGCTTGTCATGGTCCCCTCTCCGGAGATAGGGAGAATGATATTCTCCGAATTTGTAAGCACTTTGCTCATATAGCGCACATCAGAGTGCATTATTATCAGAGCATCACTCTCGCGGTGTTATCTGTCAAGGAGGGCGCCATGCCGGCCAAGGCAACCCAGCCGCACGCACAAACGAAGACCGAAACCGCTCCGACCGGAGCACCCGGGTCGCAGACCCTGGCGCGTGGTTTGAGCGCGCTCGCCGCCATTGCCGCCGCGCCGACAGGGCTGACTGTGCAGCAGGTCGCCGACCATGTCGGAGCCCACCGGACGATCGCCTACCGGTTGCTGGCCACCCTGAGCCAGTTCCGTTATGTGACCAAGGGTGAAGACGGCAGGTACCGGCCCGGAGCCGGATTGGCCGCCCTCGGTGCGTCCTTCGACAACAACATGCGCGCACTGAGCGTCCCGACCCTGCGCGCGCTGGCCGACGAACTCGGCAGCACCGTGTCCCTTCTGGTGGCCGAAGGCGATCAACAGGTGGCAGTCGCAGTGATCGTCCCGACGCAGGTCTTCTATCAGCTGTCGTTCCACGAGGGCAGCCGCCATCCGCTCGACCGGGGTGCGGCCGGGGTGGCCTTGCTGGCGAGCATGGCGCCACGGCCCGGCGAACGCGAACTGGTCCACCAGACCCGCGAACAGGGCTGGGTGATCACTCACGGCGAGATCGAACCGGACACCTACGGCCTTGCGGTACCCGTACGCCGACGCCCACCGTCTCCGCCCACCTGCATCAATCTCATCTCGCATCGCGAGGACGTCGTGCTGGGCGGCAAGGACGCAGTCGTGCGGGCAGCAAAAGAACTGTCGACCATCCTGTACTGAAAGGGAATGACATTGACCCGCACCGAAATTGACTGGGATGACGAGGTCGACGTCGCCGTACTGGGCAGCGGGGGCGCCGGTCTCACCGCGGCACTTACCGCGTCGGCCAACGGCGCGTCGGTCGCGATCTACGAGAAGGCTCCCACCGTCGGCGGCACCACCGCCGTCTCCGGCGGCATCGTCTGGATACCGGCCCACGACCGCAGCTCCGACGGGCCGCTGCCGGTTTCCGACGCGATCGACTATCTGCAGGCCCAGTCGCTCGGCTACATGGACACCGACCTGGTGGAGACATTCGTCCGGACGGGCCCGGCGATGCTCGACTTCGTCGAGGAGAACAGTGAACTGCGCTTCGCCGTCGCCGAGGGCTTTCCCGACTACAAGCCCGAACTTCCGGGCGGACGGCCGGGCGGCGGCCGCTCGCTGAGCGCAGGCCCCGTGGACCTGGCCAAACTCGGGGCCTGGAAAGACCGGATCACCTCTTTCCCAGCGGATTTCAGCAATGTGGGCATCGACGCGGAGACCCGTGCCCGGATTCACGCCGTCTACGACGATCCTGACGCCGACCTCTGCGTCGCCGGCACCGCCCTGATCGCCGGCCTGCTGCACGGCCTGCTCGACCGCGATGTTCAGCCGGTCACCGAAGCTCGCGCAGTCGAATTGATCGGCGACGCAGCCGGTATCAAAGGCGTGCTCATCAGCGTCGACGGCACGAATCTCGCCGTCCGCGCCCATCGCGGTGTGGTACTGGCCACCGGAGGATTCGAATGGGACGCCAAGCTGGTCGAGGCGTACCTTCGTGGGCCGATGCGCGGCGCGGTGTCACCGCCGAACAACACCGGCGACGGGCTCCGCATGGCCATGGCACATGGCGCCGATCTGGCCAACATGGGTGAGGCGTGGTGGGTTCCGATCGTTCAGATTCCCGGCGACACCATCGACGGTCACCCGCGCAGCCGCAGTGTGCGGCTGGAACGCACGCGGCCGCGCAGCGTCATCGTCAACCGGGCAGGCAAGCGCTTCCTCAACGAGGCAGGCGAATACAACTCCATGGCAGGGGCATTCCAGTATCTCGATCCCAAGATCGGCTACGCCAACGACCCGGCCTGGATCGTGTTCGACTCGGTGCACCTGCAGCGCTACGGCTTCCTCGGCGTCGAACCGGGTGACGCGGCCCCGGACTGGTTCTGTGAGTCGGCCACCCTCGCCGAACTGGCCGCCAAGACCGGAATCGATGCCGACGGGCTTGCCGCCACGTTGAATCGATGGAACGACAACGTCTCCCGCGAGATCGACCCTGACTTCGGCCGTGGCTCCAGCGCGTACGACGGATACTGGGGCGACAATTCAGCCGCGACACCGGCCGGCCAGACGCTGGGGCCGCTCGACACCGCGCCGTTCTACGCGGTGCCGGTCAAGATCGGGGCGATGGGCACCAAGGGCGGGCCGCGCACAGACCGGGACGGTCGGGTCCTGCACGTGAACGGCACTGCGATCCCAGGACTGTTCGCCGCCGGCAACGCGATGGGCGGGGTGACCGGCAAGGCCTATGGCGGCGCCGGCGGAACGCTCGGGCCCGCCATGGTGTTCGGTTACCGTAGCGGTTATGCCGCGGCAACGGGCGACTCAGCGGGCTGAGTCCGCGATCAGTTGCGCTGCCGCGGTGTACGGGTCGGTGGAGCCTTCGGCCACTGCGGCCGCCAGCCCGTCCAACTCTGCGTGATTCCGCAGCAGTGTCTGCGCCAGCGACAGGATCTGCGTTCTTGCCCGGGCAATGCGCCGCTGCGCGGTGTCCGCACGGTGATGGGCATCGATCGCTTCGACAAGTTCGGCCAGCCCCTCGCCTTGGGCGGCAACGAGTTTGAGCACCGGAACACTGGCCTCGGCCCGCAGGTCGCGTGCGGTCTGGTCGGCGCCCTCACGGTCGGCCTTGTTGACCACCACCAGATCGGCGACCTCCAACAGCCCCGCCTTGGCGGCCTGGACGGCGTCGCCCGCACCGGGGTTGAGGATGACCACGGTCGGGTCGGCGATTGCGGCGATCTCGATCTCGGATTGCCCGACGCCCACCGTCTCCAACACGATCAGGTCGTAGGACAGCGCGGCCAGCAGCCGGATCGCCGCCGGTACCGCAGCAGCCAATCCACCCAGGTGGCCTCGGGTGGCCACGGACCGGATCAGCACGTCGGGATCGTTGATGTGAGCGGCCATCCGGATCCGGTCTCCCAGTAGCGCACCTCCGCTGTACGGGGAGGACGGGTCGACTGCGAGAACCGCGACCCGTAGACCGCGTTCCCGGTATGCGCCGACCAGGGCACCGACAGTCGTCGACTTCCCCGCGCCGGGCGGCCCGGTGATCCCGATGACCCGCGGCGAGGCCGGACCCAGCACGGCGAGGACCTCGTCGCGACGGTCGCTTTCGACCAAGCTCAGCAATCGCCCGACGGCACGCTGGGATCCACCACGTGCTGAGGCGATGAGTTCTTCGATGTTGTGCTTCGTCATCACGGTCGACACTACGGCGAAGGCACCTCGATGACAGTTGCCGAACCCATCCCACCCCCGGCACACATCGCGGCCACCCCGATGCCGCCGCCGCGCCGCCGCAACTCGTGGACCATGGTGGCCAGCATGCGCGCCCCGGTTGCTGCCACCGGGTGACCCAGCGAGCATCCGCTGCCGCTGACGTTGACGATCTCAGGGTCGATGTCGAGAAGCTTGATGGTCGCCACACACATTGATGCGAACGCCTCGTTGATTTCGAACAGGTCTACATCTGACAACGAAAGACCGGCCCGGCCAAGGGCTTTGGTGATGGCCTCTACCGGTGCCAGCCCGGTCGAGGCCGGGTCCACCCCCACCGATGCCCAGGACTTGATGGTGGCCAGGGCCGGCAGCCCGAGCTTGTCGCTGGCGATGGCCAGCACCGCCGCCGCATCGTTCGCGCCACACGCATTGCCCGCGGTGATGGAGAACCCCTCGATCTCGGGATGCAGCGGCTTGAGCGCGGCCAGCTTTTCCAGCGTGGTGTCGCGGCGAGGATGCTCGTCGGTGTCGAACAGCCCGTGCGGCGTCCGGATCGGAACAATCTCCTCCTTGAACCGTCCCTCGTCGATCGCAGCGATGGCCTTGCGGTGTGAGCTCAGCGCCCACTGGTCCATCTCCTCGCGGCTCACCCCGGCCTTGACTGCCGCGTTCCATCCGACGGTGATCGACATGTCCATGTTCGGCGCGTCCGGGGTGTCCGGATGGGTCGGCGGGAACCAGTTCACCCATTCGGCATCCTTGGCACTACTCGCCGCGCGGACGAACCGCGGCGACGTGGAGGCCGAGTTGACGCCACCGGCCACAACCAACCGGTCCATCCCGGCGCGGATGCCGGCGGCGGCGTTCTGCACGGCGGCCTGACCGGCAGCGCAATGCCGATTGACAGAAGCACCGGGAACCGTGGTGAGGCCGGCGGTAATGGCGGCATGACGGGCGATGACGCCGCCGCCGTATAGACCCTCACCGAGGATCACGTCGTCGACGGGAACCGTGCCGCGCCCGGCAAGATCCTCGACCGCCGCGCGCACCACATGATCGGCGAGCGCGTAGGCGTCCGTATCGCGCAGCGTGCCCTTCCTGGCAGTGCCGATGGGGGTACGCAACGCGGACACGATGACGGCTTCAGGCATTTGGCGCTCCCTGGTTTACCCGGTACGAGAATGTTATTCTCTCAGCCAGAGAGTCTTAGTTGCAAGAAGGGGAACCCTATGCAAATCGCCGGTAGTTCCGCGATCGTCGTCGGCGGTGCGGGTGGCCTGGGTGAAGCGACGGTCCGCCGCCTGCAGGCCGCGGGCGCCAAGGTGGTCGTCGCGGACCTGGCCGACGAGAAGGGCGCCAAACTGGAGAAAGAGCTGGGTGTGCGGTACGTCCCCACCGATGCCACCTCTGAGGAGTCGGTGCTCGCTGCCATCGCCGAGGCGGAAGCCCTTGCCCCACTCCGCATCTCGGTAGACACCCACGGTGGCCCCGCCGCCGGCGGTCGGCTGGTCGGCAAGGACGGGTCCCCACTCGACCTCGAGGGGTTCAAGAAGACCATCGAGTTCTACCTGACGGCGGTGTTCAACGTGATGCGGCTGTCCGCAGCGGCGATCGCCAAGACCGAGCCCGCCGAAGAAGGCGGCCGCGGCGTCATCGTCAACACCGCCTCGATCGCCGGCTACGAGGGTCAGATCGGCCAACTCCCGTACTCGGCGGCCAAAGGCGGCGTGCTCGGCATGACACTGGTAGCCGCGCGCGACCTGTCGCCGCTGGGCATCCGGGTGTGCACCATCGCCCCCGGCACCATCAACACCCCCGCCTACGGCAAGGCCGCCGATCAACTGGAGCAGTACTGGGGTCCGCAGGTGCCGTTCCCCAAGCGCATGGGCCGCTCGACGGAGTACGCCCAGCTGGCCCAGAGCATCATCGAGAACGACTACCTCAACGGCGAAATCATCCGTCTCGATGGGGCTTTGCGCTTTCCGCCCAAGTAATAGTCTGTCGCGATGAACCTCACCGGGAAGGTCGCCTTCGTCGCCGGTGCCAGCCGTGGCATCGGCGCGACGATCGCTACCGCGCTGGCCGCCGAGGGCGCCGCGGTGGCGGTGGCGGCACGCTCCGAGGAACGGGGCAAGCTGCCGGGCACCATCGGGTCGGTGGCCGAGTCGATCAACGGTTCCGGCGGTCAAGCCCTCCCGGTCGCCTGCGACGTCACCAGCGAAGAATCAGTGAACAAGGCTGTCGCCAAGACTGTTTCGGAGTTCGGCGGCATCGACATCCTGGTGGCCAACGCCGGGGTGCTGTGGCTCGGCCCGGTCGAGACCACGCCGCTCAAGCGCTGGCAATTGTGTCTGGATGTGAACCTCACCGGGGTGTTTCTGGTGACCAAGGCCGTCGTTCCCGAGATTCGCAAGCGTGGCGGGGGATCACTCATCGCGATCACCACGACCGGTGTCGACATGGTCGAGCACGGCGCCAACGCCTACTGGGTATCCAAGGCCGCCGCCGAACGCCTTTACCTCGGCCTGGCCGCCGATCTGCGCGACGACAACATCGCGGTCAACTGCCTGAGCCCGTCACGGGTGGTATTGACCGAAGGTTGGCAGGCCGGCGGCGGCGGGCTTCAGATCCCGCCGGAGATGGTCGAGCCCCCCGAAGCCATGGGTCGTGCTGCCGTGCGGTTGGCCGGGCAGGACGCGGGGGGCGTCACCGGGACCGTCCAGCGCTCCGAGGCGCTTACTTTCTGACGTCGAGCAGACGCATTTGTCCCCGACACGCCGGGCACGCGGGGACAAATGCTGGGGGCCCCTCCCGCTTGCGGGGGACTGCTCGCGCAGTTTGGTGATCAGTTCTTGTCGATCAGGCCGTCCACGATCCGGTTGAAATCGGCTGTGCCGAACGAGACGTACTCAGCGAGGTTGGCGTAATCCAGCGATGCCATCACCTGCTGTTCGAGCTGGATGTTCATCAGCCGCTTGGTCGCCTCGACCGCCTGCCTGGGCAGGTCGATCAGCTTCTTCGCACATGCGATCGCCTCGGACAGCGGGTCTTCGACCACGTGGTTGGCCAGCCCCAGTTCGACTGCCCGCGCAGCCTTGATCCGCACCCCGGTGAGCGCGAACTCCTTGGCCTGCAACAGGCTGATCTGCGAGCCCCACACCAGCGGACCACCGTCGGCAGCGACCAGTCCGATCTGCACGTGCGGATCGGCGAAGTGCGCGGTTTCGGCCATGTAGACGACGTCGGACAACGCCGCCAGGCTGCAACCGAGCCCGACCGCCGGGCCGTTCACCGCGGCGACCACAGGGATTCGGCAGCGGACCATGCCGATGACGAGGTCGCGACCGTGTTTGATCGTCTTCTGCCGCAACGCTTCGTCGCGCCGCAACTCATCGAGGTAGTTGAAGTCACCGCCGGCCGAAAATGCCCGGCCTGCACCGGTGATCACCGCCGCGCGCGCGTCGGCGTCCTCGTTCAGCGCCTCCCACAACCGCGCGAGGCCCACATGAAGGTTGTCGTTGACCGCATTCAGCGCATCGGGGCGGTTCAGCGTGATGATGCGCAGGGCGCCGTCAGCCTGCACATCGATTTCTTCTGGCATTCCGTACATCTGGTTACACCCCTAGTCCGAGGATTCGTGACGCGATGATGTTCTTCTGGATCTGCGACGTGCCGCCCATGACGCTCTGCGCACGGCTGTAGAGATAGGCGCTCAGCAGCTCCGCATCGCTGGTACCGGTGACCGCCAGGGCGGCATGGCCGACGGACTGCTCCACCCAGGTCATCAGCAGCTTGTCGAGCGAGCCGTCGGGACCGTGCTTGAGCCCGTCAAGTTGCTCGGACAGCCTCCGGCGCACATGCAGACGCAGCATTTCGGCTTGCACCCCGGCCCAAGCCAGATCTTCGGGCACCGTGCCGGATACCCGAGAAGCCATTTCGCGCACCAGCTTTCCGTAGCGGGCCGAATATCCGAGAGTCGACGGTTCACGCTCGTGGCTGACGACGGTCATGGCCAACCGCCACCCGTCGCCCGGCTCACCCACCATGTTCGAGGCCGGCACCACGGCGCCGTCGAAGGCCACCTGGCCGAATTCCGTGGTGACTCCGTTGATCATCTGCAGCGGCCGCTGCTCGATGCTGTCCTGGTGCATCGACACGATGAACGCCGAAATGCCTTTATGCCGCGCCACATCCTTGTCCGTGCGGGCCAGCACCAGGCACCAGTCCGCCACGTCGGAGTAGCTGGTCCAAATCTTGTGCCCGTTGATGATGTAGTTGTCCCCGTCGCGCGTGGCCGTCGTGGTCAGCGAGGCGAGGTCAGAACCGGCTCCCGGTTCGGAAAAGCCTTGGCACCACCGCTCGGTGCCGTTGATCATGCCCGGCAGGAACCGCTGCTGCAGTTCCTTGCTGCCGTGATGCCCCAACCCGACCACCAGGTAGCCGAGGCTCGGACGTGGTGGCGCGCCGGCGCGGGCCAGCTCCTCATCGACGATGACATCGTAGACCGGCGGCAGGTCCTGGCCCCCGAACTCCTCGGGCCATGAAGTGCCGAAAAACCCTGCGGCGTAGAGCGCCTGATGCCACTCCCCCATCCGGGCCCAATAGTCGTCACCGGATGCTTTGAAGTGGGCGGCGTTGTCTGCCAACCAGCTTCGCAGGCGGTCGCGGAAGGCGGCTTCCTCGGGTGAATCACGAAAGTCCAAGATCAGTGACCTCCAACTCCTCTAGCTTGACGGGCCACAACTCGGTGGCCACCAGAACGCGACGCAGGTAGACGTGCGCCAGGCATTCCCAGGTGTTCCCGATACCGCCGTGCACCTGGATCGCGGTCTCGCAGACAGTGCGCGCGGCGCGGGCACAGTAGATCTTGGCGATCTTGCCGGCCCGCACCGCTTCCTCGGCCGGCAACTCGTCCACGGCCCACGCCGCATGACGCAGCACACTGATCGACCCTTCGATCAGGGCGAGTCCCTCGGCCAAGAGGTGTGCGACGGCCTGGTATGAGCCGATGGTCGAGCCGTACTGCTCACGCACTTTGGCATAGTCGACGGCCAGCGCGTGTGCACCGCGCGCGGCTCCGACGAGGTCCGCACTGCTGGCGGCGAGCGCAAGGGCCTGCCAGCGCAGGGCGTCCTCTCTCGACAGTTCGGCAAGCTGGGCCGGTACTTCGACCACGCCCACCGTACTGCGCGTGAGATCTACACCGGCGGTGGCGGCTTCGTCGGTACCGAGCTCGATCTTCCGGTCGAGCCGACGGCCCAGATCATCGGCGAGTACCGGTCCGAGGAAGGGTACGTCCACCAGACCCCGTCCGAACTCCTCGGCGATGATCGCCACTTCCACGCCGGAGGCACCGTCGGAACGCAGGGTGCGCCACTCGGTGGCGGCGACCGTGCTCTCCAACCGGGCGTTCCGGCCCTCATCCGACAACTCTCCGACCGCATCCGGTCCGAGGTCGTCGGCCAGTTTCGCTGCGGCCTCTCGCAGCTGCCGCTGTTCAGACGTCAGACGAACGTCCATGCCGCTCCTTCAGCACTCGTCGCAATACCTTTCCGGAAGGTAACCGCGGTATCTCGGTTACGAACTCCACGCGGCTCGGCCGCTTGTACGAGGCCAGCCGCTCACCGACGAGTTCGATGAGCTCCTCTGCTGACACCGCAGAATGTGTCGTGACGGCGGCGACGACGGCCTCGCCGTCAGCTGCGTCGGCGACGCCGAACACCGCGCAATCGGTGACGGCCGGATGCCCGTGCAACACCGCTTCGACCTCGGCAGGCGCGACCTGGAAACCGCGAACCTTGACCATTTCCTTCGAGCGGTCGGTGATGTGCAGGTACCCATTGTCATCGAGGTATCCGAGGTCACCGGTGCGGTACCAGCCGTCGCAGAACGTGCCCGCCGTCGCCTCCTTCGGCAGGTAGCCGGCCATCACCGAATCCGACCGCACTTGGATCTCTCCACCCTCGCCGATGCGGACGTCCACTCCCCGCACCGGCCTGCCCACAGTGTCAATACGGATGGCGTCCAGCGGATTACAGGCGATCACGGGGAGTTCGGTGGTGCCGTACGCGGTCAGCCATTGAATGCCGGCACGCTCGGCAACAGCATGGGCAACGCTCGGGGTGACCGGGGTGGCACACCACATCACGTAACGCAGCGAGGACAAGTCGTAGCGCGTCAGGTCAGGATGCGCTGCCATGGCCAAGGCAATTGGCGCCACCGCCATCTCGATCGTGATCCGATCGGATTCGATGTGCCGCAGCATGCTGTCGACGTCGAAGCGGCGGTGCAGACGCATCCAGGCTCCGGTGTCGAGAACCATCGCGATGTTGAGCAGGCCCAGGATGTGCGCAGGCGGCGTCATGATCTGCATACGGTCGGCTGACGTGAAGCCCAGTGCGGTGCGCCAATGTTCGATGGCAGCGGCCAGTCCGCGGTGGGTGTGACGGACCGCCTTGGGCAGTCCGGTGGTTCCCGAGCTGAACACGAACAGGGCATCAGAGTCCGGGTCCGGCGGATCGAATTCCCGCCGGCCGGGAGTGATCGGTTCATCCAGATGCAGCATCGGCATCTGCCCGGCGAGCGCGTCGTGATCACCCACCGCGTGGCTGGGCGCGGTGAGGGCCAGGACATGGGCCACCTCGGCGGCTTTCCATGCCGGGCTGATCAGCACGGCCACCGCACCCAGTCCCCAGACGGCGCGCAACGCGACGACGAATTCGGGGCGGTTCGAGGACATGATCGCGACGCGATCGCCCGGCCTGAGGCCGCGGTGCTCCAGCGCGGTGGCCATGCCGCTGGTCAAGGCGTCGAGTTCGGCCAGGGTGTACTCGACGTCGTCGAATGCGAGCACGGCGGGGTCAGTCAAGATTCACAACCCCTTTCCCCAGGGCTCCGCTGGGCGTCGAACACACCGGAAAGATACTATCAGTTAGCGAGAATGGTATTCTCTTCATATCAGAACGTACGTGCACAGGGGAGTCTCATGACGGCAGATCCGACGGTCGGTGGCGAAACGGACGGCAAGGTCACGATCGTGTTCGACCGCGAGCAGTTGTCCGTGCCGCGCAGGCAGGGCGAGACGCTGCTGGAGAGCGCGCGCCGGGCCGGTATGACGCCGCCGTTCTCGTGCGAGGCCGGCAACTGCGGCACCTGCATGGCCAAACTCCTCGAAGGCACCGCCACGATGCGGGTCAACGATGCGCTCGACGACGACGAGGTGGCCGAAGGCTACGTGCTGACCTGCCAGGCCGTGCCGGACTGCGATTCGGTGACGGTGTCCTACGACGAAGACTGAGCTCGCGGCGAGGTTGCGCCGCCGGTTTCTACGGCAGGGTTGCACGCATCGAGGCGGTCACGACCCCGGTGCAGAAACCGGTGAACGCTGCCCGTACTCATCGAACTCCGGGGCCGGCCGGTAGTCCGGCGCGTACCCGGCGACGTGCACCGGGCTGCCCACGAGCCGGAAATCGCCGGCCGTGACCACCATCTCCGGCGTCGCATCCAACGCCTGAGGCAAGGTTCGCACCGCGGCCGCCGGAATTCCGAGCGGCTTGAGCCGGGACTCCCACCCCGCGGCGGTATCGGTGGCCAGAACGGCCGTCACCACCTCGAGCACTTCCTCGCGCCGACCCGCCCGCTCGGCCATGGTCTCGAATCCCTCGATCCCGGCCTCACCGGCGAACGACTTCCAGAAGCCGTCGTGGGTGATGAACAAGGCGAGATAACCCTCGGCGGTGGGGAACAGTTGCGCGGGCACGTAATAGGAATGCGCGCCGAACGGGTGACGGCGGGGTTCGGCGCCGTCGTTGAGATAGGCCGAGGCACGGTAGTTCAACTGCGAGAGCATGACGTCACGCAGTGACACATCCACCTGCCCGCCGTTGCCCGAGACGATCATCGCCAACAGTCCCAGCGCAGCGGTCAGGCCCGTCGAATTGTCCGCCGAGGAGTAGCCCGGCAAGGTCGGCGGTGCGTCGGGATCACCGGTCATCGCGGCGACGCCGGTGGCGGCCTGGATCACGTAGTCGAATGCCGGGTCGTCTCCCCCGTCCAGCCCGAATCCCGTCATCGCTACGCAGACGATCTCGGGATTGAATCGGCGCAGATTGTCGTACGTGAGCCCGAGCCGACGGATCACCGACGGCTTCATGTTGACCAGCAAGGCATGCGAATCAGCCACCAACTCGGCGAGTTTGGCCTGACCGGTATCCGAGGTCAGGTCCAGGCAGATGCTGCGCTTGCCTCGGTTGAGGCTGGCGAAGTAGCTGTCACTGACCTGGCGCGAGATCTCGCCACCCGGCGGCTCGACCTTGATCACTTCAGCGCCCAGATCGGCCAGCATCATGGTGGCGTACGGCCCGGCGAGCATGACCCCGACCTCGATGATGCGGATACCCGCGAGAGGCCCCGTCATTTCGCCGAGACTACGGGTTTTGACGCGATCGGGCTGAGAAGTCGCCACGAAGCGTGGTTTCGGCGCGGGCTTGTCACCGAACAGCCTTCGCAAGCTCGGCGATCACCTCACGGGTCCGGTACTTCGACGCGATCAGCTCGTCACGGGTCTCCCCGATCGGCAGCAGCCGGACCGACAGGTCGGTCACCCCGGCGTCGGCGAACTGCTTGAACCGCTTGAGGATTGACTCCTCATCACCCGCCGCACACAGATCTCCGACATTGCGGGCCTCACCACGGTCCAGCAGTCGCTGGTAGTTCGGCGAGGTCTCGGCCTCGGCCAGGATGCGGTTGGCCCGCTCCTTGGCGGTCTCGATCTCGGAGTTGGCACACAGGGTGACCGGGATGCCCGCCACGATCCGCGGCGCTGGTTTGCCCGCTTCGGCGGCGGCCTTGTTGATCTTCGGCGCGATGTGCTCACCGATCGCCTTCTCGTCTGCCATCCACAGCGATGTTCCGTCGGCATGCTCGCCGGCGATCTGCAACATCACCGGGCCGAGTGCGGACACCAGCACGGGCATCGGAGTGTCAGCGGCCAGCACGGTCGGGTTGTGGACCGTGAAGGTTTCATTCTCCACATCAACGGGTCCCGGGCCGGCAATCGCGGTGTTCAGCACCTGCAGGTAATCCCGGGTGTAAGCGGCGGGCTTGTCGTAGGGCAGCCCTAGCATGTCGCGGACGATCCAGTGGTGCGACGGCCCGACGCCCAGAGCCAAACGCCCGCCGGACATCGCGTGCACGGATAATGCCTGGCGGGCCAGCGCGATCGGATGCTGCGCCTGTAACGGCACCACCGCCGTACCGAGTTCGATGCGTGTGGTGTTCGCTGCCATCAGCGCCACCATGGTCAGGCAGTCGAAGTCGTTGGGCACCTGCGGCATCCACGCACTGTCCAGCCCGGCCGACTCGGCCCACTGGATATCGGAGACCAGCTTGGACACCTTGCGGGCCATGTCGCCGCGCTCGGCCCCGATCATCACGCCAAGGCGCATGTCAGCTCGCTTTCTCGGTCAGGGCACGAACATCGGTCACCAAAGTCTCCAGCGAGGTGCCCGTCGGGAACACCGCAGCCGCCCCGGCATCGAGGAGCTTCTGAACGTCGGACTGTGGGATGGTGCCACCGACCACGACGGCGATGTCACCGGCGTCAGCCGCGCGCAGCGCTTCGACGGTGCGCGTCGTCAGCGCGACGTGTGCGCCCGACAGAATCGAAAGACCCACCAGCGCAACGTCTTCCTGCAGCGCGATCGAGACGATGTCCTCGATTCGCTGACGGATGCCGGTGTAGATCACCTCGAATCCGGCGTCCCGCAAGGTACGCGCGACGATCTTGGCGCCGCGGTCATGACCGTCGAGACCGGGCTTTGCAACGAGTACGCGAGTAGCCATGCCTAGAACACCACCGGCTGCTGGAACTCGCCCCACACCGACTTCAAGGTCGACACCATCTCTCCCACTGTGCAATACGCATTGGCGCAGTCGATCAACCGGTGCATCAGGTTGTCGTCACCTTCGGCGGCAACGGACAGCGCCACCAGTGCTTCTTTGACGGCTACGTCACTACGCTCGGCCTTGACCTTCGAAAGTCGCTTGAGCTGAAGATCACGGCCTTCGGCGTCGAGCTCGTACGTCGCGATGTCGGGTGCCGGTTCATCCACGACGAACTTGTTGACCCCGACCACCGGACGCTCACCGGATTCGGTCTCCTGGTGAATCTTGAACGCCTCGTCGGCGATCAGACCCTGCAGATAGCCGTCCTCGATGCACCGCACCATGCCGCCGTGCTTCTCCAGATCGTCCATGATCTCGATGATCTTGGCCTCGGTGGCGTCGGTGAGCGCCTCGACGAAGTAGGACCCACCGAGTGGATCGGCCACCTTGGTCACACCGGTCTCGTAGGCCAGGATCTGCTGCGTACGCAACGCCAGCGTCGCCGATTCCTCACTCGGGAGGGCAAACGGTTCGTCCCATGCGGCGGTGAACATCGACTGCACGCCGCCGAGCACCGCGGCCATGGCTTCGTAGGCGACGCGGACCAGGTTGTTCTGCGCCTGCGGGGCATACAGCGAGGCACCGCCGGCCACGCAGCCGAAGCGGAACATCGAGGCCTTGTCAGTGGTCGCGCCGTAGCGCTCCCGCACGATCGTGGCCCAACGGCGGCGTCCTGCACGGTATTTGGCGATCTCCTCGAAGAAATCACCGTGCGTGTAGAAGAAGAACGAGATCTGCGGGGCGAACTTGTCGATCGTCATCCGGCCGCGCTCGACGACGGTGTCGCAGTACGTGACGCCGTCGGCCAAGGTGAACGACATCTCCTGAATGGCGTTTGCGCCGGCATCGCGGAAGTGCGCGCCGGCCACCGAGATCGCGTTGAACCGCGGCACCTCGGCGGCACAGAATTCGATGGTGTCGGCGATCAGCCGCAGCGACGGCTCCGGCGGCCAGATCCAGGTGCCGCGCGAGGCGTACTCCTTGAGGATGTCGTTCTGGATGGTGCCCGTGAGTTTCTCGCGCGGCACGCCCTTCTTCTCGGCGGCGGCGACGTAGAACGCCAGCAAGATGGCCGCGGTGCCGTTGATGGTGAAGCTGGTGCTGATCTTGTCCAACGGGATGCCGTCGAACAGGATCTCGGCGTCAGCCAGGGTGTCGACCGCGACTCCCACACGACCGACCTCTTCGCCGTACTCTTCGTCGTCGGAGTCGTAGCCGCACTGAGTGGGCAGGTCCAGCGCCACCGACAAACCCGTCCCGCCCTGATCGAGCAGGTAGCGGTAGCGGCGGTTGGATTCCTCGGCGGTGCCGAAGCCCGAGTACTGCCGAAAGGTCCAGGTCTTGCCGCGGTAGCCGGAGGCGAAGTTGCCGCGGGTGAAGGGATACGTGCCGGGGGCAGGCGGCTCGACCGCACGATCGCTCGGCCCGTAGACCGGGGCCAGCGGGATGCCAGACGGAGTCTCTACCGGAGGCACATCTTGCTCACTCATCAGTGGATAACGTACTTGCTAAAAATGAGAATGCCAATACCGCGTGGTGGAAATGTGGCGCCTGGGCTGGCCGGAACCGCTCCGACCTGCACTCCGAGGCAGTGCCGCCCGCGCAGGGGAACAGGTGTGGTGGACGCCGATTCGGCAGGCGCCGCACCCGACGATTACGACACTTGCTAAAAAGGAGAATGCCAATACCATTTGGGTACGGTTGACACACGGCGCATAGCGGACGCTGCGCTCGACGAGGAGGACCATGTCCAGCCAGCAAGAGTCATTCACCGATCGCACGCTGGTCGTATCCGGCGGTAGCCGCGGCATCGGGCTGGCGATCGCGCTCGGCGCCGCCCGCCGCGGGGCGAACGTGGTGCTGCTGGCCAAGACCGCAGAACCGCACCCCAAGCTTCCCGGCACCGTGCACACCGCTGTGGCCGAAGTCGAGGCTGCCGGCGGCAAAGGCGTGGCCGTGGTAGGTGATGTGCGAAAGGAAGAGGACGTAGCCCGCGCCATCGAGACCGCGGTCGAGCACTTCGGCGGCGTCGACATCGTGGTCAACAACGCCAGCGCCATCTCGACCGAGCCCACCGAGGCCCTGTCAGCCAAGAAGTTCGACCTGATGATGGACATCAACATCCGCGGCACGTTCCTGCTCACCAAGGCCGCGATGCCGCACCTGCGCAAGTCCACCAACGGACACGTACTGACACTGGCCCCGCCGATGAACATGAACCCCTACTGGCTGGGGGCGCACCCGTCCTACACGCTGTCCAAGTACGGCATGACGTTGCTGTCGCTGGGCTGGGCCGCCGAGTACGCAGACACCGGGATCGGATTCAGCTGCCTGTGGCCCGAGACCTACATCGTCACCTCGGCCGTCACGAACCTGGCCGACGGACAGAACTTGGCACAGTCGTCCCGCAACCCCGACATCATGGCGGATGCGGCCGTGGAGATCCTGTCCCGCCCGGGCGCCGAGGTGAATGGTCAGACCTTCATCGACTCGGAGGTGCTCACCGCATCCGGTGTCACCGATCTCTCACGCTACGGCGGCGGGGATAATCCGATCATCGACATCTTCATCGACGCACCGGGGCAAGGCCTATGAGCATCTCGCTACTGCTGGAGATGGCGGTCTCCGGCGGGCCCGATCGCACCGCGGTGGTGTCCGACGATCTCCGACTGACCACCGACGAGCTCAGCGCGCTGGCCGACGGCGGCTCCGGCGTCATCGCTGCCTCCGGAGCCGGTCACGT
>Ga0182746_1002021_pt1 | contig 16288 bp, 16 predicted proteins | sample eDN3rd30CBELigOP_FD_128881 | JGI IMG/M metagenome (GOLD analysis project Ga0182746, IMG submission 128881) | Enriched Organic Plus compost microbial communities from Emeryville, California, USA - eDNA 3rd pass 30_C BE-Lig OP (version 2) (version 2) ... | reverse complement strand
CGGGCCGCGAGGGCTCGGGTCGCAGCCTCAACGGCGCTTGGATCGGGTGGCGTGGACATAGTTGCACCTTCAAGCAGTTTCACGATGTCGAAAGTTCCATTGAAATTTACGACATCACAACGCCGGGAACCATTGCCGCATGAAAGTTTTTTCACTTCACGCGAAGACAAAATCCACTACTGTGCATGCCGTCGTGTGAGTGGTCGTCATGTTGGATCGCGTCGAGTTGGAGCCGCTGTTCTTCGCACCCTTCGTATCCTCGGTGATGCGGGTGGAGAAGGACTGGATCGACCACAACGGTCATCTCAACATGGCGTATTACAATGTGCTGTTCGACCGCGCCGTCGATGAGGCGTTCGAACTGCTCGGCTGCGGCGTCGAATATGTGAAGTCGCGCCGGCATTCCTGCTTCACCGCCGAAGTCCATGTGCGCTACCTGCGCGAACTCTATGCCGGTGATCCGGTGCGGGTAACGTTCCAACTGCTCGACTATGACGCGAAGCGCATGCACTATTTCGAGCAGCTGTTCCATGCGACCGAGGGCTGGATGTCGGCCACATCCGAGAATCTCTCCGTCCATGTCGATATCGACGCCAAGAAGGCCGCGCCCTTCCCGCGCCACATCGCGACCTGCCTGTCGCGGATGAAATCCGCCCATGCCAGCCTGCCGCGTCCGGAGGCTGTCGGCCGCCAGATCACGATGCCGGAACAGGCCTGAGCCGGTCCCCGGCCTTCACCCCTCGCGATTCGCGGCTGCAAGTGCCATCTTCACGCTGAGATTCGCTGCTCTGTGAGCAGCCGCGCCGGTCCTGCCGGCCCAGTTGGATTCCAGGATGGCCGACCCGAGACCCTACCGCTCCGACGACCTTGCGCCGCATACCCCGGCGCCCGGCGGCATCGCCGCGCGGGCCCGCGCGTCCGTTGCCGCACCCTACCTGATGGGGCTCAACCCGGAACAGCGCGCGGCCGTGGAGACGATCGACGGGCCGGTGCTGGTGCTCGCCGGCGCTGGCACCGGCAAGACCCGCGTGCTCACCACGCGCATCGCGCATATCCTGTCGCTCGGCCGGGCGCGTCCGTCGGAAATCCTCGCGGTGACCTTCACCAACAAGGCGGCGCGGGAGATGAAGGAACGCGTCGGCCACATGGTCGGGCAGATCGTCGAAGGCATGCCGTGGATGGGGACGTTCCACTCCATCGGCGTGAAGATCCTGCGCCGCCATGCGGAACTGGTCGGGCTGAAGCCGAACTTCACCATCCTCGATGTGGACGACCAGATCCGGCTGCTGAAGCAGTTGCTCGCCGCCGAGGACATCGACGAGAAGCGCTGGCCGGCGCGGGTGCTGGCGCAGATCATCGACGGCTGGAAGAATCGCGGCCTGACGCCGTCGCAGGTGCCGAAGGGCGAAGGCGCGAGCTTCGCCAACGGCCAGGGGCTGAAGCTCTACACCGCCTACCAGGAACGGCTGAAGGTGCTCAACGCCGCCGACTTCGGCGACCTGCTGCTGGAGAACATCCGCCTGTTCCGCGAGAATCCGGAGGTGCTGCGGCAGTATCAGCAGCGCTTCAAGTTCATCCTCGTCGACGAGTACCAGGACACCAACGTCGCCCAGTATCTCTGGCTGCGGCTGCTCGGCCAGACGACGGGCGAGATGGTTTCTTCCCCTGCCACGCGGCAGGGCGTCTCCGAACCCTCGCCCCACCCTAACCGTCCCCCGCTTGCGGGGGAGCGAAGGGAAGGGGAATTGCAGGGAGAGGGTGGCGAGCGAAGCGAGCCGGGTGAGGGGGAATATCCCCACGCCGAAGCATCCGATAGCGCCCCTCACCCCGACCCTCTCCCCGCAAGCGGGGCGAGGGAGCGAGAGGCCGCGCCCACCTCACTTGCTTCAGCAATGAAGGCGGCGCCGAGTGCGGGGCTGCGTTCGCCGCAAAACGCCGGCAACACTCCGCCGCGCATGCCCAAGAACATCTGCTGCGTCGGCGATGACGACCAGTCGATCTACGGCTGGCGCGGCGCCGAGGTCGACAACATCCTGCGCTTCGACCACGACTTCCCCGGCGCCAGGGTGATCCGCCTGGAGCGCAACTACCGCTCGACCGGTCACATCCTCGCCGCCGCGTCCCACCTGATCGCCCACAACGAAGGCCGGCTCGGCAAGACGCTGCACACCGAGGACGAGCCTGGCGAGAAGGTGCAGGTCACCTCCTGCTGGGACAGCGAGGAGGAAGCCCGCGCGATCGGCGAGGAGATCGAGCAGTTGCAGCGCGATTCCGGCGACGGCACGCCGCATGATCTCGATCAGATCGCCATTCTCGTGCGCGCCTCGTTCCAGATGCGCGAATTCGAAGACCGTTTCGTCACCCTCGGCCTGCCCTATCGGGTGATCGGCGGCCCGCGCTTCTATGAGCGCGCGGAAATCCGCGATGCGCTGGCCTATCTGCGCCTGATCAATTCGCCGGCGGATGATCTGGCCTTCGAGCGCATCGTCAACGTGCCCAAGCGCGGGCTGGGCGACGCCACGATCCAGTTGCTGCACGATTACGGGCGCAAGCATCGCCTGCCGCTGATGGACTCCGCCCGCGCGCTGGTCGTCACTGATGCGCTGAAGCCCAAGGTGCGCGGCTCGCTGCGGACCGTGGTGGAGAATTTCGACCGCTGGCGCACCCAGAGCGAAACGCTGCCGCATCAGGAGCTGGCCGAGATCGTGCTCGACGAGAGCGGCTATACCGAGATGTGGCAGAAGGACCGCTCCGCCGACGCGGCCGGCCGCCTCGAGAACCTGAAAGAGCTGGTGCGCTCGATGGAGGAGTTCGAGAACCTTGCCGGCTTCCTCGAACACATCTCGCTGGTGATGGACCGCGACCAGAGCGAAGGCCTCGATGCGGTGTCGATCATGACGCTGCATTCGGCCAAGGGACTGGAATTCGACACCGTGTTCCTGCCCGGCTGGGAGGAAGGCCTGTTTCCGCACCAGCGCGCGCTCGACGAGCAGGGCCGTGCCGGGCTGGAGGAGGAACGCCGCCTTGCCCATGTCGGCCTGACCCGGGCGCGGCGGCGCGCGCGCATCTATTTCGCCACCAACCGCCGGATGCACGGCATGTGGCAGTCGAACATCCCGTCCCGTTTCCTCGATGAGCTGCCGCCCGAGCATGTGGAGGTGATGGAGGCGCGCGGCGGCTTCTCCGGCGGCGGATACGGCTACGGCACGTCCCGCTTCGACGAGATGACCGCCTTCACCGGCTCCAGCTATACGACCCCGGGCTGGCAGCGGGCGCAGGCGCGCAAGGATCGCGGACGCGGCGGCTTCGGCGACAGCGCCCGGAACAGCTATGAGGAAGAGGCCGACGAAATCCTGTCCGGACGTGGCGCGCGCTCACCCGGCGGCAGCCGCGCTGCCGCACCGGCGCGCATCGGTTTCAACCGCCGCGTCGATCCGCTCACGATCGACGGCGAGCTGGTGGCCAAATCGACGGGAACGACGTCGACCTTCGCCCTCGGCGACCGGGTCTTCCACATCAAGTTCGGCAACGGCAACATCACCGGAATCGACGGCAACAAGCTGACGATCCAGTTCGACAAGGCCGGCGAGAAGCGCGTCGTGGACAGCTTCGTGCAGCGGGTATGATCAGCGGCACGAACCCCGCTATCCGACGCGTCACCACTTCTTCGCCCAGTCCTCGTTCTTGCCGTGCTTGCCCAGATTCTCGCGGTGGCTCTGGGACTGTGACATCTGCTGCCGGGTCTCACCGTCAGGCCAGCTGCCCTGGATCACCGGCTTGCCGGCCGCGGGCTGCTTCGACTTCGGCTTGTGGGATGCAGGCTCCCCTTTGCCGGGCTCTCCCTTGCGCTGTGTCGTCATGGTCGCTCTCCCAGTGGCGTTGAAAGTCAATCCGGCAATCGATCTCCGGTTCCCATGCCGATCACTCCGGGCGCGGCGATCACGAACTTGTTTTGCAAAGCCCCCTCATCGGCGCTCGAAAAGCCGATGCACCCACCGTCACAGCGGGCCGTTAAGCCTAACGTCGCACCCGGTGGCCTCACCGCTGCCGCAAATGCTAGGATTTGATGGAAAGGCGGGCTGCACGACAGCACCGTCAGGGGAAGGTGTCATGCGTTATACTCGTTTGCCTGCCGCGTTCGTCATCGGCGCCGCGATGACGGTGGCGATGGCTTCGACTGCTCCGGCGGCCGTGCTCATCAATGTCGACAAGACCTCGCAACGGATGACCGTCTCCGTCGATGGCGAGCAGATGTACAACTGGGCGGTCTCGACCGGCCGCAACGGGCACGACACCCCGGGCGGAAACTTCCGCGCCTTCCGCATGGAAGAGGACCACTATTCGAAGGAATGGGATGATGCGCCGATGCCGCATTCCATCTTCTTCACCGAACGCGGCCACGCCATCCATGGCAGCCTTGAAACCCGCAGGCTCGGCTCACCGGCCTCCGCAGGCTGCGTCCGCCTCGCGCCGAACAACGCGAAGGTGCTGTTCGCCCTGGTCAAGGAACAGGGCGTCCTCAACACCAAGGTCGTCATCGCCGGAAAGGCGCCATCGCCGGCTCTCGTCGCCAAGCGCAAGACCCGCGAAGCGCCGCGGGTGAGGCAGGCCGCCGGCCCCATGATCGAGGGCGATACGATGGTGGTTGAGCCGAGCGTCGGACGCGTCATCCGCCGCCCGCCGCCGCAGCCCCAGGGGCCATTCGCGCTGCAGCAGCCGGATGTCGCGCCGGCCGATCCGGACTATGTCCAGCGCCCGGCCTATTATCCGCAGCCGCGCCGGCCGATCTCGTCCTACGCCTACCCGGCCTACCGGAATCGCTATTATTATCAGCGCCCGCCGGACGTTGAGTATCAGCCCTACTATCCGCAGGGTTATTATTACTATCGCTGAGGCTCGGGCGGCTCGCCCTTGCTGCGGGCCGGCCACTTCCGGTCGATGAAGGCCAGCATCTTCGCCGTGGGGCCGCGCAGCGGCTTCACGTCCTGCGCCATCAGCACGACGCCGACCGGCAGCATCCAGAGACCCAGCACCGGCAGAAAGCTGAACACGCCGCCCACCACCAGCGCCCCCGCGACCGGAATGCGGACCGCGCGCGACGACGGCTGGCGCAGCCAACGCACGCGGCTGCCCCATTTCGGCGGCATGCGCGCCTCGAAGCGGCGCAGCTGCTCGTCAAGCTGATCAGGGAATTCAGTGCCCATCGCGCTGATCATATAGGAACAGCGCGCCGTTCCACCAGAGCTGACCCGTTCCGATGGAATCGGATCAGCTCCGGATTTCTTTGTAGGAACGCGTGTCCTGCGGCGAACCGGTTTCCACGTCGCCAGCAAATCTCTAGCGCCGCTGGATGACAACGTCCCGCGGCCGCTCGGCCCGGAGCGGGACCGTCACGCCACGGGAGATGATCCGCGGGCGCTCCGGTGGCAGCGGCGACGCCTGGCCGGAGGCCGGCTTGGCCACCCCGCCCGCGCGCCGATGCAGCCGATCCACCGCCGCGAGATAAGCCGTCGTCTCCCGCGAGAGATTCCGTCCTTCGCGGAAGTCCTTGAAGTCGCGATCGGTGAACGGAAACGAGGCGGCGCCGGCAAACATCCGCACGCCCTTCGGCGTGACGACAAAATCACCGGCCCGCAGCGTCGTGTCTTCAAGATAGCTCAATGCGGATGTCGATGCGCCGGCGGGACGGCAGGAGCAGGCGGGAGCCACTGCGTTTCTGTAGGCGAACGCCGTCTTCAACGAACTGTAGGGACGGCCGTCGCTCTCATCGACGGCGTTGTCGAAGGAGTCGCTTCCGCCTGGAAGACGAAACACCCGCGTGTCCGCGGACGGACACATCGCCTGGCAGAGACTGGCCGCCGATGCGCGCGGTGAGGACCTGTCCTCGCTCACGGGAAAGAAGAAGCCGTCACAGGTGCGGACGCAATACGCGCCGCCGCCGGCGGTTGCCGGCATCCGGCCTGACGGCGTTATGGTGATTTTCAACCGCTCCGCCGGCACTGTCGGCTGCGCCGGACGCGGCTGCTGTGACAGGTCGACCATCGACATCGAACGATAGACCGGCCTTGCCGGCGCACGCTGCGCCGGCGTGGACGGGACTGCGTCCATCACACGGTCGGCCGGCGCTGCAGCAGGGGCCGCAGGAAGCGATCCCGTCTCCTCCTGTCCGAACAGAAAATCCACCAGCCCGCGGGACCGCGACATGCGGTCGGACAGCGACTGCGCGAGGCCCGGTGTGCTTGCAGCACAAACGACACCGGCGACAACAACGCCGACCGCCAGCATCAGCGTGCGAACCATGGATCCGCAGCGGGAATTCTGACTCCTGGACTTCGCACGGAGGGTCAAACGCAACATCATCGCACTCGTCACGGGCACTGAAACACGATGCCCTGATGGCATGCCGCGGCGGCATCTCCCACGCGAAACCGGACCGCCGGCCGGAACAATTTGAATTAACCTGAAGCGGTAACGTTTACACGCGGAAGCAGCGACATGGCGTCGCTGTCCCCGGGGAAATTCGCCTGTATTTGATTCAAATTTTAGTCGATCACACGCGCGCGCTTTGCGCTATGACTGACGCCCCACACCTGAACGCAAGCCATCCTTTCCTGCTCGCGACTTCCACGGAGACACGGATGATCGATCTCTACACCTGGACCACGCCGAACGGCCGCAAGGCATCCATCGCACTTGAGGAAATGGGCTTGCCCTACACCGCTCATGCGGTCGACATCGGCAAGGACGAGCAGTTCAAGCCGGAATTCCTCAAGATCTCGCCGAACAACCGCATCCCCGCGATCGTCGATCGCGACACCGGCATGTCGCTGATGGAATCCGGCGCGATCCTGATCTATCTCGCCGACAAGACCGGCAAGTTCCTGCCCGCCTCCGGCGAGCCGCGCTATCGCGTCATCGAATGGCTGATGTGGCAGATGGGCGGCCCCGGCCCGATGCTCGGCCAGACCCATCACTTCCTGCAATTCAACAAAGGCAAGGCGCCCTATGCCGAGGAACGCTACGGCAAGGAGGCGCAGCGCCTCTACGGCGTGCTCGACCGCCGGCTGGCCGACCACGAATATATCGCAGACGACTATTCGATCGCCGACATGGCGCTGTGGCCCTGGATCTCGCGTTATGAATGGCAGGCCATCGACTGGGCGCATTTCCCCAACGTGAAGCGCTGGTACAAACAGATCGCCCAGCGTCCCGCCGTGCAGCGCGGCTACGACGTGCCGAAGAAGACCGGCGAGATCCCGATCCCGGCCTGATACTCCGCGGTCATTCCGGGGCGAGAGCGCAAGCTCTCGAACCCGGAATCCAGCAACCATTTCTGATGGCGCTTGAGCGCTGGATTCCGGGTCCGGTCGTTTGGACCGTTCCGGAATGACGCCCTCATCAAGTCCTCAGGCCAAGGACCGCCTGCATCAAAAATCCGGGAGAGTTGCAGGCCGCCTGCCGCGGGCTGCAACTTTTTCCGGGGACTCGGCGTTGGCTCTCCGGAACATCAAAGGACGGAGCCAATCGATGATTGTCAGTCTGTCAGCAGCCCTGCTGGGCGCCAATCTCCTTGCCGTTCCCGTGGCCGACCGGATTCCGGAACTGAGAGTCGAGCCCAACTGCCGGGCGGCCTCGGTCGCCACCACCGACATGCGCGCGACGGATTCGGCGCAGATGAGCGAGAAGGACGCGACGGATCTCTGCGTCAAAACCGAGAACGACGCCAAGGCCAAGCTGCAGCAGGAGTGGGGTCAGTTCACTGTCGCCGACCGCAACAGTTGCAGCAACCTCGCCGAACTCGGCGGCGGCTCGACCTATACCCACCTGCTGACCTGCCTCGAGGTCGCTCGCGACGCACGGCAACTGCCGCAGACCGACACGAATGTGACGACCACCGGACAGGGCAGTTCATCGGTGCTGCGATCGAACTAATCGAACCAAGATGCGTGTCACGGAAAGCGGACATCCGCTTTCGGCCGGCACTGCGATCAAACAAACACATCAACAGCGCTTTCCGATTTCAATCCGATCTGGAAGCGCGCGATATCCTCAGCCGCGTTGTTCTGTTTGAACGAGCGTGCGTTCGCTCTCATGCCTGAACCGCGCGCGATAATCCTCCGGCGTGATCCCAAGCCGTCTGCGAAACGCCCGCGCGAGCGTCGCCGCGCTGCCGAGCCCGGACCGGTCGGCAATCCGCGCCAGCGGCCATTTCGTGGTCTCCAGCAGGAGCTTGGCGCGATCCAGCCGGACCAGTTCGACATAGCGCGCAGGCGTCATGCCGGTTTCCGCGGAGAAGGCGCGGCCGAACGTGCGCTCGCTCATGCCCGCCCGCTCGGCGAGATGCGGAATGCTCAGATCATCCGCGGGATGTTCGGAGATCCAGGCGAGCAGGTCGCGCAGACCATCCACCGCCTTGGCCTGGGCAGCGAGGGTCGCGCTGAACTGCGATTGTCCGCCGACGCGGCGGAGATAGAGCACCAGCTCGCGCGCCGTATTCAACGCGATGACCGGGCCGCAATCCTGCTCGACAAAAGCCAGCGACAGATCGATCCCCGCCGTGACCCCGGCCGACGTATGGATGTGCCCATCCCCCAGGAAGATGGCGTCCGGGATGACCTCCGCCTTCGGAAACAGCGAGGCCAGCAGCGTCGTCGCCGACCAGTGGGTGGTCGCACGCCGCCCGTCGAGCAGGCCCGACGCACCAAGCAGGAAGGCCCCGGTGCAGACGCTGGCGACGCGCCGGGTCCGCGGCGCGCGCTCGGCGATCCATGTGAGCAGATCGCCATCCGCCGCCACGCGCCGCAGCGCGGCCTCTGACCCTCCGGCGATGATGATGGTGTCGAGGTCTTCGTCCAGATCGCCGATCGCCCGGGTACCGGCGATCTGCAGCCCCGAGTTGGACGCGATGACGCCGCCGCCGGGACTGGCCACGATCAAGTCATAGCGGAACGGCGAAGGGCCTGGCTGCGGGAGGTAATGCCCGGCCTTGGTGAACACCTCGAGCGGGCCGGCGATGTCGAGGATCTGGAAGCCCTCGAAGCCTACGAGCGCGACCTTACGAGATGCGCCGCGCACACGCGGCTGTGCTGATCCATGGTCCGGCCGGACGTCCGTCAATGCTGCATCCTCGGCAGGCCGCGCGCCGGCCCGACAGCCGGCCCGTTCTGCGCCAGCCGCGCCTGTTGTCCGGGCCAGGGATATTCCATGACCAGGGCCACGAGCGCAGCGGTCGGATCATCATAGCGCGACGCGATGCGCGCCAGCTCGCGATCGATGGTCCGGGCCGGTTCGTCGCTCTCAGGCTGAAGCAATGTGTCCACCGCAGCATTCGCAACCGCTGCGTCCGGCCGGAGGCGCAGGCCACGCCGGCTTTGCACGAATCCGCCGGTTTCGCCGACGGTGATCACCTTCGCCAGTTCCGTCCTGCCATGGGCATCCACCATCAGCCCCAGCGCAATCTCATCGACATTGTCATCGACCTTGATGCCGGTGGCGTCGTGCCGCCAGAAGCTCAACCGGTTGCGAATGAAGGTCTTCCGATGCTCAAGCGTAAGCTGGAAGGCCGCACTGCTGTGGCGGGAATCCCAGCTGGCCACGCCCAGGCGCGCCGCCAGCGTTTCCGCTCCGGCACGGCCGCCGATGGCTTCGACCAGCGCCATCATCAGCGGAATCGAGGCCGTGATGCCGGTCGATGTCGCAACGCCCCGGTCGACCACATAGCGCCGGTCGCGCACCCATTGCATCGTCGGATGTGTCTCCCGGAGCCGGCTGACGGAGTACCAGTGGCCGGTGGCCTTGCGATCATCGAGCAGCCCGGCCGCCGACAGGGTCAGCGCGCCGTTGCAGATCGAGATGATCTTCGCGCCCTTGCCGTGCTGCGCCCTGATCCAGGCGATGACGGCCGGATCGTTATCGGGCTCCATCGCCGGAACGATGACATAGTCAGCGCCGTCGGGATGGGACGCATCGAACTGGGCGGTCGTCGCCTGCGGCTCGACGCCGAGGCCGGGATAGAGCCGGATCGGCTCGGCCCGGTCGGCGACGACAGTGACGTCCGCAACTCCGGACTCCGACAGGACGCCATAGGCGCTGAGGAAGTCGGACACTTCGGTGCCCTCATTCAGCGTCAGGATGGCGATGGCAGGCCGCTGGCGCCTGGGCGGCCTCAAGGCCTCGATCGTCTGCTGCTGCTCGGTGGGCGAAACCCGATCCGGCGCCAGCGCGGCGACGGGTTGGGGGCGGGCCGCCAGCAGGACCGGCACGGCGCCCGCGGCCAGCACTGCGGCCGCTCCAAGACCAATGATGAGGGTGCGTCTGCGCATGGGGGCCTCCTGTCTGTCCTACAACGCTGACGATGCCACCTTCGGTGCATGCGGTTGCGACAGAAGACGCGCAGTTTCCGCCAATCGGGTGCGGGCGATCTGTTGCGGCGCGGCTGTCACCCGGGAGCGACACCCGGAGCGGGCCGCAGGGCGCCGGCCGGTTCCCCTCCAAGATATTGATTTGTCTTGGTTTCTTCCCCGAACTCCGCACCGGGCAGGACCGCGCAGGCTTGAATTCGTGCCGGAGCGGTCAAATTTGATCCCTTTCAGAATCGGTCAGAAGGGCTTACATTTCTGATGTCGTTAACAACCGAAAGGAGGTGATCCAGTGTCTCATTGTCTCTCGCCGCGTTCACCGGCAACCAACTGGATCCTCGCTTCTTTGGAGGTCCGCGCCGCCTGAAGCGGTGTGGCGTTGGGCAGGCCGCTCTCCTGGCCTGTGACGAGCCGCAGACGGACGTTTTGTGTTTGCGGTGCCGGACCCGGCTGACAATGGAAGGGCTGTCCTCGTGGCAGCCCTTCTCAATTTTGGGGCAATAAGCGATGGCAGACCCCATCCGCATCTATGTCGATGCCGACGCCTGTCCGGTGAAGGACGAGATCTACCGCGTCGCCGAGCGGCATCAGCTGCCGGTCTCGGTGGTCGCCAACAGTTTCATCCGCGTGCCGCAGCATCCGCTGATCGAGCGGGTCGCCGTGCCCGCTGGGCCGGACGAAGCCGATAACTGGATCGCCGAGCGCGCCGATGCCGGGGCCATCGTCATCACCGCGGACATTCCCCTCGCCGGCCGCTGCGTGAAGGCGGGCGCGACTGTCCTCACACCGGCCGGCCGCCCGCTGACCGACGACTCCATCGGCATGGCGCTGGCGGTGCGCGACCTGCTCACCGACCTCCGCTCGGCCGGCGACACCACCCGCGGACCGCCGCCGTTCACGCCGCGCGACCGCTCCACCTTCCTGTCCGCGCTGGATCAGGCGATCCGCCGGCTGCAGCGGCGGGCCGGATAGCATCGTCCTGTGGACAAGCCTGTGGGCTGCCTGCGGACAAGCGGCGCGCAGGATCTGTAAAAGCCTGTGTCAGACTCTTTGGGTTCACGCTGGATATCCGGTTGACAATTTTCGCCCGCGCCGTGGACAAGAGCCGGTGAATTCCGAGCATAGGCTGGACCCCGATGTACGACATGCCGCTGCCTGCCCCGACCGTCGTCGCCCGCGTGGCGACTGACGAAGCCCGTGCGGGCGCGATCCTCAACCTGCTCGGCGAGACGCTCGACATCGGCGAGGTGGCGACCGCCGCATTTGAAGAGCCGGACGGCCGCTGGATCGTCAGCCTGCATTTCCGCGATCAGCCGGACGAGGCGGCGCTGCGGGCGCTGGTCGAAATGGCCTCCGATGCGGAAACCGCACAGGCGCTCACGTTCGACTCCATCGCCGCGACCGACTGGGTGAAGGCAAGCCTCGAGGGCCTCAAGCCCGTCGAGGCCGGCCGCTTCCTGGTGCATGGCGCGCACGACCGGGCGAAGGTGCCGCCCCATCGCATCGGCATCGAGATCGAAGCGGCGCTCGCCTTCGGCACCGGCCACCACGGCACGACGCGCGGCTGTTTGATCGCATTCGATGATCTGCTCAAGCGACGGCGCACCGTCCGTCAACAGACCCCCACCCTCCCCCTGCAAGGGGGAGGATTGAGGAGGGGGTCAGTCAAGCAGCATCGGGGATTGCGACCCAACGTCCTCGATGTCGGCACCGGGACCGGCGTGCTGGCCTTTGCAGCCGCCAAGGCGTTGCGCCGGCCGGTGCTCGGCAGCGACATCGATGCCCGCTCGGTGCTGGTCGCGCGTGAGAATGCCCGGCTCAATCATGTCGGCGCCTATGTCGAACTCATCCATACCGCAGGTCTGGGCAGCGGCCGTTTCAGGAGCCGCGCGCCGTTCGATCTCATCTTTGCAAACATTCTGCTGGCGCCGCTGAAACGGCTGTCGCAGCCGATCGGACAGCTTGCCGCACGCAATGGCCGCATCATCCTCTCCGGCCTGCTGCCGGCCCACGCCAATGCGGCGATCTCCGCCTATCGCACGGCCGGCCTTGTGCTGGAACGCCGCCGCGTGGTTGACGGCTGGGTGACGCTGACATTGCGGCGCAGACGGGCCTGATACGCGAGCGATTCCACTCTGGCATTCCAGCCATGTAGGGTTGCGCGTTGCCGCTCTCACGTGGCGCACGTAAAGTGACGTTATGTTTGAGGCGCGTTTCCAGTCGTTCGAGGACGAGAGCGACCGTGCGGCGACGGGCCAGCGCGTCGCGGCCCTGCGCGCCGAACTCAAACGTCTTGGTCTCACCGGCTTCGTGCTGCCCCGCGCCGACCGGCATCAGAACGAATACGTTCCGGCTTCGGAAGAACGGCTGGCCTGGCTGACCGGCTTCACCGGCTCCGCCGGTGCGGCGGCCGTGCTCCTGGACAAGGCCGCGGTGTTTGTTGACGGACGCTATACGCTGCAGGCGCAATCCCAGGTCGACACCACGGTCTTCGCCATCGAGCATCTGGTCGAGACGCCGCCATCCAAATGGCTCGAAGCCAATCTCAAGGCGGGCGACCGGCTGGGCTATGATCCCTGGCTCTACACTGCCGAGGGCGCCGAACGTTTCTCCAAGGCCTGCGCCGCGGCCGGTGCGACGCTGGTGCCGGTCGATCCCGATCCCATCGATGCGATCTGGACGGACCGCCCCGCTCCGCCGCTCGGCGCTGTCGTACTGCATGACATGCGCTATGCCGGTGTTGAAGCGTCCGAGAAGCTCGCGCGCATCCGCGGCGAACTCGACCAGCTGAAGGCCGACGCGCTGGTGATTTCCGATCCGCACGCCGTGGCCTGGGCGTTCAACATCCGCGGCGCCGACGTCGCGCATACGCCGCTGCCGCTCGCCTTCGCCATCGTGCCGAAGAGCGGACGGCCGACGCTGTATGTGGACAGCCGCAAGCTCAGCAACACGGTCCGCACAGCGCTCGCCGAACTGGCTGAGATCCGCGAGCCGGACGATTTCCCTCGCGACCTCGCGACACTGGGCGCCGCGCACCGCACCCTGCAGCTCGACCAGGCCACCGCTGCCGATGCGCTGACCCGCATCGCCACGGATGCCGGCGGCAAGGCCCCGCGCGGTCCCGATCCGATCGCGCTGATGAAGGCGATCAAGAACGATGTCGAGATCGCCGGCACGCGCTCGGCCCATGTCCGCGACGGCGCGGCGATGGTGCAGTTCCTGGCATGGTTCGAGGGCGAAGCGCCGAAGGGGCAGCTCACCGAGATCGATGCGGTCGAAGCGCTGGAATCATTCCGCCGCGACACCGGCCTGTTGAAGGACGTCTCCTTCCCGACCATCTCGGGCGCGGGCGCCAACGGCGCGATCGTGCATTATCGCGTGACCCGCGCGACCAACCGTCCGATCAGAACCGGCGAGTTGTTCCTGATCGATTCCGGCGCGCAATTCGAAGACGGCACCACCGACATCACCCGCACGCTGGCGGTCGGCACGCCGACCCGCGAGATGCAGGAGCGTTTCACGCTGGTGCTGAAGGGCCATATCGCCATCGCCCGCGCGGTGTTTCCGGACGGCACCACCGGCGCGCAGCTCGATCCGCTGGCACGGCAGTTTCTCTGGCGCGCCGGCCTCGACTTCGACCACGGCACCGGCCATGGCGTCGGCAGCTACCTCTCGGTCCATGAGGGGCCGGCGCGGATCTCCAAGCTGGGCGCGGCGCCGCTGCGGCGGGGCATGATCATCTCCAACGAACCCGGCTACTACAAAACCGGCGAATACGGCATCCGCATCGAGAACCTGGTGCTGGTGATCGAAGCGCCGGCCGTGCCGGGGGCCGAGAAGCCGCTCAATGCCTTCGAGACGCTGACGCTCGCGCCGATCGACCGCCATCTGATCGCGCTGGACCTGATGACGCCGGACGAAATCGCGTGGCTCGACGCCTATCACGCGCGCGTCGCAACGACGCTGTCGCCGCTGGTCGGTGCGCAGGCGAAACAATGGCTTGCCGATGTGACCCGGCCCCTCGGCACTTAGGGAATACGCTGCCGGCCCCGGCAGCCCATCGCGACACAACCGTAACAAACAGACGCTACAACCAGCCCAATTAACGAAAGACGTCCGTGCTCAGCCCCAACCCGACTGACGACAGCACAACCCGCGCCGAGTCCGGTGCGCCGTGGCGTGTGCTGATCCTGCTGATGGCGGTGACCGGGACCGGCGCGCTCGCGACCAACATCCTCGTGCCCGCCGTTCCCGGTCTGGCGCAGAGCCTCAACAGCAATCCCGCCGTCGTCCAGTACACGATCTCCCTGTTCATCCTGGGCCTCGGCACCGCGCAGCTCGTGCTCGGTCCACTCTCCGACCGCATCGGCCGCCGCCGCGTGATGCTGGGCGGACTGACATTGTTTGCCGTCACCAGCGCCGCCGCCATCTTCGCGAGCACGATCGAGCAACTGATCGTCGCCCGGCTGTTCCAGTCCTTCGGCGCGGCGACGGGCGTGGTGGTCGGACGCGCCATCATCCGCGACCTGGTGGGTCGCGATCAGACCGCATCGCTGCTCAGCCTGGTGACGACAGCGATGATCGTTTCGCCGCTGCTTGCGCCGGTGATCGGCGGCCTGATCGATACCGCCTTCGGCTGGCACGCGATCTTCATCGTGGTGGCGGCAACCGCCGTCATCCTGCTGATCTGGGTCATCCTTGTGCTTCCCGAAACGGCAAAGACCGTCGGCCAGCCCGGCGGCCTCTCGCAGTTCAAGGACGACGTCGCCACTCTCCTGCACACGCGCGCCTTCATCGGCTATGCGCTCACCGGCGCGCTGTCGTGCGGCCCGTATTACGTGTTCATCGGCGGCGTGCCACACTTCGCCATCAACATCCTCGGGCTGTCATCCGCCGAATATGGCCTCTGGCTGATCGCGCCATCGATCGGCTACATGATCGGAAACATGTTCTGCACGCGGCTGTCGGTGCGCTGGGGCATCGATCGCGTCATTCCGCTGGGCCTGACGCTGCTGATCTCGGGAACGCTGCTGGGCATCGTCGCGGTTGCCGTGGTGCCGCAGCAGCCGCGCTGGATCCTCGGCGCGCTGTTCATCGCCAACGCCGTGATGACGGTCGGCAACGGCATGGTGCTGCCGAACACGCTCGCCGGCGGCGTCAGCATCCGCCCTCGTGCGGCAGGCACCGCCGCGGGCATCAACGGCTTTGTCCAGATGACGCTGGGCGCCGGCATCGCCCAACTGTCGAGCTACATCGTGGTCGCATTCCCCAATGCCGAGGCGATCGTCGTGTTCTCGGCCATCACCTGCATTCTCAGCGCGACATTCTTCGCGCTGCTGGTCTGGCGCTATCGCGACCAGGACAGGCCGGCCGACTGACGGGACTCATTCTCGCTCGCTGCCCCGTCTCCGCATCGGGCGGGCGACGGAACCCGGCCGCTCCTCATTGCGTTATGTCTTCTGACAAACAAACATGAGGCGACGCCAATGCTCGGCACGATCCTGATTGTTGTTTTGATTCTTCTGTTGATTGGCGCCCTTCCCAACTGGGGTTACAGTTCCGGCTGGGGCTATGGTCCCGGCGGAGGGCTGGGCGTGATCCTCATCATCGTGGTCATTCTCGTGCTGATGGGACGGATATAATTTGGGTTCAGATAAGATACGTTGCTCTGATCAAAAAAACTCGGCGCCCAACCTCCCCTTGAAAAGGGAAGGTCGACTGCGAAGCAGTCGGGAGGGGATCATTACGGCCTTACCACTTTGGAAACTTCGAGACCCCCTCCCCAACCCTCCCCCTTTCAGGGGGAGGGAGACGGAGAGTCAGCATCAACTCACGCCTTCACGCCGACAAGCTCAAACCACTCATCCTCGGTGAGCACGTTCACCCCCGCCTCGCGCGCCTTGTCGAGCTTTGATCCCGCGCCGGGGCCG
>Ga0182746_1002011_pt1 | contig 16361 bp, 15 predicted proteins | sample eDN3rd30CBELigOP_FD_128881 | JGI IMG/M metagenome (GOLD analysis project Ga0182746, IMG submission 128881) | Enriched Organic Plus compost microbial communities from Emeryville, California, USA - eDNA 3rd pass 30_C BE-Lig OP (version 2) (version 2) ... | reverse complement strand
GCGATATCGGGAGCCGAGCCGTGCGCAGCCTGTCCCATCGCGTGATCGCGCCCCGCGTTCAATGAGCCGCCCAAGCCCAAACTTCCCGACAACTCAGCAGTCAGGTCAGACAAAATGTCGCCAAACATATTCGTCGTCACAATCACGTCATAACGATCAGGCGCGCGCACCACATGAGCCATCATCGCATCGACGATGACATCGTCGACCCGCACCTCGGGAAATTCCTTGCCCACCTCGTGACACATATCGATGAACATGCCATCACCGATTTTCAGCACGTTCGCTTTATGTACGATCGTGACGTGCTTCTTGCGCGTCATTGCCAGTTCAAAAGCAGAGCGTGCAATGCGCTCGCAGCACTGGCGAGTGATACGGCGCAATGATACGACGACGTCTGGAGTAATCAGCATTTCACTGCCGCCGGATTCGATATTGCGGTCGGCATAAAAGCCTTCGGTGTTCTCACGCACAACCACCAGATCGAATTCGCCTAACCGTGCAGGCATGCCCGGGTATGTACGGGCTGGACGGATGTTGGCATAGAGGTCCAGATTCTTGCGGAAAAACTTCGAAGGATTGATTTCGCCCTTGGACTCGTCCTTGAAGTCGTAGGTCGCCATCGGCCCCAGCATCAGGCCGTCGGCAGCCAGAACTTTCTCCAGCAATGCCGGCGTCACCGTAGCGCCATGACGCTTGAGGCTGTCGTGCCCGGCCACGTCGTGGTCCAACTGCAAACCCAGATCGAAACGCTGCGACACAGCCTGCAGCGCATCCACCGCTACCGCCATCGTTTCAGGCCCGATGCCGTCGCCCGGCAATACAACGATCTTCATGAGAACACCTCGAAAATAAATGACGTTAAGACTCGACAGACACGCCGGTTTGCGCAACCAGGCGCTGATACTTTTCCATTTCGCGACGGACAAACGCGGCGAATTCTTCGGCAGTATTCGGCCGGATGACGACGCCGTCTGCCTCGAAACGCTTGCGTATAGAGTCATCAAACAGCGCAGCATTGATGTCTTGGTTCAAGCGTTGCACGATAGGTGACGGCGTTGCGGCTGGCGCAAAATAACCGCCCCATAAGCTGAACTCGAATCCTGCCACCGTACCTTCGGCCACTGCGGGCACATCCGGCAGCGCAGCGATGCGCTCGGGCGTAGAAACCGCCAGAGCCTTCAGCTTGCCCGCGGAAACATGTGGCATTGCGGCGGCCGCGCTGGAAAAGAAAAAATCAACGTGCTGACCCAGCAAATCTGTCATTGCCTGGCCCGCGCCTTTATAGGGCACATGCACCATCGAACTCTTGGTGCCCAACGCCAATGCCGCTGCTGCCAGATGACCTGGCGTGGCTGTGCCGGATGAGGCATACGTCACATTATCCGGTTTAGCCAATGCAGCCTCGATTAACGCCGGCAGCGTCCTGTACGGCGAGCCTGCCGGCACGACGAGTACCAGCGGCGAGTCGCCAACCAACGCAACGGGTACAAAATCTTTTTGCGGGTCATAACCCAGATCGCGCATCGCAAAAGGGTTTACCGCCATTTCGCCGGTCTGCCCCAGCAACAGGCGATACCCATCCGGGTCGTCGCGCGCCACCATCCGGGCACCGATCGCGCCCGATGCGCCGGGCCGGTTTTCCACCACAACAGTTTGCTTTAATGATTTGCTGAGCTTTTCGCCGATCAGACGCGCAAACACATCACCTTGGCCGCCAGGCGCATACGGAACGATCACCGTCACGGGCTGCGACGGATAACCTGACTGGGCATAGGCCGCGCGCCCGCCAACAGCCATCCAAGCAGCAGCAGCGCCTGCGCCGGCCAGCAGACGGCGGCGAGCCGGTTGTTCAGGCAACGAATCTTTAAACATAGGGAGTCTCCTGCACTGACACATCAATCCAGGCGCATGCCGGATTGCTTCACCACGCCGCGCCATAGCGCCAGCTCCGCAGACAAAGCCTTGCCAAAATCCTCGGGCGTACCTGCAAACAAGTCTGCGCCTTCGTTTGTCAATCGTTGACGAACCAGATCTGCGGCTGCGGCTTCGTTCACGGCGGCATTCAACTGCTGCACGATCGGCACAGGCGTACCGGCAGGCGCCAGAATGCCCCACCACGTGGAAATATTGAAGTCAGGCACGCCAGCCTCTGCCATGGTCGGCGCATCGGGGAACAAGGGCGAACGCTGCGCTCCGGTCACCGCCAACAACTGCACCCTCCCCTCTTTCACTTGACCCAAAATGGTCGGGACCGTCGCGAAGAACACTTGCACGCGGCCTGCCAGCAGATCCACTGTCGCCGGACCGCTGCCTTTATATGGCACATGCATCATCTGCACGTTGGCCTTTTGCTTGAACAGCTCACCCGACAAATGGTTGATGCTGCCTGAGCCTGCAGAGCAGAAATTGATTTCATCGGGCCGCTCAGTGGCCAGCTTGCGCAAATCCGCGATCGATTTCGCACCCAGGTCTTTATTGGCCACGACCAACAACGGGCCGCGGCCGATCAGCGCGACAGGTGCGAACGATTTCTCCACGTCATAATTGCTGGAGACCTCCGCCGCCGCGTTGGTGACAAACGTCGATGTCGCGAACAACAAGGTATATCCGTCGGGGCTCGCATGCGCCACGCTATTCGCGCCAATAGAGCCCCCGCCGCCGCCATGATTTTCCACCACCACAGGCTGCCCCAGACGTTCGCTCAAAGTGCGCGCCATATCGCGTGCAATACTATCCGTGCCGCCGCCTGCTGCAAACGGCACCACCAACTTGATCGGCTTTGTCGGAAAACCCTGTGCGCACGCCAAGACCGGCATAACGCATGCAACGGTTAAAGCGGCATATCGACGGATGTGCTTGAAGTAATGCATAAGGCGATGTCTCCTGATTGTCTGGACTGACTGAGTTCTTTTGATGAATTGGGACAGACTCTGTTGCTCTGAACGCGCCAAGAACGTTCGATACGCGAATACGTCAACCGCGCTGCCGCAGCATCTTGAGGCGCTCGAGCAATGCCTGATGAATGTGGTGCCGGGCGGCAGCTGCAGCACGATCGGGATCGCGGCTGCGGATGGCGTCCACAATATCGCTGTGCTCTTTCATCGCGACCTTCGCGCGCGCCTTGGAGCTCAACGTGCTGCGTCCCAGCAGATAAGTGGTATCGGTCAAAGAGCGCAGCGAACGGATCAAATGCCGGTTATGCGCCGCGCTGTAAATAGCGTCATGAAAACGCAGATTCAACGCTACGGGATCCGCATCGCCTTCGTCCAGGATGGCCTGCATGTTGGCGACTTCGGCGTCTGTCGCATGCTGAGCTGCCATCGCGGCAGCGGCGGATTCCAGCACCTCGCGCATGGCATAGAGCTCGCCCACCTCTTGCTGATCCATCGTAGCCACGACCATGCCTCGTCCGGGCTCGTGACGCAGCAGCCCCTCATCCTGGATCCGTTTGAGCGCCTCGCGCACGGGCGTACGCCCCATGTCCAGCAACGCCGCGACCTCGATCTCGCGCAACCGCATTCCCGGCGTGAATTCGCCCATGAAAATGCGTTGCTTGATCTCGTTATAGGCGGCAAACGCCTGTGAACTGGTTTGCGGGATGGGCATGGTTGTCTCTATATATTCGTAAATATATTTTTGCATACAAAAAATCGAGACGCAAATAGAGCAGCGACGCCGGTCTTATTTTTGACAAAGCTCTGAACGCCTGCACTCTCCCGCCTGCCTGTCAGGAGCTATGCTGGGGAAACACCTTTCAGATAGCGGGTGTGGCCTCTTGGCATCCACCGGATACTTTGATTTCCATTTTTCTCACGTTGTGAAGTTTGGAGGCAGTGATGCGTAAACTATCTTTATGTGATCTTTCTAGTGTGTATGGCGGCGTCAGCGCGATCCCTAGCCCGGATGTAGAGCTTCAGAAGACGCTGTTCTTGAGTATGGCAGCTCACGCCGCCGGCTACGCCGTCGGTCAAGTACTGGGCGGCCAGTTGGATTTTGGAGATGCAGCAAAGTCAACGAAAGACGGCTTGATCGTACCGTTCATCGGCAGTTCCGCCTTGCGTTGCGTTGATGCGGGGACGGACATGACAAGACTGCGCCAAGCCGCCGTCATCGCCGTAGCTGGGCTGTATGGATTGGCGGACGGTTGGGACAATGCCCACTCGCATACTTTGGAGCTGCGCTGGTAAAGCCGTGTTGTGGGAAGCAGCGCAGGGCCTGATTCATTCGCGCCAAGCATACTGCGCTGGACGGCGGCATCGCGCCGCCGGGTACATGCGGGATGACGGCGACTTTAGCCCTGCTCCGCTCGCCACGCCTTATAACGCGCCAGATTCTGCTCGTTAGGCGGATACAAACCTGGCAACGGCGTGCCTGCCTCGACCTCGGACATGATCCATCCCTCCATGCGCTCTTGCTCGACAGAGGCTTCGACCACATCATTGATCAGGTCTGCGGGAATCAATACTGCGCCATCTCGATCAAGCACGATGTAATCGTTCGGGAAAACTGCAACGCCGCCGCAACCTACTGGCTCTTGCCACCCGACAAAGGTCAAGCCGGCAACGGATGGAGGCGCTGCGCCGCCGTTTGCCCATACGGGCAGTCCCGTGCCCAATACGCCCTCGAGGTCACGCACCACGCCGTCTGATACCAGCGCACTGACGCCACGCTTTTTCATACGCGCGCACAGAATGTCGCCGAAAATCCCCGCATCACTGACACCCATCGCGTCTACGACAGCGATAGCGCCTTCGGGCATGGCCTCGATCGCCGCACGCGTGGAAATGGGAGAGGACCAGGAAGCCGGTGTCGCCAAATCCTCGCGAGCGGGAACAAAGCGTAAAGTAAAGGCGCGGCCAACGATGCGCTTGGTAAAAGGAGCCAGCGGAAACGCACCGCGCAGCCAGACATTGCGCAAGCCCTTCTTGAGCAGAACGGTGGTCAGCGTCGCGGTCGTGACGCCCTCCAGGGCTTGTTTGATCTTCGGTTCAATGGGCAATGCATCTACGGACATATGAGGCTCCTGAAGCGAATAAGAGAACAAACGGGAAAATCAATCGGCCAGATCGGCCAATAGACGTTGCTTGCCTGCCAGTACGTGTTGTTCGGCCAGCTCGCCAGCGCGAACCACGTCACCTGCCTTGATGGCCTCGACAATGCCTCGGTGCTCTGCATTGGAACGATTCATTTTGGCGGTGTAATTGAAAAATTTACGGCGAAACAGATGCAGCTCGTTGACATACTCGGTGTATGCACGCGCCGCATGGCGGTTGTTGCTGTATTCCAGGATCAAGTCGTGGAACTTCAGGTTCAGCTCGTAATAGCTGCCGCCGTCGGAGATTTCGGCTGCGGCCTCCATCTGGGCCAATAGATCCTCCAGTGCAGCGGTGCGCTCGGGCGACAAGTATTCGGTCGTGCGCCGTGCCGCATAGCCAAAGATCAACGCACGCAGATCATAGCTCTCGAGCATGTCCCGCATCGACATCTGGCGCACGAACATGCCCCGGTGCGGTACGGCAGTGACCAGGCCGCTGCCAGCGAGGATGCGTATGGCCTCGCGGATCGGTCCCCTGCTGAACCCCATCTGCTGCGCCAACGCGGCCTCGTTCAGCCGTGAACCCGGCGCGATGTCGCCCGAATAGATCAGACGCTTGATTTCCTCGGCCGCGGTCGCCGCGAGCAACGGTAGCTTTTGTTCGGATGGTTCAGTCATAGGCACGAAAAAGTGAGCAGGACGTGTCGCTGCGACAAGGCGATTATGACGGCAAATTGTACCTGTGCGCGGTCTGATCGACTCAAATCGAAGACAAATTTCAAATTATCGTATTCGATTTAAATAAAAGTGTTGACACTTTTTCGATGGCTTCATACGATGGATTCACAAAACAAGAGCAAAAACTGGCCGTGCCCGTAGGGCCCGGCTCTCGCCTGGCCCATCGCCTCGCGGTAAGGATGGGCCCGCCACGTCATGAGAGGAGCACTCGCGCATGTCTGACACGCAACACTCGCTGCCCTTGTCGCCCTACCGGGTCATCGATCTGACCCGGGTACGCGCCGGCCCGACGGCCGTACGCCAATTGGCAGACTGGGGAGCGGAAGTCATCAAAATCGAAGAGCCCGTCAACCCTGCCACCGAAACAGAGATGGGAGGGATGAGACTGGGCCCCGACTACCAGAATCTGCAGCGCAATAAGAAGAGCCTCACGCTCAATCTGAAGAGTGCCGAAGGACGGGCTGTGCTCGAAAAACTGGTGCAAAACGCCGACGTCATCGTGGAAAACTACCGGCCCGACGTCAAACATAGACTCGGCATCGATTACGACACACTGCGGCAGATCAACCCTCGTCTGGTCTACGCGAGCATTTCGGGTTTTGGCCAGGATGGTCCCTATGCCAAACGTCCTGGCTATGACCAAATTGTGCAAGGCATGGGCGGATTGATGTCAGTTACCGGACTGCCCGAATCCGGACCTGTGCGCGCAGGCATTGCCATCGCCGACACGACGGCCGGCCTGTATTGCTCGATCGGTATTTTGATCGCACTGCTGGATCGCGAACGCACGGGTGTCGGCCAATGGGTGCAGACCTCATTGTTGGAGGCCCAGTTGGCAATCCTGGACCTGCAGGCCGCCCGTTGGCTCGTGGCAGGCGAAGTCCCGGCGCAGGCGGGCAACAATCATCCCACCATCATTCCGACAGGCTTGTTCACCGCTCAGAACGGTCCGATGACATTGCAGGTGCCCGGTCAGCTGATGTGGGAACGCCTATGCAAGGCGCTGGACAAGCCGCAGTGGCTGGACAACCCGAAATACCGTACCAACCGGGACCGATCCATCAATCGCGAAGCGCTCAATCAGGAAATCAACGCGATCTTTGTCCAGCAGCCTCGTGAATACTGGATCGAAAAACTCAACGCAGCCGGCCTGGCTTGTGGCGCGGTCAACACGGTGGATCAGGCTTTTGCCGATCCGCAAGTGCAGCATCTGGGTATCGCGTGGCCGGTACGGCACCCCCAACTCGGCGATATCCAGCTGGTTGGCCAGCCCATCAAGAGCAGCCGTTACCAACCAACGTTGCGCACGGTGGCGCCCATGCCGGGCGAACACAATACCGAGATTCTGCAAGGACTGGGCATAGAGCAGTCCGAACTCCAGACGCTAAGGAACCAGCATGTCATCTGAGCACACTCCCGCGCTGCGTTATCAAAAGGAAGGCGGTGTGGCCACACTGTCCATTGATCATCCCACGCGGCATAACGCGATGACGTTCGACATGTGGGCGGCACTGCCCGGGCTAATTGAACAGGCAGACGCTGATACCGATGTACGTGTAGTAGTACTGCGCGGCGCTGGCGAAAAAGCCTTTTCGTCGGGATCGGATATCTCGCAATTCGGCGAACGTCGCAGCACCGAAGCCGGCGTGAAACTGTGGAACGACACAGTGGTAGCCGCCGCAGACCGCCTGGTCCGATTGGGCAAGCCATCCGTGGCGCTGATCCGCGGATTATGTTTTGGGGGTGGTGTCGGACTGTCATTGCATTGCGATCTGCGTTTCGCGACGCCTGATGCGAGCTTCAGCATTCCCGCAGCAAAGCTGGGGGTGGGCTATTACCCTGCTTGGCTTAAACGGTTGTCATCGCTCGTGGGACCTGCCGTGGCAAAGGAGATCATGTTCACCGCCCGCCGATACGATGCAGCCCAAGCGTTGAAGATAGGCCTGGTCAACGATGTGCGTGACGAGGCCGAAACACTGGAACTCGTCACCAGGATGGCGAGCCTGGCGCCGCTGAGCCTGCGCGCCAGCAAGATGGCCATCGACGAAGCCGTCGAGCCAGGCAAATACGGCGACGAAGCCTGCCAACAAGCACTGCGCACGTGCTTTGCCAGCCAGGACTACAAAGAAGGCCAGGCGGCATTCCGGGACAAACGGCCGCCCGTATTCGCTGGCCGCTGATCTTCGTCCGGCGACGGCCGGCAACCGGAAAGAGGAGACAGAAGGTGAAGATAGAAAAAATCACAGCCACGCTGCATCGGCATGAGATCGACCTGCCCGATATAGGTAAATCGATCGAGAGCCGCATGTTCGTCTTTGTCGAAGTCACGACCGACGAAGGCCAGAGCGGGTTTGGTATCACAGGTTCCATCCTGCCGTGGGCCGTCATCGCCTGCATAGAAAATCATCTCGCACCAGCGCTGAAGGGACGTGACGCATTGCACACCGAAGCGATTCACGCGCACGTGTGGAAACAGCTGAACAGCCGCGCCTATACCGGCGTGATTTCCAATGCGCTGTCGGCCATTGACGTTGCGCTATGGGATTTGCGCGGCAAGCAAGAGTCGCGCTCTGTGCATGAGCTGCTGGGCGGATTTCGGAATTGGGCGCCGACTTATGCGACCTTTGGCTATCCGTTTTTTGATGAAAGGCAGCTCGCTGACTACGCGCGCAAATTCATCGACGATGGCCACACGATGCTGAAGATGGTGGTCGGTGGAGAACCCTCGCGCACGTGGCGCGACGACGTTCGGCGCGTGCGCGCCGCACGCGAGGCCATAGGGTCGGACGCGGCACTGATGATAGACGCCAATTGCTGGTTCAATCCCTATGAGGCGCGCTTGCTGTGCCGCGCGATCGAGGACTGCGAACTGATGTGGTTCGAAGAGCCTATCCAGCAAAATGATGCTCGTGCACTGGCAGACCTGCGGGCCAATACTTCAATACCCATTGCCGCCGGACAAATGGAAGGCCATCGTTGGCGCTATCGCGAACTGGTCTCGCATCATGCGGTAGATGTCTTGCAACCTAACGTGCTCTATAACGGCGGCTATACCGAATCGCTGAAGGTGGCGCATCTGGCGCAGGCCTACAACCTGCCCATGGCCAACGGTGGTGGCTGGCCAATTTTCAATATGCATCTACTGTGCGGTCTGATGAATGGCGGACCGGTCGAATTCCATTACGGGATGTGGCAAACGGGCAAGCATTTCTTTTACGGCACCCCAGACCCCGTGAACGGCCGTATGACCTTATCGGGCAAGCCTGGATTGGGATTTACACCCAACTACGATGCGTTGGACGCGGCCCGTATCACGGACCCGTCTCAAAGCCGATTCGAAGGGCGCGATAGCCACGGATATCTGCTGCGCGAGGCCATCCCGGCGATATAGCCCCTCAGTTTCCGCAGTTCTACAAAGACTCACATCGGGCCTGCAGTTGACTGCTCGCCCATGAGCACCTTTACCGCAAGGCAGTTCCGGCAGCAAAACAAAATCCGGTCCATGGCACCGGATACATCCTGGAGGAAGACAAATGAATATCTCTATCGCCGCCCGCCTGGCGACGGCCTGCGCAGCGCTTGCACTACTGTCTGCACCGGCCTCGGCCAATGCGGAGTATCCAGAAAAGAACATCCGCATGATCATTCCGTTTGGTGCGGGAGGGGGCAGCGATGTGCTGGCTCGCACGATCGGCTCGGTCATCAAGGACCTTAAGCTCGTACCGGTGGATTTCATGTATGAAAATCTGCCGGGCAGCAGCGGTGCGCGCGGTTACAAGGAAGCGTCGCGCCGCAAGGGCGACCCATACACGATGGCAACGGTCAGCGTGAGTTTTTTCACGACGCCGCTGCTGGGCAGGGCGCCGTTCAAACAAGATGATTTCACGCCTATTGCGGCGATTTCCATGTCGCCGTATGTGCTGGCGGTAAAGAGCGACTCGCCTTATCAATCGCTGAAAGACATGGCCCAATCCAAACGGCTGACTACGGGCACGGTAGGCGTGGTCTCGGACGCTCGGCTGCTGGCGGACATGGTAAGCAAGCAGATGAAGGTCAAAGTAGACGTAGTGCCCTTCGATGGCGAAGGGGAAATCACAACGGGAGTATTGGGCAAGCATATCGATTTCATGTTTGGCAATCCCAGCGAAATCATGCCTCAGATCGAGGCTGGCACTATGCGCGCCCTGGCAGTGAGCGCAGGGCAACGGCTGTCCTCGATGCCTGATGTCCCGACGTTCAAGGAACAAGGCTACGACATCGAACACACCATGCTGCGCAGCGTCGTGATGCCCAAGGGCGTCGAACCGGAGGTCGTCGCGTACTGGGAAAACGTGCTGCGTAAAGTCGCAGAGAGCAAAGAGTGGAAAGAGCGCTATCTGGACCGCTACAAGGACGAACCGCGCTACGAAGACGCGAAACAGACTGCGGCGCTGATCCAGCAAACCAATCAGCGCTATGTCGCCATCATGAAGGAACTGGACATCATCAAATAACTACCGGAACGCCGATCATGAAAATCGAAACACTCGATCGTGTTTTTGCAGTGTTCTTGTTTCTGTTGGGGTTGAGCATTGCATATTTCGCGCCCTCCTATGGCTACATGAGCGATGGCAATCCTGGCGCAGGTTTTTTTCCGCTATGGGTGGGATTAGCCATAGCAGGGCTGAGCATGGTGAATTTCGTGCGCAGTGTTGTGGGCAAGGAAAAACTGACTCAGGAAATTGCATTGCCCAGCCTGATCAAACCGGTGGCCCTCACGGGTGCCCTAGTAGCCTTTGTATTTCTGGCTGAACCGTTGGGCATGATGCTGGCATGCGCGGCATTGGTGTTTGCCATAGGCTGGATCATCCGCCCGCGTTGGGACCGGGTTTTCACTGCAAAAATCGTCGCAACGGCAGTGCTGTTTCCGGTCGCTGGCGAACTGGCATTCGGCGTGTATCTTGGCGTGCCCTTGCCCAAAGGATTGTTGGGAATCTGACTGTACGCACATTAGATGAGGGAACAACATGGACTCCATCGTCCTGCTACTCGAAGGGATAGTCAACGCGCTGTCCTGGTCGGTGCTGACTGCCACGCTGATCGGTGTCTTGATCGGATTGCTCGTCGGTGTGTTGCCGGGTTTAGGCCCCGCGGCCGGTGTAGCGATCATGCTGCCCGTGGCAGTCGGCTTTGGCGGTGTCGAAGCCATTGCCGGTTTGGGCGGGATTTATTACGGCGCCATGTTTGGTGGCGCTGTTACCTCCATCCTGCTAGGGATCCCCGGTGAATCCGCATCGGTCATGACCGTCTTGGATGGCTACGCGATGGCCAAACAAGGCAAGGCGGGCGAGGCGTTAGGCATCAGTGTGTTTTCCTCGTTCGTCGGCGGCATATTCGGTCTGCTGGTCATGGCGCTGCTGGCATTGGCGATCGCGCGCGTAGCCATTGAATTTGGACCAACCGAAATGACGGCCGTCATGGTGCTAGCCTTTTCGCTGGTGAGCGTGCTGGGCGGACGGAACATCATCAAAGGGTTCACTGCGCTGTTTCTGGGTATCTGGATCGGTATGATAGGCATGGACCCCATCTCGGGACCGCCACGCTATACCCTGGGATCTATGGACCTGCTTGATGGAGTGGACTTCACCATCATTGCTGTCGGCATATTCGGGCTCGCGGAGATATTTTTCAACCTTTCGGAAAAGACAGAAAGCACCCGGGCTGCAGCCAGTTATTCATTGCGCTCGTTACTGCCCCGTGTGAGCCACATGATCCGCTGCAAAGGTGCGGTGGTACTAGGATCCATCATGGGTTTTCTCGTGGGCGTGCTGCCTGGTGTGGGTGCGACGGCGGCCACGATGCTGGCCTACGCCGCTGCGAAAAAGGTATCGCGCACGCCAGAAGAGTTTGGCAAAGGCGCCATGCAAGGCGTTGCGGCCCCTGAGGCTGCAAACAACAGCGCGGCCTATGTGTCCATGGTGCCTATGTTCACACTGGGCATTCCTGGCTCGGCGACGACAGCCATCATGCTGGGAGGACTCCTGATGTTGGGCCTGCAGCCGGGGCCATTGCTGTTCACGAACAATCCGGATTTTGTGTGGACGGTGTTCGGCAGTTTCTGGGTGGGCAACGTCATGCTGTTGTTCCTGACGCTGCTGATGATTCCTCTGCTGGCTAGTGTGGTGTTCGTATCTACGGCCCTGCTCTACCCCGTTGTGATCGGCATGATTTTGTTCGGTGTTTTTTCGATCAATTATTCGATGTCCGATGTCCTGCTGGCCTTGGGCGCAGGCGTGCTGGGCTATCTGATGCTAAAGCTGGAGTATTCTGCAGTCCCGCTGGTATTGGGAGTAGTGCTCGGTCCCATGCTGGAGAACAATGTCCGGCGAACATTGATCCTGTCCGAAGGCGGACTGGGCGTGTTCTTCGAGCGCCCCATCTCGCTGGCATTCTTCCTGTTGGCCGCGTCAGTGGTGCTCTTTCCCCTGATATCGAAATGCTGGAAACGGAAATCGAACGGGACTTAAGGATCAGAAAAAAGCCAACACGGGTGCCGCCGCCGCGCATAGTCCCCCGGCCGAGAGTGCAGCGACAGGCCGATAGCTGACGAACCAGATCAGAAGCAAGCCTGCGAAGCTCAAGATACCGATCCATTCCACGGTGCCATAGGACCAACCCCATACCGCGGCCGACGCCCATAGCGACAACGCGAGTGCGGTCCAACCGACAATACGCAACGGCGTTCGATGACGGCGCGGCAATTCGCGGTCGAACACGTCCTCGTAGTGGCGATCCATAGCCAGACACAATGCGGAGAACCCGGCATAAGCCAGGCAGAAAGCGGCAATGCTCATCATGACGTCACCTCATTAACGGTACAGCCGGCGGTGACTGAGGTGGCAGCAGTCATGTGCGCGATGCCAACGTTTGAAGATGAGGTGGTCGGATGTGCCGTGCTGGAACGAACGGCCTCTCTAGTCGGCGGAAGCGGACGCGCCGATGCTGTCTTGCTTTTCTGATACGCCTTGCGCGACTTGTGCGCCATCCAGCCGAGCAAAGCCGCCGCAGCCAGCGAGGTCAGGTCAAAGCCAGCCATGACCCAGTCGCCTGCAGGCAAGGACACGCCTAAATGCCGGTCCGTCGTCAAAGCATTCAACACAGGCAGTGTGAGAGCCAACACTGCCGTCAATGACAACAAATCCATCCACTTACGTGCACGAAATGCGAAGGCATAGGCAAAACTCAAGCCCCAGGCGATGAAGAATGCGCGAGTTTCCCAGCCGCCACGTCCGGCCACATCAGCAGGCACCAACCGGTTTGCCCAGAAATACACCACCACCGCCAGACAAAATCCGGCGATGCTGGCGGCGTTCAAGGCATCTACCAGACGCAGCGAAAACTTCTGCTGTGCCGCGGCGCCGGCTTTCTGACGACGTTTCGCAACCCATAACACCAGACCGGTGCCGACCATCGCCGTCCCGGCCAGGCTGACCAGAAAATACAGCCACCGCAGCAACGGCGCAGCAAAGAAGCCCAGATGCAAGCCGATGATCGTGTCGGCGGTCGTCATCGCAGCACTGTCGTTATCGTGCCGCGATAGCAGCGCACCATCGACTCCATTGAATTGCATGCTGGGAGCATTGCGGCCATACGACACGCGTTCGCCCGAGTCTCGAGACACCGACACCATCGCGTTCTGTTTGCCGGGATTCGTCACCACCACGCGTCCCGCACTGCCGCCCTGCCAGAGCGAGGTTGCCTGTGCCACCAGCGAACCCAGCGGCAACAGATCGGCCTGGCCGTCGGCCGGACGCTGCTGAGGCGAGCCAGGGAACCGCTCGTCAAAATACGCGCGTGGCGTGTCATAGGCGGCCGAAATCCCCGCAGGTAACAGCATGACCACAAAGAGCAGCAGCCCACTGAACGTAATCATCAGATGAAATGGCAGCCCCAACACCGACAAGGCGTTGTGTCCGTCCATCCACGCGCGCTGCCCGCCCTTGGCAGGCCGGAACGTAAAGAAGTCTTTGAAGATTTTCTTGTGCGTCACGATGCCGCTGATGATGGCCACCAGCATGAACATCCCCGCGATACTGGCCAGCCAACGCCCCCACGGACGAGCCATTTCCAATTCGAAATGAAAGCGATATAAAAAATCGCCGCCGCGCGTTTCACGGGCTTTGATTTCCTGGCCGGTCGCGGGATCGAGCGTCACGCGTTTGAACCCCCGTTCGCCCGGCGCTGGCTTGGGGATTTGGTACAACAAACTCAGGTAAGGTTCGCGTGTCGAGGGCAGATCGATAAACCAGCGCGAGGCGTCCGGCGCGTGTTGGGTCAGATAGCCCTGCGCCATATCGGCGGCCTGATCTGCGGGTAATACCCGATGCTGTGCTGGCACCTCCGGCTGCATCCACGTGGTGATTTCGGGCCGGAAAAATGCCAACGTCCCGGTCAGGAACATCGCAAACAAGATCCACCCGAACACCAAGCCGGCCCAGGTGTGCAGCCACGCCATCGCCTGCCGAAAGCCTTCACCCTGTTCCGAAGGAGAATGCATTGATTTCGACTTCGCGAAAGCCTTGGACGAGACCGAGCTGTCTGGCGTCGCCTGGGACGCGGCATGAGCGACGCTGGATTTTGAGGCGTTTGTCATGCGGCCCCCGTCAACCCGTTGAGCCAGAACAGCCCTGCCAGCAACACCGTCGGCACGATAATCCCGGCCCATGCGCGCCACGTATTACGAGCAGCAAACACCCACATGACGGCAACCGTATAGGCGACGAATGCAAGCATGCCCGCCGTCACAACGGCATCGATGCGCGCCATGGGCAACCACACGGCCAGACTGGCGGCCGTAGCCGAGGCCAACGCATAGCCGCCAAACACCGCAGCGATAATGCGTGAGGCGACTGCCCATCGATAACGCGCCAGCCCGGCGCCGGGAATAGGTTTCACTGCGAATCCTGCGAACTCGATAATTTGAGAATTATAATCATTACGAGAAAAAACGGGGGCCTGCGCTGCAGGATGAAAACCATCGTGGAGCGCAGGCCCCGCCTCGGGATTACCAGCGATAGCGCACCGCGGCCTTCACTGTGCGGTCGTAGCCGTACCAGCACCAAGCCTCGCTCAGGCACGAGGCCACATAACGTTTATCAAAGACGTTCGCGACGTTAAGGCTGACTTGCCAGCCTTTCAGCGCCGGTTGATAGCGGCCCAGGTCGTAGTCCAGTCCCAAGTCGAACAGTGTGGCGCTGGATACCTTGAACGTATTGTTGGCATCGCCCCAGGTTTCGCCCAGATAGCGTACGCCAGCCCCTACCCCCAAACCGGCCAGCGGCCCGCTTTGCATTTCATAGTGCACCCATGCCGAGGCTTGGTGCTTGGGCACGCCGGCTGGTTGTGTGCCCTTCAGGCTGACACCTGCGGCATTGGGATTATCTTTGGTATAGGCGTTATGCATCCAGCTGTACGAGGCAATGACGCTCAAGCCCTCGACGGGTTCGGTCTTGGCCTCAAGTTCCAGACCTCGTGTGCGGACCTCCCCCGCCTGAATACTGCAGCGGCCACCGCTGCAGATATGAGTAGGGTCAGGGTCCGTGGTGGTCAGATTCTTGCGGCGTAAATCGTATATCGCGGCCGTCAACAAAGTCCGTGAGCCGGGCGGTTCATATTTCACGCCGAGTTCATATTGCTCGCCCTCGACGGGATCAAAGGGCGCGCCATCCCAGCCCGTCCCGTTTTGCGGCTCGAACGACTGCGAATAGCTGAAGTACGGTGCCACGCCATTGTCGAACAAATAAAGCAGCCCCGCACGGCCGGTAAAAGCCTGGGCGCGCTGAGGCGTATGCGTGCGCACGCCCGTGTTCAGATTGGTCGCATTGGTGTTGGTGCGCGCCCAGTCATAACGGCCGCCGAGCAATAACGACAAGCGGTCCAGCTTGATTTGGTCCTGGAAATACAGACCGGCTTGATATTGAGTCTGGGTCTGATCGTTGGTGAAAGCCGGCATGGTGAAGCCCATGTCGTAATTAGGGTTCCAGGTATCCAGATTCAGGAAGTCGCCGGTGGCGGATGCTGACAAGGTATCCGTCTTGACGCGTTGATAATCAAAGCCCAGCAAGGCCGTGTGGTCGAAAGGCCCTGTCGAGAAGTTCGCCAGCACGTTGTTGTCCAGCGTCAGCGCATCGAACTTCACGTCGGTCCCGGTCAGGCCGCGCTTGAGGTAACGATAGGTGCCGGGATCTGCCCAGCCGCTGTTGTAGATACTGCGATATTCGGCATCGGCATGCACGTAGCGCAATTTCTGCGTCGCTTTAAAGGTGTCGTTAAAGCGATGTTCGAATTCGTAGCCCACGGAATAATGCTTGCGGTCGCTGCGCTCGAAGCCCTTATCCCCGTCATAAAAACTGCGTGAGAAACGGCTGCCATCCGGTAACGCATGGACGGTCCCCATCGCGGGCAACGCACCGTACGCCCCCATATCCGGATCACGCTGGAAATGCGTCAACACGGTCAGGCGCGTGTCTGCTGTAGGCTGCCACAAGAACATAGGCGACACGTAATAGCGGCGCTCTTTGGTATCGTGCAATTGTCCATTGGCCTT
>Ga0182746_1002009_pt1 | contig 16372 bp, 11 predicted proteins | sample eDN3rd30CBELigOP_FD_128881 | JGI IMG/M metagenome (GOLD analysis project Ga0182746, IMG submission 128881) | Enriched Organic Plus compost microbial communities from Emeryville, California, USA - eDNA 3rd pass 30_C BE-Lig OP (version 2) (version 2) ... | reverse complement strand
GGAGATGGTGATGCCTGGCGACAACATCAAGATGACGGTGGACCTGATCGCGCCGATCGCGATGGAGGAAGGCTTGAGGTTTGCGATCCGCGAGGGTGGCCGCACGGTCGGCGCCGGCGTGGTGTCGAAGATCCTCGAGTAGCGCGCCGCGCAACGTAACGGTTTGAGTGGGAGCCTGATCGAGAAGCACGCGGCGACTTTCTAGGCCAGTAGCTCAATTGGTAGAGCAGCGGTCTCCAAAACCGCAGGTTGGGGGTTCGAGTCCCTCCTGGCCTGCCAACCTTTGGCGCCGCCCGGCGCCGCCGGGTCGGCAAGCCGCCCTTCGAGCTCGGGACGAGGTCCGAAAGTTTCATGGATAGCAAGGCAGATAGCGGGCCGACGGCGCTCGACACGGCGAAGCTCGTCGTCGCGGTTGCGATCGTGGTCGCGGGGCTGGCCGGGTACTACTACTACTCCCAGCTGCCGACCGTCGTCCGCGTGGTCATCGTGCTCGCGTCGGTCGCGATCGCGGCCTTCGTCGCGCTCCAGTCGGCGCAGGGGCAGGCGCTGTCGCGCTTCGTCCAAGCATCCCGAGTCGAGCTGCGGAAGGTCGTGTGGCCGACCCGCGAAGAGACGATCCAGACGACGGTCGCGGTGCTGATCTTCACGACCGTGATGGCCGTCTTCTTCTGGCTGCTGGACCTGTTCCTGCTGACCTTCACGCGCTGGATCATGGGCCAGGGGGGCTGACCGCATATGGCGCTTCAGTGGTACGTCGTCCACGCGTACTCGAATTACGAGCACAAGGTGAAGGAATCGCTCAAGGAGCGAATCAAGCGCTATGGGCTCGAGCACAAGTTCGGCGAGATCCTCGTGCCGACCGAGGAGGTCGTCGAGATGCGGGAAGGGCAGCGCCGCAAGAGCGAGCGGAAGTTCTTCCCTGGCTACGTGCTCGTACAGATGGAAATGGACGACGAGACCTGGCATCTCGTGAAAGAGGTGCCGAAGGTCCTCGGGTTCATCGGCGGCACCAGCGACAAGCCCTCACCGATCAGCGAGCGCGAGGCGATGGCGATCCTGAACCGCGTTCAGGAGGGCGTCGACAAGCCCCGGCCGAAGGTTTTGTTCGAGCCGGGCGAGGTCGTCCGCGTCACCGACGGTCCGTTCAACGACTTCAGCGGCGTCGTCGAGCACGTCAATTACGAGAAGAACAAGGTCAGAGTCGCGGTGCAGATTCTGGGCCGCTCGACCCCCGTCGAGCTCGATTTCGGTCAAGTTGAGAAGGCGTAACGCCTAGATAGGTTCACGATGGCAAGGAAGATTGAGACCTACATCAAGCTGCAGGTGCCCGCGGGGCAGGCGAACCCGAGCCCCCCGGTCGGGCCCGCGCTCGGTCAGCACGGCGTGAACATCATGGAGTTCTGCAAGGCGTTCAACGCCGCGACGCAGGGAATGGAGCAGGGTACGCCCACCCCGGTCGTCATCACGGTCTACAGCGACCGCAGCTTCACGTTCGTCACGAAGACGCCGCCGGCCGCGGTCCTGCTGAAGAAGGCCGCCGGCATCCAGAAGGGCAGCGGCACGCCGAACTCGAACAAGGTCGGCAAGGTCACGCGGGCGCAGCTCGAGGAGATCGCGAAGCTCAAGGAGCCGGATCTGAACGCGGCTTCGCTCGATGCGGCCGTCAAGACGATCGCGGGCAGCGCCCGCAGCATGGGATTAGAGGTGGAGGGTCTTTAAGTGGCCAAGTTGACCAAGGCGCAGAAAGCCATTCAGGGCCGCGTCGATAAGACCAGGGCGTACCCCGCGGACGAGGCCTTGTCGCTCGTCAAGGAGCTTGCGCACGCGAAGTTCGTCGAATCGGTCGACGTCGCCGTGAACCTCGGCGTCGACCCGAAGAAGTCGGATCAGGTCGTCCGCGGCTCGACCGTGCTGCCGAACGGCACCGGCAAGTCGGTCCGGGTCGCCGTGTTCGCGCAGGGCGCGAACGCCGAGGCGGCGAAGGAAGCCGGCGCGGACATCGTCGGCATGGACGATCTCGCGGAGCAAGTCCAGGCCGGCCAGCTCGACTTCGACGTCGTGATCGCGAGCCCCGATGCGATGCGCGTCGTCGGCAAGCTGGGCCAGATCCTCGGTCCGCGCGGTCTGATGCCGAACCCGAAAGTCGGCACGGTCACGCCGGACGTCGCGGGCGCGGTGCGCAATGCGAAGGCCGGACAGGTCCGCTACCGGACGGACCGCGCCGGCATCGTGCACTGTCAGATCGGCAACGTCAGCTTCGAGGTCGAGCAGCTGAAGCAGAATCTTGCGGCGCTGCTCGCGGACCTGAACAAGGCGAAGCCGTCGGCCGCGAAGGGCGTTTACATGCAGCGGGTCACGGTCTCGTCGACGATGGGGCCGGGCGTGCAGGTCGATCACTCGACGGTGGGCTCTGCCGCGGCCGCGGATTGAGCACGCCGGTGAGATTGCGCGGCGACACTCGCGGAGTGCTCGCGGCGCGCTGACGTCGTTCGTTTCGTTCCGATTCGTATCCGCCTAAGGATGGGCGGGAGGCCGGCTCGTCCGGCCGTCATCGAAGACCGTAGGTCCCGCGTCAGCGGGTTAATGGCCGTGCCGCCTACGCAGATGGTGTTACCTGACTAAGGCGTCGCCTCTCGGGAGCACTGTCTACCAGGAGCCGCGGAGCGGAAGGATCCGGCCGCGGTGCGATCGGCCCCCGTTCGCGGGGGCTGCGTCACTACCGGGAGAGTTTAGCCATGGCGCTGAACATGGAAGCCAAGAAGGCGCTGGTCGCCGAGGTCGCCTCGGTCGCCGCGGGCGCGCAGTCGGCCGTCGCGGCCGAATATCGCGGGCTCACGGTCACCGAGATGACCGAGCTGCGCGTCGCGGCACGCAACGCCGGGGTGTACTTGAAAGTCGTCAAGAACACGCTGGCGAGGCGCGCCGTCGAGGGCACCAGCTTCGAGTGCATGAAGGAGAGCTTCAAGGGCCCGCTGGTGCTCGCGTTCTCGCGCGAGGATCCGGGCGCTGCGGCTCGGGTCGTCAAGGCATTCGCGAAGGACCACGACAAGCTCGTCACGGTCGCGCTGTCGATCGGCGGAGAGCTGTACGGCGCGAAAGACCTCGATCGAGTGGCGTCGTTGCCCACCTTGGACGAGGCGCGGTCGATGCTGCTCGGCGTCCTGCAGGCGCCGCTGTCGCAGTTCGTCCGTACGCTCGCCGAGCCGGGCGCGATGCTGGCCCGGGTGCTGAAGGCCCGCAGCGAGCAGGCGGCTTGAGGCGGAGCGGGAACGGTGCCGGCCACCTTTCCCCCGTCAGGTAACACATTGATCAACGGCTAGGAGATAGCAAATGGCTTTGTCGAATGAAGAACTGATCGAGGCGTTGAGCAACAAATCGATCATGGAAGTGGTCGAACTCGTTAAGGCCCTCGAAGAGAAGTGGGGCGTTTCCGCCGCTGCGCCGGTCGCAGTAGCGGCCGCTCCTGGCGCCGGCGGTGAGGCTGCCGCGGCCGCCGAGGAACAAACCGAGTTCGATGTTGTCATGAACTCCTTCGGAGACAACAAGGTCGCGGTCATCAAGGTGATCCGCGCCGTGACCGGTCTGGGCCTGAAGGAAGCGAAGGACCTCGTCGAGGGCGCCCCGAGCACCGTCAAGGAAGGCGTTGCGAAGGACGAAGCGGAGAGCATCAAGAAGCAGCTCGAGGAAGCAGGCGCCACCGTCCAGATCAAGTGACAGAGCGGGATCGCGACGAGGAAAGAGCGACGGCTCGAGGCGGGCCGTCGAGTGATCGGCAGCCAGCGCCCACGGCGCTGGCTGCGTGTTCTCATGCCCGGGTGTTTTGGTCTCGTCAAATCCTGGCAGGCCGCCCTGCTCATCGGCCTGCTTGAAGCTTTCGGAGTAGCACGTACATGGCATATTCGTTCACTGAAAAGAAACGCATTCGTAAGGATTTCGGGAAGCTGCCGGGCATTCTGAAGGTCCCGTACCTGCTTTCGATTCAAATCGACTCTTACGAGCAGTTTCTGCAGGACAAATTGCGGCCGGAGGAGCGCCAGGACGTCGGCTTGCACGCCGCGTTCAAGAGCGTCTTCCCGATCGTCAGCTACTCCGGAAACGCCGCGCTCGAGTACGTGAGCTATCGCCTCGGCGACCCCGTATTCGACGTCAAGGAGTGCCAGCTCCGGGGCCTCACCTATGCCGCGCCGCTGCGCGTGCTCGTGCGGCTCGTGATCTACGACAAGGAATCCTCCGGCGCGAAGAAGAAGGTCAAGGACATCCGCGAGCAGGAGGTCTATCTCGGTGAGATGCCGCTGATGACCGAGCACGGCACGTTCGTCGTGAACGGCACGGAGCGCGTGATCGTCTCGCAGCTGCACCGCTCGCCGGGCGTCTTCTTCGACCACGACAAGGGTAAGACGCACTCGTCGGGCAAGCTGCTGTTCTCGGCGCGGATCATCCCGTATCGCGGCTCCTGGCTCGATTTCGAGTTCGACCCGAAGGACTGCCTCTTCGTGCGCATCGACCGGCGGCGCAAGCTTCCGGTCACGATCATGCTGCGCGCGCTCGATTACACGAACGAGGAGATCCTCGATCTCTTCTTCGAGAAGAACGAGTTCACGCTGTCGCCTAAGGGCGTGAAGCTCAAGCTGATTCCGGAGCGCCTGCGCGGCGAGACGGCCGCGTTCGACATCAAGATCGGCCGCAAGGTCGTCGTCGAGAAGGACCGGCGCATCACGCTGCGGCACGTCCGCGAGATCGAGGCCGCGGGCATCAAGGAGCTCGAGGTCCCGACCGAGTACCTCGAGGGCAAGATCCTCGCGCACGACATCGTCGACGAGTCGACCGGCGAGGTGCTTGCGAGCGCGAACGACGAGCTGACGGGCGAGCAGGTCCAGAAGCTGATCGACGCCGGGATCAAGAAGATCCAGACGCTCTACGTGAACGATCTCGATCGCGGCCCGTACATGTCGAACACGCTGCGCATCGACCCGACGCAGTCGAAGCTCGAGGCGCTCGTCGAGATCTACCGGATGATGCGCCCCGGCGAGCCGCCGACGAAGGAGGCCGCCGAGAACCTGTTCCAGAACCTGTTCTTCAACGCCGAGCGCTACGACCTTTCGGCCGTCGGCCGCATGAAGTTCAACCGCCGCGTCGGCCGCCAGGAGGTGACCGGCGACGGGACGCTGACCAAGGAAGACATCATCGACGTCCTCAAGACGCTGATCGATATCCGCAACGGCAACGGCCAGGTCGACGACATCGACCACCTCGGCAACCGCCGCGTGCGCAGCGTCGGCGAGATGGCGGAGAACGCGTTCAGGATCGGCCTCGTGCGCGTCGAGCGCGCCGTGAAGGAGCGCCTGACGCTCGCCGAGTCGGAAGGCCTGATGCCGCAGGAGATGATCAACGCGAAGCCGGTCGCGGCCGCGGTGAAGGAATTCTTCGGCTCGAGCCAGCTGTCGCAGTTCATGGACCAGAACAACCCGCTGTCCGAGGTCACGCACAAGCGCCGCGTATCGGCGCTCGGCCCGGGCGGCCTGACCCGCGAGCGCGCCGGCTTCGAGGTCCGCGACGTGCACCCGACGCACTACGGCCGGGTTTGCCCGATCGAGACGCCGGAAGGCCCGAACATCGGCCTGATCAACTCGCTCGCGGTCTACGCGCGGACGAACGAGTACGGTTTCCTCGAGACGCCGTACCGCAAGATCGAGAACGGCCGCGTGACGGACAAGATCGAGTATCTGTCGGCGATCGAGGAAGGCCAGTACGTGATCGCGCAGGCGAACGCGAACCTCAACGAGAAGGGCGAGTTCGTCGACGACCTCGTGTCGTGCCGCTACCAGAACGAGTTCGCGCTGCTGCCGGCGGAGCGGATGGAGTACATGGACGTCTCGCCGAAGCAGATCGTGTCGGTCGCAGCGTCGCTGATTCCGTTCCTCGAGCACGACGACGCGAACCGCGCGCTGATGGGCTCGAACATGCAGCGTCAGGCCGTGCCGACGCTGCGTACCGAGACGCCGCTCGTCGGCACCGGAATGGAGCGCGCGGTTGCCGTCGATTCGGGCGTGACCGTCGTCGCGCGCCGCGGCGGGGTGGTCGACTCCGTCGACGCGTCCCGTATCGTCGTCCGCGTCAATGACGAGGAGACTAAGGCGGGCGAGGCCGGCGTCGATATCTACAACCTGACGAAGTACACGCGCTCGAACCAGAACACGTGCATCAACCAGCGTCCGCTCGTGAGGGCGGGCGACGTGATCGCGAAGGGCGACGTGCTCGCGGACGGTCCGTCGACGAGCATGGGCGAGCTCGCGCTCGGCCAGAACCTGCTGGTCGCGTTCATGCCGTGGAACGGCTACAACTTCGAGGACTCGATCCTGATCTCGGAGCGCGTCGTCCAGGAGGACCGCTTCACGACGATCCACATCGAGGAGCTGACCTGCGTCGCGCGCGACACGAAGCTCGGGCCGGAGGAAATCACGTCCGACATCCCGAACGTCGGCGACGCGGCGCTGACGAAGCTCGACGAGTCGGGCATCGCGTTCATCGGCGCCGAGGTCAAGGCGGGCGACATCCTCGTCGGCAAGGTCACGCCGAAGGGCGAGACGCAGCTGACCCCGGAGGAGAAGCTGCTGCGCGCGATCTTCGGCGAGAAGGCCTCGGACGTGAAGGACACGTCGCTGCGCGTGCCGCCCGGCATGGACGGCACCGTGATCGACGTGCGCGTTTTCACCCGCGACGGCGTCGAGAAGGACGCGCGCGCGCTCGCGATCGAGCGGGCGGAGCTCGAGTCGGTCCGGAAGGACCTCGATGACCAGCTGCGCATCCTCGAGGACGACATCTACAACCGCGTCGAGAGGCTGCTGGTCGGTAAGACGGCTGCGGCGGGCCCGGGCGACATCAAGGCCGGCGCGAAGATTACCGAGGAGTACCTGAAGTCGCTGCCGCGCGAGCAGTGGCTCGCCGTCAGCGTCAAGGACGACGACGTCAACGCGCAGCTCGAGGGCGCCGCGGAGCGGCTCCGCGCGCAGCGCGACGAGTTCGACCGCCGCTTCGAGGAGAAGAAGCAGAAGATCACGGCCGGCGACGATCTCGCGCCGGGTGTGCTGAAGATGGTCAAGGTGTACCTCGCCGTGAAGCGCCGCGTGCAGCCGGGCGACAAGATGGCCGGCCGGCACGGCAACAAGGGCGTGATCTCGACGATCGTGCCGGTCGAGGACATGCCGTACATGGAGGACGGCACTCCGGTCGACATCGTGCTGAACCCGCTCGGCGTGCCTTCGCGCATGAACGTCGGCCAGGTGCTCGAGACGCACCTCGGCTGGGCGGCGAAGGGCCTCGGGCTCAAGATCGGCGAGATGCTGCAGAACAACGCGGCGATCAAGGAGCTGCGCGGCTTCCTCGACCAGATCTACAACAAGACCGGCGGCCAGAAGGTCGACCTCGCAAGCCTCGACGACGACGAGATCATCGAGCTCGCCAAGAACCTGTCGAACGGCGTGCCGATGGCGACGCCGGTCTTCGACGGCGCGAACGAGGAGGAGATCAAGAACCTGCTGCGGATGGCCGGGCTCCCCGAATCGGGCCAGACGACGCTCTACGACGGACGCACGGGCGAGGCGTTCGATCGGCCGGTGACGGTCGGCTACATGTACATGCTGAAGCTGAACCACCTGGTCGACGACAAGATGCACGCTCGCTCGACGGGGCCTTACAGCCTCGTCACGCAGCAGCCTCTCGGCGGCAAGGCGCAGTTCGGCGGCCAGCGCTTCGGCGAGATGGAGGTGTGGGCGCTCGAGGCGTACGGCGCCGCTTACACGCTGCAGGAGATGCTGACCGTCAAATCGGATGACGTGCAGGGCCGCACGAGGATGTACAAGAACATCGTCGACGGCACGCACGAGATGGCCGCGGGCATGCCCGAGTCGTTCAACGTCCTGGTCAAGGAGATCAGGTCGCTCGGCATCAACATCGAGCTCGATCAGACGCGCTGAGGGCTTACGACGCTGCGGTCAATGAACACTTTTGCGGTAGGTGGTAGCACATGAAGGATCTACTGAAGCTTTTCAGGCAGCAGAGCGCCGTCGAGGATTTCGATGTGATTCGCATCGGCCTCGCGTCGCCGGACATGATCCGTTCGTGGTCGTACGGAGAGGTCAAGAAGCCCGAGACGATCAACTATCGGACGTTCAAGCCCGAGCGTGACGGTCTCTTCTGCGCGAAGATCTTCGGGCCGATCAAGGACTACGAGTGCCTTTGCGGCAAGTACAAGCGGCTGAAGCACCGCGGCGTCGTCTGCGAGAAGTGCGGCGTCGAGGTCACGCAGACGAAGGTGCGCCGCGAGCGGATGGGTCACATCGAGCTCGCGAGCCCCGTCGCGCATATCTGGTTCCTGAAGTCGCTGCCGTCGCGGATCGGCCTGCTGCTCGACATGACGTTGCGCGAGATCGAGCGGATTCTGTACTTCGAGGCGTTCGTCGTCGTCGATCCGGGAATGACGCCGCTCGAGCGCAACCAGCTCCTGTCGGACGAGCAGTACCTCGAGGCGATCGAGCAGTACGGCGACGACTTCGACGCCCGGATGGGCGCGGAGGCGGTGCGCGACCTTCTCGCGTCGATGGATCTCCATACGGAGATCAACAAGGTCCGCGAGGAGATCAAGAGCACGAACTCGGACACGAAGATCAAGCGTCTGTCGAAGCGGCTGAAGCTGCTCGAGTCGTTCGTCGAGTCGTCGAACCGTCCCGAGTGGATGATCATGACGGTCCTGCCGGTGCTGCCGCCGGACCTGCGCCCGCTCGTGCCGCTCGACGGCGGCCGGTTCGCGACGTCGGATCTGAACGATCTCTATCGCCGGGTCATCAACCGTAACAACCGTCTGCGCCGGCTCCTCGAGCTGAACGCGCCGGACATCATCGTCCGCAACGAGAAGCGAATGCTGCAGGAGGCCGTCGACGCGCTGCTCGACAACGGCCGCCGCGGACGCGCGATCACCGGCACGAACAAGCGGCCGCTGAAGTCGCTCGCGGACATGATCAAGGGCAAGCAGGGCCGGTTCCGTCAGAACCTGCTCGGCAAGCGCGTGGACTACTCGGGCCGCTCCGTGATCGTGGTCGGCCCGACGCTGAAGCTGCATCAATGCGGCCTGCCGAAGAAGCTCGCGCTCGAGCTCTTCAAGCCGTTCATCTTCTCGAAGCTGCAGCTGCGCGGCGAGGCGACGACGATCAAGGCGGCGAAGCGGCTCGTCGAGCGCGAAGGGCCGGAGGTGTGGGACATCCTCGAGGAGGTCATCCGCGAGCATCCGGTGCTCCTGAACCGCGCGCCGACCCTGCACCGCCTCGGCATCCAGGCGTTCGAGCCCGTGCTGATCGAGGGCAAGGCGATCCAGCTGCACCCGCTCGTCTGCACCGCGTTCAACGCGGACTTCGACGGCGACCAGATGGCCGTGCACGTGCCGCTGTCGCTCGAAGCGCAGCTCGAGGCGCGGGCCTTGATGATGTCGAGCAACAACATTCTGTCCCCGGCGAACGGTGATCCGATCATCGTGCCGTCGCAGGACGTCGTGCTCGGCCTCTACTACATGACGCGAGAGCGCGTCGCGGAGCCCGGCGAGGGGATGCTCTTCTCCGACGTCGACGAGGTGCACCGCGCGTACGAGAATCGCGCCGTGGGTCTGCACGCGCGGATCAAGGTGCGCATCCGCGAGACCGACGAGAACGGCAACACGAGCTCGCGGCTCGTGTCGACGACGGTCGGCCGCGCGCTGCTCTTCGAGGTCGTGCCGAAGGGCATGTCGTTCGACCTGATCAATCGTCCGATGAACAAGCGGGCGATCTCGGGCGTGATCAATGCCTGCTACCGTCAGCTCGGCCTGAAGGAGACGGTCGTCTTCGCGGACCAGTTGATGTACACGGGCTTCTACTACGCGACGAAGGCCGGCGTGTCTTTCGGCGCGGACGACATGGTCGTGCCCGACGAGAAGGCCGCGATCCTGCAGGCGGCCGAGGCTGAGGTCAAGGAGATCCAGGACCAGTACGCGGCGGGTCTCGTGACGGACGGCGAGCGCTACAACAAGGTCGTCGATATCTGGTCGCGCACCAACGACCAGGTCGCGAAGGCCATGATGGAGAAGCTCGGCACGGACACGGTCACGGACGCCGACGGCAAGACGGTCCAGCAGGAGTCGTTCAACTCGATCTACATGATGGCCGACTCGGGCGCCCGAGGCTCCGCTGCGCAGATCCGGCAGCTCGCCGGCATGCGCGGCCTGATGGCGAAGCCGGACGGCTCGATCATCGAGACGCCGATCACGGCGAACTTCCGCGAGGGCCTCGACGTTCTGCAGTACTTCATCTCGACGCACGGCGCGCGTAAGGGCCTTGCCGACACCGCGTTGAAGACGGCGAACTCGGGTTACCTGACCCGCCGCCTCGTCGACGTCGCGCAAGACCTCGTCGTGACCGAGGACGATTGCGGCACCGTGAACGGCATTTTGATGACGCCTCTGGTCGAAGGCGGCGACATCGTCGAGCCGCTGCGCGAGCGCGTGCTCGGTCGCGTTGCCGCGGTCGACGTGCTGGCGCCGGGCTCGGACGACGTCATCGTCCCGGCCGGGACGCTGCTCGACGAGAAGATGGTCGCGAAGCTCGAGGCGTACTCGATCGACCAGGTGCTCGCGCGCTCGCCGATTACCTGTGACACGCAGTACGGCGTCTGCGCGCAGTGCTACGGCCGAGACCTTGCCCGCGGTCACCGTGTGAACAAGGGCGAGGCGGTCGGCGTGATCGCGGCGCAATCGATCGGCGAGCCGGGCACGCAGCTCACGATGCGGACGTTCCACATCGGCGGTGCGGCGTCGCGGTCGGCGGCGGTCGACAGCGTCGAGGTCAAGAGCGCGGGCACGATCAGGTTCCAGAACCTGAAGACGGTCCGGCACGAGAAGAAGGGGCATCTGATCACGACGTCCCGCTCGGGCGAGCTCGCGGTCATCGACGATTTCGGCCGGGAGCGCGAGCGCTACAAGGTGCCGTACGGCGCAACCTTGAGCGTCAACGACGGCGACGCCGTGAAGCCTGGTCAGCTCGTTGCGAGCTGGGATCCGCACATGCATCCGGTCGTCACGGAGGTCAGCGGATACCTGAAGTTCGAGGACTTCATCGACAACGTGACGGTCGCGCAGCAGGTCGACGAGATCACCGGCCTGACGAGCACGGTCGTGCTCGACGCGGCGTCCCGCAGCACCGAGTATCGGCCGACGGCCAAGCTCGTCGACGAGAACGGCAAGGCGATTACGTTCCCGAACACGGACATCCCGGCCGCGTACGCGCTGCCGTCCGGCGCCGTGCTCAGCATGGAGCAGGGGCAGCGGGTGCTCGTCGGCGACGTGATCGCGCGACTGCCGCAGGAGAGCTCGAAGACGCGCGACATCACGGGCGGTCTGCCCCGCGTCGCGGACCTGTTCGAGGCGCGGCGGCCGAAGGACCCGGCGATCCTCGCCGAGTTCTCGGGCACCGTCAGCTTCGGTAAGGAGACCAAGGGCAAGCGCCGGCTGATCATCACGAACGAGGACGGCGAGCAGTACGAGGAGCTGATCCCGAAGTGGCGGCACCTCAACGTGTTCGAGGGCGAGAAGGTGGTCCGCGGCGAGATCATCGCCGACGGCGAGCCGAATCCGCACGACATCCTGCGGTTGCAGGGCGTCGAGGCGCTCGCCGACTATCTCGTCCGGGAGATCCAGGACGTCTATCGCCTGCAGGGCGTGAAGATCAACGACAAGCACATCGAGGTGATCATTCGCCAGATGCTGCGCAAGGTCGAGATCACGTATCCGGGCGATACGACGTTCCTCCGCGGCGAGCAGATCGACAGGGCCCGGGTGCTCGAGGCGAATCGCCAGGTCGAGTCGAAGGGCGGCGAGCCCGCGCGCTACGAGCCGGTGCTGCTCGGCATCACGAAGGCGTCGCTCGCAACCGAGTCGTTCATCTCGGCGGCGTCGTTCCAGGAGACGACGCGCGTGCTGACCGAAGCCGCGGTTCGCGGCATGCGGGACGACCTCCGCGGCCTCAAGGAGAATGTGATCGTCGGCCGGCTGATTCCTGCCGGCACCGGTTACGCGCACCACGAGGAGCGGCGGCGCACGCAGGAGGATATTCTCGCCGCCGAGCTCAAGGGGCTCGACGCCGCTCGCGAGCGTGCACAGGAGCCGGAGGCCGCGTCGGCGTTCGGTGACGACGCCGCGGAGTCGGACGAGGCCGAAGCCGAGAGCGCGGCCGACGAGCGCGAGCCGGAGGCGGCCGAGTCGGCCGGTGACGACGCCGAGACCGGCGCTGCCGGCGAGGGCGAGCTTCAGCCGGCGGAGCACGACGAGGACTGAGACCGAGGGAAGCGCCGGGCGTCGGTTGACGACGCTCCGGCGCAAACCTAAAATTTCCGGCTCTCTCTCGCCGCCGGACAGTGTCGGCGAGCACAAAGACTTCGCGGCCAGGCCGCCGCGGGGACTTCCGATGGCCCGGATGCTGAAGAGATCGGCAACGGGCCACTCTTTATTTGGCCGGCAGCTCCGGCTGAGAAGCGAATATTTTTGGAAGGGTCAATGGCGACGACTAACCAGCTGGTGCGCAAGCCGCGGACGAGGAAGCGGGAAAAGAGCAACGTTCCGGCCCTCGGGGCCTCTCCGCAAAAGCGCGGCGTGTGCACTCGCGTCTACACGACGACGCCGAAGAAGCCGAACTCGGCGATGCGCAAGGTGGCGCGCGTTCGCCTGACCAACGGGTTCGAGGTTTCGAGCTACATCGGCGGCGAAGGCCATAACCTGCAGGAGCACTCGGTCGTGCTGATTCGCGGCGGCCGCGTGAAGGATCTGCCGGGTGTGCGCTACCACGTCGTCCGCGGCACGCTCGATTGCGCCGGCGTCAACGATCGGCGGCAGGGGCGGTCGAAGTACGGCGCGAAGCGACCGAAGAGTTAAGGAGTCCTGGGCGTGCGCTCGGTCTCGTGTGCTCCTTCCGGGGACCGCCGTGAATACGTCCCTGTAGGCTCGCTCGCGCGCGTCCATGCGCGCGAGCGTCCCCGGAAGGAGCACACGAGACCAAGCACACCCCCAGGACGGAGTGTTGGATGGTGAAGACCGGTAGACGCATCGGGTGGCGCGGCGAGCGGCCGGGGCCGAATTGGCGGCGGCGGCTGGCGCTGCAGTCCGTTCAGGAGCGAGCTCGTGTGAACGGGTCCGCGGCTCCGGTCGAGGGGCGAGGCGACCGCCCGGTGACTATGAAAGTTGAGGAACGCTGACGCTCTCCGCTGCCGGCGGCCACTGAGGGCCGCAACGGTTGAGGATTGCTGAGGAGTCGCGCGAGCGGATTCGAATATCGATTTCAGGGACGCTCGGCGACAGGACGTCGCCGAGCGAGCCCCCAGGGACGGGTTCACGGGGGTCCCTGAAAGCGATATTCGAAGCGGATCGTGCGACGGGGTAAGGAGCACCGCGGCCTGACCCCAGCGGCGAACGAACGAGATGCCGCCGGCACGAGCCGACGGAACGAATTAGGGAAACGATAGACGAAGGGCTGCGGCCCTTTTTTGCGAACGACGCCCCGGCGTCGACGACTGTAGGAACGCGCATATGTCGAGACGAAGCCAAGCCCCGCGCCGCCAGGTCCTGCCGGACCCGAAGTACGGCAACGAGATGCTCGCCAAATTCATCAACATGGTCATGCGCAGCGGCAAGAAGTCCGTTGCCGAGCGGATCGTGTACGGTGCGCTGGAGCGTATCGCGGAGCGGGCTACGAAGGACGAGCAGCGAGCGCTCGAGCTGCTCAGCCAGGCGCTCGATAACATCAAGCCGTCGGTCGAGGTGAAGTCTCGGCGCGTCGGCGGCGCGACCTACCAAGTGCCGGTCGAAGTCCGGGCCACTCGCCGAGAGACCCTTGCGATGCGTTGGGCGATCGAGGCGGCCCGCGGCCGATCGGAGAAAACCATGGCGCTTCGGCTCGCTCACGAGCTGATGGACGCAGCCGAGAACCGCGGCGCGGCCGTGAAGAAGCGCGAAGACACCCACCGGATGGCCGAAGCCAACAAAGCCTTCGCCCATTACCGCTGGTAACCCAACGGACGAGGCATACCGTGGCACGGAATACCCCCCTCGAGCGCTACCGCAACATCGGCATCATGGCGCATATCGATGCCGGCAAGACGACGACGACGGAGCGCATCCTTTTTTATACCGGCGTCTCCCATAAGATCGGCGAGGTCCATGACGGCGCCGCCATCATGGACTGGATGGAGCAGGAGCAGGAGCGCGGCATCACGATCACGTCGGCCGCGACGACGTGCTTCTGGAAGGGAATGGACCAGAGCCTTCCCGAGCACCGAATCAACATCATCGACACGCCCGGGCACGTCGACTTCACGATCGAGGTCGAGCGGAGCCTGCGCGTGCTCGACGGCGCGGTCGCCGTCTTCTGCGCGGTCGGCGGCGTCGAGCCGCAGTCCGAGACCGTGTGGCGGCAGGCGAACAAGTACAAGGTGCCGCGGCTCGCGTTCGTCAACAAGATGGACCGCACCGGTGCGGATTTCTTCCGAGTCTATCGTCAGATCAGGGAGCGCCTGAAGGGCAACCCGGTGCTCCTGCAGATTCCGATCGGCTCCGAGGATCAGTTCCGCGGCGTCGTTGATCTCGTCAAGATGAAAGAGATCATCTGGGACGAGGAGACCCAAGGCGTCCGCTTCGAGGAAGTCGACGTTCCGGACGACCTGAAGGCCCAGGCAGAGAAGTACCGCGAGCAGCTCGTCGAGGCGGCGGCCGAGGGCAACGAGGAGCTGCTCGAGAAATATCTCGAAGGCGAGCCGCTGACGCAGGAGGAGATCAAGCGCGGTCTGCGCGCGCGGTGCCTGCGTGGCGAGATCGTGCCGGTGCTCTGCGGCAGCGCGTTCAAGAACAAGGGCGTGCAGGCCGTTCTCGATGCGGTCATCGACTATCTGCCGTCGCCGAAGGATATTCCGCCGGTCAAGGGCATCCTCGAGGATCAGACCGAGGGCTTGCGTGAGCCCGATGACGATGCGCCGTTCGCCGCGCTTGCGTTCAAGATCGCGACGGATCCGTTCGTCGGCAACTTGACGTTCATTCGCGTCTACTCGGGCGTGCTGACGTCGGGCGATACCGTTTACAACCCGATCAAGGACAAGCGCGAGCGCATCGGCCGCATCCTGCAGATGCACGCCAACGAGCGGGCGGAGCTGAAGGAGGTTCGCGCCGGCGATATCGCGGCGGCCGTGGGTCTCAAGGACGTCACGACCGGCGATACGCTGACCGATCCGAAGGCCGTGATCACGCTCGAGAAGATGGAGTTTCCGGAGCCCGTGATCTCGGTTGCGGTCGAGCCGAAGACGAAGGCCGACCAGGAGAAGATGGGCGTCGCGCTGTCGAAGCTGGCGAAGGAAGATCCTTCGTTCCGCGTGCGCACGGACGAGGAGTCCGGCCAGACGATCATCTCGGGCATGGGCGAGCTGCACCTCGAGATCATCGTCGATCGCATGCGCCGCGAGTTCAAGGTCGAGGCGAACGTCGGCAAGCCGCAGGTCGCGTACCGCGAGACGATTCGTCAGGCGGTCGAGCAGGAAGGCAAGTTCGTCCGTCAGTCGGGCGGCCGCGGTCAGTACGGCCATGTGTACCTGCGGATCGAGCCGAAGGAGCCGGGCACGGGCTACGAGTTCGTCAACGGCATCGTCGGCGGAGTCGTGCCGAAGGAGTACATCCCGGCGGTCGACAAGGGCGTGCAGGAGCAGATGCAGAACGGCGTCATCGCCGGCTACCCGGTCGTCGACGTCAAGGTCACGTTGTACGACGGTTCGTACCACGACGTCGACTCGAGCGAAATCGCGTTCAAGATCGCGGGCTCGATGGCGTTCAAGGAAGGCGCGAAGAAGGCGAAGCCCGTGCTGCTCGAGCCGATCATGCGAGTCGAGGTGGTGACCCCCGACGAGTACATGGGCGACGTGAACGGCGACCTGAACCGCCGACGCGGCTTGGTGCAAGGGTTGGAAGAGGGTCCGGCTGGCAAGATCATTCGTGCGCTAGTCCCGATGGCCGAGATGTTCGGCTACGCGACCGTGCTGCGCTCGATGAGTCAGGGAAGGGCCACATACACGATGGAGTTCGATCACTACGCCGAGGTGCCGGCGAACGTGGCGGACGGAATCATCAAGGAACGCGCCGGATGATGCCCGAGCGGGTCTCCACTATTCGGCAAGAACTAGAGAAAGAGGTAGTGAGTCGTGTCGAAGTCGAAATTTGAGCGTACGAAGCCGCACGTAAATGTTGGGACGATTGGTCACGTGGACCATGGTAAGACGACGTTGACGGCGGCGCTGACGACGGTGATGGCGACGAAGTTCGGCG
>Ga0182746_1002008_pt1 | contig 16374 bp, 13 predicted proteins | sample eDN3rd30CBELigOP_FD_128881 | JGI IMG/M metagenome (GOLD analysis project Ga0182746, IMG submission 128881) | Enriched Organic Plus compost microbial communities from Emeryville, California, USA - eDNA 3rd pass 30_C BE-Lig OP (version 2) (version 2) ... | reverse complement strand
TCCGTAAATCACGCACCTCCTCGCTCGGTCCGGCTGCCAGGCGGTGATCAGCACGGTGGCGGGTCATCCCCACCACCCCGAAGGGTGATGGCCGAACGCGCCGCCGTGCCACCGACATCGGATCGGACAGCACCCCCCGACATCGCGAAGCCCGCGTGGACCAGGTCTACGCGGGCTTCGTCGTTGTCGGGGGAGCTGCCCTCGACCATCCACAACCGTCCGGTTCGTCCTCGACACGGCGGCCCTGCGCGCGGAGCCCGTCGGGTCGCGCGTGCGCTGGTCCGCAGCGGGTGCGGGAGCGTCCGGCGACGGTGAGGGCAACGGCGACCCGCCACGGTGCTGCCGAACGGCAGCGTGTTCCTCCGGGAACGAGCAGTGCCTGCTTACGGAGAGGGGGAGGGCGACGACGCCGGCGAACCGGCATGCGACCCCACTGCTCGGCCGGTGGCGTCCGCGAGCGGCTGGGTGAGGAATCGGACGATCGATTCCAGGCGCAGCTCGGACTCCTGCGAACGCTGCAACGCCTGCGCAAGCGCCTCCGCGAACAGCTCCCCGCCGGACGTGCCGGGATGCACCTGATCGCCGGCCAGCAGATCCAGGCGCTGCCCGATCGCCCCCGCCCAATCGGCGAGCTGCACGTCGTGATACCGGCGGGCGAAGGCCGCGAGTTCCGCGTTCACACCATCCGTCCACGACCGCGGTGCATAGGCGTTCACGAGGATGAGGCGCTGGTCCTCATCGAGCAGATCGTGGATCTGCTCCAGCGTCTCCCGTTCGATCGGGCCGTTCGTCCCCAACGCCACCACCACGTACTCCCGCAGCAGCCCGTCGGCCTGCAGCTCCCGCAGGATCCCCGGCGCCGCGTACATCGACCGCGAGACCGCCGCATCCACGTGGATCCCCGGGAACCGTGCCAGCAACGACGGCGCCGAAGCCAGCATCACCGAATCGCCCACCGCCGTGATCCGATCACCCGTCACCGGTTCCAACGTCGGCGTCGGCACCGGTACCGGCGTGTGCTCCGCCGCCGCGGTCCCGGCAGGCGACGGCGTCGGCGCAGCCGTCGCCTGCTGCAACGCCTCCAGTCCGGCGTCCACCACGGCCTCGCCGCTCGAGACCTCGGGCGCCGCCGCGATCGCCGCTGTGGTCCCGCCCAGCAGCACGGCCGACAGCGCCGCCGCACCCAGCGCACGCACCCGACCGCGCCGTGAACGACGGATCGCCGCACCCGCACGCGCGAGCGTCCCGCCGAAGCCGCGCCGCCGCACCGGCAGCTCCACCAGGCGCAACGACACCTCCGACGCCACGAGCGTCAGCACCAGCGCGACCAGCCCCACCCACCCGGGCACGGGCGCCTCCCCGGGCACACCGACCGCCGCCAGGAGCAGCACCAGCACCGGCCAGTGCCACAGGTAGATCGCGTACGACCGCTCACCGATCATCCGCAACGGCGCGGCATCCAGCGCCCGTCCGAGCGGAGACCCGGGCCACACCGCCGCGGTCACGACGACCGCGGAGAACCCCGTCCCCAGCAGCAGCGCCTGCGCCAGCGACGTGTCCGCCTCACGCAGCGTCGCCACGCTCAGCAGCAGCACGAGCGCCACCCCGCCGGCGAGCATCACCACCGATCGCACCCAGCCCCGCAGCATCCACGCCGCCGGCCGGGTCGTCGCACCCTGCAGCAGGAACGCCAACGCGACCCCCGCCAACAGACCGAACGCATGCGAATCCGTGCCGAAGTACGCCCGGGTCAGCGCTCCGGACGCGGTCAGTGCCACCAGCCACGCGGCGGACCCCGCCGCGAGCACCAGCGCGACCGCCGCGCGGCCCACCTTCGACGGCACGCGCAGGAACAGGGGCAGCAGCAACGGCCACAGGAGGTAGAACTGCTCCTCCACCGCCAGCGACCACAGGTTCCGCAACAGCTCCGGCTGCCCCTGCGCGAAGTAATCACTCCCGTCCGCGATGGACACCCAGTTGTACGAGAACGTCGCCGCTCCCAGCACCTGCCGACCGAGGTCCACGAGCACATCGCCCCCGACCACCCATGCGGCCGTCGCACAGACCGTCACCATCAACGCCAGCGCGGGCAGCAGTCGGCGGGCCCGCCGGGTCCAGAACCGACCGAGGCGGATGCGGCCCCCCTCTGCCCGCTCACGGATGAGCAGACTCGTGATGAGGAAGCCGCTGATCACGAAGAACACGTCGACACCGACATACCCCGACTGCAGCGGGCTGCCGGGGAACAGGTGGTACACGACGACCAGGGCCACGGCGACGGCGCGAAGGCCGTCGAGGCCGGCGAAACGCGGGCGCGGAGCAGGGTTCGTCACAGCGTGGAGGAAGCGGAAGCCGAGTGGATGAGCATCATGATTCGAGCGAAATCGGGAAACACCAAGTCTAGGCGCGCACCCTCCGTGTCACCCGTGCGTGTCCCCATCGGCCGGGAACCGCATCGGCACGTCCCCGCGGCGACGCCCGGTTAGGCTGGTGCGGTGCGGATCCGCCTCGACATCGCCTACGACGGCACGCACTTCCGCGGGTGGGCGCGCCAGCCCGGCCTGCGGACCGTGCAGGGCACCCTCGAAACCGCCATCGCCCGCATCCTCGGCGGCGAGCCCCGCCTCGTCGTCGCCGGTCGCACCGATGCCGGCGTCCACGCGTCCGGGCAGGTCGCGCACCTCGACCTCGACGAGGCACAGGCCGCGCGCCTGACCCCGCGCCGGCGCGGTGGCGGGGGAAACCCGGTCGCCGACCTCGCCCACCGCATCCGGGGCGTGCTCGGCCCCTACGCCGACGTCACCGTGCACCGCGTCCGCCTCGCACCCGAGGGCTTCGACGCCCGCTTCTCGGCCGTCTGGCGCCGGTACGCGTACCGCGTCGCGGACGAGACCGTCGGGTACGACCCGCTCGAGCGCCTGCGCACCACGAGCGTGCGGGGCCGCCTCGACGTCGAGGCGATGGACGCCGCCGCCCGCTCCCTCATCGGTCTCCACGACTTCGCCGCGTACTGCAAGCCGCGACCCGAGGCCACCACCATCCGCACCCTGCTCGAATTCGATTGGCGACGCGACGCCGACGGCGTGCTCGTCGCCAATGTGAAGGCCGACGCCTTCTGCCACAGCATGGTCCGCGCCCTCGTCGGCGCCTGCGTCGCCGTCGGCGGTCGCCGGCTCGACCCGGCGGACCTCGTCCGGCTGCGCGACGACGCCGTGCGCACGAGTGCGTTCCCGGTGCTCGCCGCGCGCGGACTCACCCTCACCGAGGTCGGATACCCGGCCGACGACCTGCTCGCCGCGCGGGCCGAGCAGACCCGCGCCCGTCGCGACCTCGAATGACCGTTCGCTGAACGTTCGTCAAGATCTCGCGCCATCGGCCTCCGGCGTCGCTATCGTGAGGAACACCATGAGGGTGATCTCATACAACCTGCGAAAGCACCGCGCCGCCGGTGAACTGCGCGCACTCGTCGACGCGCACGGCGCCGACGTGCTCTGCCTGCAGGAGGCGGACACCACCGACATCCCCGACGAGATCGAGGGCCTGCGCCTCGCCGAGGCGACCCAGCGCAACCGGCTCGGACTCGCCGTCTATTTCCGCGAGAGCATCTTCCGCCTCCAGGAGGTCCGCGCCCTGTCGCTGAAGAAGTCGCTGCACGACCGCGTGCTCAAACCCGCCGAGGAGCGGATGCTGGGCGTGCGCCTGCACGACATCGACGCCGGCAGCGAGGTCATCGTCGCGTCGTTCCACGCCGCACCCCTCACCGCGCTGAACTCCCTGCGCCGCCACCAGATCCGCACCGCGCTCGCCGAGCTGCAGGACCTCGGCCCCGACCTGCCCGCGCTCATGGTGGGGGACTACAACTACCCCGTGTTCAAGGAGAAGCTCGGCGAACGCGTCCGCGACCAGGGCTACGAACTCTCCCTCAGCGACACCCGCACCTACACGCGGTACCGCTTCTTCCGCGGCCACTACGACTTCGTCACCTCGAGCGGCTTCGACATCGAGTCCGTGCGCACCCTGCCCCAGGGACTCAGCGACCACCTGCCGATCCTCGTCACCGCTCGCATCGAGGAGCAGTGGCGGCGCCGGCTCGCCGGCTGAGCCTCAGGATGCGGGGGTGCAGGCGGCCGGGATCTCGCCCGCCGATCCCGGGATCACCGGCGTGACCTCCGCCGCGAGCACCGGCGTCTGCGGGGTGCGCACCCGCACCGCGGCGGTCGCCTCCTCGCCGGGCGCCAGGTCCGTCGTCCACGTCAGCACCGTGTACTCGCCGTCGGATCCGGTTGCGAAGCCCGGCGAGCCGGGCCCCTCCGACGACGCGGAGGCGAGTTCGCTGCCTGCAGGCAGATACAGGTACGTCACGGTTCGGGTGATCGACGGCGGCACCCCGTATGAACCGGAGCCGACGATGTACGGGGGAAGAGACGCATCGCCAGGAAGCTCGCTGCGGATTCGGAGTGACAGCGCCGCATCCGGCGATCCCTCGGTGTCGGTGCACCATGAGACACCGGTGTCGATCTTCGTGTAGTAGTTGATCTTGGAACTCGCGCCCTCGTTCAGGTACACACCGAACGTGGTGCGCTCGGCATCCGTCGTCGGAAGGTGCCCCTGCAGACTCGTCCCGTCGAGCACGGCCTGCTCCTCGGGTACGGCATTCCACATCAGGATGCGGCGCTCCGCACCGGCCTGCGCGAGGGCGCCGATCAGTTCGGCCGTATCGGCGCGGCCCGATGTGAGCGCGGCGAAGATCTGTGCGGTCGCGCTCTGGAAGAACGCATCCTGGTCAGCCGGACGAGGGTACCTGAGGTACACCTCGTTGAGCAGCAGCTGTACCGCGTTCTCGCTCGTGAGCAGGTCACCGGTGGCGAGTTCGATCGGCCCGGTCGCGCGGAGGAGATACGACAGTGCCACCGGGTCGAACGCGACGACGCCGTCGACCCGTGTGCCCGTCTCCCGTGCCCACATCTCCTGCGCGAGCTGTGCTCCGAGGGGGAAGGACGGTACCTGGGTGACGTTCTGCATGTACCGGCCGGGCTTCTGGTCGTAGATGGCGTCGAGCTCCGGCCCCATCGGGATCACGGACTCCGGCCACCGAGCCATGTCGTTCGCCGCTCGTTGATCGGCGAGTTCCATACCACCGCCCTCGGCGTGGACGAGTGCGGTGGCGCCCACGATGCCGCCCAGCGAACGCCACTCGGCGAGGTTCTGGAACAGGACGAGATAGTTCCGCGGCCCCTCTGCGCCCAGCATCGCCGGCATCAGCTCGGTGACCCGGCTGAGGGCGTCAGTGGTCGTCCGTGCGGTGCCGACGAGTTCTTGCAGGCGCACCACCTCGTCGGCCAGCGGGGACAGCAGCGCAGATGTGCGGATGGAATCCACGGACTCCGCTGCCGCGGCCGTCGCCGCCGCTGCGGAGACGGCCGGATCGTGCATGGCGGCGATGGCGTCGAGGTCGAAGCGGCCATCGACAGGCTGGAGCGCGGCGACCGACAACCCGTTCGGGGTGGCGAGCGGGGCGATCGCCTCCGTCACCACATCGTCGACCGCAACGGTGGCGGTCCGGACGGCGGCGAGTTGTTCGCCGACCCACGGGACGCCCATCGCCGCAGCCCATACCGGGTCTCCGGTCAGATCGCGTGCCGCCCCTGTCTCCTTCATCAGGCGCCCGACGACACCGGCTGCGGCGGCGGGATCGCTGATCGATGACGTGAGGCGGGATGCGGCCTGCTGTGCGTCGCGCAGGTGTCCCGCGGCGAGGACCGCCCGGACCCCGACCCATGCCGCCGCGGCGACGAGCAGCACGACGATCGCGAACAGCGACCAGATCACGACCGTTCCGGCTCGGCGGGCGGTGGGCGTGAGAGGGGAGCGCAGCGTCGAGGGTGCGGGCACACGCACACTCTACGCAACCCGAGCGCGCCCTAGGATTGGCGTAACGGAGAAGGGGAACACGGATGTCGCTGAGGTCTGCGGGTCGCTGGTTCGGGGTCGCGGCGGCGGGAGTGGCCATCGTGCTCACCACCGGATGCGGGCCCGCGCCGTGGAACGGCGACGGCGGCGGCGAACCCACCGCGTCGAAGACGAGCGCGCCGGCTCCGAAGCCGGTCGAGAACGACCTCTCCGGCGGCTCGACGCAGCGCACCGTGACCGCGGGCGCCGTCACCGCGACGATCGACTACTGGTCGACGCTGTCGATGGACCGCTGGACCCCGATGGCGCTGAAGCCGGTCAGCCTGTCGATGTCGACCACCGTCACGCCGGACGACGGGCAGAAGGTGTACCTGCAGAAGGCGTCCATGGTCGCCGTCCCCGCGAACGAGACCGAGACCTTCGAACCGCTCGCGCCGCAGGTCGACCAGTCGACCGGCGGCAACGGCTACCTCGTGCTCGCGCCCTACAGCTACTCGCAGTCGTTCAACGTCGGCGATGTGCCCGAGGAGGCGACCTTCGTGACGCTGCAGTTCACGTACGAGTTCCTCGTGCAGACGACGCCGACCTCGAACGAATTCGCGAAGCAGACCGGCACCGACACGCTCGTCGTGGCGATCGCCCCCGCCCCGGCGGACGAAGCGGACTGAGTCAGACCGCCGCGGCCTGCATGACGCGGTTGCCGCCCGCGGTCGCCGCCGTCCCGGCAGCCGCCTGCGCGCGTGATGCGAGTGCCCGGGCGTCGTCGCCGTCGCCCGCCGGGCACCAGCCGATGCTCGCCGACAGGCGCACGAATCCCGATGCGTCGGCGTCGTCGCCCACCGATTCGAGGATGTCCTCGGCGATCCGGCGTACCGTCCGCGTCGGGCGATTGAGGAACACCAGGAGACGCCCCGGGGCGACCGCGCCGATGTCGGCATCCGCCGGCAGTGCCCGGGTCACGTCCTCCTCGAACCGGTCCACGAGGCGCGTGAACCGTTCCCGACCCGACACGAGTGAGAGCTCCGCCGCGTCGTCCAGGTGCACGGCGAGGACGGCCCAGCCGTCCTCCGCGCGCGCCCGGGCCCGTCGGAGGCGCTCGGCGCCCGTACGGAGGATCTCCCCACCGGCCGCGGTCGCAGGATCGGGCGAGCCGTGCGCGGCCAGCGTCACCATGGCCAACAGGGCGCAGACGATGAACGCGATCACCCCGATGGCGTTCACCGCGCGCACGAGCTGGAAGTCGCCCGCCGCAGCGGGGGCGAGGAACCCGCCGACGAGGACGGCGAGACCGAGTGCGGCGAACAGGGTGCACAGGACGACGAGCGGGATGAGTGCGGGGGTGTCGCGCTCCGGCAACCGCCGCAGCTCGACCGCGCTGAGGCCGGCGAACACGCTCCCGAGGTAGAACACGATCCGGAAGCCCAGCGAGTACAGGTCGTCGGGGACGATGCCGAGTCCCGCGCCCACCACGGCGAGCACCGGTGCGAGCCACTCGAGCGGGCGCACGCCGCGCCAGGCGCGCAGCCCCGACCACAGCAACACCGTCGCGGACAGCATCACCCCTGAGGCGCTGCGACGCAGCCACTCCGTCCCGGTCAGGTCGGCGGAGAGCACCGCGAACACACTCGCGGCGGTGAGGACCAGCGCGAGCGTCCACAGCAGCGTCGCCCGGCAGGGTCGCGCCAGGAACGCGAGCGGCACCACGAGCAGCACGGCGAGCGTGGCCGTCGCCGCCTGCGGGACGCCGAAGGTGAGCGAGGACAGATCGGTCATGCCCGCTCGGCCCCCGCCGGCAGCACGACGGATGCGGTCGTGCCCACACCCGGCTGCGAGGACAACTCCAGCCGGCCGCCGTGGGACTCCACGATGGATCGGGCGATCCCCATGCCGAGTCCGGTACCGGCCGCACCGCTCGCCCGGGCGGATTCGGCCCGGAAGTACGGTTCGAACACGCGCGGCAGATCCTCCGGTGCGATGCCGATGCCGGTGTCGACGATCTCCAGGCGCACCCGCTCCGCCTCCGCGGCGCCGCGGATCATGACGACACCGCCGCGCGGGGTGTACTTGATCGCGTTGCTCAGCAGATTGTCCACCACCTGCCGGAGCCGGAACGCGTCCCCGACGACCGGCAGACGCTCCGGCGCGTCGACCCGGACCTCGACGCCGGCGGCCTCCGCCGTCGGCCGGAACGAGTCGACGGATGCTGCCACGACCGGCATGAGGTCGATCGCCGCCCGCCCGGCCTGCGCTGCGACGGCGTCCTGCGGCCGTGCGAGGATCTCCTCGATGAGGTGCTGCATCCGGTGCGATGCCGACTCGATGACCTGCAGCTGCTCCCGCACCCTCGGGGGCAGGCTGGTGTCCTCCACGAGGATCTCGGCGTGACCGAGCACCGCCGTGAGCGGGTTGCGCAGCTCGTGCGAGACGAGGGTGGCGATGCGATCCCGCGCCTGCTGCGATTCGACGAGGGCGGTCACCTCGCGCACCATCAGCAGCGAACTCGCCCGCTCGCGCGGGGTCGGCGGCAGCGGGCGGACGGTGACCTCCAGCGCGCGCCAGGTGCCCTCGGCGTCGAAGAGCCACACGAGCTCCTCCTCGATGCGCTCGCCGGCAGCCGCGCGGGCGAGCGGACGCCGCTCCGGCGGCAGCGGCTCACCCCGCAGTGCCGTGTACTCCACGCTCGTGCCCGGTTCCGACGGCTGCTCCGGGTCGATGCCGTACATCGACGCGTACGTCTCGTTGACGGTGAGGATCCTGCCGTCGTCGCCGACGCGGACGATGCCGAGGTCCACGGAGTCCAGCAGGAAGCGCACCCGCTGCTCCGCGGTCCTGACGTTCGTGACGGTCTCCTGCAGCTTGCCCGCCTGCCGGCGCAGCAGGGTCTGGAAGGCGCGGGTCTGCCGGGTGGCCAGGTGGGTGCTGATCGCGAGGAACGTCAGCGAGAGCAGCACCACCAGCATCCGTGCGACGGCGGCCTCGTCGTTCGCGCGCACCACGGCGTTCACGAGCATGATCAGGCAGATGAGGCCGCCCGCGGTGAGCATCGCCGCCATCCGGAAGTGGGTCGAGATCCAGACGACCGGGAAGACCCACAGGAAGCTCGTGGCGATGTCGCCGCCGTGCTCGATGAGACCGATCGCGAGGATGTCCAGCAACGGCAGGACCAGGATCGCGTTGCGCGGCAACCGGTGCCACGGGATCGCGAGCGAGGCCGCGGTGATCACCACGATGGCGGCGACACCGGACGAGAACTGCCAGGTCGTGAACTGCGCCGGGGCGAGGGCCTGGACGATGAGCGCCACGACCACGACGACCGCGGCGAGCAGCAACTGCGAGGCCCACACCGACCTGGTGCGGACGGCGCCGTCCGCCTCGGGTTCGGGGGCGGCTTCTGCCACGATCACGTCCCCGGCCAGCATGGAGGCGAGTCTATTTCGGCTGACGTATAATTTGGCACCGTCTCCCAGGATTGCACACGCCTGGTGGGCATACCCGAGTCCGGCAGCGCCCGGGCGCCCGAACCCCGAACGCCCGTGGGCGGACCCGAGGAGTGACCGTGATCCCTGGAACGACCGGCCGCCGCATCCGGCGGACTGCCGCCATCGCCGCACTCGCCCTCGCCGCCTCCGTCGCGATGCCCGGCTGTGCGCAGATCGTCGACACCTTCAACAACCTGCAGGGCGAGCCCGCAGGTGTGGTGGCGACGCCCCAGGCGACGCCGACGGCCGCGATGACGTTCAATTCGCAGTTCACCTACGACGGCTCGGTCACCCTCAGCAGCGAGATCGCGGATGGCCTGCGGGTCGACCTCGACGTGTGGGCCGTCGACCCCAAGCGCACCATGGAGTGGACGCCGCAGAACGACAAGACGTTCGGATTCGCGATCAACGTCTACGACGAGCGCGTCGACGACAAGGCCGTGCTCGCCGAGAAGCGCCGCGTGTACATCTCCTGGGTGCAGATCACCGGCCAGACCGCGCAGACCTCCGGCCAGACGCAGACGGCATTCCAGTTCGCCGCGGACCCGCGCACCCTGGTGCCCTCCGACACGCTCCGTTCCGACCGCGGTCTGCTGCTGAACCACTTCCAGGGCGGCCTGCTGGTGGAGGCGCAGACGATCCGGCAGCTCCCGGCGGACACCTACGGGATCACGCTGGAGTTCGCGTTCACGGTCTCCGTGGAGGGCACCGCGAACACCGAGTCCTCCTTCCAGGACCAGGTCATCTACCAGTACCTGCCGATCGCGATCTTCGAGGACTGAGCACACCCTCGAGCACCTCCGCATCCGTCGCGTCAACGATCCGGACCGCGATCTCCGGCAGGTCCTCGTAGGCGATGTGCGGCGTGCGCTCCTCGAACCGTCGTCGCAGGGCCGCGCCCTTCGCCGCGGTCGCATCGCCGGTGAGCACCGGCACCACGACGACCCCCTCCGCCACGGCCGCGGACGGCACGCCCTCCGGCGCGACGTCCCGTGCGGCGCCGCAGAGCGCATCCTCGACGGCGGCGGCACGTGCTCGCCCGTGCGCCGTGCGGATGAGCGGGAGATCGGGCAGCGAGAGGACGGCCAGGCGCACGGTGCCCTCCGCTGCCAGCCGCTCGTGGGCCCATGCGCGCAGCGCGGCGGCGTCGCGGATGCGGGCGTGCCCGGCGCCGCCGTCGCGGCCGAGGTCCGCGGCCATCCGGCCGACGCCCACGCACAGCACGGCGACGGCCGCGACGCTGACGAACATCGTGACCGGGTCGAACGCACCGTCGGTGCTCACCGCGGTCGCCCCGAGCCACAGGACGGAGAGCAGTCGCGCCGCGCAGAAGAGGCCGTAGCCCACGGCGGCCAGACGGATTGCGCCCGCCCCCGCCAGCCGTGACGCCGGTGGCGTCCAGGCCTCCAGCCCGCCGAGCAGGCACACCACCGCCAACGCGATCGTGCGTGCCGCGCTCGAGGCGACCGGCCCGGCGACGGGGGCGAGCACGGCGACGAGACCGGCGAGGACGAGCGCGGCGCCCATCGCCGCCCGCGACCGACCGTTCAGCCGTCGCAACGCGACCCAGAGCACCGCGGGGGTGAAGACCATGCTGCCGTTGGCGATCGCGACCGTGAGCACCGGTCCGCCGCGTTCCTCCGCGACGGACATGACCGCGCACAGCACCGCCGCCATGCCCGCGACGGCGCCGTAGCGCAGCAGCAGGCCACGCGGACCGCGATCGCGGAACCCGTCGTGACGCAGCGCCAGCACGGCGCCGGCCAGCACCAGGCACACCGTTGCCAGTGTGGCCAGCTCCCTCGCGCTCATCGTTCCCCCGGCTTCCGCGAATCTTGCGGAAATCTTGCGCTTCGGTTCACGCATCCCCGCGTGAACCTTGCGGGGAGTGTAGCAACGTGGTTCTCGTCGCCGGCATGACCCGGCACGAGCCACCTCCCGGACCCGACCCGGAGGCCACGAGCACCAGAATGCGAGACCCATGTCCGACCCCCGGATGAGTTACCAGCCCACCCACGCCCTCGAACCGATGCCGCCGTCCCCGGCGGACCAGGACCCCTTCGCCGATGCACCCGGATTCGACGAGGACTTCATGGCGGTGCTGGAGAACACCTCCGTGCACCGCTCGACGATCGGCTGTGTCATCCCCGCCTACAACGAGGCCGAGTCGATCGCCGACGTGATCGAGGCGCTCCTGAAGCAGACCCGGGTGCCGGACGTCATCCACGTCGTCATCAACAACACCACCGACGACACCGCGAAGATCGCCGCGCAGTACGCAGGGCCGCACGAGATCACGACGGAGCTCGGCGAGCAGTTCACCGAGGTGTTCGTGCACGACATCGGCAAGAACCCCGACAAGAAGGTGGGCGCGCTCAACTACGGCTACTCGCTCGTCGAGGGCTGCGACTTCCTGCTCGGCGTCGACGGCGACACGATCGCCCACCCGAAGGCGGTGGAGTACCTGGAGGCGGAGGCCGTCAGTGACACCCGCATCGGCGGCATCTCGGCGATCTACTCGATCGACGACCGGCCCATCAAGGGCCTCGTCGCGAAGTTCCTCATCGCGGGCCAGCGCACCCAGTTCGCCGCGTTCAACCTGCAGAACCTGTTGCGCGGGCGCAACATGGCCGTGCTGGGCGGCCAGTTCTCCATCTTCTCCACGAACGCGTTGCGTGACGCGATGAAGGCGAACCACCAGTCCACCCCCTGGGTCAAGGACAGCGAGGTGGAGGACTCGCTGCTGTCGCTGCAGATCAAGAGCGCCGGCTACCTCACCAAGATCAGCCCGTACGCCCGCGCGAACGTGGGCGGCATGACGACCCTCAAGAGCTACGACGCGCAGCAGGTCAAGTGGACCTACGGTGCGATCGAGCTCATGTGGCCGGGACAGCGCGGTGACACGAAGGGCCAGCCCTTCCACCCGAACCTCCGCCTGCGCTGGTTCGAGAACTTCGGGATGCTGACGAACCTCTTCGTCCGCGTCGCCTTCCTCGTCCTGCTCGCCGGCTCGCTGTCCATCAACGCGTTCGTGTTCTCGGCCTGGTGGCTCATCCCGCCGGTGGTCGCCATGCTGCTGAACCTGCGGATCGCGCGCACGATGAAGTACTGCACGACACGGGACATCCTGTTCGCGGTACTCATCTTCCCCGCGGAGATCTTCATGTGGATCCGCATCAGCCACTTCCTCCGCTCGTGGGCCCGCTTCCTCTCGCGCAAGAAGGTGGACAACTGGGCGATGCAGGCCAAGGCCGAGCGCGGCGGCGGGTCGATCGGGCACTGGGTGCCGCTGCTCATGCTCGCCTTCGTGCTCATCGCGATGGCGGTCATCTGGAACATGCTCGGCCCGGTCGTGCAGTCCTCCATCCTGTGGGTGGGGTGGCCGATCGTGGGTGTGGTGACTGTGCTGCAGACCCTGCTCATGCTCTCGAAGCTGTTCCGCCGCTACCAGGGCTACCAGGTCTGACGCGGACCCACCCGGACGCGCCGGCAGGCGACGGATCTCCGTCACCGCCGGCGCGTCTGCTTTGATGGGCGGCACACGATCGCGGAGGAGCGTCATGGACATCGCGGGCAAGGTCTTCGTCGTCACCGGGGCGGGCAACGGCATCGCCCGGGAACTCACGCTGCAGTTGCTCGCGGGCGGCGCGTCCGTCGCGGGCATCGACCTCAGCGAGCAGGGGCTGGCGCGGACCGCCGAGCTCGCGGGGGAGACGCAGTCGTTCTCCGCCCACCCGCTGGACATCACCGACCGGGACGCGGTCGCCGCCCTCCCCGACGCCGTGCTGGCGGCGCACGGCCGGGTGGACGGGCTCGTGAACGTCGCCGGGATCATCCAACGGTTCGTGAAGGTCGCCGACCTGTCGTTCGAGGACATGGAGAAGGTGATGGCGGTGAACTTCTGGGGCGTCATGCACACCTGCAAGGCGTTCCTGCCGCACCTGGTGACCCGGCCCGAGGCCGCGCTCGTGAACGTCTCCAGCATGGGCGCCTACGCGCCGGTGCCCGGCCAAGCCGTGTACGGCGCCTCCAAGGCGGCCGTCGCCCTGCTCACGGAAGCGCTCGCCGCCGAGCTGCGGGACACGCCGGTGGCGGTCACCGTCGTCTACCCGGGCGCGATCGGCACCGACATCGCCGCGAACTCCGGGGTCGCGGTCGGCGGGTCGGATGCGGACGCCTCCGGCTACAAGACGACCAGCCCGGTCGAGGCCGCCAGGGTCATCGTCGGCGCGATCCGCAAGGGCGCGTTCCGTGCCACGATCGGTGCCGACGCGGCGGCGATGGACAAGCTGTCCCGGCTCAGCCCGAAGTTCGCGACGGAGCTCATCGCCAAGCGGATGGGCGACCTGCTCGGCTGACCGCCCCGGGGCCGCCCGCCCGGCTGACTGTCAGGGCCGCGCGGTAGAATGGGCGGGTTCCGTCGTCACCGCCGCCGCCCCGACGCACCCGCGCCCGGCCGCGAGTGGTCGCCGGTCCCTCGGCCCCTTCGCTCGGGTCCGGATCGGTGCTGCGTCCCGCGGGCGCGACGGCCGCACCATCCCCCTGAGAACGAGGTTCCGAGATGCCCTTCTCCGCCGGTCAGACCATCGTCCACCCCGTGCACGGCCCCATGACGATCCGTGAGCTGAAGACGCGGACGGTCAAGGGCGCGGGTGTCGAATACCTGGAGCTCGAGGTCGTCGGCGGCGGGCTGCGCATCAGCGTGCCCGTCGAGAAGGCCGCCGAAGTCGGCCTGCGCGCGCTGCTCAGCGCGGCGGAGATCGATGCGCTGCTCGAGGTGATCCGCATGCCCGCCGGCCCGGTCGAGAAGCAGTGGTCCCGGCGCATCAAGGCCTACCACGAGCGTCTCACCCTCGGTACGCCCGAGGCGAAGGCGGGCGTGTTCCGCGACATCGTCCGCTCCTCCGGCGCCGAGCCGCACGCCGGCGCCGAGCGCGACATCCTGCGCGAGGTCCGTGCCTCGCTCGGCGCCGAGCTCGCGCTCGCGCTCGGCATCGACGAGGACGAGGCGCGATCGATGCTCGACGCCGCCGCGACGACCGAGGACGCGGTCGTCGGGTGAACCGCGCGCGGCGCTGCCGGGGTGGTTACCATCGAAGCGTGCAGCGCATCCCCGCCCGCCCCATCCCGACCCGGCCGGTGCCGTGAAACGCCCCGCCCCCGAGGTGGGCCGCAACTGGGCCGGCAACTTGGCCTACGCCGCGTCGCGGCTGGTCGAACCGGCCTCGCTCGCCGAACTCGCCGCCGTCGTGCGGGCCGAGCCCCGCATCCGTGTGCTCGGCTCACGCCATTGCTTCAACGACATCGCGGACACCGACGGGGTGCTCGTGTCGCTCCGGCACCTCGCCGGTGACGTGCTGCTCGGCGGCCGCCGCACGGTGCGCGTCCCCGCCGGCGCCCGGTACGGCGAGGTCGCGCCGGCCATGCACGACGCCGGGGTCGCCTTCGGCAACCTCGCCTCCCTGCCGCACATCTCGATCGGCGGCGCCGTCCAGACCGGCACGCACGGCTCCGGGGACCGTGCCCGCTCCCTCGCCGCCGCCGTCACCGCGGTCGAACTCATGACCGCCGACGGCTCGATCCGCCGCATCGCCCGCGGCGACGCCGACTTCGACGGTGCGGTCGTCGGCCTCGGGGCGCTCGGGGTGGTCACCCACCTGGACGTCGAGGTCGAGCCCGCCTACGACGTCGCCCAGACCGTCTTCGACGGCGGCGACTGGGACCGCATCCTCGCAGATCTGGACGCCGTCACCGGAGCCGCGACGAGTGTCAGCCTGTTCACCACGTGGGCGGACCCCGACCGGGTCGACCAGATCTGGACGAAGCGGCGCACCGGCGATCGCGGCCTCGACGCCGCCATGATCGGCGCGCAGCCCGCCGACGGCCCCCGGCACCCCATCCCGGGTGCGGACCCCGCGCCCGCGACCGAGCAGGGCGGGCGGCCCGGACCCTGGTACGAGCGGCTACCGCACTTCCGCATGGCGTTCACGCCCTCCGCCGGCGACGAACTGCAGACGGAGTACCTCGTGGCCCGCGAGGACGCCGTCACTGCGATCGAGGCGCTGCGGCGGCTGGCCGGCCGCATCCGCCCGCTGCTGCAGATCTGCGAGGTGCGCACGATCGCGGCCGACGACCTGTGGCTCAGCGGCGCGTACGGCAGGGACACGGTCGGCCTGCACTTCACCTGGCGGCCCGATCAGGCCGCGGTGCTCGCACTCCTGCCCGAGCTCGAGGCGGCGCTGCCGGTCTCGGCGCGACCGCACTGGGGCAAGCTCTTCACGCTCGAAACGGACGCGCTGCGCGAGCGGTACCCGCGCTGGCACGACTTCGCGGCGCTCCGCGACCGGCTCGACCCCGACCGCCGCTTCGAGAACGACTTCACCCGCCGCCTCGGGCTCTGACCCGGCGGCATCCCCGACCCCCTGGAGGCCCGCCCATGCCCGGAACCCGTGACCGGATGCTGTTCACCCCGCTGACCCTGCGAGGGGTGGAGGTGCGCAACCGGCTGTGGGTGCCGCCGATGTGTCAGTACGCGGCGGAGGCCCGCGACGGCATGCCGACCCCGTGGCATCTCGTGCACCTCGGGAGTTTCGCCCGGGGCGGGGCCGGCGCCGTCATCGTCGAGGCGACCGCGGTCGTCCCGGAGGGACGCATCAGTCCCGAGGACCTGGGCCTGTGGAACGACGCGCAGCGTGATGCGTTCCGGCCGATCGTCGACTTCATCCGGGCGCAGGGCGCGGTCGCCGGCATCCAACTCGCCCACGCCGGCCGGAAGGCCTCGACCCATCGCCCGTACGACGCGGCGGGGGAGGGGACGATCGCGCCGGAGGACGGCGGCTGGCACACCGTCGCGCCGAGCCCGATCGCGTACGAGGGGCTGGCCGAGCCCGAAGCGCTGGACGAGCCCGGCATCCGCGGTGTCGTCGACGCGTTCGCGGCCGCCGCCCGCCGAGCCGTCGACGCCGGGTTCGAGCTCATCGAGGTG